>CAJHZD010000150.1_pt1 | contig 33279 bp, 21 predicted proteins | sample 9198941 | NCBI WGS metagenome assembly CAJHZD01 (sample SAMEA7708371, study PRJEB35096) | sediment metagenome | biome: marine neritic benthic zone biome [ENVO:01000025]; feature: sediment [ENVO:00002007]; material: shallow marine sediment [ENVO:03000034] sea grass bed [ENVO_01000059] ...
ATCCGGATCGGTGTCGTTGGCGAGCACCGGAATCTCGATGCCCGATACGCCCTCGGGAGTGATCGAATCGTCTTGTGCAACTGGCGCCAGGTTGCCTGGCTGACAGGTTTCAGCCTGGTCATCCGCAACGATCAAATCGACATCGGTGATCATGACTTCATCAAAGAGAAAACCGCTCTCCTCTTCAAAGGCGTCGGTTCCATAACTGACATCGATCTGTACAAAATCGCCAGCGTGGGCCGCGGTATCGAGAGCGAAGGAGCTCCAACCGCTTTGGGCCCAAGCCGACTCCGTATCCGCCCAACCGGGCTGATTCTGGGTACCACAGGATCCATACAGGCCACCGGCGTTATAGGGTCGTCCAGTGTCGGGCTGAACCATCGTGCGCTCACCGCTAGCCACATCGTAGATCCCAACGTTGGCGCGATCGAACCAGAAGATGTCCCCCTCGATGTCGAGAAAAGTCTCGATATCGTACTGGGTCGAAAGCGCCAGCGTCGATGTGTCGGTCAGTCGAAGAATCGGCGAGCGGATCACGTCACACTGATCGGGCAAGTTGCTCGAAGAGGCTAGGTAGAACGAGCTGGCGTCGGCTCCCCCACCGATATCGACCCGGTCGAAGGTTCCAGCAACCAACTGCCAGCCATCCAACCCGGTTTCGAAGTCATAGGTCTGGGAGGCTCGGCTTTCGACACTCGTTTCCACGCCAAGCAAACGAACGGTATGGGACTTGATTCTACCGGCCAACTCGTCGCTGGTCAGATCCACCCGAATCTCGACCGTGTCATTGAAGGAGAGACCACTCGCTTGAAAAGCGATGGTCCCTTGAGCCTTGTCGCAACCGCTGAGCGAGGAGGCGAGATTCAGAGGAATCGGTGTCGCAAGCTCGAGACTTCCAGGATGGGACAGCGCTTCGAAGCCAACCACCCGAACATTGGTCAGTTGCCCAGCGCCTGTATTGAAGACATCGAAGTGAAGCTCAGCTATCTCACAGTTGTCGAGGAACGGATCGAGATCTCCATTCGAAAAGACCAGGTCGACAGACGCCGGATCGAGCCCCAGATTGGCTCCTTCGACAGCGGTGACACTCGTACAAGCGCTTGCAGGGCCGAAACAGGCGGCATCGGTGCCTTTGGGTATTACGACGTAAGAGTATTCACGTCCATTGAGCAGTCCCACATCGAGGAAGCTGGTCCCAAAAGCCTCACCGACCCTGATCTTGCCGAAGTCGCATCCAAACTCTCCATCGGTACGGAAGATCTCGTAGCTGGACGCATCGGTCACAGGACTCCAAGACAACTCGACTCCGCGGTCGACCGGTGATGCGGTGACAGCAGGGGCGGTAGTGGGGGCGGAATCGCAGCCGCCCGTCTGGACCGCGGGCACCGTGCAGGCGATGCCATGACGATCGAAGGCATTGTAGATCGCCTCCATGTGCGGTGTGCCATCCATCAGGTCGCCGTTGTCATCATCGATCGCCAGCATGTTCAGATAGCCGCTGTCGCCGTTACAGCCGTCGCCGGTCTCCGTACCGTCTACACAGCTATACCAACGGCCCACCAGGCCGGCACCGAGATATGTCAATCGAGTCCCGACTTCGAGCGCGGTATTGAAATCCATATTGAACGGTGGCGACTGCAGGTCCCATTTCACCAGGTCCCAGACCGCTTCGGAATAGACCGCACCTTCGCAGTGGATGCCGCCGCCACAGGGCCCGATGTCACCCAACAGGGGGGCCTCGCAGTGATTGTCGATCCACTTGATGTCGTGGGGCGCCGGGGTAAAGGGTTCGGGCGGATCCCCCTGCCGTTGGCGCCAGTCGATATCACGCACGCCGTCACAGTCCAGACAGGGATTGTCATCGCCGCAGTTGTTCTGCGCCTGATAGAAGCCCCTACCGATGCACGAATCGTTGAGTCGCAGGGCAGCGTAGATATCGGCGACCCCTTCGCCGGGATTCGAGATCGACGGATTGACGTCATTGTTGTCCAGACCATGCCCCCATTCATGGTCGAGGACGGCCGACAACTCACCCGTGTTGCTGCAAGTCAAGCTAGGCGCGGCAGTTCCCGAAGTAAAGAAATTCACGGTGATCTCGTCCCAAAAAGCGTTGCAGTTGAACTCGGGGATACCGAGGTCGGGAATGTTGACGACCGCGGTCAGCTGTCTTTGCAACCAAAGATTGTCCGGCAGGTGCGCCCGCGCCTGCTCCGCGATTCGATTGAGCTCGTAGAAAGCCGTGCGAGCGGCATGGGTGTTGCCCGCTGATGAGACACCCGGTGAAGGCACCTCGCAATCAGCTCCGGAACTGGTTCCTAGGTCCAAGTCACCAGAGCTGGTCTCACTGGTGGGACCGCAAAAATCGTCAATCCGAATGTACTGCCCATTCAGAGTCGTCGTCGCGTCACCCTCCACACAGACGGGATGATTGCCACCGCTATCGGTAAATTGAAGGCTCGAACCCGAGACGATGTCGGCGAACGGCATCGGGTATCCACCCTGCTCGACGCCATCGGGCGGAGTGCCATCGTTGCTCACCGGGAAGACACCTCCGGTCACGATGCGGGTTGAAGCGTAGGAGTTTCGGTCCTGAAACTCGAGCAGCTCACCGGTGTGGGCATCCACGAGACCTTCCCAGGTACCTGTCGCATCGGCCAATACGGGTGACAAAGACCAAGCGAGCCGGTACCGATAACCCCGACCGGTCGCGCCCGAGGCGCCTCCGGCGTCTGCTTCCGAGGGTACGAGCACCAGTTTTGGCTGAGATCGATCGGACGCGATTTCGAAGGGTCGCAAATGTTCCGCCAGAACCGCCTCGGCTCGAGGAGCGTTGATGGACGGACGAGTCGAGACACGCACGTCTCCCCAGATCTGGAAACCGAGTAGAACCAAATTGCCATGATTGATCACCGCAGTTAGAGAGCTGTCACGAACTTCCACTCCATCGACAGCCCTGCCTGCGTAGATCTGAATCCGGTCACCCAAATCGTGAACAGCAATCGAGGGTGAGTCTTGGATCTCGTCGACGTCGACACGAAGCGCTTCGGCGTTGTCCTCCAGATAGCCACGAAGCGCCTCCCAGGCCTGGGCAGCAAACCTGTCGGAGTCGAATTCGTGACTCTCTTGAGCTCGATGACTCGGCAACGGATTACCCTTCCCGAAACTCAGCAGTAGCGGCTCAGCCGGCAGCAGGGTCGACCAGCGACCGCTCTTCGGATCCAGAAAACCGCGGTTGGTCGAAAGCCCAAGGCTCTGGAGTCGCTCCGCCGATTCAGCGGAGCTCGCGCCGCTTAGCTGACCTACCGGCAGCACCCTGCTCCCGAAAACCAGGCTGGGGTGACGATATCCCTTCTGTTCGACCGGGGTTGACCGAAAGGGTTCGACCTGAGTGTAGGTTGCGGCGGCCGAGACGAGCAAGAGTGCAATCCAGACAAAGATCAACTGCGTGAAGCGTCCTCGATGCCCGATCGGCCAGCCAGGTCGTTCGATAGGGTAGTCCGACCGAGCGTTCCAATCTGATGCAGAGCTTTCTCGTCGTCTCATAGGCGTACCGACTCCCTAACCCGAGGGCAGCTAGACAAGCCTAGGCCCAGCCTGGCACTTGTGCTGTGAAGGGTTCAACAGCGTACGCTTATAGACAGCCATCGATACCATGCCGAAGGGCCGAAAACAGGCATCGACATCGGCCCCGGTACGGTCGACTCATGGCCGAGTGGAGCTAGCCCGAGGTCGGGCTTTAGGGGAAGATTCCGAGATCTCGATAACAGAGCGCAATCTTGTCGATGGCGCTGACGAATGCGGCCGTACGCAAGTCGGCCTTCCCGTCGAGCCGAATTCGGACATCTCGGATCTGCTGGTATGACGAAATCATCGTCTCTTCGAGGCCGCTATTGACCAGATCCTCCTCGTCGGCTCCTCGAGTCAAGGCAGTGATCTCGGCCTCTGCAATACCGTCTCCGCCCTTGGTCTCGAAAACGCCGAACATCCGCTCGTAGGCCTGCTGATCGAATCGCTTCTCCATCCGGCCAAACCGGACATGGGAAAGATTCTTGACCCACTCGAAATAAGAGACTGTCACACCTCCAGCATTCAAGTAGGTATCAGGTATCACCAAGACCCCCTTGTCTTGAAGGACCGCATCGGCCTCGAAGGTCGTCGGACCGTTAGCGGCCTCGGCCACGATCTTCGCCTGCACCCTGGGCGCGTTCTCCTTTGTGATCTGATTCTCCAGGGCGGCCGGCACCAAGATGTCGCAGTCGATCTCCAGAGCGTCGGCCGAGTCTTCGAGATTCGTCGCTCCTGGGAAGTCGAGAATCGATCCAGAGTCGCGTCGGTGCTCGAAGACTCTCTCGACATCCAAACCCGCCTTCGAATAGATCGCGCCCTCGTACTCCGCCACCCCGACGAGCACCGCTCCGGCTTCCTGCATGAATTTTGCCGCGTAATAGCCGACATTGCCCAGGCCCTGAACCACAAAAGTCTTGCCCTCGAGGCCAGGCTCGAGCCCGATCGACTTCATGTCTTCGGCAACCGAACAAGCCTCCCGGGTGCCAAAGAAGACACCTCGGCCAGTCGCTTCCGTGCGACCGCGGATGCCGCCTTGGGCGACGGGTTTGCCAGTAACGCAGGCCAGAGAATTGAGCTCGCCGGCAGACAGCGAGTTGTAGGTATCCACGATCCAGGACATCTCCCGTGGACCTGTTCCATAGTCGGGCGCCGGGACATCGACGCCCGGTCCGATAAAGCGCTTCTTGATGAGCTCGTAAGTGTATCTCCGGGTGATTCGCTCCAGCTCAGTGGCGGAGTGATTCCTGGGGTCGATCTTGATGCCCCCCTTGGCACCACCATACGGGACGTCGACAATCGCGCATTTGTAGGTCATCAGCGTAGCGAGGGCTTTGACTTCATCTCCATTGACATGGGTGCTGTAGCGAATCCCGCCCTTGGTCGGCAGCTTATGGTGGCTGTGCTCCGCCCGCCATGCCTCGATCGTCTCGAGGGTTCCGTCATCTCGAATCAGGGGAAAGGTGAAGTAATAAACACTGTTGCAGACTTTGATCTGCTCCAGAAGATTCCGATCGTGATCGGTCAGGGCCGCCGCCTTTTCAAAACTCAGAGTCACCTGATCCAGGAAACTAATCTGTTTGGACATCGCTCGTTCTCCCTCGTCAAAGGTTTGTGCGGGCGCGACCTGTGCATCAAGTCAGAAAACTAAAGCAGTGATAACACTGATTCGAACAGAGGACAAGCAGAAGAGCCTGGTATCTGCTGTATGCTCTTGCGCAGACCGATCATGTTGGCTCTCTGGCTCGAAGACCGAAACCTTCGACTTCGCACCGACCTCCCAAGGCCCCAGCCCAGTGCAGAGAGCGCCCTGGTTCGGGTATTGCGTGCGGGCATCTGTAATACCGATTTGGAGATGGTGCGAGGTTTCTATCCCTTCAAGGGAATCCCCGGACACGAGTTTGTCGGCCAGGTCGAGTCGGGCCCCGAGGAGCTCCGAGGTCACCGGGTCGTCGGCGAGATCAACATCGTCTGCGGTGTCTGCCAGGCCTGCGCCAGCGGCAACAAGACCCACTGTACTGATCGCCAGGCTCTCGGTATCAAAGGCAAAGACGGTGCCTTTGCGGAGTATCTCTCCATACCGGTTGCCAATTTGCATCCGATACCGGACAGCATCTCCACAGACGACGCGACCTTTGTCGAGCCACTCGCCGCTGCGCTCGAGATCCAAGAACAGATCTCAGTCGGGCGAGACGATCGCATCTGCGTTGTGGGTGCCGGAAAATTGGGCTCGTTGATCGTCTATACACTGGTATTGACCGGTGCAGCGGTGACCGTTGTCGGGCGGCAACGAGCTCGCCTCAGCCGCTTCGAGAAGATGGGTCTGGAAGTTCGAACACCCGATCAGATTGAGCTCGGAAGCTTCGACATATCGGTCGAATGCACTGGCAACGCAGATGGCTTCAATCTGGCGCGATCCGCGCTGAGACCCCGTGGGACGATGATCATGAAGAGTACCTATGCCGGCAAACTGACTGTTGATGCGTCTTCGCTTGTCGTCAACGAGATTACTCTGGTCGGATCTCGCTGCGGCCCTTTCGAGCCGGCAATCGATCTATTGGCCAAGGGTCAAATCGACGTCGGTTCGCTTATCGAAGATCGCTACCCCCTGACTCGAGGACTCGAGGCGTTCGACCACGCAAAGCAACCAGGTGCTCTCAAGATACTGGTTCAGCCGGTGTAAGATAGCCGTGACCCGATAAACTGGCTCATTGTGAAGATAGGAGAGACAAAACCATGAGGAAATGGCTTCTAGTCGTCAGTTGTTTAGCGATCGCACTTGCTGCCTCGACCGTCGCGTCAGCAGCAACGGCCAGTGAGGCACCGGACAGCGCGACGCTCGATGGTTGCGTGGCGAAGAGATCCGCGGTCGAATACCCGCACAAGCTACACGCGGACACCATAGATTGCGTCACCTGCCATCACACGCAGGAGGGTCTGACAGCCGAGTCCGATCTGACCGTCGAGACTTGCGACTCCTGTCACGTGAGCCCAGCTGAAGAGGGGACCCCGGATTGCGCTCAGATGAGCCTGAGCAAGAACCCGTATCACATCAACTGCGTCGGCTGTCACAAGGAAGACGGAGCCGAGACCGCGCCCACAAAATGTGATGATTGCCACCCCAAGGCAGGCTAGCCAGAAAGGGGCTCACTTCCCGGGTGGGTAGCGACTGATTCGAGCACGCCTGCAGCGAGCCAGTGCTCATACAGCGCTCGAACTCGGAAGCGATCTATCGGAACTTCGGCTTCCGCTTCGATCGGTGACTTGCCGGCGGAGGCTCGCTGCCAGATGTCTCGAAAAACTTCCGGATCGATCTCCTCGTCACCCATTGTCGGCTGCTTCCCGGTCGAGCGATAACATCCATCGTCGGGTACTACCGATGCGGCACGCTTGAATTCGTCGTATCTGCGAATTCCCTCAAAAAGGACCGACTGAATCGACATCGGATTCGGGCCGGTTCGGGCCTTTTCCGGAGGAACCTCTGGCTCGTCCAACACGAATCGTCCGGGCGCCGGATCTTCCAGGAGTTGGTACACCGCAACCTCACCCTCGAGCCGGCCGGATCTGGCTCCAATCATCTTGCCCTCGTCCAGCCATAGCTCGGCCTCGGTCTGACCAGCGCTGTCGAACACTCTCAAGACACCTGCGATTTGAGAGTCCGCCAGATTCTGCAAGAGATTGGGTAAACCAAAAAGGGTCAGATCACCCGATAGCGTTGCCTTGGTTTCTGGTTCTGGGGAGGCTTCTCGAGAAGACTGTCGATCGAAACTCTGCAGCAACTCACGTGCAGTGGCCGTCCAAGGCTGGTCATCCCCGCCCCGGCTCAACTCCTGCAACAGTGCGCGAACCGCAGGAGTATCGGTATACGACAGTGCTTTGAGCATACAGTCGACCGACTGCGCTTTCTTTCCCGTCATCAGCGACACGCCGAACACCTTTTTGGGCAACTCTTTGCGAACTTCACGAATCAGTCGATCCACCGTGTCAACCTCGCCTGCCATGCTCTGCCCCTCGAGCCAGACCAGGCGCTCGACCGTGTTGCCCAGCTCCGGTTTTCGCTTCAGACCATGAGCGACGACTGCCCGTCGGGCGTCGGCCATATCCATTCTCACCAAGGCCCTGATCGTGCTGTCGAGAAGGAGATACATCTGATCTCGGCTTTCCTGCTGCGGCGACTCCTGGGCCAATAGGGCATCTTCAATCTCGCTGAGCCGAGCCGAAAGAGCAGTCGCCGCTCGGTCGCTGCTTAGCTGTGCCAAGCACGAAAGCGCCTCTCGAACCACCGGGTATTCACGCTTCAGATCCGACAACACGACGAGGACGTCGATCTCGGCATCGATCGGCTCGTCTTCGCTCCTGGGGATCGTCCTGAGGAGATGGATCAGGTTGCGTTCGTAGTACCAAGGAAACGATGTCTCGCCGGAGGCTGCTCGAGCCAGCTCTGAAAACGCTTCAGTCCTTGCCGAGGTTCCGTGAACACGGAGCAAGTCGAGGATGTGTCGTCTCTTCTCGCGATCCTCTTCCTGCTCTAGATCCCCCAGGAGCTGAGGCGGAGATAGAAGCGAGAAGAACGCCAGGAATCGGCGGAGTAGGTGGACATTCTCCTCCACCTCTACAGTCTGACGAAGTCGATCCTGATCGATCGACTTGAAGGCTCGCCTCTCAACCGATTGAGACAATACGCCGTCGATTTCCTTCTTTTCTATCATCTGCTCCGCCAGGTCCAGCAGAGTCACCGCTCGTCCCAAAGAACCGGCGTTGAATTCGTCGACCGCGGTGGAGACCAGATCATCAAATCGCTTTTGACCCTCTTCTCGGCTCTCAGCCATCGAGATGAAACGGTGCATGGCACGCACGGCCGCCTGAGGAGCCTCGCTCGAATCCGGGGAATCGGAAGGCGGAGGTGCCCAATCAGGGAGGTTCTGCGCCAGGAGACGCACCAACTTGTCGGGTGTCGCTGGAAGACCTCGATTCTGCAACCCTGCCAGATATTCTTCCAGCTCGGCTGGATCTCGAGCACGTTCGGTTGCCCGGGTCAGTATTTCGGCAGCGAGCTGGGTGTTCCCGGCCCCGGGCAGTCCCGACGAAGCGTCCAGCGTGTCCGCGGCTCCAAGCCTCTGAAGCAGCACTTCGAGCTTTTGCAGTCCCTCTTCCACTCGTCTGGTGGCATCATCTCTGGAGTCACCAATCTCTGCGCCGCCCTGACCCGAGGACGGTCCCGAGGAAGTGCCAGCAACACCGCCGGTCCTACGGAAGACGACCTCCACGCCCGCGGTGGGCGCGACCGTGATGTCGAGATCGAGTCTATCCAGGTCAGCATTCAGGCTGTCACGATCCGAGATGGGACAGCCTTCGACGAGACTTGGCCGCAGGCTCACAATCCAATTCTTCACGACCTCGTCGGGAAGAAGCTCGAGCTCGGCCAGCATATGTAGTTTCTTCGCGGCGTGAAAAATATAGTCGGCGGTCGGGAGTTGGGCTCCAGGATGGACCTGATTGCAGGCCCACGCCACGAGTTGACTACCCACGACGTCAGGAGGCGCCTCTAAGAGGAGCTTGACCGAATCGGCAAAAAAAAGAGGAGGAATGCTGTCGGAGAGATACGAGTGCATCTCTTCCAACGCAGCTGTCAGCTGGGCGTTCGTACCTGGTGTGCTCTCCGACACTCGAAATCCTAGCGCCGTCAGTTTAGCCCAGTCTGGATCGAGCCGGTGAGGACTAGTTCGCTATGAAAGTTCTGGAACAAGAGCCCGCTCAGGAATCCTACCCCTGTTGAGAGCGCTTCCTACCCGCCACGACGGCGAAGTCGCTCGACAGAACCTCTTCCTCGATCAACAACCGCTCGACGAACATGACGAACCGGAGGATCGTCATGTCCTCTTCGCTCTTTGGGTCGAAATTCCCAACGATGTGCTCTAGATAGGGATTCAACAGAGTGCCTCCATAGGGTCGGACTTCGACCTGCTCGAAAACCCTGCTGATCGCCGGTTCGATCTGCTCCGACGAGATGGCCTCGCTAGGGGCCTCTTCCGCCCAAAAGGCCTCGGGTCTCGCCACAAAAGTGTCCTTTCTTTGCTTGGCAATGTAGTCGAATCTGAGGTGTTGGGGAGTGATCGAAAGCAACTCCTCGACGATACGAAGCTGACGGTCGGTGAACTGGAATCTCCTCGGGCCGACATACTCGTTGGCCAGCAGCCAGCCTCCTGGCTTCAAAGCATTCGCGATCCGCCCGAGAACCGCTTCAAGATCATCGACCCGATGAAGCTGCAACGTCGAGACCACCACATCGTACTCGCCCTCCGGGAGATCGACCTCTGCAAGATCCCCGACTTCGAACTCGAGACTCTGGAATCCGCGCTCACGAGTCAGACGCCGAGCAACTTCGATCGCGTCGGGAGAGCGATCGAAGGCTTCGATTCGATCGGCTAGACCCCGTTCCGCCACCAGCATTTCCTGACCACCCGAGCCACAGCCAAAGCTCAGCCAAGGACCCTCGCGCGGAATCGGAAGCTGTGAGCACAGATCCAAGAGCCAGTGTCCCTCGCTGACCCCTCGCGCGATCGCCGGTTTGGTGTGCTCCTCGACGACGAGCGGGGAGTCCATCCAACCCAAACCACGATCTTGGGGGTCGGAGACCACAGCGGCGTCTTCCACAGCTTGGATTACTTCGGGCTTTTCGTCGTCTTTGGCCAAAGGCGCGGCTCCTCGCGAAGACTACCGTCTCGAACCGACCTCAGCAATAGAGACGAAATGAAAGAATGGGCCGACTAAGGATCCCTGGCGATTCCAGATACCTGAGAGCTCCAAGTTTCGATGCCGAATCCAGATCCCATCAAAGCCAGCGTCATCATCTGCACCCACAATAGGGCCAGTGATCTCGACCAGACCTGTCGCCATCTTCTCGAGTCGACAACGCTTTCCAGCGCCCACGAGCTGGTCATCGTAGATAGCGCCTCCACCGACAACACCCGGGAAGTCATTCTGGCTCTCTCGGAGGACTATCCCGATCGATTTCGAACTGTGGCAGAAACCAAGCAAGGGCTGTCGACAGCACGGAACTCGGGTATTCGAGACTCGACCGGGGAGGTCCTCGTCTTCGTCGACGACGACGCACTGCCCTGCGAATCCTGGCTCGAGAGCTTGGTCGGTGAGTTCGAGAGACCGCAGACTTGGGCCGCCGGTGGGCCGGTCGTTCCTCTCATTTCCACGCCCTATCCAGACTGGTTCTCGGCTCTGTTTCTGCCCTATCTCTCGGCCTGGGATCTGGGAGGTCGGGCCCAGGATCTGACCTACAACAACTATCCTCGCGGCACCAATATCGCCTTTCGCAGGACCGCGTTCGACCGTCTCGGCAACTTCATGCCCCAGCTGGGGCGCAGGGGACGATCTCTTCGCTCGTGTGAGGAGATCGAGATTTGTCTGCGTATCGAACGGGCCGACCACAAGATTCGCTACGTGCCAGGGGCTCGTGTCCATCACAAGGTCGACATCGAACGGCTAAGCCCGTCCTGGATGGTCGATCGATTCAGAGCCCAGGGATTCTCTGAGGCGATCATGGAGTGGCACCATGCCGGTCTCGAGGGCCTAAAAACCGGGCTGCGACGTGGCTGGGCAAATGTTCGGCGCTCGAGATCCCATGCCACATCGACCGATCGGCTTATGGCGGATTGCCTGGTCGGAGCGCTCCGAGGATATTGGGCCGGAAGTCTATTTGCCGCGATCCGAATCGGCAGATTCCAGCCACCCGACCCGTCGTGCAGTATCCGAGCCTGGTTGCCTTTCTCCTGAGACTCTTCAAGTCAGGCGAACACCCCGACTCCACCGATTCCCCCAGTACAGAGCCAGTGGCCGGACCCAAGGGAACGTGAGCTCGGCAAGTGTCCGAATCCTACCTTGCTTGAGACCCGTAAGAAAATCGACAAGAACGCTTCTTCGCCGCATGTCTCGAAAGGCGTCGCGAAGTCCATATCGCTCTCCCAGCATTTTCCAACCCCATCCCTCGCTTCGACATCGGCGAATCAGCGAACGAAGGTTGTAGTTATGCGAGTGATGGACCGCCGCGACATCGAGCGAGCCAACCTTGTGACCAGCGACTCTTACCTTACGCTGCCACTTCTTGTCTTCCATGATCGGAGCCCATCCGAAGGGAAACCGCTCCCAAAGATCCCTACGAATTGCAGCATTGACGGTGGAAAAACCGATTCCATCATGCTGAGCGATCCAATCCGAGGACTCACTGGTGAAATAGAATCTGGCACCACAGGAATCCCAATAGAACCTGTCAACCCCTTCGGCCTCACGGATGCCTCCCTGGATGGCAGCGTAGGTACCAGGTCGGCTCAGGGGCGCCGTCAACCGGTGGAGCCAGAGCCGATCGACCGGAACTGCGTCTTGATTCAGAAAGACCAAGATCGACCCGGACGCCAATCCAGCACCGTGGTCTCGGGTAAGACCATGGTTGAAGGAGTCACCGGGAATCGACTCCACTCGAGCGCCGAGTCGCCTCATCTGCGCCAACTCTGCCTCCGAGGAACCCGAATCGACGCAGACGACTTCCACGGTTCCGTCGACCTGCTGAGCCCGAATCGCTCCGAGACACTCGATCAGCCTATCGCCACCGCAGCGAGTCGGAATGACTACCGAGATATCGATAGTTTCGCCCTTGTCCTCCAATCGGCGAGGCTCGGCGGGTATGGGATCGAGTGGCTCGGGAAGAAGATCCCTGTAGGAGCCCAGCATGTCGTCGACGGTGCGGTCCCAATCGTACTCGTCGACCGCAAGCTGCCTGGCTCGTTTCCCGAGTCGTTCGCAAAGGGCGTCATCGGTCAGCAGCGAGCAGAGCTGCTCGGCGAAAGCGCCCGGCTCATCCGCGATCAGCATCTCTCTGTCGTGGTCGCACCTGATGCCTTCGGCTCCGATGGTGGTGGAAACCACCGGCAGCCCACACGAGAAGGCCTCGAGAATCTTCAACCGCGTCCCCGAGCCAACTCGAATCGGAGCCGCAAATACTCTGTGACGCTGGAATTGTTCCGCAGTGCTTTCGACCGTACCAAGAACATCGATCCCGTCGATTCCGTCCTTGGCCCGGATCCAGTCGGGTGGATGGGCGCCCAACAGAGAGAGCTTTGCCTCTGGCACGCGAAGACGGACCAAGGGCCAAATCTCCTGCAGTAGATATTCGACGGCGTCCAGATTGGGTGTATGGCCGAAGGAACCGAGAAACAGGACTCTTGGTTCCCGGACCGGAGCCACCGGCGGATGAAACTGATCGGTGTCGACCCCGTTCGCGAGCACTCGTAGCCGCTCCCAGCCGTCAGGCAGGAGCGGGGCCAGTACCCGGCCATCGGCGTGCGACATGAGGTGAACCTGGTCGACCGATTCTGCGCCTCGCACCTCGAATCGAAACAGCTTGAGCCAGGCCAGTCGATCCGACCAGAGATCACGATCGGTTCCGAATCGCCGATGGAATCCGATCCTCCTTCGGCGTCTACTTGTCACGAAACTCAGATCGAGCTCGGTAAGTGCTACCCGCGCACCCTCTAGCTCCGATACATACTGAGCCATCTCCGCGAACTCCAGTTGAACAAGGTCGATGTGCTCGGCAAGGACGATGTCCTTGAGCTCTTCGGCCACCTTCTGGAACCGTAGAAACTGCGCTCCCCGTGGCATGAGGTCCCAAGGCTCCGAAGGTGGCACAGGATCGCGCCGGTGAACGTAGATCTTTTTACAGAAGGCTTTCAACGCCTCGCGCTGCGCCGGGTCATCTCCGACCATCGAGTAGACGTAGAGGTACAAGTCGCAGAATCTGGAGAGCCGTCGGATCAAATTCACATTCCGCACACCACCGCCGTGATAGGGAGGGAACACCGGATACGGGTGAACGATCAACACTCGTGGACGCCGGGAGAAGGCGATCGACTCCGCCCCTCGATCGCTGTCCTGCTGCGACAAACCAGAGATCGGAGTCCTGGGTAGTCCGAACAGACGTCGCAAGGCACCCCACGACACCCGTCGTGCCCAGAACAGGTTCAGATAGATCTGGACGAGAATCCGCGACATCTCAGTTCTGCCCAATGCTCAGCGGAAGAAGACCCTCAGGCCACCGAATGCAACCTATCCTTTCGCACCCCGGGCACGCTATCAGGGCCGCGGGTAAAACTTGGCGATGGCGCCAATCGTCTCGGCCTCCGCCATAAAACCTGGATTTTCCCGCAGCTCGAAAGAACGCATCCATTTCGAGTCGGGCCGGGTCACCACCGAGAACGCATCGGTGAGCTCGGTGCCACCCCAGTTGACAAGTTCCTGGGAAACGCAAATCAGAGATGCTTCGCCACAGAACTGACGGACCAATTCCGCGGAACAGCTCTCGGCACGCCAGTGAAGATTGTCGAAAGGTATCCGATCGGATTCTGGCTCGCGAAAGGCTCCGATGTTCGAATGATGAAAAAAGGCAACTCCATCTCGATTCAGCTTGAGAGCCAGTTCAGAGACATAGGACCGCAAAACGTTTGCCTCGGCATGGACCAAGGAGTCGAAGCTGAAAGCGAAGTCGATACAGTTGTCAGGAACCGAGGTTAGTGTTAGACCATTGTTGACATGAAACTCCAAGTGAGGGAGGTTTTGAAACCGATTCCGGCAATGACTCACACATCGCTCAGCCAGATCGACGCCGATCAGCCGTTCACAGTGAGCTGCCAGAAATTGGGTGAATCGACCGAATCCTGGAGCGATCTCGAGAATCGTTGCAGCAGGAAGAAAGCCCAAGATGCGTGGAAAGATCGCACCCCACCACTGACGTTCGGGGCCACCCCACACTTCAGACCATTCGTCTCCCCCCTGCGGCCATCCGTAGTGGTTCCAATGATCGCGATTCTCTTGAATAGTCCCCACGCTGAGTCCTCGCACATCGCCAACAAGAGACCTGATTGTACGAGCGTGTCGAAAAGGCCGTCAATTTGGCTGACTTCTGACGCCACACTCGGGGACCCCTCGAGCCCCTCGTCTGCCTACGCCCCGATTCCAATCAACTCGCGTAGAAGATACGGCTACACGGTATGACGTCACCTCGTCGACCGCCGCAACGCCTCCCTCTGGCGATGGCCATGGCTGGGCTGATGATGCTTCTCAGCTGCCACGGACCGAGCCCGTCCGAGACCAATGTAATCCTCATTTCCCTGGACACATTGCGGAGAGACTTTGTCGGTTTGTACCGCACCGACGCAAGCGTTGTGACTCCAAATATCGATGCGCTCGCCAGCTCAGCCGTTGTCTTCGATCACGCCCTGGCGCCGGTTCCCTTTACGCTTCCCTCTCACATGTCACTCTTCACAGGTCTGGAGCCCGACGTCCACAAGGTGGAGACAGAAGAGGTCAAGCTTTCGGAGACTGTCCCGACCCTGACCGAGATTCTCTCGGAGAGCGGATTTCATACTGTAGGAATCACGACGAATCTCTTGATGAGCCCAGGGTTCGGTTTCGAGCGTGGCTTCGATAGCTACGAGCGTCTCGAATTCGATCTCATCTACTCGGACCGCGTTCGCAGCAGAGCCTTCGATCTGATCGACCGACGCGCCCCGGGCGACGACCGACCTCTCTTTCTTTTCTTGCATTTCAACGACGCTCACTCCGACTACCATCACGTCGCCAAGAGTCCCCTTCCCTACTATGCCCCCGATGAGCTGATCCAGGAGGCTCTACCCGATCTCGACGGTTCGCAGTTTTGTGACTCGGAAGACAACTGTGCTACCGACATGCTCGTCGCAGCCAACGAAACAAATCGGGATCTGGCCAGAGACTACGTAGGGCGAGTCAGACGCCTGTACGGTCTCGGAGTCGAATATCTCGACAACGAGCTTGGAGTCCTATTTGCTGGTCTGAAGCAACGTGGGCTTTGGGAGAACTCGATGATCGTTGTGACCTCAGACCACGGCGAGGAGTTCCGAGAGCATGGCGAATTCCTCCACCGTCAGCCCTACATCGAGACCATGGCCGTACCGCTCATCATCAAACTTCCCAAGGGCGAGCACGGCGGCACAAGACGAAGCGGAATCGTGAACATGAGCGATCTCGCGCCAACCATTCTCGATCTCGTCGGAATCTCGAGTCATCCGCAAATGCAAGGCGTCAGCTTGGTACCAATGCTGAACACTGCGACAGAGACGAGGTCGGCATCGCTTGGAAAGGAGAAGTCGAGCCATCACCGGTACGCTCTGCGAACCGATACCCACACCCTGATTCACGACTTCGAGAACGGAAGCTCGGAGCTCTATGATCGCCGAACCGACGAGCTCGAGCAGATTGACCTCAGTGAGGCAGAGCCCGAAAAGCTCAACCATCTCAAACAGGTAATGGAGGACCTTGTCAACCAGAATATGGAGGTTCGCCCGCAATACCAGGGCGAGACCGTCCCGAAATCAGAAATACTCTCAGAAGAGGATAAGGAACGTCTTCGTAGCCTCGGCTACGTGGACTAGGATCCCGAAAGATTCCCACGTGACCTTAGATCGATCGTTCCGCGGACCTCATCGCCCTTTATTGAAGCTCGCCGGCAGGGTCTGGGCTGCTTCGGGCTCGGTTCTATTGATCTGCGCCCTGTCTGGGTGTCGACACCGGCCCGACGAGACGGAAGGTCTGAGGTTCATCGAGACAGACCCCGCCGAGATACTGACTCCAGACAAAGCCTTTCTTCTCGAACCGATCCTCGAGTGGGATCTCACACGATCGGATAAGAGCTCTGGTCTCGATCCCAATCCCCCGATCCTGAACGAAGCCGTGACGCTCGAGGCCAATGAGGTACACCTCGTCGAGGTCACCATAGCCCAGATGCATCAGGGCACTATCTCCCTGCGTTGGAGTCGAGAAGGCGGACCATTCGGACCCGATCAACAGATTCAATTGCAAGCCAAGCACCAGGAGGGAAGGTCGGTCAAGATATTCTCGTTCGCGCCGCAGGCTCACCCTCTGTGGACAGGCCAGATCACCGGGCTTCGGATCTACACGGATCAGAAGCTGAGACGGTCGATCCAGCCGTTGGCTGTCCGTCTCCTTGTTCGGACCGTCGATCCGCCGAGGCTAGAATCGGCACTATCCAAGGCCTGGAAAGTAGATCTCGATCGTGACATCCGGAATGCCTTGATCTCGCTTCCTGGCATAAGTATCTCGCGACTCGTCGTCACACCCCGGAGATCGAGGCTCATGTTCGGCTACGGTACGCAGCACGGAGTCGGGCGAGCTGTCGAGTTCCGGGTGCGGGTTCGAACCGACGACCGGGATCAACTAGTCTTCTCTCGACTCATCCAACCGCGAAGTCCAGATTCGGGACGCTGGCACGAAGCCCAAGTCGACCTCTCTGCATTCGGAGGAAACAAGACCGAGATCTTTCTCGAATCTCACTGCGACCAGCCGTACGACGAAACTTCGGGATTTGCGCTGTGGTCCGCTCCCACCCTGATCAACCTGGACCCGCACCAAGACCGGCCAAACGTCGTGCTGATCTCGGTCGACACCCTTCGAGCCGATCACCTTTCGCTCTATGGTTACTCCCGCAAGACGAGTCCCTATCTCGACGCCTGGGCGAGCGAGAACGCGATCGTGTTTGATCAGGCGGTGGCTCAGGCTTCTTCGACTCTGCCCTCCCATGTCTCGATGCTGACCGGTCTGAACGCCTTCCGGCATGGCGTCAACCATGATCCGGCACCCGGTTGGTTGACCCTTCTGCCGGAATACCTGCGGCAACTCGGCTACCACACCTCGGCGCAGACGGGCGGAGGTTTCCTTCATCCCGGCTTCGGCTTCTTACAGGGTTTCGACGAATACAGATACTGGATATGGGGTCAGGAGAGACTCAAGGAGCTCGACTCGGGCCTCGAGTCTGCAGTGGCCTTTGTCGAACGCAATCAGAACCGACCGTTCTTCCTACTTCTTCATACCTATGAGACCCACGCACCCTATCGTGCCCGGCAGCCCTTTTTTGAGGCTTTCACAGGTCGAAAAGAGGATCCTGAGAGCCTCCTTTGGCTCAACTTTCCCGAGCCGACAGCGTCACACGGGTTTCGGCTCCAGCCTGACGCGAGCTATGAGATCCGGCCCGGCGACCCGACCATCGATCTCACAGATCAAGCCTTGGAGACCGAAGCAAAGGATCGGTATGACAGTTCGATCGCATATGTCGACTCGAAACTCCAAGAGCTGTGGCGTCTCCTCGAGCAGATGGAGTCGAAGCGGCAGACTCTGGTGATCTTCACCTCCGATCATGGAGAATCATTCGGACACCGAGGATATCGAGGCCACGGCACCCTTTACGACGACAACCTTCTTGTGCCTCTGGCCGTCTCTCTGCCCGACAAACGATTGGCCGGTCATCGCGTCGCTCGGCAGATTCGCTCTATTGATCTGCTACCAACGATCTTGGATGTACTCGGTGCGCAGGCAGCCGAAGAGATCGATGGAAGGTCTCTTCTTCCGCTTCTCGTGAATGAGACGGAGCAATTCCCAGCAGAAGCCTGGTCTTATGGAGCCAACAGCAACTTCGGAGTCGCACTGCGAATCGACAAGCGTCTCAAGTACATCTTCAACGATGCGGTGTGGCCGCAGATTCGCGGAGCCCAGGAGCTTCTCGCTTTGAGCGCAGAGAGCACTTCGAGACCAACTCCCGATCACGACGCGGCCATGATGTCGACGCTCCAGAGCAAAACAACAGTGACCCTCGGCGATCGACTCGCAGGATTGGCGATCGAGCTTTCCAATCGAGAGTCGGATCCGTTGCTCGGATCGATTCAAAGCCCCTGGCTCGAGCCGACTCGAATCAAATCAGTCGACCTCCCGTGCGCCTGTCTCGAGTGGGACAATAAAGGCGGGTTTACCTTCGAGGTGCCGCCGGGGATAAGCTACCAGCTCATGGTCGAGATACCGCACACCAAGACCTCAACGGTGAACTTGCAGATTGGGATGTCCGGAGGAGAGGCTCGACCTGAAGACCCGAGCCACCTCGAGCTCTCTCCCACGAGCGACACTCTGGGGCTCGAGCGGGTCGAGGGTGATTGGCAGTCCATCACCGATTCAGAGGGCAGGGTCGAGACCGGAGTTCGGTTCCGGTGGCATGAGGTCGTGAATGTCACGATCCCGGACTCTTCAGCAATCGACGCTGGGCTGACGGAACAGCTCGAAGCTCTCGGCTATCTTCAATAGTCAGGCTCGAGACAGAAGATGACTTCGCTCAACAACAACACCGAGTCGACTCTGATGGGGTTTTTCGGACACCACAAGTGCGGCTCCACATGGGTTTACCACGTGCTGCGGGACGTCGCTTCCAGCCTCGGAATCGAGCATTTCCATGCACATGGTGCCTACGAATTCGACCGCGATCTTGCGGCGGCTCGGCAACGAGACAACTTCGACTTGATCACTTACGTCAACGCGAACTACGAGTACATAAGAGATCTTCCGGTTCGAGGCGTCCACGTGGTTCGAGATCCCCGCGACCTTTTGGTGTCGGCTTATTACTCCCACCTCCATAGCCACCCGACCGACGGCTGGCCCGAGCTCGTGGAGTTCCGGCCCCATCTCCAGCGTGTGCCGCCGGAAACCGGACTTATCTTGGAGCTCGAGTTCTGCAGTGGCGTGATGAGCAATCTGCTGAGCTGGCCCGCCGAAGCCCAGGACATACTACTGGTCAAGTTCGAGGATCTTATTCAAGACAACCTCGTGGGCTTCGAACGCATCGTCGAATATCTCGGGTTGCTCGATGGGATCGGATCCGAAGAGCTCAGTGCAATCGTCGAAAGGTGGTCGTTCAAGTCGCTCTCGGGAGGCCGCACACCCGGCGAGTCGGACAATCGTCACCACTACCGAAAAGGGGTTGCTGGAGACTGGAGGTCGCACTTTACTCCGGCAGTATGTTGGGCGTTCAAGAAGCGCTACAACGAGGTCTTGGTGCGGTTTGGCTATGAGCTCGACGATCGATGGCTCGCCTGACGGAGCCGATCGAGGGAGGCCGGGCCTAGTTGCCGATGTAGCCTAGCGCCTCGAGTTGCTTTCGCAGCTCTTCGTCCGGCTGATCGCTGCCGGAGGTGTCGTCCAATTTTCCGCCTTGCCACCGCAAGTTGAGCCCGGTCTCGGCCCTGCCTTCGCCCAACCTTCCAATACTGCAGCCGCTTGGGTCGATCTCGAGTCTTTGCCAGCCCTCGACCTGGGGATTTTCGAGTACAAACTCGAATCTCAAAGACTCGGGACAGGACTCGATCGAGATTTCACCGCTGACGTCGGCACGCGGCAGTGGTTGCTTGAGAAAGATCATCGTGTAGTCGTCGTTCGGCCCGAGCTCGAAGCTCATCTGTCCCATCCCCTGCCAGAGCACCGAAGGACGACGAACACCAGCCGACTTGACCGTGACGGGTTCTACGATGTCGCTATGAAGAGTTCCCTCGATGCGTCTGTCGCTCCGATTCGCAAACTCGATTTTCAGACCCGAAGTATTGGCATCGAGCGTCTCAGTGCTGAGGGTTCTCAATCTCTCCCCCCAGTCGTTTTGCCTCGATTCATCTCGTGTCGCCGCTGCCTCGGCTGGTCGCAACCGGACCATCGACTGCTCTCCCGACAGTGGCGGCCAAACAGAATCCCGAAATATGAACTTCACTTCGTCTGCCCAGCGCAGAGCGAGCCCTTCATTGGTCGAAGGCGCGTAGCTCCAGGCCGGAACAGGTTCTTCGGGGATTCGGCCCTCGAGAAGCGGTACCAGCGATCGACCGTCTATGTCTCTCGGTATGGAAACCCCGACGAGATCCATGATCGTTGGTGCTATGTCGATGAGGCGCACCTGATGATCGATGGTTGTATTTGGCTTGATCGATCCGGGCAACGTCATGGCCAGCGGTATGAGCAGATTGCTGTCGTCGAGGTGGCCATGGGCCCAGGTCCCATCTTCGCCCAGAGCCTCGCCATGATCCGAAGTGAGGACAATCAGAGTTCTGTTGTCTAGCCCGGTGCTGTTCAGAAACTCGAACAACCGCTCCAACTCGCGATCGGCCGAGGCGATACCGCTGTCGTAAAGATCGACCGCCAGGCCCGCCAATTCGGCTTCTGGGATCGCCGCCTCACCAGCCCCGACGACAACAGCCCGATGCTTTCCGAGAAAGCCGTTCCTCTTTGTCGGCTGCACGATCTCGGTCTGAACTCTCGCCGCGGTCTGGCTACCGTGAAAGTCCTCGAAATAGGGACTCCTCGGCAAATAGGGCGCATGGACAGCGAAGGTATGAAGAAAGAGGAAAAACGGCTCGTGGTTGTCCAGTGTCTCGAGCCACGCAATCGAGCGATCGATGCCTGCCTCGAGCTCCAGGGAGCGGTCTCTCGACGAGGGCCAATACGAGTACGAGTCGAAGCCTCGAACAAATCCGTATCTCGGATGCACAAACCCGCCACCGGTTATGGCCCGGGTCGCATATCCGGACTGTCTCAGCACCTCTGCGAGCAAGGGAAGGTGACGCGAAATCGTGCCGTAGGTCGGGAAGTTCATGCCATGCCGAAACGCCTCCAAACCGCTAAATAGCGAAACGTGCGCCGGCAGAGTCCAGGGAGACTGGGTCACTGCGGTCGAAAACAGCGCACCATCCGCGGCCCAGCGATCGATATTTGGCGACGTTGTGCGCTCATAGCCGTAGGCCGAGAGATGATCTGCCCTCAGGGTGTCGAGCAAGATTATGACCACGTTCGGCGCGCCTCGAGATCGGTCCAACGACCAGATCTCCGGGCTCCCCCAAGCTGCCAGGCTGAGTGAGCTCGGTTCGGATTGGCCACTCGAAGAGCTCAGTTCGATGATTCCCTCGAGACCTTCATAGGGCCCCAGATCGACGATGGCCTGGCGCCAAGACCTGGCCTCAATCCACGCGTCTGGCTCGATCGAGGTCTCGAAAAGCAGTTCACTCGCTGCACGACCCCCTTGAGGGATCAACCGAACTGACAAGGCGGTCGCCGTAGTCGGCTCACCAGTGAGACCATATGAGAAGCGGAGCTGGGAATCCTTGGGGATCTTCACGGCGCGAGCGATCGGAGAGGAGTCGACAGAGAGAACAGCCTCCTGCCAGTCGTGATCGATCTCGACCAGCCATTCTCGGGAAGCCACTTCCAACAGGCGACTGGCTTCAATCGAGCGTCGTTTGGCATCGATAGATTCCAGGGTCAGGATCCTTCCAATTCGGGTCCGGAATCCGACCTCGAGCCGGGCGATTTCGCCACTCCAGGACGGCTCTGCTGCGACCTCGAATCGAAAACCGGCCTCCTTCGAGCCCGAACGGCTCCACTGATCGAGTGCCAGGCGGGGGATCGCAGCCGTCGGCGTGTCTGACCGGACCCAGCCCAGATCGACCGGTTCAGCCCGCAGACCCTGGAGCCGGACCTCGACCAGATCTACCGCCTCGCTTTCGATTCCCTCGCTATCGCAGCGGATACTGCTTCGGGCCTCAGTCGCTCTGATGCGAAGACCCTCCGGCGAGGGACCCATCGCTTCGGCGCCTTCGATCGAGCAGACCGCTGGGATCTGCCCTTTTGCAAACGACCAACGAAGGACGGTCTGGGTGCTCGAGATCGCCTCCGGAGTGAAGAGCACAGCAGGAGTGCCAGAAATCAGTTTCCGATGACGCTGGAATACGGTGGGGGTCGTATCGGTGCAACCCACGGCTACTACGACCGCTGCAACAACAGAAACAAGCCTTGAAAGTGGAGAAGACCTCGGGACAAGCATAGACTGGATTCTATAGATCCAATCTCGACCAAGGCGGTTCTATTGGGTGGACATTCTGGATCGCGGACATCGAACCACTGCCTAGGGCATAGTCAATTCCGAACAGGATACTTCACGGAATGAGCCCTTTCCCGCTGCCGAAAATACCACCGCCCTGTCTGTGGAGTACTCCACTTGACTCGGGCAGATCTATCAATTATTGTTCTATAAAACAGCCTAATGGGAGCTTCTCATGAAACCGAATAATGTCGCGATTGTCGCAGTCACACTAGCCATTCTTCTCGTAGGCAGTGCCGCTTTTGCGGTCAACACCGTATCGGTAACTGCTGGAGCCGCCCAGAACGGCACGAACTTTGGCCTTTTGGTCAGTGTAGATAGCAATACGGCCGCCCACGTACAGTCCGACCACCCGAATGCTGAAAAGGTGTATCGGGCCCGATTCTGGGTACGTCCCCAGACGTTGCCAATAGCTCTGGGATCCGCCGGAAGCAACCACGTTCGATTCTTCACCATGCTCGATCCGGGCGGTCTGGGTCAGCACGCGATCGGCTTCTTCACCCGGTCAGCCCAAGACAATGGTTGGCATCTGATCCTGTGGACCAAGAACGACGCTGGAGGCTTCGAGCAAGCCGCCAACATCTTCCTCGGCGGACCGGCTGCACCGGCGCGCCAGGTCGAGGTCCAGTGGGCAGCCGCTACGGCGGATGGCGCCAACGACGGCATGCTGATGGTCTCTCGAATCGACAACCCGGCACAGACCGACGGTCGCACCAATATCGACAACGACACCGGTGATGTCGATGGTTTCCGAATCGGCTACATCCCGTCATCGAATACGGTTATCACAGGTTCGTATCCGATGGACGAGTTCGAGTCGTTCCGAACCCTCGCTCCGTAGCCGATATACGTTCTGAGGCGTGTTTTGAGAGGGCTACTGCCTTACGGCGGTAGCCCTTTTATCTTTCCTCGAGTCAAACAGCCCAGTTTCTCAGCGCAGCAGATACCAATTGTGCTTGGGACCATACCGGGTCGGCCAGAGTTGGTTCGCAGCGAACCCATTCTGCTCGAAAAGCGACTCGATCTCGGCCTTGGAATGATAGTAGCCCAAGCCAACGACCTCCGGTTGGTGCTGTGCAAAGAAAACCGACAGAAGAATCCTGCCATCCGGAGTCAAGATCCGCCGCAAGTTCCGTAGATAGGCGTCGATCTCGCTCATGGGCATGTGCGTGAAGACCGACACCAACACTGCGCTGTCGATCGACCGATCCTCGAATGGGAATTCGAAGACTTCTGGCGCGATCTCGCCTGCTTCTCCATCGAGATCGGTGTAGGCACTCTTGAGGTCGTAGAAGCGAAACTCGAAATGTGGCGCCGAGTCCGCGAAGTTCTGCTGACACCATTCGATCATTCCAGGATGCCGGTCGAATCCGACGTAGGATTCGATCGGATCGTCTACGAGCCATCTGGCGATCCTGCCGCAGCCGCAGCCAACATCGAGCAGCCTCGCACCTGGACCCAGGAGGTCCTGTTCCCGCATCATTCCGGCGATCGCTTCGCCATGCTCTTCGAACTCATTCCACGCCACTCCAGCAACGAGGCGGCGGTACTCTTCAGGAGGCAGCGAGATCTCTCTGGATGCGCTCATCAGTCGACCCTCTCCCAGGCTCTCCGACGCCGTGGCGGAAATGCCAGGGAACAATCGGGGTGTTCCAAAGCGAGGTTCTGGCTGTAGAAGGGATCTTCGTCCAGACGGTCGCTCCAGCGCTGCCGCATGTACATCACTTCCCGCGCGAAACGGGCGCGGTTCTTCCTGGCCCGGTCACTACCTCGAGACTGAGACTCATGATGAATCAGTTCGGCAAAGGGCGTCCAAACGATCCAGTAACCCAGTTCACCGAGGCGAAGACATAGATCGACGTCGTTGAAAGCCACTTCGAGATTGACCTCGTCGAATCCACCAACTCCCTCGAAGATCTCTCTCCGAATCACCATGCATGCGGCGGTGACCGCCGAAAGATTACGCACCACTTGGAGTCCGGCAGAATAGCCAGAATCGTTTCTGTCCAACCCCCAGGCCAGATGAGCCGCCACGGCATTCTTTTTTGCGCCACCTCCGAGCACAACCCCTCCATGCTGAACGGTTCCGTCTGGATAGCAAAGCTTGGCGCCAACAGCGCCTACCTTGGACCGCATGGCGTGGGAGACCATCTCTTCCAGCCACTCAGGGGTCACGACCTCGATATCGTTGTTGAGGAAGGCCAGGATCTCCCCCTGGCTCTCCCGAACCGCGAGGTTGTTGAGGGCCGAGTAGTTGAACGGCTCTTCGAGAGAGATCACCCGAATTCCGGGCACATCCCGAATCGAGTCTAGATAAGCAAGGCTCTCGGGGTCATCGGATTGATTGTCGACGACCACTGCCTCGAACCCTTCGTATTCAGTGACTGACCGGAGACTGTCTAGACAAGCCCCCAACAGTTCGTGATGGTTGCGAGTCGGGACAATCACACTGACCCAGGGTTTCGGTCGACCGATCGGCCATCGCACCCGCTGGGTACCCATCATCAACCCCTCCGATACCTCGGCCAGAGGTTCGACCTTGGTTATCGCCGCGCTAACGGCGTCGATCCTCGCTTGGCTGTCTTCCCTACTGCGATCGAGGGGATTTTTGCCCCTGCGGTGATACAGAATCTCTGGCAGATGCTCGATCCGGTCTCGGCTCAGGCCCTCGGTGCATCGAAGCAGGAAATCGTGGAGCAGGCAATCCCTCGATCCTGAGCGAAATCCTCCGACCCGCTGAGCCAGAGGCAATCTGCATGCGAACAGGCCACCAATGTAGTTGTAGGCCAGCAGCAGATCGGGGCTCCAATCGGGCTTGAAGTGGGGACTCTCGCGTCGCTCTTGTTCAGAAAGACGGTCCTCGTCGCTATAGATCAACTCTACCCTCGGCCGATCGAGCCCCGTACGAATCACACAGTAGAGCGCAATTTCGGCCAGTCGGTCACCCGCTTCCACGAACACAACAAAGTCCCCCTGGGCCGCCTTCAGAAATTCGTTTGCCGACCGAGTCTTCACCAGGTCGGTTCTGCTTCCAAAGTCGATTCTCGGATCATCACCCAGTGTCGCCGGAAGGTCCGCCTCACCCGACACATCGAATACCAGCAACTGCCAGCGTCTGTATAGCTGGTCTCGGACCGATTCGACCGTGTCGCCAATGCGGTCGACATCGCCGTCTCTTACCAGCATCAGTATCGTGACCTTGGGAGGCGACTCGAGGCTCTCGATGTCCCGCAGAATCTCTTCGCGATCGGTTTCGCTGAGACGATCGTAGGTTTCGACCCATTCCTGATAACGATCGGGATCGCTCGCTGCATCAGGCCTGGTTCGTGGACCTCGGCGAAAAATCGATCGCCACTTGGTTGCAATCATCCAATTAGCTCGGAAATAACGGTCGATATGAGTCGGGCGTTAGGTTAGTGCATTGGCGCACCGAGGGGAAGGGGACTTGCTTGTTCGGTGCCGTGGTCCCCGCTATACTTCAACCACATCCTTTCCCAGCTTACGATGCTTCTCTGCTGCTGCAAAACCACAGTCTAATCAGGAGCCTGAAGGGCAAGCAGCGTGAACACGGATCACCAAAAAACAAGCACAGATCGGTCGCTCGAAGTGGGTGCCGGTGACGACTTGGAAGACGCGATCGAGCGCGGTCGTCGGGCGGGTGAGCTATTCGATCTGAAGCTGCGCCAGCAAGAGTCACGGGAGCGCGAAGCCAAACGAACCTCTACCGACACAGCGCTCCGACTTCCCCGAATCGAAGAGCTCTCGTACGACGGTCTCAGCCGGGAATCTCTGATTCGCGACCTTCGGGACCAGATCGAGCGACTCGCCACATTCGAGCGGGTCGTCCTCAGCTCGAGAGCCTGGCGCTTGATTCAACAGTGTCGTAAATGGTTGGGTCGACGATAAAGGAAATCATGACTTCTCCAGACAAGCTCAGAATCGCCGAGCTCGAATCCAGAGTCGGCAGCCTGGAAAAGGCGCTTGAAAAGCGGTCACGCGAACTACGCTTGATTCAAAAGCACGCTTGCTCTACCGACCTCGTTCTCATCCACCGAGTAAGTTGCGGTCTGCCTCCATTGCCTCAGTACGCCTACGAGCTATCACGCTGGAACGAGTCTCCTGAACTGAACTCCGCCGAGGTCGAGAAGGCGTTGACGGATCTCTGGAGCTATATAGATTTGGCCGAGCGGGCCGACGAAGTCGAAGAGCCGTGAACAGACCGACAACTTTGATTATTCTCGCTTGGAATCGCTGGGACCTCACCGGCCGATGCCTAGAGACCCTACGGGAGACCGACCTCATCGGGGCCGAGGTCATTGTGGTCGACAACGGTTCCACCGACGAGACTCCAGAGCGCCTAGCTGAGCTTGACTGGATTCGCGTCATCCAACTTCCCGAGAATGTCGGATTTGTGCGTGGGAACAACGCTGGAATCGAGGCGGCAGACCCGGACTCTGACATCGTTCTTCTCAACAACGATCTGCAGTTTACTCAAAAAGATTGGTTGGTAAGGCTTTGTGACTGTGCCTCTTCGGCGGAAGATATCGGGATTGTCGGATGCCGACTTCAGCTTCCGGACCTGCGTCGTCTGCTTCACGCTGGGACCTACATTCTCCCCGATACGATGTGGGGACAGCAGCTCGGCTCTCTCGAGAAGGACATCGGGCAATTCTCGAGTCGCAGAGAGGTCGAAGGGATCGTATTCGCCGTTGCCTACCTGAGGAGAGAGGTCATCGACGCCGTTGGCAGTCTCGCCTTAGACTTCGAGTCGTACTTCGAAGACACCGACTACTGTTTTCGAGCCAAGGAGGCTGGTTTCAAGACTGTGGTCTGCGGTGATGTGACCTTGGTCCACGATGAGCACGGATCGACGGCCTTTGACGCGGTGCATTTCTCGGAGCTATTTCAAACGAGCAGAAAGCGGTTCTCTCATAAGTGGAGACATGCGCTCGAGCAACGCTACGGCAACGAGGTCTTCTGGCAGTCGATCATGAACTTTCCCTCCGGTTACGCTCGCTGCACTCGGGCGTTTCTGCCCGCTCTCGAGCGTCAAGGGGTCAGAACCACCTATCGCTATGTCTACGGCCCGGGCTCTCCGTTCCAAGTCGAAGAGCCGGAAGAAACCGACGATTACATCCTCAACGTCATACGGGGACGTCGCCAGAACGGAAAGCCAAAGACCTCGGTGGTCTTCGGGCAAGGTGATGTCTTCAATCGTAACGCCGGCCGCTACAAGATCGGCTATACGATGCTCGAGGTTGACGGATTTCCAGCCGAGTGGGTCCAGCAAGCGAATCGACTCGATGAGATCTGGGTACCCAGCGAGTTCAATCGCGAGGGCTTCCTTCGATGTGGCCTGAGAAGACCCATCCGAGTCATGCCTCTTGGGGTGAATACCGACTACTTCCACCCAAAAATCGCTCGACACCCGAACCCGATGGGCGAGTTCGTATTCCTGGCCAATTTCGAGTGGGGCGAGAGAAAAGAGCCCTGGATGCTGCTCAAGGCCTTTAGTGAGACCTTTAGCGCCGAAGAGCCCGTGCGTCTTCTGTGCAAAATCATCAATCGCGATCCCAGCGTCGCCGTAAAGACCGAGATCAGTCTGCTCAACCTCAAGGACTCCGGCGGCAAGATATCGTTCCTGTTCAATCTCGAGTTTCCTCATTACCAGCTCGGCAGTCTGTATCGTTCCGCCGACTGCCTGGTGAGCCCGACACGGGGTGAAGGTTGGGACATGCCGTTGATGGAGGCAATGGCCTGCGGGCTTCCCTGCATTGCGACCGACTGGGGTGCCCATCAGGAGTTCGTCCATGATGGAATCGCCTACCCTCTTGCGATCAAGGGAACCTCGCCTGCAAAGGCGAAATGTCCGTACTATGAGGGCTTCTCGTGGGCCGATCCCGATGAAGAGCATTTGCGATACCTGCTGCGCTACGTCTATGAGCATCAGGAGGAGGCAGCCGCAGTAGGGCAAGCGGCAGCAGCGGAGATGGCTTCGAAATGGTCTTGGAACGACGCAGCCACCACAATCTCGGATCGCCTGGCCGAGATCGAAGGATCCTAGAACAGTCGATTGGACAGCGGCCACGGCCGAGTTCATCACTTGCATGCAGCCAGCACTTTTGAAACTGCGGACACCCATCTTCTCGGTCGCATGGATCCAGTCGCTGGTTGGCGTCGGCCTTCTCCTGGCGCTGGCTGGCTGCCACGGCAGGCCTGAATCGGAGGCATCGAGCTGGAAAGTCGATCCAGAGATGCTGATCGTGAACGCCGGCAGCTGGGAAACTTCTTTCAACTCGAGATCGGACGCTATTCGCCTGGGATCCGGTTGGCACAAATCCGATCAGCTACCAGATCCGATCCGGGAGCCGGGATGGTGTAGTACCCGGGCGTGGTTCTACGCACCCGACCTGCCCAACCGCGACGCGATACTCGTACTGGACCTGGCAGTTGTCGATCATCCGGAAATGAGCCCACGAAAGCTAGCGATCTGGCTGAACGGTGAAGACCTCGGAAGTTACTCACTTGAGAGCTCGACCCAGAGGATCGAGGTTCCGATCGCCGATCAACGACTCTTGCCAGGGCTCAACAGGTTCGAGCTCCATTTCGATCGCAGTCCCACTCTGGTCGACTTGGGCTACTCCGAGGTCGCGTGGGCGGTCCCGGCCCGGTTCGATTCGATTCGATTGATCCCGGCCACCGACGGCCCGAAACGGCAATCTGTGGTCTCGCACGAGTCCGACGATTCAGGAACAATCCGCCTATCCTCCGGCAGCTCGATTCACCTGCCGCTACCGATCGCGGTCGGTGCTCGAGCCTATTTCGCGGGTTTGAAATCGACAAACGGTGGTGACCTGGTCTTGTCGATCCTAGATTCCGAGGGTCGATCGACCGCCCTGTGGGAAGGTGAATGGCATCAGATCAACGGTCAAGCTATCGAGATTCCCGCAGCTGGAACTCTCGCTCGCCAGCTCGTAGTCGAGCATCAATCGTCGCCTGACGGGTCTCGAACCGGTGTCGATCCTGCGGCTGTCTTCCTGCCGAAAGACTTCGTCGAGTTCGGGTACTCGCTTGCCCCGGAAGAGACAAAGCGCGCAGAGAAGCCGCACATCTTCATCTACGTCATGGATACTCTGCGAGCCGACGCATTGGGCACTTACGGCTCGAATCGTCCGACGTCGCCAAACATCGACAGGTTCGCCGCCGATTCGATCGTTTTTGAACAGGCCTGGGCGTCCTCTGCCTGGACCCTTCCATCACTCTATTCCATCCTCACCGGCGTCTACCCCAACCGCCACGGCTACATCTGGGGCAGCGTCAAGAAGAGACCCGACTTTGATATTGCCAGGCTTCCTGAAGTGCTCGAGCCCCTGGGCTATCGATCAGTAGGCCTCTCGCAGACGTTCTTGGCCAGCGAGGTCTATGGTGTTCAGAAAGGCTTTGATCAGTTCTATGTCGACGACTGGCTTGGCTCTCTGCAGAAATCGAGTCACCGAGTGCCCTGGTATTTCTGGCGCGCACTTCTCCATCATGGGGACCTGGAGACACCATTATTTGCTTATATTCAGACCGTGGATCCCCACGCTCCTTATCACCCCACTGGCGCCTACCGGAGATTCGCTGAAAAGAACCCGGGCGGGTTGCCGGTGTCTGCCTATCGGAATCCTCATCTGTTCAACCACCCTCCGCGTGCAGTAGATGACAAGGATGTCACCCACTTGCGTGCGCTGTACGATGGCGGTGTCTCTCAAGCCGATCGGCAATTTGGTCGATTTGTCGAGATGCTGCGATTCTTGAACCTCTATGAAGACAGTCTCATCATTTTCACGAGCGACCACGGCGAAGAATTCAACGAGCATGGAGGATTCGACCACAGCAGGACTCTGTTCGAGGAGTTGCTCCGGGTTCCGATGATCATCAAGCTCCCCCGACAGGATCGGGGTGGAAGTCGAATCTCGGAGAGAGTCTCGATCATCGATATCGCTCCGACTGTTCTCGAGATAGCTGGCGCATCCACATCGGTTCTTGATCGGCTCGACGGCGTGAATATTCTCGATCCGCGACAAGATCCAAATCGCTATCGTGACCGCACGATTCACGCCCAGACGAGTCCGGAAGGCCAAGACGATCTTTATGCCGAGGTCGCCCTGACGGCTGCGGTTCGGGAGGATCTCAAATGCATTCAGAGCAGCAACGGGGTCGATCGCTTCTTTGGTGACATCCCCGAAATACGCACCTTTGACCTTGCGGCTGATCCCAGCGAGTTGCGACCCCTGCCGAGCTCGGATCCCAGGTCCAGAGCATGCGCCAAGGAGCTTGTACCCCGCAACGCGGCTACGCTCCGATCACAAGTGACAAGCTCATCCGATCAAAGGCTCTCTGCCGAGGAGTTGGAACGCCTAAAGGCTCTGGGATATCTCGAATAGTACCCATGGAAGCACACCTGAGATCGAACCTTTCGAATCTGCTTGTGGCAACGGTTGCCGTGGTCCTCACACTCGGTGTAGCCGAGATTGCTTTGCGAGTCAAAGCTCGCATTGACCATCGCCAATCGCTCGCCGAGGCCCTGCAAGAAACCGAGCAGCCACCAAAGGACGCGGATGTCACGCTCGGACAAATGATTCGGATCTCCATGAACCCACGGATCATCTACGAGCTGAGGCCGGGACTCGACGTCTTCTACAAGGAGGCTCGAGTATCGACCAACGACCGGGGCTTTCGAGGTCCAGAGGTCGAATCCGAATCCTCAGAACGAGAAATCCGAATCATCGGTCTCGGGGACTCGGTAATGTTTGGACAAGCGATCCCCCCGGATCAGAATTATCTGGCCAGAATCGAGTCCAGACTTTCCGAACTAAAACCAGGGATGAAGTGGAGAACTATCAACACCGCCGTGCCCGGATACAACACCGTGATGGAAGTGGAGACCCTCAAAGAGAAATGCTTGGACTTGACTCCCGACCTCGTGATGATCGACATCGTGGACAATGATTTATCGCTTCCAAACTTCATACCGACTCCAGATTTGAGAGCCGAGACTACGCCATCGCTGCTCTGGTCGGTTACCAGACGGGGCTGGAATCGGCTATTCGACCCCACCGAGGTCGTGTTTGCGCAATCTACAATCGATGGAGATTGGGATCCGAGAGGACTGATTCCAACTCCCGCAACGGGGTCAGGTGCCGGGCTCTTCGCCGACCGTGCCGAGCTCGCGCCACCTCAGTATGCAGATCTCGTCGGCTGGAGCGCATTTCGCGGTGCGTTGGCTCAGCTGCGAGATCTATCTCGAAAACACGACTTCGAGCTCATCGCCGTGACAATGCACGCTGGCGAGACGGAGCTCAGGTCCGAGCTGCGTCGCGTGGTCCGAGATCTCGGCATCCCTCTGGTCGATGCCGGCGCTGCCATTCGACGGTATGCCCAAGAGAACGATCTCGCCCCAGGAATCGACTCTCCACTTCGAGCGAGTCGGAACGACGCGCATCCCTCTGGACTCGCCCACGAGATAGCCGCCAGAGAGATCTTGGAGACATTGAGATCGAGTGCATCACAGCTGCTCAACGACTGAGCGATGAACCGACCCCGGATGTGAGGCAAGACGAGGCGGCTTCAAGTTGCTTCGGTGCCTGCCCTGTAATCGTTGAGTGGTACACAGATTCGAAGCATCATGTCGAGTCAATCAGACTCCTCACGGACCCTGGATTCAGTCTCACAACCCGACCGTTTCGGGACAGAATCTGCCGATTTCCACTGTGCTAAGCTCGAAATCGACCCGTCATTTGTATCTCCTTTGAGCCCCAACTCTATCGATGGAAATCGTGTCTCAATCCGAGCGGCCAACATCTGGTGCGCTACAGGTCTACGATTCGTCTCGCCGCCCTCATCCGTTCGTCGAGGAGTGGCGCGAGCTTTATCGCTACAGAGACCTGGTTGCGCACTGGAGCATTCGCAACGTCACGATCCGGTACAAACGATCCATTCTCGGTGTCGTATGGACCCTGATCGAGCCCATGGCGCTGATGATCGTACTCACGATCGTCTTCTCGAACCTCTTCAGGTTTCAGATCGAGAATTTCCCCATCTACCTTTTGTCTGGACTTCTGATGTGGGACTTTTTCGCTCGTGCATCGATACACATCATCGAAGAGAACACGGTCAGTCAGGATCTGGCGCAGCGCATTCATGTACCACGAAGTGCCTTTGCGATGGCGGCGATCAACGCCTATCTGATCAACTGGCTATTTGCTCTGGTGCCTCTGGCGATCATCATGATCATCATGAACCACCCCTTCTCATGGGCTCTAATTACGTTGCCCTTGGCAATGATCGTAACCGCCGTCTTTACACTCGGTCTGTCGTTGACGGTAGCAACGGCCGCAGCCTTCTTCACCGACATCAAGCTTGCCTATCAGGCCCTTCTTACCGCGGTTCTATACAGCACTCCGATCATCTACCCGATCGAAATTGTGCCGGACAAATTTCAACGATTCATCTTGCTCAACCCACTGACCCATCTTTGCCGGCTCGTGCGCGACCCGATCTATTCCGGCACTATCGCCCCACTCGAGACCTGGATCATCGGAGTGACCGTAAGCGTAGTGACCCTATTGGCGGGGTGGTGGATCTTTACCCATTGGAGAGATGTCTTCGACTATCAGGGCTGAGGCGCCCGAGCAATTTCGTGTCGAAACGCCAGAGCGAGATCTACCCAGCATCGAGCTCGAAGGCGTCGGGGTTCGCTTTCGTGTGCCCGAGGAGAAAATTCCGAGTCTGAAGGAATACCTCGTATGCCTCGTCACGCGGGGTATGAGGTACCGCGATTTGTGGGCTACGGATGGAGTCGATCTGACGATCCGCCCGGGTGAGACTTTTGGCGTTGTAGGTCCCAACGGAGCGGGCAAGAGCACCCTTCTGAAAGTTGTCGC
>CAJHZD010000174.1_pt1 | contig 33030 bp, 26 predicted proteins | sample 9198941 | NCBI WGS metagenome assembly CAJHZD01 (sample SAMEA7708371, study PRJEB35096) | sediment metagenome | biome: marine neritic benthic zone biome [ENVO:01000025]; feature: sediment [ENVO:00002007]; material: shallow marine sediment [ENVO:03000034] sea grass bed [ENVO_01000059] ...
CGTCGAGAGCGCCAGCAGATGAGGCAAGAAATAGCGAGCCTGATCCATGACATCCATCATGAGCTCTCGATCCTCGATTCCGATGTGGACATGCATGCCGAAGATCAGCATTCTTCGCGCTACCTCGGCCATCTGCTCGACATGTTCGTAATAGCGATCTGTTTGGGTGATCTCCTGTGACTTCCAGCTGGAGAAGGGATGAGTACTTGCGGCTGCCATGACGAGCCCGTTCGCTGCGGCAAGCTCACAAATTTCTCTGCGAAGCCGAATGACCTCGGCTCTGGCCTCCTTCATGTTGTTGCAGATTTGGCTGCCAACCTCGACCTGAGACTGCAGTAGCTCGGGTTTGATTTGCTCACCGAGTACGATACGGCCCTGATCCAGAAACTCCTGAACATACGAAGTCAATTCGCGAGATTCAGGATCGATGACCTGGTACTCCTCTTCGATACCGATCGTCAGTTTGGGAAGTGCCATCACTCGCCCTCGAATAGGTTGTTGAGCGTTCTAGAAGCGCAGTATAGCGTTTGTCTGTCCCGATACCGCCTGCATACTGCGTGTTACGATCATTTTCCGTCTAGTTCTCGATCCACCAGATCGTCAGCCATCATGGTTACGGAAAAAAGGACTCCACCTAGTGAACGGGCTACATTCCTGTTCACTCGAGACAGTGTCTTGCGAGATTATCGAATCGCGTTCCAGAGTCGCGAGGCGAGTGTCATAGGTCGTCGAGAAGTCTTCACGGGCAAGGCCAAATTCGGAATATTTGGCGACGGAAAAGAGGTCGCCCAGATGGCGATGGCCCGGTCGTTTCGAAAGGGCGATTTTCGATCCGGGTACTACCGGGACCAGACACTCATGTTTGGGCTAGGCCTCCTACGGATCGACGAGTACTTTGCCCAACTCTATGCAGACGCCGAACCAGAGCGCGATCCTTGCTCGGGTGGCAGACAGATGAATTCTCATTTCTCGACGCCGTTGCTGACGGAGGAGGGAGCTTGGATCTCGCAGGTCGAGGCCTGCAATAGCTCTGCAGACATGTCGCCCACGGCGTCTCAAATGCCACGGTTGGTCGGTCTTGCATATGCGTCGCATCTGTACCGGCATCTCGAGCAGTTGGAATATCTGGCTGAATTCTCGGACAACGGTAATGAGATCGCTTGGGGAACGATCGGAGATGCGAGCTGTTCGGAGGGACTGTTCTGGGAATCGGTCAACGCTGCTGGCGCTCTACAAGCGCCGATGCTGTTGTCCATTTGGGACGATGGATACGGAATCTCGGTACCCACCGAATTTCATATCACCAAGGGACATCTGTCTTCGATTCTCCAGGGCTTTCAACGAGAGTCCGGAGAGAGCGAGGGCTTCGATCTCTACACGGTGCACGGATGGGACTATCCGAGCCTGTGTGAAGTCTACGCCCTGGCGGCTGAGCGCGTACGTAAGGAACAGGTGCCGGCGATTGTCCATGTAACCGAGTTGACTCAACCCTTGGGACATTCCACTTCGGGTAGCCACGAGCGATACAAGTCGACCGAGCGACTCGAATGGGAGCGCGAGCACGACTGCTTGGCCCGCATGCGCCAATGGATGATCGAAGAGAAGATCGCCACGAGCGACGAACTCGACAAGCTGGAGAGCGAAGATCGAGAATTGGTTCGAGAGCTGCAGCGGCGGGCTTGGGAGAACTTTCGCGCCCCGATCGACGAAGAGCGAAAGACTCTCTTGGAGCTATTGAGGAGTCTTGGTGACTCACCTCGGACTCGGGCCGATGTCCGTGATATCGCCGACCGGCTAGACAAGAAACAGGGAGCGCTGCGCGGGGACCTCCTGGGCGCCGCCCAAGAAGCCTTGATCGTGGTGAGGCACGAAGGTGGTGATGCCCGACAGAGGCTGATCGAATGGCGCGGGGCCCGTCTTAAAGAGGGCGAACGTCGATATGGCTCACACCTGTACTCCGAGACCGCGGCATCGGCGTTGGCAATCGAAGCCGTCCCACCCTCCTACGATGAAGACTCTCCGACGGTCAACGGTTTCGAGGTCATCAATCAGTTCTTCGAAGCCGCTCTCGAGCGTTACCCCAATCTAATCGCGTTCGGTGAAGATGTCGGCAAGTTGGGTGATGTAAATCAGGGATTCATGGGGTTGCAAGAGAAATTCGGAACTCTGCGGGTGGCGGATACAGGCATCCGGGAGGCGACGATCGTGGGCCAAGCAATCGGTATGGCCCTTCGAGGTCTCAGGCCGTTGGCCGAGATCCAATATCTCGATTACCTTCTCTACGCATTGCAGATCATGTCGGACGATCTTGCGACTCTGCATTGGAGGACACGGGGTCGACAAAAGGCGCCGGCGATCATTAGAACTCGGGGGCACCGACTCGAAGGTGTCTGGCACTCGGGGTCGCCAATGGCGAGCATTCTTCATCTGGTTCGGGGCATGCATCTTTGTGTTCCTCGCGACATGACGCGTGCCGCGGGTATGTACAACACCTTGCTGCAGTCCGACGAGCCGGGGATCGTGGTCGAAGTCTTGAACGGTTACAGAGTCAAAGAGCGAATGCCGAGTAACCTGAGCGATATGACGGTGCCGCTGGGGATTCCCGAGACTCTGAGGGAGGGTCGTGACGTCTCGATCGTGACCTATGGCGCCTGTTGCCGGATTGCTTTGCAGGCTGCCGAACGACTCGCTTCCGTAGGCATTGAACCCGAGGTGATCGACATCCAGACTCTCGAGCCCTTTGATCGGGAGAGTCGTGTCCTGGAGTCGGTCAAGAGGACCAATCGGGTGGTCTTTCTCGACGAGGACGTACCGGGTGGAGCCAGTGCCTACATGATGCAGCAGGTTCTCGAAGACCAACAGGGCTATCACTGGTTGGATGCGGAACCGCGAACCCTCTCGGCGAGGGCTCACCGACCTGCCTACGGTTCGGATGGCGACTACTTCTCAAAACCGAGCCGGGAAGATGTGTTCGAGGTGGTGTATCGACTGATGCACGGTGCGGACCCCGGGCGGTATCCCGCCATAGACGGCTGAAACACTCGAGGCCAAGAAGCAAGATGCTTCGGTGCTCGCTCTGGCCGTAGGCCTGGGAGATGCGAACACCGAAGCTGAGGAAGTGTCCGGGATTCGACCCGACTAGTTGTAGCCGGACACCTCCTCGAATGCTTTGATCCCCCAACTAAATGCTTCCTCGTTGAGTTCGATCATGGCGCAGTTGTGCGATAGCGCCTTTCGGATCGTGGCGAGAAACGATTCCGTCGGGAAGATTTGAGTCGCAGCTTGAAGAGCACCCAGAGCCACGACGTTCTTTACCTTGCTAGCGCCCAGGTCCATGGCGATCTCGGTGCAGGGAATTCCCACTTTTGTGATGGAGGGGTCCAGATCCGGGGGGCTCGAAATAACCGAGCTGTCGTAGATTACGGTTCCACCTGGCTGAACCGTGGGGCCGAACTTCTCGAGACTCGGGGCGTTGAAAGCCACCAAGATATGGGGTGAGTGGGCGGCTGGAGACAGCACTTCCTCACGCGCGATGTGAATGTCGGCGTACGATGTCCCACCCCGCGATTCGGGTCCGTAGCTCGGAATATGGGTCGAGTCGAAGCCCTCTGTGACCGCCGTCTTCGAAGCCAGCATGGCCACAGTCTGCGCGCCGTCGCCGCCAGCGCCTGCGAATTTCATTGCAATGTCGTGCTCGTCCAGATGGGTCGGGAAATCGTCGGCGTAGGTATTGGCTGACTCGCTGGAACCACCCACGACCTCGATGACCCTCGACGGCTCGAAGGTGGGCTTATCGAGCTGAAACCAGGCTTGAACCTCCTCGTCCTTCTTTACACCCAAGGGAAATATGGGCACCATCTGCTCTTTGACCCACTGTTCTGTTTCTATCGGGGTCATCTTCAGATGGGTCGGACACTCGGCCAATACTTCTACGAGCGCAAAACCCTTGTTCTCGACCTGGAGCCGCAGCGCCTTGTGAATCGCTTTCTTGGTGCGCATGCGCTGTTTGTTGTCATAGAGAGCGACTCGCTCGACATAGATCGGTCCGTCCAGCTGCGCGATGGTCTCCGCCACTTTCATCGGCTCCCCGGTGAGTCGATCTCGTCCGGTAGGAGTGGTCGACGTCTTCTGCTCTTGCAAAGTCGTCGGCGCCATTTGGCCTCCGGTCATCCCGTAGATGGCGTTGTTGACAAAGATCACCGTCATCGGAATTCCGATCTGCGCCGCTTGAATGATTTCGGCCAGACCGATTGAAGCCAGATCGCCATCGCCCTGGTAGCTGATGAGAACCGCTTCTGGATTCGAAAGTTTGTGCCCCAGGGCAACTGCGGGCGCTCTTCCGTGAGCCGCCTGCGTATTACCCACGTCGAGGTAGTAGTGCAGAAAGACGCTACATCCGACTGGCGAGACCGCAATGGTTCGATCTTGGATATCGAGTTCGGAGATCGACTCTGCGAGGAATTTGTGAATCAAGCCATGACCACACCCGGGGCAATAATGAGTGCTCTGACCCTTCAGACCCTCTCCATGTGAATGGCGTTCGAACTTCTCATAGAAAACGCTACTTTCGCTCATGCCGCCACCTCCAGCAATCCGGTGACCTTGTCGACGATTTCTTGCTGACCCGGCAGGATGCCTCCGAAATGTCGAATATGGTCTATCGAGATCGAACCGACTTCGGCGTGACTGAGCGCCAATCTCAACTCGTCCTCGAGCTGTCCGTTGCTTCCCTCGACAACGATCAGGCCGCGAGCCCGGTCGAGGAGTCCCAAAAGTTGATCGATCGGAAAGGGCCACAATGTGATCGGCCGAAACAGCCCCGCCTTGACCCCCTGTTTCCGTAACTGCTGCACCGCGCCCTTCGCCATTCGAGCAGGAGTGTTGCACGCCACGATGACCCAGTCGGCATCGTCGCAGCAGAAGTCATCGGCTCGTTGCTCACGATCCTTCATCTGTTGGTATTTGTCGTTGATATGAATATTGTGATTCTCGAGGTCGATCTCGCTCAGGAAAATCGACGAGATGAGATTTCTGCGATGCATCTCGTCGCCCCAGACAGCCCAGTCGGGCAGGCCTGGTTCGACCATGTGGTCGGGAAGCACTACTTTCCCGGTCATCTGGCCCAGATACCCATCTCCGGCAATCAAGACCGGATTGCGGTACTCGAAGGAGAGGTCGAAGGCCAGCATGGTCAGGTCGAGCATCTCCTGGGGAGTCGAGGGGGCAAGCACGATGGCGTGGCTGTTGCCGTGGCCCAGGCCGCGGCAGAGAAGCTTGATGTCAGACTGTTCAGGTGCGATGTTGCCGAGTCCAGGACCACCGCGCATCACGTCGACAATCACGCCGGGGATCTCGGCGCCGACCATGTAGGAGATGCCTTCGAGCATCAGGCTCATTCCGGGCGAAGATGTGAAGGTCATACTTCTGAGACCGGCGCCACCGGCTCCATACATCATGTTGATCGTGGCAACCTCACTGACGGCCTGCAGGAAGATCCCGTCTAGCTCGGGCATTAGCCTTGCCATGAGCTCGGCACCTTCGGTCGACGGCGTTATGGGGTAGCCGAAGAAATGACGACACCCTGCGAGGATGGCGCCGATTGCCGCTGCATGATTGCCTTTCAGCACCATCGGCTGGAGCTTGGGCAGCTCGACGTGGCGGTCGGGAATGGAGATCGGTTCCGGAGCCGTCGTAGCACGCGGGCCAAATTGCTTCTCGGGATCAAAAAGCTCGGTCTCGAACTCGTTGATCACGGGCTGGAGGCCATAGGGCTCCGGGCAGGCACTGAAGCACAGGCCACAGCCCGAGCAAGCGTCCAGATCGAGAACGACGGGCGTGAATCCAGTCAGGGGTTCGATAGCGTCGCCGATCGAGATACAGCTCTTGGGGCAGGCATCGATACAACGTCCACAGGCCTTGCAAAACTGAGGCATTACAAAGGGTTTTGGTCGGGATCTGATCTCGGGTTTAGACATCGGAGAATGCTCCAATCAGTTCCGTCCGCAAGCGTACGGTGAGAAAATAGTCGGGCCGAAGTCCAAAAAGGGGGCTCCGGAATGCTCCATATCAGGTTGCCCGACATCACTCTCGGATCCAATACCCGATGAGGTGGGTTCGTGCGCCACCTATGCGGGTGGCTGGCCACGAAGCCTGTTGGGACTGCGTTTATTCGACGTCCCACAGAGCTCCAAGATAGATCCCGTGCTACTGTGAACAGCAGTCGATCGTCCTCATACCAAGGAGAAAACTGATCATGGCGAAAGTTGCGAATCCGCTGCTCTTTCTTGCGGCTCTTCTCGTGGTTTCGATTTCGGCGGTCCAGGCGTCCACCCTGGTTGTGTTGAACAAGGCCGAAGCCACGGCGTCCCTTATCGACTTGGAAAGCGGCGAGATCGCGGCCACGGTCGCGACCGGCGATGGACCCCACGAAGCCGCTACATCCCCAGACGGCAGGCTCGTTCTCGGCTGCAATTATGGGACTCGGGACGAGCCCGGATCGTCGCTTACGTTGATCGACGTGGCCGCTGCCAGGGTTGTCAAGACGATCGACCTGGGGTCGTATCGGCGACCTCATGGAGTCCTGTGGATGGCCGATGGGAGGCGAGCCCTGGTTACCGCGGAGGACAATCAGGCTCTGCTGATCGTCGACGTGGTCGAGGGTGCCGTGGAGGCGGCGATCGACACGGGGCAAGAGGTGTCACACATGGTTGCCTCCACTCCCGATGGGTCGCGGGCGTTCGTCGCCAACATCGGCTCGGGCACCGTGACGGTCATCGACCTGAACAAAGAGGAGCGGATTGCGAATCTCGAGACGGGTGAGGGTGCCGAAGGCATCGATATCACCCCGGACGGGTCGGAGGTCTGGGTCACGAATCGGGCTGTCGATACGATCTCCGTCATCGACGCGAAAACGCTTGCGATCAAGCACTCCCTCGTATCCGAGTCGTTTCCGATCCGGGCAAGGGTGACCCCAGACGGCAGATATGTGCTGATCTCGAATGCTCGCTCGGCCGAGTTGGCCATCTTCGACGCCAATTCAAAACAGGAGATTCACCGCCTGTCGATGCAGAAAGGATCGGTCGATCGTGAGGGCAAGCTGTTCGGTGATCAGTTCGGCGACAGCTCGATTCCGATCGGGACTCTGATGGACCCGTCTGGCGAGCGGGCATGGGTTGCGCTTGCCGGCTCCGATCTCATCGCCGAGATCGATATCGAAAACTGGGAGATTGTTCGCGCCCTTGAGGCGGGACGAGAGCCCGATGGGATGACGTTCTCCCCGGTCGCAGTGGAGCGGCGGAAATAGACCGCGGCACCGGTGTCGCGCTACATGAAGCCGAGCTGGAGCCTGGCCGCCTCGGTCATCATGTTGGGATTCCAGGGAGGGTCGAATACCACTTCGACCTTGCTGGATCCAACTCCTGGGATCTCGTCGATTCGATTGCGCACGTCCTCGGCCAATACTGGACCCATGCCACAGCCCGGAGCGGTCAAGGTCATTTTGATCTCTACACCGAACCCGCCGTCTTCGGTTTGATCGATGCGACAGTCGTAGATCAATCCGAGGTCGACAATGTTGACCGGGATCTCCGGGTCGAAACACTTCCTCATATTGTCCCAGACGATCTGCTCTAGCGCTTCGGCGTCCTGAGGCGCTTCTGAAGGCTCGGTCCCGACGTCGGACGACTCTTGGATCTCCTTGCCCAGAGCATCGGCGTTGCGCTCGTCGATTCGGAACATCGCACCGCGATCGGTCATGACGGTGAAGCTGCCACCGAGCTGTTGGGTGATCAGGACCTTGGTGCCCTCGGCAAGCGAAGTTCTGTCGCCGTCCGGAATTTGAATGGCGCCGACCTCGCGTTGAAGAACGACTTCGTCGTACATGTGTGGGTTCCTCTGGCCTCAGTATCTTCCAGTAACTCGAGCGGTTTGCTCCGAGAACTGGCGAAGTATACCAATATAGGACTGGAAGGGGTCTAATTCTTGGTGCCGGAAAGTTTCTTCGAGCGAGGCGCCGGAACCATGCGGCGATCGAGCTCGACAAAGCTCGAATAGTCCGATTTTTTCAGGCCCTGCTTGAGCTCTTCGACATGGTCGCGATTGCGTGTCTCGAGGATCAACTCTGCGTCGACCTGCCAGAAGGAGGCCTCGGTGAAGACTCGCTGTTGTTGGATGTGCAGCACATTTGCGCCGTGGCTGGCGACCAGGTCGAGAAGCCTTGCCAGACCGCCCGGTCGATCACTGATGGTGATTCGCAGGCGTACCAGCCGATGCTGACGGAGAAGCGACCTTTCGATGATGCGATCGAGAATGTTCATGTCGATGTTTGCACCACACAGCACCACGGCTACGCGCTTGCCTTCGAGTTGCGGAATCCTGTTCTGCCGGAGGGCGGCGTAGCCCGCCGCTCCAGCTCCCTCGGTGAGCGTCTTCGCCGAGTCCAGCAGCTCGTAGACGGCGTCCTCGATCTCGGCTTCACTCACCAGTGAGATTCCGTCGACCAGCTCACGGATGATCGGAAAAGTCGTCGTGCCGGGATGTTTCAATGCGATGCCCTCAGCGATGGTCGGACCGACGTCGGCGGACACCAATTCGCCGGCCTCGATGCTCGTCTTCATCGAAGGCGCCGATTCGCTTTGCACGCCGTAGATCTCGACGTCGGGATTCAGTGTCTTCACCGCTGTCGCGATGCCGGAGATCAGTCCACCTCCACCGATCGGCACCACGATCGCGTCGACCCCCGGAACCTGTTCGATCAGTTCCAGACCGACCGTTCCTTGGCCGGCGATGATCTCCCGATCTTCGAACGGGTGCACGAAGGTGAAGCCGTGCTTCTGCTCGAGATGGTGAGCGCGCTCCAAAGCCTCGTCCAGGGTCTGGCCGAAAAGCTCGACCCGGGCTCCCAATTCCCGAGTTCTCGAGATCTTGACCAGGGGGGTCTGAGTCGGCATGACGATCAGGGCGTCGATTCCGCTCTTGCTTGCGGCAAATGCGACGCCCTGGGCGTGATTGCCCGCAGACGCTGCAATCACGCCACGCTCGCGCTCTTCGTCGCTCAAGCAAAGGATCCGATTCAAGGCTCCACGAGGCTTGAACGAGCCGGTCTCCTGGAGAGTCTCGAGCTTCAAATGGACCTGGGCGTTGCATCGCTCGGAAAGCACATCGGGCGAAATGATCGGGGTCATTCGGATATGACCCGAGATTCGGTCCTGCGCGGCTCGGATGTCTTCGATGTCGATCATCGGATCTTACGGACCGACCTATCGATCTGACTCGGGAGTCGGCTTACCATTTGTCGGTTTCTTCTCGATGGCATGGCCATAGTTTGCGAGTGTCGCCATGGTATTCTGGCACTTCGTGCCAGGGGAGGAATCGTCATGAGTATTGAAATGAAATCCTGTTCGATCTTTCTAATCGCGCTCCTTGCCAGCGTCGAGACCTACGCTGTCACCAGGACTCTGTCCGCAGTTCGCGACAACACTCTATATGAAGACTCGGTGGCCGCGGCAGCCAGAAGCAACGGTGCTGGGACCAGGATCTTTGCGGGCCGGACCGCTCAGGGCACAAACTCGATCCGCCGGGCCCTGATCGCTTTCGACCCCTCCGGTGCCGTGATCCCGAGCGGAGCGGTCATCGTGAGCGCCGAGCTCACGTTGCAGATGAACATGACAAACGCCGGCGCGCATGATGTGTCGATTCATCGGGTCCTGGCCAACTGGGGTGAAGGAGGATCGGTGGGCGGAGCAGGCCAAGGTGGCGGAGCCCCGGCTCAGACCAATGACGCTACCTGGTTCCACACCTTTTTCGATAGCTCGTTCTGGGCTCTTCCAGGAGGGGATTTTTCCGCATCTCCGAGCGCGACCCAGAGCGTGGGCGGGAACGGTTCCTACACCTGGGGGTCAACGGCTCAAATGGTCGCCGACGTACAGTCCTGGGTCGACAACCCCTCGACTAATTTCGGCTGGATGTTGGTCGGGAACGAATCCACTCAACCTACAGCCAAGAGCTTCGACAGTCGAGAGTCGGGTGCCGGGCCGGAGCTCGTCGTCACCTTCAATGCGCCTGTACCGACGACGAGCGTTTGGGCTCTGATGCTCCTGGCGGTGCTTCTGGCACTGATCGGACTGACCTGCCTGAGCCTAGCCCCGAAACGCAGCCGCATTCCCTGAATTTGGTACGTCCTTTGCTAGGTAGAGATGGGCTTGTGGGCAAGCTGGCCCGAATCACGTGATCTGTGAACTTGTGACCGAGTCATTTTGGCGCGCTGCGAAGCCGTTGAAGGTCAGTTGTGCACGTTGGACTCTAGATAGACAGGAGGAACGATGGACGCTGAGAGAGGATCATCGGCCGATGTCCTGATCGAGGTCGAGGGATTGGTCAAGCATTATGGACCGATTCGAGCCGTCGATGGCATCGGCTTCGAAGTCCATAGGGGGGACATCCTCGGATTCCTGGGCCCGAATGGGGCTGGGAAGACCACCGTGATGAAGATGATCACGGGTTTTCTGGAACCCGACGCGGGGTCGGTCTCGGTTGCGGGGCACCCGCTGGATATAGACGCGCTGGCGGCAAAACGCACCATCGGATACCTACCCGAGACCGCACCCGCCTACGGAGAAATGACAGTGCATGGTTTTCTCACCTTTGTCGGTGAAGCCAGAGAGATCGTGGATGTAGAGGCTGCCGTGGAGCGTGTTGTCGAATCGACGGGCTTGGAGCGGGTCATCCATCAGACGATCGAGACTCTGTCGAAAGGATTTCAGCGTCGGGTGGGACTGGCACAAGCGCTGATTCACGACCCCGAGGTGTTGATTCTGGATGAGCCCACAGACGGTCTCGATCCGAATCAGAAGGCAGTCGTACAGGAACTGATCTCGAGTCTCTCCTCAGAGAAGGCGATTGTGCTGTCGACTCACATCCTGGACGAGGCCGAGCGCATCTGCAATCGCGCACTCATCATCTCCCAAGGCAAGATCTTGGTGGATTCCACACCCGAGGCCCTGATTGCGAGAGCTTCGAATCACAACGTCATACGAGTTTCGCTAAGCGCCGATCAGGTGGCGGCGGTCACCGATCGTGTTCGAGCCGAAGCCTGGTGTGATCGGGTCGAGAAGTTTGCCGACACCATGCTCGACATCTATCCGACCAACGGCGAGAACCGACTCGACGACCTGCTCGGTCTTCTTGCAGATACGGAGATCCACAGTGTTCATTTGCAAGAAGGTCGTTTGGATGAGTTGTTCCGTGAGATCACGAAAGGAATCGCAGCATGAGTCGGTTTACCGGTCTAGCGCCCGTGTACAGACGCGAATTCAGAGCCTACTTTTCGTCTCCCTTGGGCTACGTATTCATCGTGATTTTTCTTGTGGCGAGTGGTTTTCTCACCCTTTCTCGAGACTTTGGTCGCCTGCTAGAACTTCGGCAAGCCGATCTGGCACCCTTTTTCAACTATCTTCCGTGGCTTTTCGTCGTCTTGGTACCAGCGGTCGCCATGCGACTCTGGGCCGAGGAGCGAAAGACAGGCACCGTCGAGCTCCTGCTCACGCTTCCGGTGACTCTCGAGGGCGCCTATCTGGGCAAGTTCTTCGCGGGTCTCACCTTCCTGAGTCTTTCGCTGATCCTCACTTGGCCGGTGATCTTCCAGGTGGCACGCCTGGGTGATCCCGACTGGGGTGCAGTGTTCGGAGGTTATTTGGCCTCGGTGTTGGCGGCCGGAGCCTTCTTGGCCGTAGGGATGCTTTTCTCTGCTCTGACTCGAAACCAGGTCGTCGCGTTTATTCTGGGGGTGGCGGTGTCGGCACTCTTTCTGCTGCTCGGGTTACCCCAAACCCTGGAGACCCTCGGCCGTCTCTTCGGCGGATATGTCGAGCAGCTCTTTGCAGGCATGAGTCTGGTCGACCACTTCGAGACCTTGAGTCGCGGTCTGTTAGAGGCTCGCTCGCTTTGGTTCTTTGCACTGTTCACTTTGGGTTGGCTGCTTTGCGGCATGTTGGTCCTCGACCGGACACGGGCCGCCTAGGGGAGGAGAATCATGGGAAAAAGCAGACTCTTCACAATTCTTCTGATCGGACTCGTCGTCCTGTTCGCCAACTACATCGGCTACGAGGACCTGGAGGGAGCTCGAGTCGACCTCACTCAGGACAATCTCTACTCGCTGACCGATGGGACGAGGCAGATCATCGAGCGCATGAATGCCGAGGGTGTGAAGCCGATCGATATCGAGCTTTACTTTTCGGAGACCTCCGGAAAGACTCTTCCCCGGTTCATCAAGGACTTCATCGGTTACGACAGGTATCTTCGAAGCCTTCTCAAGGAGTACGAGCGAGCCGCAGAAGGAAGAATTCGTTTGCGGTTCATCGATCCGGTGACCGACAGTGACGAGGCGCAGGATGCGCTGGATTTTGGCCTCGATGGTAAGCCGATCAATCAGGAGGGCGATCTGTTTTTCTTTGGACTCGTCTTTCAGACTCAGACCGGCAGTCGCGACGTAATCGAGTTCCTCTGGCCAGACCGACAGGAAACCATCGAGTACGAGATCTCGAAAACGATCTACTCGCTTCTGTGGCCATCGGGCAAGACGATCGGTGTGCTCTCCAGTCTCGAAGTCTTCGGTAGTGCCGACAATCCCTATCTGGCGCAGATGTTGGCGGCACAGGGTCGGCAGCCGAGCGAGAAATGGACCTCGCTTCGGCTCATGGAGGAAAGCTACGAAATCCGTCCCCTCGATGCCGAGACCGAGAACATCTCGCCCGAAGAGATCGATCTCGTGGTTGTCATTCATCCCAAGGGACTGAGCGACAAAGCCCTCTGGGCATTGGATGAATGGATCGTTCGGGGTGGCAACACCTTGATATTTCTCGACCCCTATTCGCTGGACGATCGAGCGCCCCAGAACCCTCAACAGCCTTGGGCCGCGCTTCAGTACCAACCAGCTTCGAGTCTGGAGCCCTTGATGGGAGCCTGGGGTTTGAAGATGCCGGATAAGGACTTCGCAGCCGACGAGCAACTGGCGATTCGTCGGAGTGTGAATCCAAGGGCAGCTGCCGAGCCCGTAATCATCGACCTTGTGATCGATAGCCAGACCCGTGATCAAACGATGAACACGACGCATCCGATTTTCGAGGGATTGCAGGATTTGAGGTTCTTCTTGGCCGGTTCACTGGCTCCAGACGCCGATATCGAATTGGATGTCGTGCGTTTGGTAACGACCACCGAGACCGGCAATACGCTGACGATCGAGCCTGGATTCGGAGGCGATGGGAAACTTGCCTATACCGACCTCAACACGCCGATCCGTCTTCGCGACCAGTTTTCCCCGGGATCGGTGCCGGTTGCGCTGGGCTATCAGGTCACCGGTAGATTCCCGTCGGCATATCCCGCAGGCACGGACTATCCTGCCGAGACCCCAGAGACCCCGCCGGGCCTACCACCGGGGGTCAAGATGCCTCCGCCGGAAGACGCCGAAATGATCCATCAGGATCCGGTCCGGGAAGAGGAGCGAGCCGAGAGCACCGTGATTGTTTTTACCGACGTCGATTTGATCTCGAATCAGGTGGCATTTCAGCAGAATTTTCTCGGATTGACCCTGGCTTCGAATGACAATCACAAGCTGCTGCTCAATAGCATCGATTATCTGCTGGGAGCACAAGAGCTCATGAACGTGCGTGCGAAGCATGCGATCCGGAGGCCGTTTACGCTGTTCGACGAGATCGAAGACGAGGCCGAGCAACAGACCTTGGACAGGGAACGTCAGCTTCGTGCCGACATCGAGGAGGCCGAGAAGGAGCTTCAGGCCAAGCGTCAAGAGCTTGCTGGCCAGGATGCGGCACTGTTCCAGAAGAAACTGCAGGACGAAGTCGACAGGCTCAACGAAACCGTGCGCGACGCCAATCGAGAACTGCGTGAGATCCGAAAAGAGAGGCGCGAAGCCTTGGCTAGGCAAGAGACCAAGGTTCGGCGATCGGTAATGGGCTGGATGCCGACTTTGATTCTGGCGATCGGAATCGCCCTGGCGGTGCGTCGGGGCCGAAAGCACAAGGAAGCGATGGGAGGTGATCGGTCGTGACCCGGCTCAATAGAAACCTAGTGGTTTTGGTGGCAATCCTGTTCGTGGCCTCGGTGTTTACCTATCGACAGACGGTGACCCGCGCCGACCGATTCCAACGTGGACAGATCTTCTTGGCCAACTTGAATCCGGATGAGATCTATCAGATACGCCTGACTCAGGGTGGCGAGGAGGTCACCTTGCAGCGACAGAGTGACGCCTTCACCCTGGTCGAGAAGGAGGGATACCCGGCGAGTAACTCTTCGGTGAATCGTCTTCTGAAGAGTCTCATGGAGGTCGGGTTGGAACGAGAGATCGGCGCGAGCTCGGAACTGGCAGAGGAGTTGGAACTGGAGCCAGTTGCCGATGAGACGATCGAGATCGCCCTGCAAGATGCTACAGACAAAGAGATGGTTCGTCTTCGAGTCGGCAAAGCGTTCGATGACGGACCAGGTCGATACGTTCAGCGGCTGGATGGGGATGAATCACCGATCTATCTGACCTCGGGCTCGATTTCCTTCTCTACCGATGCCGACTCCTATCTGGAGAAGCAGATCTTGGATCGGGCTCAATCTGAAGTGGCGAAGGTCGAGGGGAAGGACTTCGTGCTCGCCAAATCCGAGGGGGAGTCGAATCTGACTCTCGAAGGTCTCGACGACGCGGCCAAGCTGAAGACTTCGGAGGTAAACCGTCTCGGGGGATTGGTCTCTGGACTTCGGTTCGACGAAGTCTACCTATCGGACGATCCAGAAGTTACCGACCTCCGATTCGAACCTGCCGTGAGAATCGATCTCGAAGACGGAAGCGGATACGTATTTTCTCGAGCGACTCGTGACGATCGGATCTTTGTCCGGATTCAGGGATTTCACACCGTTACGCAGGTCGCAATCAGCCGGGATGAATCCGAAGAAGAGCTGGCGGAAAAAGCCGATGTGTTGACCCGGGCCGACGAGATAGAGAAATTCAATCAATTTCATGGCTCGTGGACCTACGAGTTGGGTGAATGGGCGGCCGAATCACTGCAATTGAGTCGTTCGGATTTGATCGACAGCGGGTCGAACTGACAACAGATCTCGATCGAATGAGACGTCCCAGGTTCATCGCGATCCACCTGCTGGCCGGAATGGTTGCTGCCGGTGCCTCCTCTGTTTCTGCGGATGCATCGCCGACTGAGCTCTTGAAGGCTTATGGTCTTCAACCGTTCGGTTCGGCGACCCGAGCCGTCGATTTTCGCCTTCCAGCGCTCGATGGTGGTGAGCTCTCACTCTCCGATTTTCAGGGTGAGTGGGTGATCCTGACTTTCTGGGCCAGTTGGTGCGGCCCGTGCAGAATCGAGATGCCCAGTCTGGAGACCCTGCACCGTGAGCGCGGCGACCATGGGCTTGTCGTGCTCGGAGTATCTCTGGATAACGAAATAGAGGCGGCTCGAAGCTTCGTCGAGGGTATCGAGCTCAGTTTCCCGTTGCTGTGGGATGAGAGAGGTACCGTGGGGAGGGACTACAAGGCCAGTGCGATCCCCATGAGTTACTTGATCGACCCTCAGGGCGGGTTGGTCGGTGTAGCCACCGGCGCTCGAGACTGGGGGCAGATCGTTCCCTTGATCGATACCTTGCAGGGGTTGCCGATCGGAACCGGGCTCGGAGAAGCGGTCTATGCCGAATCGGGCACGGTTGGAGTCCCCGAAGTCCTCGATCCTCCAACTGCCGATCTGGTCCTGTCGAACAGCGCCCCGGAGGTGGGGCAGGAGTTCGAGCTCGAGATTCGGCTTCGGTGGGCAGGATCGCTAGAGGAGTATCTACCGCAGACACCCAAGGTTCACCTCCCGGAAGGCGTGTCGCAGACCCGCGTGCGGGCCTCGAGCGACAGTCGGGACGGTTCGCAGATCGTCACCTATCGAGCCTCTCTCCGAGCCGACACGCCGGGTTCTTTTGCCCTGGATCCTGTCGAGCTCAGATACATGCCGAGACTCGCCGCGAGCCCGGTCACGACAAGGCTTGTTGGCCCGACGGTAGAAGTCCAGCCGCGCACGGTGGCTGGGGTACGTCCAGGGACCCTTGCAATGGGCGCCGGTGGCTTGGTTGTGGCAACCGTTCTGGGTTTGGCGGCTGGAGTGCGGTGGCGACACGCCCGATCAGCTCCGAATGAATCTCCGGACGAGTCGTTCGAGTCTCTCGAGGTCGAGCTGGCGAATGTCAAGAGGCTTCGGATGCAGGGCAACTCGAGGGAGTCGGTGCTGGCATTGATCGATCTGGCGAACCGGATCGGGTCGGATGGAGGTCTCGGCGAAGGAGGTCTCGATGCACTGGAGGAGAGCGTCCGCTATGGCGGGGTCGTGCCGCCGAAAGAGAATCGCGAGCGACTGCAGCGTGTGATCGAACGACAGCTCGATTCGATGAGGCCGGATCCCGATGATGCGTCCCGGCTGGCACTGCGTCTGCGTGGAAAGACTAGCTAAGAAAGCGACAACGCTGGAGGTTATTTGATGAATGTTCAGACCGAAGAGCTGATCCCGGAGATCGAGGCTCAGACACAGCTTCTCAACAGACTTCGTGAGGAGGTGTCCAAAGTCATCGTGGGTCAGTCCTACATGATCGACCGACTACTCATGGCGCTGATCGCGGACGGCCACATCCTGATCGAGGGAATCCCGGGACTGGCCAAGACAACGGCGGTACGCACGCTTTCGGATGCGATTGACACAGGATTCTCACGGATTCAGTTCACCCCCGATCTGCTACCCGCAGATCTCATCGGCACCGAGATCTATCGACCCCAGAATCATGATTTCGTGGTCAAGAACGGCCCCGTCTTCAACAACCTGGTTCTGGCTGACGAGATCAATCGCGCTCCGGCGAAAGTGCAGAGCGCTCTGCTCGAAGCGATGCAGGAACGCCAGGTCACGATCGGTGAGACGACGCACACGCTACCTGACCCCTTCCTGGTTCTGGCAACCCAGAATCCGATCGAACAAGAGGGCACCTATCCACTACCCGAAGCGCAAGTAGATCGGTTCATGCTCAAACTCAGAGTGGGCTATCCCGACCGCGAAGAAGAGAAGGAAATCCTGCGCCGGATGGCTCATCGGGGTCATCCAACGGTCGAACCGGTTCTCAGCCCCGATGACATCAAGCAGATGAGGGCTGTCGCGGACAAGGTCTACCTCGACCCCAAGGTCGAGGACTACATCGTCGATGTCGTCTTCGCCACCCGAGAGCCTTCCGCCTACAAGCTCGAGAGTATCGACAATCTGATCGATTACGGGGCTTCGCCCCGCGCCAGCATATTTCTGGCTCAAACGGCGAAAGTCCAGGCCTTTATGTCCGGTAGAGCCTACGTCACACCTCAAGACATCAAGACCATCGGTCCGGATGTACTGCGCCATCGTGTGTTGCTGTCCTACGAGGCAGAGGCCCAGGATCTCACCTCTGACGATGTCATTCAGGAGATCTTCAATACGGTCGATGTGCCGTAGGGAGCAGCGGAGCCGTGAAGCTGCGGGCACCAAGATGGGGACATGGACTGGTTGGGTGTCCCCTGCAAGTGGACCGAGATAACGCTGAATCATGAACGAACCGGTTGCAGAAGAGTCGCACCTCGATCCTGCGGAAGCTCTGTCGCCCGAGCTTTTTCAGAAGATCAAATCGATTCAGATACGGACGCAGAGGCTCGTGAGCGATGCCTTCGCAGGCGAGTACGAGAGCGCCTTTCGTGGCCGCGGAATGGAATTCGAGGAAGTTCGCGAGTATCAGCCAGGTGACGACATCAGACACATCGATTGGAACGTAACGGCTCGGATGGGACTCCCGTTCGTAAAGATGCACCGTGAAGAGCGCGAGTTGACCGTAATGCTCTTGGTCGACGTCAGTTCGTCGGGAGCCTTCGGCAGTGGCACCAAGCTCAAGAACGAAGTTGCGGCCGAGATTGCCGCTCTTCTGGCCTACACGGCGATCAAGAGCAACGACCGAGTCGGACTGATTATCTTCTCGGACCGGATCGAGCATTTCATCCCACCCAAGAAGGGCCGGTCTCATGTCTGGCGTGTGATTCGCGACATCCTCACGTTTCGGACGCCGCGGCGTCGAACCGATCTTCGGCGGGCCTTGGAGTACATGGAGAAAGTTCTGTCGCGTCGCGTAGTCGTCTTCGTGGTGTCCGACTTCCTGGACGAGGATTACGAGGACGCACTCCGTCTATCGGCGAGACGCCACGATCTCACCGCCGTTGTGGTTCGAGATCAACGCGAAGAAGAGCTGCCGCGGATCGGACTTCTGGAGCTTGAAGACGCCGAGACCGGCGAGACGATCCTGGTCGACACCTCGGATAGAAACGTCTCCGAGGGACTTCGATTGTTGAGTGGAGAGGAGGGCTCTTCTCGAAGCAAGTTCCTCAGATCGGCCGGTGCCGGTGAGGTCCAGGTGCGCGCCGATGACCCTCACTACGTCGACTCACTGGTGAGGTACTTTCACCTGCGCGAGAATCGCCGCTGACTCTGGATGAGAACCATGGAGCTGAGACAACCACCCCGAACAACCGCACCTGCAAGTCCGGACCGATTGGCGAGAGGCCTGCTCTGGAGCCTAGTTGCGCTCCTGGTTGTGCTTCTGGTCTGGACGGTTCTCCGCGATAAACCGTTCGATCCGGAATCCGATCGAGTCGAACGATCGCGCGAGGTCGCTTCGAAGTTGTTGGCGGCCGGTGCGTTGGACGAGGCGGCCGAGCTCTACGCTCAAGTTCTCGACGAGTCGAAAGGCTCGGATGTAGAGGCTTCCAAGATGGCCTACTCGCTGGGGAAGACCTTCCTGAATACCGGCCAGTATGAAAAAGCGTTGCGTTGGTTCTACGAGGCTGAGCTCATGGGCCCGGGAGATCTGGCGGACGATGTCTCGAGCGGGATCGTCAACTGTCTCGAGCGTCTTGGCCGGCACCATGCCGCCCAGGCGGCCTTGGATCGCAGAGTCACGCTCGATGAATCGGATCCGAGTCGGCCGTCGAGTGATGCCGTTGTCGCCATGATCGGGGACCAGGAGATTCGGCTATCGGAGGTCGATCGTGCCCTCGATGATCTTTCCCCGGAGCTTGCCAGTGCCTTCGCTGGACCCGAGGGGCGAGAAAGCTTCTTGGAAAAGTTTGTTGCCGATGAGCTGATTTGGCGCAAGGCGATCAAGCTCGAGTACGACAGCGATCCTCAAGTGCGGCGTCGACATGATCAAGCGCTCAAACAGCTGGCCGTGGCTCGGTTTCTCGAGCAGGAGGTCCTGCGTGATCTCCAAGTCGACGAGACCGACCTTCGAAATCACTTCGAGGCCAACCGCGAACGCTACCAGCAGGCGCAGAAGGGCGATCAAAAACGGGAGGAGATCACATTCGAGGCAGCTCGGCCCCTGGTCGAGTCCGAGTATCGAATGATCAAACTTCAGTCGGTCTATCAAGAGTTGATCGACTCAGAGCTCTCGGCGCAGGAAGTGAAGATGTTCCCGGAGAGGATGAATGAGGCTTCCTAGGACCGCCAGACTCTTGGTCGTGGGGTCCCTCGCCTGGTTCGCTCTTGGATGCAGTCGGGAGAGCGTGGAACCTGTACCCGAGATAGACGAACCGGTCGAGATTGAGGCGAGCGTCGATCGGGCCGTCGCCACGACCGGTGACCTGATCACCTATCGGATTCGGGTAGAGCACTCGCCCGAGTACGAGATCGAGATTCCCGAACCTGGTGCCGAGATCGCCGGTTTCAGGATTACGGATACTCGGCGCGAGAGCTCCGAGCTTCGCTCGGGTAGGGCCGTAGACGAGCGACTTTTCGAACTGAGGGCCGATTTAGTGGGTTCGTATGTCCTACCTCCTGTAGCTGTTCGCTTCAGAGTGCTCGCAGGCGGTGAGTCCGACGGCCAGGCTGTGTGGGATACCGTCTCGACCTCCGAGATCTTTGTCGAGGTCGAGTCGGTCTTGCCCTCGGACGGTGAAGCCTCGGACATTCGGGGTCTGAAGCCTTTGGAGCGTCGGGAACGGGAGATACCCTGGCTCTGGATCGGAGTTGGTGCCGTTGTCCTGGCTCTCGTTTCAGGATTGATCGTTTTTCTGGTCCGCCGGCGAAGAGGGCCGGTCGAAGTCGTCATACCCCCTCACGAAGTGGCCTTCTCGTCTTTGGATGCGCTTCGGGAAACCGACTTCGAGGATCCCGAAGCAGTTCGGCGCTTCTACTTTTCAATTTCGGAGATCATCAGGTTCTACGTCGAGGGCCGATTTGAGCTCAATGCGACGGACCTCACGACCGAGGAGATCGTCGTCGAGTTGCCCCAGGTGCCCGATCTTGCTCCGAGCGACAACGAACAGCTGAGGCGCTTCCTGGCCTCCACGGATCGGGTCAAGTTCGCCCACCATGAGCCGCCACAAGTCGAAATCGAAACGACCTACGAGGAAGCACTGACCTTTGTAGAGGCAACCAAGCCTGTAGTCGCCGAAGAGCCCGATTCGAGCTCTGGTGAGGAGGTTGCGGCGTGAGCGATCTAGTTCTCGCCGACCGGTGGATTCTGTGGATTCTGATTCCGCTCTTCTTGGCCTGGTCTGCCGTCTGGTGGATCCTTCCTTGGTTGGCCGAACGGCGACGACAGCGTGCGTCCATCCGCTACTCCAGCATCGGAACACTGCAACGTTTGCGACCCTCTAGAGCCGTGACTCTGCGGCGGTTTGTCGAAGCTTTCCGGATCATCACGGTGGCGTTGCTGATCATGGCGATGGCTCGACCTCAGACCGGAAGAAAGCATACCGAGGTCAGAACCGAAGGGATCGACATCGTGTTGGTGCTGGACACTTCGGGCAGCATGCAGGCGCTCGACCTCGATGCCGATCGGGCCATCGAACAGAGGAGAAACCGTCTCGATGTGGCGACGGCTGTCGTCGAAGAGTTCGTGGAAGGCCGCAAGAACGACCAGGTCGGGCTCGTGGTCTTCGGTAGCGAAGCCTTCACGCAATGCCCGCTCACGCTCGATCACGGGATTCTGGCGACCTTTCTCGAAAGGGTGGAAATCGGCATGGCCGGAGACGCGACCGCCATCGGCTCCGCTCTCGGCACGGCGGTCAAGCGTCTGCGCGACTCCGAGGCCGAGTCCAAGGTCGTCATTCTACTGACCGACGGCAGGAGTAATGCGGGCGCCCTGAGCCCTCTAAAAGCGGCCGAGATTGCGGAGACCTTTGGCATCAAGGTCTACACCATTGGAGCCGGTACGCGGGGTAAGGCTCCATTCGTCGTCGATTCCTTTTTCGGCAAACAGATCGTCTACGAGAGCGTCGAGATCGATGAGGACACGCTGCGCAAGATCGCCGAGCAGACAGGCGGGGCCTACTATCGGGCCGAAGACAAAGAAGCGCTCGAATCGATCTACAAAGAGATCGATCAGCTCGAGAAGACCGAAGTCACCACTAGCACCTACATGGAATACAACGAGCGCTTTCGGTTTTTTGTGTTCCCGGCGATGGCGTTGCTCTTGCTCGAGGTCGTGCTTCTCGGTACTCGCTTCAGGAAGCTGCCATGATCGGTCGATTCTGCATTCTGCTGACTCTGGTCGCTGTGGGCGGATGTGCCGACGTCCGAGTGGGGAAGCCGGAGTCGCTCTGGCTTCTATGGATTGTTCCGGCGACATTTGCGTTCTTCATCTACGCGTTTCGCACCAGGAGCCGTCTGCTGCGCAAGTTTGCAAGTCCCGAAATGATCTCGAGATTGACCGCGGGTCTGAGCCGGCCGCGCTCTGTTTTCAAGGCGGCGCTGATCATGCTGGCGTTGTTGGCCGGTATCGTAGCCCTGACCGAGCTCAAGTATGGATTCACTTGGGAGGAGGTCAAGCGCGAGGGAGTCGACATCGTGGTTGCGCTCGATGTCTCCGACAGCATGCTTGTCGAGGATGCCGAGACTGGAGGAAAACTGAGTCGTATCGAGAGAGCCAAGCGTGAGATCTCGGATCTCCTGGCACTTCTGGAGGGCGACAGAATTGGACTGGTCGCATTCGCCGGCACCGCCTTCACGGAGTGCCCATTAACGCTCGACTATGGCGCGGCGGAGATCTTTCTCGATGCGATCGACACCGATCTCATTCCTGTCAAAGGTACCAACCTGGCCGAGGCGATTCTAGAGTCGATTGGTGCCTTCGAGGGGGGATCGCACCCGTCGAAGGCCATCATCCTGATTACCGACGGTGAAGATCACAGTGGTCGCGCGCTCGAAGCGGCGCAAGAGGCCAAGCTGGCAGGCGTGCGGATATTCACCATCGGCATCGGTCGTGACGAGGGAGCGCCGATCCCGAGTCCTGGAGGTGGCTTCCGCCGCGATCGAAGAGGCGAGATGGTGTTGAGTCGCTTGGATGAGCCGACATTGCAGAGAATCGCCCTCGATACCGGGGGAAGGTACGTCCGGTCGGTAACGGGTGATGTCGATCTCGAGCAGATCTACTCTCAGGGAGTCAAGGCGACCCTCGAGGACCAGGAACTCGGGTCCAAGCGACGCCAGCGCTGGGAAGAGAGGTTCCAGTGGTTTGTTGCCATCGCTCTCGTGTTGCTGATGATCGAACCCCTGATCCCAGTGCGACTACGCCGTGGAGCCAGCGCCGATGCCTAGCAGGTCGTCCATCGGCGTCTTGGCGATCGTCGCGGGTCTCGTAGCCCCCTTGGCGAACAGTCAGAGCGGACCGGCAAAGGGAGAGCCGGTGGCACTTCAGACGGGCCCGAGTGGCGTAGCGACCGCAGAGTCCAAAGCTCCCGTCGAAAGGTATCGAGATCCGTTTGATGCCTACCAGGACAAGGTGTTCGACCAGGCTCTACAGGGCTTTCTCGACGACCAGATCGAGCACCCCGAAGATCCGATCGCGGCTCTCAATGTCGGCAGCGCACACTACGAGATGCGGAACTTCGCCGAGGCCGATCGGGCCTTTGCCACCGCGGCGCTGTCGGCCGATTCAACGGTGAGAAACAAGGCTCTTTACGGCCTGGGGAACTCGGCCTATCGCCAAGGACGGCTTCAGGAGGCTGTGGCGCTCTACAAAGCGGCGCTGGATCTCGATTCCGAAGATATGGACGCGAAGTTCAACTTGGAATTCGTGCGCGACGAGATCAGACGTCGTCACGAAGAGGCCCAGAAGCGCCAGCAACAGCAGGATCAGCAACAACAAGACCAACAGGGGGATCAGCAGAATCAGCAGGAGCAGGAAGATTCCGGTTCTCGAGATCAGGAGAGTCAGCAAGACGCTCGAGACGAACAGAATCAGGACTCAGAGGGCTCGCAGAGCGAGCAGCCACAACCCGAACAGGGGATAGATTCGGATCAGGACGGTCTCCCGGATGAGGTCGAGCGATCGGGTGCCAACCCCACGGATCCCGAAGACCCCGATAGTGATGATGACGGGCTACCCGATGGAGCTGAGGATCTGAATCGAAACGGACAGGTCGATCCGCAAGAGACCGACCCGAACAATCCGGATACCGACGGTGATGGTGTCCCCGATGCGCAGCAGGCTCGGGGGGAAGCGGGCGAGCAGCAACAGGACGCTGACCAGGGCGAAACTCTGACACCCGAAGAGGCGGAGCGATACTTGCAAGCCCTGGAAGAGGGGCGTCCGGTTCGAGCGCAGCCGGGACAGGGTCGAAAGCGGCGAACTGATAAGGATTGGTAGGGATATTTGCCGAACAGAGTCCAAAACGGGGCAGGCCGAATTGACCGAAGAGGCGTCAATTGGGCACTCTTCAGATCGCTCAGCGGACTGCTTCTGCTGGTCCTGGTATCCGCCTCGCTGGCACGGGCACAGGGCGTCACGGCCACGGTCAATCGACCCGAGGCCACGATCCAAGACCAACTGCTACTGACAATCCGAGTCGAAGGCTCGCGTAACGCGCGGCCTCGACTGCCGGACCTGTCGCAGTTCGATGTTCGGTCGGGTGGGCAGTCCACCCAAATGAGTTTTGTCAATGGTCAACTCAGCTCCAGCGTCTCGTACGAATACGTGCTGACCCCAAAGCAAGCGGGTACCCTGCCGATCGGAGCAGTGACAGTCGAGATCGATGGTGAGACCTATTCGAGTCGACCGTTCACCGTTCGGATCGTGGAGGCGTCGCAGACGCCGCAGGACTCACAAGATCTGTTCATCACGTCCAAGGTTTCGACCACGAGCCCGTTCGTCGGTCAAGAGGTGATCTATGTATGGCGTTTCTACCGACGCGTCCGTATTGGCGACGCCAAGTTGGAGCCTTGGGACTTCTCGGGATTCCTGGTCGAAGACCTGGGCGAGCTTCGCGAGTATCAGTCGACCGTCAACGGAGTCCAGTATCTGGTCAACGAAGTTCGGAAGTCACTCTTCCCTCAGGAGGTCGGCTCGGCTGTCATCCCGGCTTCGCGTTTGACCTGCGAGGTGCTGACCCGATCGCGGCGCCGGTCTGGAACCATCTTCGATGAGTTTTTCGGCGCCAACAACACCCAGACCAAGGTGCTCCGATCACGTCAGATCGAGCTGGACGTTCTACCGCTGCCGGCACCACCCCGAGGCTTTTCGGGTCTGGTCGGTGAGTTCGAGATCGAGGGATCGGTGAGCCAGACCGAGCTTCAGGTCGGAGAATCCACGACCCTGCGGTTGACGGTTCGGGGCTCGGGAAACGTCCAGATGATCAGTGAGCCGGCGTTACCCGACCTACCCTCTTTCAAGACTTATGGGGACAAGCCCGCCGGCTCGATCGAGCGAACCGGTGCGAGGCTGTCGGGCTATAAGACCTACAGTCGCGCCCTGGTTCCCCTGGAGGTCGGTCAGGCGGTAATACCACCGGTCGAATTGATGTACTTCGATCCCGGCAAACAGAGCTACCGAACCGCAGCAACCGCGGCCATACCTCTTCAGGTGACGCCCGGCGAGGGCAAAGAAGATCTGAATCTCACCGAGGCGATCGCTCCGACCACGGGAAAGGTTGCGGTTCGGATTTTGGCGGACGATCTCTTACCCATCTATCGTGGACTGGATGTGGTTCGCAGCCGTCGTGTTCAGCCTTGGGTCCTGACGGTCGGACTTATTGCTCCCGCGTTGGTTTTTGTCGGGACGCTGCTGATTCAGAGACGGCGGAATCGATTTGCCTCGGACCATGGTTTGAGGCGAAGACATCACGCAACGAGGCGCTTTCGCGTCGGTCTCAAGGAGCTCACCACCGGTTCGCCTGATCCGGGTCAGGGAGCTCGTACCGCATCCAAGCTCCTGCGCGAGTACATCGGGGACAAACTGGGAATCGAGGGAAGCGCCCTGACACCCGCAGAAGTGGATGAGCGACTCCGCGAAAAAGGAGTAGACGAGGTCCTGGTAGATGAGACCCATGGACTGCTGGCCAACCTCGAAGCATCGCAGTACGGAGCATCCGAAGTGGAAGCGGAGGCTCTTGCGGAACAGCTGGATTCCCTTGTCAGACGCCTGGAAAGGCAGATACGGGCGTAGTCGTGCAGATCCGTACTGCAACGCTTCTTGTCCTCTGGATTCTGCTGGGGCGAGTGGGTCATGCGAGCTTAGCTTCCGACCTGGAGCCGCCGCCGGCAGATCCTGCTGAGCAGTTTGTGGCCGCAAACAAAGCCTATGAGGACACAGACTATTCGAAAGCCATCGAGTCTTACCTCGATGTTGTGGCCGCAGGGGTCGAGGACGGGCGTCTCTACTTCAACCTGGGAAATGCCTATCTTAGAAATGGTGAGCTTGGAAGAGCGATCGCCTCCTATCGCAGAGCCCATGGCCTTCGGCCGAGAGATCAGGATGTGAGGGCCAATCAGAGCTTCGCACGCGGAACCACCAAGGACGCCATCGAGCCTCCCGAGCCTTCAGCCGTGGTCTCTACGCTCCTGTTCTGGTACTACGGACTGAGCCCGAACGAGCTCGCACTCGTGGTCCTGTTGGTGAATCTCCTGTTCTGGTGTTCGGCCTTGGCGAGAGTATTTCGGCCAGACTCCGAGGTCCTGCGTTGGAGCTCGATACTTCTGCTGGCGTTGCTGATCGCCGCAGCTAGCCCTCTTCTGGCCAGTCGATGGCTGTCGCCTTCGGTCGCGGTGGTGCTCCCTCTGGAGATCGACGCCTTCACCGCTCCGGATCTGGACTCGGTCGTTCGGTTCAAGCTCCATGCGGGCACGGAGCTTCGTCTCCGCGACAAGCGAGATGGGTGGATTCGAATCGCCCTTCCAGACGATCAGCAAGCGTGGGTCGAATCGGAATGGATCGAAGTCGTGGAGCGGCGCTAGCTACCGCAACTGAAGCGTGACCTCGTGAATCCTCCCATCGCGGAGATACTCGATATCGAGTGCATCTCCTGGGGGATTTCGCTTGATGAACTGGTAGAAGTCCTTGTCGCTGAGGACCGCATACGATCCCACCCAGAGAACGAGGTCGCCCTTGCGCAGTCCCGCACGGGCTGCCGGGCTCTTCTTGTTGATGTCCTTGATCAGCGCTCCTCTCAACTGCATCTGGTCGTAATCGAGATCCTTGAACTGGACTCCGATGTCTTTCGGCTGAATCGGCTTTCTGGCTCGCGCCTTGCCGTTGACGATTGCACGCTCGTTGCTCAACCGAGACCGAGCGGCGTCGAGCCCGGCCGAGGCTTCGACCGAGGCGGGGTCGATCGTGAGAGCCCTCAGGAAGGCACCTTCGGCGGCCTGAATCTGCTTGGCCTTCAGATAGGCTTCGGCCAGATACAGATGCGGTTCGATGCTTTCGGTCTGCAGTTCAGCTGCCCGTGACAGGCTTATCAAGGCAGAGGCGGTATCTCCCTTCTCCAGCTGCGCTCGGCCGATGATCTGCCAGGCTGATGATGTGGCTGGGTCGAGACCGACCGCTTGCTGACCCGCGTCGATGGCCCGCTCGTAGTCGCCCTGAGAATAATGCTGCCTTGCGAGCTGGGTGGCCGCTGGAACCGCCACTCCCGACCGATTCCCGGGATCTGCATCGATCGCACGTTCGAAGGCGTAGACGGCTTCGCCGTAGTTGCCCTGTTCCGCTTCCAGGCTTCCGAGTTCGAGCCACAGGGCATTGTCGTCAGGATGTCTCTGTAGATCGGCCTTCATCATTGCCGCTGCTTGGCCGCGTCGGCCACTGAGTTTTAGAGTCGTCGCAAGTCGAAGGGTCGTCTCGCGATCGTCCGGCAGTAGCTCGTGAGCTCTCTCGAGAGCACTCGCCGCCTCTGTGTAGTCTTGCTGCTCGAGGTGAAGCATGGCCAAGCTCTGCCAAGCCGTCGGCTCTCTTGGATTGGCGCGCGTTGCATCGAGGAAGGCCTGGCGGGCATCGTCGAGGCGACCCTGGCGTTGATACAAGATACCGATGCTCGCGAGCGCTCGAGCTCTGATCTCGGTCATCTCGGTATCCGACTCCTGGTAGCTGAGCGCAACCACTTTTTCGAAGCGAGTCAGAGCCTCGGCGGGATCCAGCCGATCCATCTCTAGCACGGCCAAGTTGTACATCGCCGTCGGATTGTCCGGTTCGAGCGCGATAGTCTCCTGGAACTTGGAGTAAGCATCGTCTTGTCGCCCTGCGTCCAGTGCCCGAAGGGCTTCCTGCATCGAGCTTGCCGCCTTTCGGGCCCTTTCACGTTTGGCCGTGCTGAGAGCCTGGCGATAGAGGATCTCGAACTCCGGGGTGTAGAGCGATCCGTCGAATGGGTGATCTGGGTCCATTGTCAGCGCACGGGTGAGCGAGTCAAGAGAGCCGGTCTCGTTCTGCGCCAAATGCTGCAACCAGCTTGCCGTAAGGAGAGCCTCGGCCCTCCCGTCCAGACTCTCGTGCCGACTCGCGATTTCGAGATACAGCTCGGTAGCCCGTTCGAGGTCTCCCTCTGCATATCGCTCCTCGGCGAGTCTGGTCAGAACTCCGAGATCAGGAGCCATCTGGGCGGGGGCAGAATCGGCGATCGGGGCGGCGATGACAACCGCCATGGCAAGGGTAAGGGTGGTGAGAGCTTGTTTCATCATGGGCTATGGATCGAGGTCTCGATATCGAATCGCGACATCGCGTTGGCCCGTCAAGTCGAAGGTCACCACGGTTTCCCGGGAAGACTTGATGTCCACGGTGGTCTCGGACAGCGGCAGCGAGGGGTCGGCCTGGGAGGCGATTTGTATCTTGTGCCTGCCTGGACGCAGTTTGAGATCGCGTAGCGGGCTCGCTCCGAGACTCCGCTTTCCCATCTGGATCAGTCCCTGAGGTGAACCGAGATTGGCCTGCACGGTCAAAAAGCCCGGGCGGGGGATCGGAGTGTCGATCCGACGTTCTTGGCCCGGCTCCAGGTTGACACGCACCGTCTCGAAGGCTCGATATTCTGGAGTTACAAGCGCGTAGGCGAATGTGTGTGAGCCCGGCTCGACTCTGTGAGAGCGGGTCGAAGAGAGCCTCAGAGGCTCTCCTCCATCGATCGCGACGGTGATCTGGTCATGCCAGGACTGTGTCAGAAAGACGGTGGCATCTTCCAGAACCGCAGGCGCTACCTCCGGCTCGGGCTCGGGGCTGTCCTGTGGAGTCGAGGCCACAGATTCGGGATCCGGCTCCGGCGCCTCGACCGATTCATCGTTTGCCGACACTTCCGGGATCGCCGGAGCAGCTTCGACCGAGGCGGCTTCGCCAGATTCGGAAGTAAGTTTGTTGCCGAGGGTCGACTCCGCCAGCGTTTCAGCGGGATCGATAGAGTCCTCGACCTCGTCGGGACGCGATAAGGCGGCTCGTAACGACTCGGGGACCGGGACGAGTGATTGGCTGGCCATCCAGGCATAGCTGCCAGAAGCCGCGAGCAATATAGCCATCGCGACCAACCAACTCCGTTTCGGACCGCGCTCGGGAAGCCGTATCGAGCCGGGGGTCCACTCCTTCTGTAAGGGGGGGTCGAATTCACCCGCTCGGGATTGGCCCGCTCCTGGGCTGCTTCGAATCGGCAGATTGTCGGAACGTTGCGGTGTGGCTCGCCGCAGCTCACTGTCGAAGTCTCTGTTTCCGCCCTTGAGCCGCATTGCTCTGCGAATTGACTCCAGGCGTCTCAGAACGGTCGAGAAGTCTGGCGGTCGAGCTTCAGGGTGCTTCTCGAGACAGTCGAGAACCAGCTGCTGCATTGCATTGGGGCAGATTGAGTCAGGCAGCGTGATCGGCCTGGGGTCGTCGTGGAGGATTGCGTAGAGGGTCGCCGAGATATTGTCTTGATCAAACGGTCTCTGCCCCGAGAGGAGCTCATAGGCGAGTATCCCGAACGAGAAGATGTCGGTTCGTCGGTCGGTCTTCTCACCCTTGATTTGTTCTGGTGCCAGATAGGCGGCGGTGCCGACGGTCATTCCCACTTCGGTGAGCCGATGATCCGAGTACTGCAGCATCGCGACTCCGAAGTCCATGATTTTGGCGGTGCCGTCGTCCAGAATTCTTATATTGGCCGGCTTGATGTCGCGATGAACGACTCCTTGCGAGTGAGCGTAATCGAGGCCGCGGGCGATGTGCATGAGATACAAGAGTCGCTCGGGATAGGGAACAAACTCGGTCCCCGTGATCTTGTGGTCGAGATCACCACCGGCCAGAAATTCCTGCACCAGAAAAGGCGTGCTGTCCTCGATACCGAAATCAAAGATTCGAACGATATGGGGATGATCCAGGCGGCCGGCAATCTCGGCTTCCCGAAAGTAGCGATCGCGAATCGATTTGTCGGGAGAGTTGCAGGTCTTGATCGCCACGAATCGCTTGATGAACGGGTCGAAACCTTTGTAGACGATGCCGAATCCACCCTCGCCGATCTTTTCGTGGATCTCGTATTTGCCCAGCTGCCGCGTGGCGGGCTCGGTCGGATCACCACTCAGATTGAGGGCGTCGATCTTTTCGGTATGACCTTGCACGGTCGATCTCCGGCTAAACCTCGAAAGGGGAAGTCCCAGCTCTGCAAGGCAGAACTCTGCGCAAGCGCGGAAAGACCGTAATTGCGGCCTATTCCTCGGGAGCTACCCGCAATCTATGGTACGGAGATTGGGGTCCGAACCCCTATGAAAGGCGTCACTTTTCGGTCTTGGATGGCTCGACGCCGTATCTCCAACTGGAAAGATCGGCGCCTTCGGGAGCAGATTCCTCGATCCGGTCGAGAATCTTCTCTAGATACATGCTGTTGTATCGGAGTCTGGAGATGTAGTTGGGGTTGTCGTGATCGCCGTTCCAACAGTGCTCAGCGCGATCACCGTAGTCGACTTCGCCGGCGTAGAAGGGTTCGGTGGTCGACTCGAGAAGCTCTTCCATGAGATAGACAGCGTTGTTGAGATAGTAGTTATCCATATCCCCGCAATAGATATGGATCTTGCCCGCCAGCTTTTCGCCGAGCGTGTCCCAGTCCCGTTCCAGGATATGTCTCAGATCGTAGTTCTGGCGCCAGTACTCGGCAACATCTTTGTCGATCTCTCCGGTGTACTTGTCCCAGATCGGCTTTGGATAGCCATCGGTGCCGACCGGGCCGTATACGGCCTGCCAGATGTCGTATTGATCGCCCGATCTAGCATGGGTGCCCAAAACGAGCTCGAGATGGTTGTAGTCGCGCATGGTTGTATTCACATGTCCGAGCCAGTTTCGATGTTCAGGGCGTTCTACCCGGTTGAAGGGGCCCTCCATCCAGTACGCGTTTTTGTCGTTGTAGATATCCACCGTGATGTAGGCCCTGAAGTCGATGGGGTCCGGGCAGGCCGCAAAGCAACCGTTGTACTCGTCGGGGTAGAAGACCTGAGCCGCCAGGGCCTCCCAACCACCGGTAGAGCCGCCATAGAGAAAGCGTGCCCATGGCTCTCCCAGGCCCCGGAAAGTCTCTTCGATATAGGGGAGCAACTCGTAGGTGATGGCGTCGCCGTAGGGCCCCAGATTCTCCGAATTTACGGCATAGGAGTCGTCGTAATACGGGTTTGCATGTTGTATCTCGACGATGAGAACTCGCGGAAAGTCGGGTCCGATCCACTGACGGTAAAAGTCGTAGGCTTCCTGTTCGACGATGCGGTTGTAACAGTCGAGCTGAAAACGCTGGCTCGGCTCACACTCGAGATCGGGATCGGGTGGCTCGGTCCGGAAGCCTCCGAAGTCATCGGGGAAGTGTCCATGAAACACCATGAGCGGAAACCGAGCTTCGGGGTGGTCGTCGAAGCCCTCCGGTAAGAGGACGTGAGCTCCGAGGTACATCGGCCGTCCCCAGAAGTCGCTCAGGAGCTCGCTTTGGATGGAGACATGCTTCACATACTCGCTATCGGCTGGAGGCTCGATCGGCGGAATGATCTGGTCCAGAGTAATGCGTAGCGACGTGTCAGCGGTGGGATCGAGCTCGAGTCGCTGCGGCTTGCTGTAAAGGTTACCTGGGGCTCGACTCCACTGCTGACCCTCTCCTCGGTCCATCGGAAGTCGGACCGTATGTCCATCGGATCTTCGGAACGTTTCGTATCTGTGGAGGAGGGCCTGGACCCAGTACGTACCGGAAGGCAATTTGGCGAGGCTCGCGAATGGATAGCCAAATACGTCGGCATCGAAGGTGACTCCCTCGATCGGTACCGTTGGAATGGCGTCGACGCCGAACACCTGGATCGCGTCCACCCCTGCCTGTACTTGAAAACGGGGCTCGCTGGATTCGTCCTGAGACAGAAACAAAAGCATCCTGCCCTGGGTCGAATCCAGATCCAGCTTCGGATCGACCGAGACGACGAGCTCCAGAGCGCTCGCCACGGTAGAGAGGACGAAGAGGGCTAACAGAGTGCCAAAACCGAGCCAGGCCCGGCGCTTCGGGCGCAGCTCGACACTGTGGGCAAATCGTTGTATCAAAGGGTTCCCCGGGTCTCGGTCAGAAGGATTGGATCGCTTCGTCCTCGTCGTCGAAGATATCGAAGACGCGAGCGATCTGAGTGATGCTGAGCACATCGCGAATGTTGGATGGCAGTTGGAGCAGCTTCAGATGGCCACCGGCGTCTGATACTCGCTTGTAGGCGGCTACCAGCTCCGCCATGCCCGACGAATCCATCCGGGTGACCCTGGAGAAGTCGATCAGGAGGTTATGCGACCCTGCTTCCAAGGCCTCGTTGACGGCATCACGGAGGGCGATGTCACCCGCTCCTATGGTGATTTTCCCCCTCGGTTCGAGGATCGTGACTCCTTCTCGATTGCGAGCGGTCGTGCTCATGTCTCGCCCTCCTCGGACTCGTCCGGCTTGGAAGCCTCGATTGCTTTTCTCAAGGTCACGATAGTTCCGCCACCTGATTCGAAGTTGTATTCGACCTCATCCATAAAGCTGTTCATCAGAAGAATTCCTCGACCCCGGGGTTTGAACAGATTCTGAGGATCCAATGGGTCAGGTAGCGAACCCAGATCGAAGCCTTCACCTTCATCCTGGATCTGGATCTTCACCTGCTCTTGATTCAATACGAAAGAAACGGTCACACGTTTCGCCGGGTCCTCACTATTTCCGTGCTGGACTCCGTTCGCCACAGCCTCGCGGATGGCCAGACCCAGTCGTTCGACAGATTCACTATCGAGGCTCGCAAAACGCAACAGAGCCTCGGCAACCACATCGACAAGGTCGATGTTTGCGAACCGGCTCCCGATATTGATGTCGACGTGCAACTCGTCGCTATTCATGGTCTTGAGCTGAGCGAGATGTTACCAGATGAATCGGATCCGCATTATGACGAAGGAACGATGACCGCGGGCACCTCTTTTGCCCGGACCAGCTCGTTGAACGCTCCCAGCTCGGTCTCCATTGTGAGCTCCACCGAATCGATCAGGACACCAAGCTCTTCCTGGATATCGGCGAATCTTTCGATCGCACCGGAAGTCGGCCGAGCATCGGCGCTCTGGACAACTTCGAGTAGATCGAGCAACTGACTGTCAAGCTGAGGTGGATAGTTGAGGATGTCCTGTGGTGCCTCCGACTTGCCCTGATAGATGCGATTCTCGAGTGTCGAGAAACTGGAGTCGATTCGCTCGACGATCTCAGCGACACCCTCGGCCAAACCGGCAGCCTCCATGCGC
>CAJHZD010000269.1_pt1 | contig 32386 bp, 32 predicted proteins | sample 9198941 | NCBI WGS metagenome assembly CAJHZD01 (sample SAMEA7708371, study PRJEB35096) | sediment metagenome | biome: marine neritic benthic zone biome [ENVO:01000025]; feature: sediment [ENVO:00002007]; material: shallow marine sediment [ENVO:03000034] sea grass bed [ENVO_01000059] ...
CTCGAGCTGCCCGGTCTCGAGTGTCGGTACCTCTCGCTCGAGAGGCGTCACCGAGGCTTTTCTGGACCATGTCTCCAGGTTCTCTGGTGCGGAAATGAACTTCATGAAGTCTCTATCGGTGGGTCGATTGGCCTTGTACCTGCGCAACCCTTCGACACCTGTAACGTCATCCATGAGCCGCGCTTTCTTACAGAGCTGAATATCGAAGCGTTTCGCCGTAATCAGACCTCGAAGCTCCTCGTATTGCTGTAGCCAGTACCTCATCTCTGTCGTATAGAGAGCCATCTTCGAGTGGGACGGGAACCAGAGTCGATAGGGCCGATCGGCCGCCGCCTGGTACAAGACCAAGGGCACGGGGCTTGTAGGCGTCCCATAGGTCCAGATCTCGATCGGTACAAAGGCCTGCCCACAATCGACCAGTTCGCGACTCAGCGGCAGACCGTTGAGAAACAGCAGCCGAGCACGGCCATCCGCGAGGGTCACAAAATCGAGATGAACCAGCTTCCGGCGACGCTCGATGCCAAAGGTCAATTCGTTGAGCTCGGTCTCCGGTACCGGATCGTTGGACAGAAACTCGTCGATCCAGACATCTCGTTCCTGAGATGTCATCGCGACCAATGCTTCCAACTGTTCCGGCCTCAGGAGTAGCCCAGGACCATCCTGTACGAAGGCCCGTTGGTTCTCGGGCCACAGGACTATCTCCGAGTCCTGCTGAGCCGCGACCGCCGAAGTTAAGAGTAGGGCGCCGAGCAAAAGCGCTTGAGTTTTTGTTCTCATGGAAACGGTCCCTGCAAATTGATTGCCAGCCAGATCTTCCGACACCATACAATAGCGTCTTGTCGCTGGGCTCGAAACAGATATCATCCCGGCGAATCCATCGAACCCACAACCAGGAATCTAAATGGTATGAGTCCATCACTTCAAAACGAGCCGATCCGCAACTTCAAGGAAGGCGATTCCGTGGCCGGCTTCGGTCTGCTCACCAAAAAGGAGCTCAGACAGGACAAGAACGGTAGGGATTTCCTCGATCTGGTTCTGGTCGATGCCAGCGGCTCGATCTCCGCCAAAGTATGGTCCGACAGCCGCGCTCTGGAAGGTGACTACGACCAGCACGACTTCGTGGCCTATTCAGGTTTGGTTCAGAAATACCGACAACAGCTCCAGCTCAACGTCAAGGAGTGTCGCCGAGCCACCGAGGCCGACGTCGAACATGGATTCGACAAAGCAGAAATTGTGCCGTCGACTCGATTCGACATCGACGAGCTCGATGAGCGATTGAAGACGATATACCCGGGGTCTATCGAGCGGCCGGTCCTACAAAGGCTGGCCAGTGAGACGATCGAAGCCTACTCCGCTGAGCTCAGAGAGCACCCTGCGGCAAAGATGATTCACCACGCCTACCGCGGCGGCCTGCTCGAGCACGTCGTCTCGATGGCGGAGCTGGCCATCTGCGTCAGCGATCATTACCAAGAAGTCGATCGCGATCTGATCTTGCTCGGAGTGCTGTTTCATGATCTGGGCAAGATTCGCGAGATCGGCGCTATGCCGGCGAATGACTACACAGCACCGGGGCGACTGGTGGGACACGTAATCTTTGGCCGGGACATGCTGCTTGAACGATGTGCCGCAATCGAAGACTTTCCGGCCGACCTTCGCTTGCATCTCGAGCATCTGATCCTGTCTCATCAGGGTCGTCTCGAGTTCGGCTCACCGGTTCGACCGATGACCTCCGAAGCGCTGGCACTCCATTTCATCGATGATCTGGATTCCAAGTTGGCCCAGATTCGGCAGGCCAGCGAAAACGAACCCGCATTGCAGTACCTCAACGGACTCAGCCACTATGTCTACACCAGCCTGGCGGGCGAAACTGTCTCGCAGCCGGTAGAAACGACCGATCAAAGCTCTTCCAGCTCCGAGACCGAACTTTCCGACTCGGCCACTCAGTCCAAATTGGATCTGTAGCCTCTCGGCACCTCCCGTTGCCCGGCGCCGAGAAGATCAGCCCAAGTGATAGAGCATCCAGTAGACAACGACCCCGGTGACCGAGACATAGAGCCAGATCGGTAGGGTCCATCGTGCGAGCGCCGCGTGACGTTCGAATTGGCCTCGCAAGGCCCGCCACAAAGTGATCAGCGCCAGGAAAGGAACTGTCGCCGCAAACACCGTGTGGGTCAGCAGGATGCTCAGGTACAGCGTACGGATCGAACCGGAGCCCTGAAACCGCACCGAACCGACTTGCGAGTGATAGTACAGATAGGAGACCAGGAAAAGTATCGAGCAGGTAAAGGCTCCCAGCATGCAGAGCCTGTGGGCTGAAACGTTCTTGCGTCGAATAAAGGCGAATCCGGTGACGAGCAAGGCCGCCGCAATCGCGTTCAACGCAGCGTTGACACTCGGAAGAGTCGCTACTTCGGGCACCCGGTTCGCTACGCAGCAGGTTGGAGCTTGGCGACCTGCTTCGACATCCAGTCGTCGTAGCCCTCCTGGCTGTGGACTTCGAAGAATCCTCGCATCCGGTAGTGACCTAGGCCGCAAAGCTGGGCACATCCGATCTCCCAACAGGAAGTATTTGCGGAGCAACCTCCCGGCAGAGTCGCCTCTTCGGGTGTCGGCATCACGGCCTTGAAGTGGACCGGAATCTCCATGCCCGGTATCGCATCCTGTTTCACACGCATCGTGGGGAGCGCAAAGCTGTGAATCACGTCCTTGGCTCCCAGCAGGACCGTGATAGGACGATCGACGGGGATATGAAGCTGATTGATCGTCGTCACATCGTCCTTGGCGAATTCGTCGTTGCGGTCCAAACCCAGCGGATTCGTTGCGCTGATCAGACCGATATCGGTCGCTCCGAAAACTCCGTCTTCGCCGGGATAGTGCACGTTCCAGGCGAACTGCTCTCCGATGACCCGAACCCGTAATGCATCGGCCTCTTCCGGATGGGGGGTGACCCACCTGGCCCAGGCCGGTATCGCAAAGGCGAACAACAGAATCACTTCGGCCAGAACGACTCCACCCTCGACATAAGTGGATACATGGCTGGTTGCACCGACGTAGCTAGCTCGCGGATTCCTACCGGCTCGAAAACGGAACAGCACATAGATGAAATACGCCGCCCAGCCGACAAAGAGAATAGCCATCAGCCAGTGAACCAAGACGATCAGTTGGTCGACCTCGTGGCCATGGGCAGAGGCATCGATGGGCATCCATTTGTAGAGAAACTCTTTCATCTAGTTGGCTCCCCCTTGAAACACCTGGAATCGGCTCTTGCGTTCTTCGAGCTTGCGACTTCGCTGACGAATATTGAGAAATATGGCCACGAAAAAGATCTGTACCGCCGCCACGACTCCCAGCAGCACCAAGATGCCCTTGTTGATCGCGACAGTCATGGCCGCATCGGGATCTCCAAAGCAGACGGCGCAGGCCGCAGCGGACCGTGCCGTCAGCAACACAATCAGAATCGTCAGCGCATAGGACGAGTATTCCAGCAGCCGTGAATACTTGGTTCTCAGATTCATGTCCCTTCTGAACCTCAGTCGAGCCGCCGTAGCTTCGAAAAAGTCCTCACTCCATAGAGAAGAAGTAGAAACCCGGCGACGAAAAATGTGACCGCCATACCCAGAGCAGATGCGGCCCCGGAATCCAGATACTGCTGCATACTCCAAGCCCCTACCGCAACCGACAACAAGATCGAGGCCACAATAAACACCATGTGAAATGAGCTGAGCGAAAGCATTATCTTCCCGTCGAGTCTAGATAACCACCGAGTGGCAACAGCATGAGAGCCAGAAAGAATACCAACGTCAGAATCAAGACCCAATAGATCAGCTTACGCTCCGATATGAGGTGCATGAAGTAGCAGGCCACCAGCGATCCCTTGATCGTCGCAACCAGCATCGCCAGAGCGACCGCAGCACCGAAGTCCAGGTGCAGATAGCTCACCCCCACTGTGACGACTGTGAGAGCCGCCAGGGCTACAAACACCATGATGTAGACCCGGGTCTCTTTCTTGATCTCTTCGACGGAATTGCCGGCCATCATACGGTCTCCTCGTGTCTACAGAAGATACAGAGTCGGAAACAGAAAGATCCAAACGAGATCGACGAAGTGCCAGTAGAGACCCACAACTTCGATCCGATTTGTGAACTGTTCCGGCTTCGTCTTCCACATCTTGCTACCCGGTCCCAGAAAATAGGCAAAGACGATCATCCCACCTAGAACGTGAAGGCCATGGAGACCGGTCATCGTGAAGTAAGTCGCGTAGAAATTATTGGTCGAGGGATAGTGATGATGCGAGAACTTGGAACCGTACTCGATTGCCTTGATCACCATGAAAACGCATCCCAGTCCGAAAGTGGTTCCCAACCAGATTCGGAACTTTCCGAAGTCGTTGAGACGCAACGCCGCCCAAGCCAAGACCATCGAGACACTGGAGCTGATCAGCACCATCGTGTTGAGGGTGGCCAGCGGCACATTGAGAACCTCGTAACCATGTGGCCAGCTCGTCGCACCCGTTCGGAGAATGATCAGCGTCGAGAACAGGGCGCCAAATAGCATCACTTCGGAGGCCAGAAACAACCAAATCCCGAGCTTTGCATTGTAGAGCCCGGTATCGGGTCGAGGCTCGACTGTATACGGAATCTCCATGAGTCTCTAACCCTCCTGTGGCGCGGCGTTTTGTGGCAAGAACGAGTCTTCGGAATCGCTCGGGCTGTAGTCGTACGGGCCCCGTATGACGACAGGGACCTGCGGGAAGTTGCCGTGTGCTATCGGTGGTGAGGGTGCCGCTGCCCACTCCAGGGTCGTGGCTTCCCAAGGATTGGCTCCCACCTTGACACCCTTCTTGATGCTCAGAAAGAAATTGATGATAAAGGGTATTTGCGCTACGAACAGACCCCAGGCAAACACAGAAATAAAGACGTTCCAGGGAAGAACTCCCTGAGCATGCGAGTACTGGCTGCCGCCATCGTAGAGCCGCCGTGACACACCCGCCAGACCCTGAATGAACATCGGCATGAAAACGCCGTTGATACAGATGAACGAGAGCCAAAAATGGATCTTGCCCAATCGCTCGCTCATCATTCGCCCAGTCACCTTTGGAAACCAGTAGTAGATCCCGGCAAAGATGGCGAAGATCGTTCCTGGCGCCACGACGTAGTGAAAGTGACCGATTACGTAGTAGGTGTCGTGCAGGTGAATGTCGCTCGCGGACAAACCGAGCGGAAGGCCGGTGAGGCCCCCGATTCCGAACATCGGCAGAAACGCCAGTGCAAACAGCATCGGCGTGTTGAATCGAATCGAGGCGCCCCATAGCGACATCAGAAGCGCCGTCAGAATAACCACCGATGGCACAGAGATGATCATGGTCGTGGTCTGGAAGAAGGCGCTGATCGCGGTGCCCATTCCGGTCAGGAACATGTGGTGAGCCCACACAACGAAAGACATGAAGCCGAGAAAAATCGCCGAGTAGACCATCGGCTTGTAGCCCCAGAGAGGCTTGCGGGTGTTGTTGGCGATGATCTCAGCCACGATACCCATTGCCGGAAGAATCAACACATAGACCTCGGGATGAGCGAGGAACCAAAACAAATGCTGCCACAGAAGTGGGTTTCCACCGCCGGCAACGTCGAGTATTTCTCCGCTAACGACCAAACCGCTGGGCATGAAGAAGCTGGTCCCGGCCACACGGTCCATAAGCTGCAAAATCCCTGCGGCCTCCAAAGGAGGAAAGGCCAGTAGAAGGAGAAACGCCGTTACGAGCTGCGACCAGATCATGAAGGGCAGACGCATGAACGTAAGACCCGGACATCTGAGTTGAATCATGGTGACGATGAAATTGACCGAGCCCAGAAGCGATGACGTGATCAGGAAGACCATTCCAATCAGCCACCAGGTCTGACCCGACGTGGCGATACTGGCCAGCGGAGCGTACGACGTCCAGCCCGAATTGGCTGCACCCCCTGGCACGAAAAAGCTCAAAAGCATCACAACACCACCCACGGCGTAGACCCAGTAGCTCGCCATATTGAGCTTTGGGAAGGCCATGTCGGGAGCGCCGATTTGAAGCGGGACGACATAGTTGCCGAAGGCACCGACCAGGAGAGGAACCACGCCCAGAAAGACCATGATCGTCCCGTGCATGGCTCCCAACTGGTTGTAGAACTCGGGCAGCATGATGCCGCCTGGCGCCCTTGCCTGCCCGAGTAGATCGCCGATGATCGGAATCGCCTTTCCGGGATACGCCAGCTGCCAACGCATGATCAGCATCAGGCAGAAACCGAACAGAAGGAACAGTAGGGCCGTAATTCCGTATTGAACGCCGATTACCTTGTGGTCCTGGGAGAAGATGTACTTTCTCCAGAACGGCTCCTCGTGATGCTCGACGTGCGCTGTCTCTCCAGCGTCGTGCTTCTCAAGAACACTCATAGACGACCCTCATCCTCCTCGAAGCTGTTTGGACGCCCAGCACGGGCGAACCGTCAATTCTGAAGCGGTGCCGACCGTAACGGGATTCAAAGTCAAATGGCGCCGGAAGTCTATGACATCGAATCAGTCGGTCGCAAGCGGAAATCGGAGTGTGTCGATTTACCCAACCGCGTTGTCGGATTCGATCAACAATGATCGGTACTTCCAGGCCAGGGCGCAAGGCTCGAAATGATCATCTCGAGGAGCCGAGGTCCCTGGTCGGTCTTGAAGACATGCTGTGCATGGGCTGCAGAATCGATCACCTCGAGCTGTTTGGGCTCCGGGACATACTCGAAAAGGCGGCGCATTCGATCAATACCCGGTTCGTTCTCGGACACGATAAAGACAAACTTCTCAGCCTTCATCGTCTCCGGATCCGGAATCCGGGCGGGCGCCAGAAGAACCACCGTACTCAACGGGTATCTGTCACCTTGACTCGCCGCCTGACCCACCGCGTTGGCGCCCAAACTGGCGCCGACAAGCGAAATTCGATTCGCGCCCCTCTCGGCAAGAAAGTCCACCCCGCCGAGGATGTCCAAATAGAGCGCCGTCTCCCGAGTTCCCGATGTCGATTCGCCATAGCCGCGGAAGTCGATGGCCAATACCAGAAGTCCTCTGCCGGCCAGTGTCACCGCCAGCGGTGCCCAACTCTCTTTGTTGAAGACGGCCCCATGAGCCAGGATAACCGCATCCACGCCAGTGCCATAGAGATCGCCGTGGATCGTGCCCCCATCGGCAGTAGGAAATGAGACTCGCTCGGCGGCCTGGACCGCCTCGAGAGATCCGGCAAGCAGAGCAATGCTCAGGGCAACCGAAACCGCTCTGAGATGTCTTCCCAATCCATACATCGTGTAACACGCCCCAGCTGCCGGCCGTTCTGATCGTCTTCCTGCCGGTTCCAGGGTTTGTCGATGAGAACAACCGAGGTGTCCATAATGGTCGCCAAACGCGATGCAACCGAAGCCGAATCCTCTACCGCGAGGCAATAGTCGGTCTTGGCGAGCTCGTGCATGGGCAGTGCCGAATCGCCGGCAAAGACACTCTCCTTCCAAGAGTACTTGTCGACAAAGGTGAGAGAGTCGTGAGGAACTCCGGCGACGTCCAACCACTCTCGAGAATCTCGCTCCGTAACCGTCGGCCGGCCGGTGACGACTTCGATCGAGTACCCCTCACCGGCCCAATACTCGAGCGCCTCGACGGCGCCCTCCATGGGCACGATCGACAGCAAGGCCTCCGACCGATGAGCGGTCAGCATGAAGTCATCGAGCTCATCCTGTGACAGATCGAGGGATTGCCCGAGATCATAGGAAACGATCTCCTCGAACTCGACCCGACGACCGAATTCCCGCTCCAAAAGGTCGAGAAACATCCGAGCCGTCTCGGCCAAAACATCATCGAGATCCACATAGATCCGCTTGGATCCGTTTAGAGGTCTATCCGACAGCTGGCGAGTCCTTTCTTTTCGAGATACTGCTGATGATACTCCTCGGCCCGCCAAAAGGTCTCTGCGGGAACAACTTGAGTTACTACAGGGGCGGACAGCCCAGCGCTAGAAGTGAGCTCATCTATCGAGGCTCTGGCTTCCGATTCCTGTTCGGCATCATAGAAGAACACCACCGACCTGTACTGACTGCCGATATCGGGTCCCTGCCGGTTGAGCTGCGTCGGATCATGGTTGGACCAGAATATATCCAGAAGTTCCGAGTAGCTCACCCTTTCCGGATCGTACTCGACTTGAACGACCTCTGCATGACCCGTCGTGTTGCTGCAGACCTGCTGATATGTAGGATTCTGTACTGCTCCGCCCATGTAACCGACCGCTGTTGCGATGACTCCGTCGAGTTGTCGGTAGGCCGCCTCGACACCCCAGAAGCATCCTGCACCAAATGTGGCTGTCTTCGTATTCATCGTCTTGTTGCTCCTTTGGCTCCCGTTCCTCCCAGCTGGGAGTACCGAAAGCAACCTACAGTGTGATCATTCACCATCCCAGTTGCCTGCATGAAGGCGTAGCAGATCGTAGAGCCGACAAAATTGAAATCTCTGCGTTTCAGTTCGCGACTCATCGCATCGGACTCGGTCGTCTTGGCCGGGATCTCGGACAGCGTTGTCCATCTGTTGACCCTGGGTTCTCCTCCCACAAAACCCCAGATAAAGGTATCGAAATTCCCAAATTCCTCGACCACGTTCAAGAAGGCCCGCGCATTCGAAATCGCTGATCGCACCTTGAGCCGATTGCGAATGATTCCCGGATCACTCAGGAGCTTCTGAACCTTGCCTTCGTCGTAACCCGCTACGACTGCAGGGTCGAAGCCGTCGAATACCTCTCGATACCTGGCTCTTTTGTTCAGCACGGTCGACCAACTCAATCCGGCTTGCGCACCTTCGAGAATCAGAAACTCGAACAACCCCCTGTCATCGTGGAGCGGCACACCCCACTCCGCATCGTGGTACTGCTGCATCAGCGGCTGATCGCCGGCCCATTCACAACGCTGCGTCATGTCATTCTCCTCGAATCATGTCTCGAGATCGGCGCTCAAGCATGGGCAACCTCGAGAGCGCGCTCGAAGTCGTTCACGATCTCGTCCTCATCCTCAATACCCACAGAGACCCTGATCAACCCATCCGTGATTCCCAGTCGCCGTCGCGCCTCGCAAGTCAGGCCGAGATGAGAACTGCGGGCCGGACGAACGACCAGGGTCTCGACTCCTCCCAGGCTCGCGGCATGAATCACGTTCGTTGAAAGCGTCGAGTACCGTTTCGAATAGGCAGGCATTCAGATCTCCGATCGTGCTGGTGGACATATCGCGAGACGCAAGAGGGTACCACCCCACCGCCCATCTAGCTCAGGCCCACGTGCTACCATCCCCCCGCCCCAGGAGGACCCACAGGACCATTCTCATTCCGGCCGTGCGATTCGATCCATCACATAGACCCTCCCCCGGAACTTGTTGTCAAAAACGACATCATGCGCGGGTCTTCCATCCGATCTTCGTTGTCTTGCTCCTGCACCTGACGGGGTGCGGCTCTGAACCCGGCTCCTTCGACTCCTCCCTGACGTTGGCCGAGCTCGTCCCTCACCAGGCGTCCAACATATCGACCGACTTCATCTCGGCCAGCGAATCGATCGGGCTCGATCGAGTCGATTTCGGCATGCATCGGCAGGAGGACAAAAGCCCGGAGGACGACGGCCTTCAGATCATTCACGGCTTCGCTCGCTTGAGAATCTTCTCCGCAGATGGCGATCTCGTGGCTCTCGACCTCGAAGCCGGGCTGCCGACATCGGAGACCGATCAGAAACTCAGAGTTGTCGTTCGGTTGAACGGCGAGTGGCTGAAACGGATCACGCTCACCCCGGGATTCGACTCCTATAGGATCGATATCCCGGCCGAAGTCGCGATCCGGGGACAAAACAGGCTCGAGTTTCAGACCCGCCCAAACCGTCGACAGATAGAAAGCGATTCGATTCCGAGTGCCCTGGTTCGCAGGGTCCGATTCAGATCACGAGCTGGCAGGCGATTCTGGCCGAATCGACCCGATCGGATTCGAGTCGAGACGTCTCAGGAGCCCAGTGGGGGCTCGACTGTCGAAATGCCGACGGCTGGATATCTGGACATGGTGGTCGAGGTGCCGCCTGAAGGTCTCCTGGTGGGCAGCACCGACTCCGTAGCAGCACCGAACGAAGACGACAACTCGATCGAGATCTACATCCACGTGTCCGATGCTCAACTGACGGAGCAGGTCCTATTCAGCCATGAGCAGAGGGCAGGTCGATCACGGCCACAATCGTTTCGATGCGACTTGAAGACTTGGGTTGGGCAGACGGTTCGTATCCGATTCGGTGTTACAGGGCCGGGCAACGCCGTCGTCTCGTGGCGTGACGTCCGAATCGTCGGCTCTGGGCCGGATCTCGACCCGATCATCAAACCCGAGCCACCTCCGAAAACGGGTCGTCTCGGGAGCCCGGATATCGTCGTGATCATGCTCGATGCTGCTCGAGCCGACGCCTTCTCGCCGTTTGGCTCCGAACGCGCCACTCCAGCTCTGGAGCGGCTTTCGCGGGAGGGGACGAAATTCACCAATGCGATCTCGACGTCACCCTGGACGGGCCAATCGGTCCCTTCGATTCTGACCGGTCTGTTCGCCGACACTGTTGGCGTCGGTGCCTGGGGAAGTACGCTTCCCGAGTCCGTCCCGACGATTGCGGAGCTTATGTCGCAGGCCGGCTACCGCACGGTTCTTTGGAGCCAGCATCCCATCTATCGGAACCGGCAAGGCCTGAAACGCGGCTTTGACGAGTTCATTCTGTCGCCTCGTGGTGGCTACAACTGGGTCCCTGAATCCGGCCTCTTGTTCGACAACGAACGTCCAACCTTTGCCTGGCTTCATTTCGTCCCGCCTCACACACCCTATCGGCCACCGGAACCCTTTCTCGGTTCCTACAGCTCTTGGTACACCGGTGGGACGACTGTAGAGGCTAGGTTTCTCAGTCAGTTTCCACACAAGATCGATCCCAACACACTGAGCGGCGACGACCGGCGCTTCATCCGAGACCGCTATCTGGAAAACGCCGCCTTCGCTGACCACCTGGTGGGGCGCGTCCTCGACATCAGTGACGACCGGGATCGCTACGACGGCTCCATGATCGTGATCTTGTCCGACCACGGTGAGGCTTTTCTGGAGCACGGCGGGTTCCTACATACCCGCCATGTATACCGCGAGTACTTGAACGTGCCATTCATCATCAAATGGCCATCCGGCATCGGCCTGTTTCGAGACCAGGTGGATGAGATCGTTCCCTTGGTCGATTTGATGCCCACGTTGGTCGATGGACTCTCGCTCGAGAGTCGTAACGCAGCCTTTCAAGGTCGGACCCTGCTTCCTGTGATCTTGGATGAACAACCTCGCGAGGGACCTTCCTACGCAGTCACAAGAGGTGAGGAGAACCGATCGAAGCCTCCCCGACCAGAGGCGATGTTCGATCAGGAGGGCTGGCGCCTCATCTACGATCCCCTCACAAACCGAAGTGAGCTGTTTCAGTCTTCGGCAGACCCAGAGGAGCAACGAGATCTGGTTCATGAGTACCCGATGAAGGCGTTAAGGATGCGGCAAACGCTCCTACGACAGATGGAATACAACCGGCAATTGCTCGAGAATTCGAACGTCGATACATCTGAACAGGAGCTCGACCCCGAGGTGATCGAACAGCTCCAGGCCCTGGGTTACCTCGACTAGCCCTACAGGGCTCGATTCAGCCGATATCGAAAAGGCCAGTGGCGATCTTCGCGGTTGCGCTTCAATTGCAATAGGATAGGAGTCGACCCGATTCAGATTTCAGCAGATCGGCGGCTCACCCATCCGGCAGCCATCGGTCGAGAGGAGTTGCGAATGCTGAAGCAGACTGCTTTCTCACTTGGAATAGCGCTGGTGGCCACAGCGTCCCTTGCCAATGAGCTCTGTGTCGACTGCCACCTCGAGATAACACCCAACATCGTCAACGACTGGCAATTGAGCAAGCACGCTCGAAATGACATCTCTTGCGACGCCTGCCACGGTTCCGATCACACTTCGACGTTCGACGTCATGAAGGTAGAGTTGCCCACTGCGGCTACCTGCAGCGATTGTCATTCAGACCAGTTCGAGCAGTTCTCCAGAGGTAAACACGCCCTCGCCTGGGCGGCTATGGAAGCCATGCCCACAACGCATGCCCTGCCGATGGCGCTGACTCAGGGAATGAAGGGTTGCGGTGGATGCCACAAAGTAGGTCTGAAGTCCGATGAGGCGGTCGCCAAGCTGAGCGCGAGCGGAAGTGGATTTGGAAATGCATCCTGCAATTCCTGCCATACTCGTCATGTCTTCTCGGCCGAGGAGGCGAGGCAACCGCAAGCTTGCCAGACCTGCCACATGGGTTTCGATCACCCGCAATGGGAGATGTACTCCAGCTCCAAGCACGGCGTTCGGTATCTGCTCAAGCAGAATGGCGTGCTACCCGAAAGCGCCGCGGCACCAACCTGTCAGACCTGCCACATGCAGGGCGGAGACCATGAGGTTCGTACTGCCTGGGGTTTTCTAGCGGTTCGCCTGCCGCTGCCAGAAGACGAGCAATGGAAGGCAGATCAGATCACGATTCTGCAGGCACTCGGTGTGCTGGATCCAGAAGGGAATCCGACCGAGAGACTCGAGATGGTCAAGACGGCACAGGTGGCACGACTCACGCAAGAGGACTTCGACCGCGAGCGCAACAAGATGATCGATGTCTGCAGCAACTGTCACTCGGAGAATTTTGCCATCTCAGAGCTGGAAAAGGGCGACGAAGTGATCCGAGAAGCCGACCATTTATTGGCCCAGGCGATCCGTATCGTGGCCGGACTCTATGCTGACGGGATCTTGGAAAAACCCGAAGGCTATAGCCATTCTTTCCCCGATCTACTGACCTTTCACGACGCCCCGACACCGATCGAGCAGCGTCTATTCGAGATGCATCTCAGCCACCGCATGCGAGCCTTTCAGGGCGCCTTCCATGCCAACCCGGACTACTCTCTCTGGTATGGATGGAGCGAGATGGTTCGCGACCTGGCCGACATCGAGGAGACGGCAAGGAATCTGCGAGCGCAGCAGGCTGACTGATTCGGGATCGGACTCGTCCCGAGGGCCGTTATCAAGTCTCAGTCGATGAATACGGCTCTCAGATCGTCGATCAGACGCTGGAATTCTCCACCTTCGACGACGTTGTAGTAGCCGCGGATTGCTCCCTCTGCGTCGACAAGGACGAACCGGCTGCTATGGAGAATCGGCTCCTCAGAGGTCGAAATCTCGGGGGGTGGATCGAGGTCCAGAGCGAGCTTGAACCCTCCCACGACCATCTCATGCACTTCCGCAGGCTGACCGGTGAGAAAGAGCCACCGGCTATCTTGGATCTTCCATGTCTCGGCATAGGTTTGCAGGACCTCTGGTGTATCGAAACTCGGGTCGACCGAGAACGAAACCCGATAGATCTCGGTTCGATCCGTGAACCCTTCACCCAAGCGGACCATCGCGGCGGTCATCCTGGGACAGCTCAAGCCACACCGAGTGAATATGAAGTTGGCGACCCACGGCGAGCCGAGGAGATCGGTATTGGCTACGGTTTCGCCATTCCGATTGACCAGCTCGAAATCTGGTGCTTGCCCCAAGTCCGGGGGTGCGGGGCCCTTCACCGGCGTGGCCCACCGCGGAGCCATGACGGCGGTTACGACGATCGCCAGCAGGGTGGCCACCAACAGACCCCACAGGACAACACGTTGCACCGGCGCATCGCTCATCGAGCAGTCCCCTTTCTGAGCACCATGAGATCGGCCACCAGAGAGACCAAGCACCACACGATCAGGACCACCAAACTGAGCTCGAGCGAAGGTAGGTCGACACTGCCGACGAATCGATCGCCATAGAGCGCCCTTCGAAACGCCGCTGTGCCATAGGTCAGGGGATTGACTCTCATCGCCCACTCGAGCCACACCGGACTGCCCGTTAACGGAAAGAACGCACCCGACAAGAACCACATGGGAATCAGCACGACGTTCATGACGGCGTGGTAACCCTGAGTCGAATCGATTTTCCACGCAAAGGCAAATCCCATTCCAGTAAGCGCTACGGCTAGCAGCCCCAACACACCGAGTGCCGCCAAAGCCGATGTCGGGCTCAGGGGTATGTCTGCCAAGGGAGCCAAAATCAGAATCAAGATACCCTGGATCCAGGCCAGGGTAGCGCCCCCAAACACCTTGCCTACAACGATTGAGAACCGGCTCACGGGTGCCACCAGGACCCCCTGCAGAAAACCCTCGTGTCGATCCTCGATGAGCGAGAACGTGGAGAAGATCGCTGCAAAGAGGACGAGCAACACCACGGTTCCCGGGAAGAAATATTCGAGGTAGGTCAGATCATCGGGTGCGCCGGGGAGCTTGAACGAGCTCGAGAGTCCAGTCCCGATCAGAACCCAAAGGATCAGTGGCATCGAGACAGCGCCAAAAACCCTGCTCGGCTGACGCAGAAACCGCTGCAGCTCGCGTCGCCATAGCGTGGTGGATGCCAGGATATCGTTCACGAGGTCTCCCACAGACCATGACCCGTGCGTTTTAGAAAAACATCTTCGAGCGTCGGCTTCGAGACCGTAACGGCCAGGACACGACCGGGAGAAGTCGCCAGTAAATCGGTCATCAACTCATGAGCCCGAGGATGCTCGAAGCGAACAGAGCCTTCACCCACAACGCACTGCGCACCGAACTTGGCTTCAAGCTCCTCTGCAAACGTCTCGGGGTCGTCGACTCGAGCCATCACCACATCTCCCCCGATCTCATCCTTCAGCGTCTCGGGTCTCCCAATGGCAATCAGTCGGCCCTCGTCAATCAAGCCGACTCGGTCACATCGATCGCCTTCCTCGATGAAGTGCGTCGTCAGGAGAACGGTCGTGTGCCACTCACTACGAAGCTCCTCCAGGACCTTCCACAAATCCCTTCGCGCTCCCGGGTCGAGGCCGGAGCTAGGCTCGTCGAGGATCAGGACCCTCGGTCGATGAAGAAGGGATTTGGCAATCTCGACCCGACGTTGGAGTCCACCGGAGAGAGCCTTGACCAAATCACGACGGCGATCCAGCAGGCCAAACCGATCGAGTAGCTCCTCGATCCTGATCCGCAGGTCGCGACCATGAAGCCCATAAAGATGACCCTGATTGACCAGATTCTCGTCCACCCTGAGTTGGCTATCCAGGCTCGGGGTCTGAAACACCACCCCGAGCTGGGGTCTGGTCTTTTGTGGGTTCCGAACGGAATCCAAACCGAACACGAAGACGCTTCCCAGGTCCGGTTTCATCAATGTCGACAGAATACGAAACAGGGTCGTCTTGCCGCCACCATTGGGTCCCAGGAGTCCGAAAATTTCGGCCCGCGGAACGGAAAAGCCGACTCCAGCAAGGGCTCTTCTCGACCCATACGAAAACTCGAGGTCGCAAGCCTCTATGGCAACCTCTCCCGGCGTTTGGAGGGTCTCCGGCTCGTTCACTTCACACGACCCGGTCGAGCACCATGACGATCAGAACGGCCGGAAGGTAGAGCACCGAGATGAGAAGGACACGTCGAGCTGCTTGGCGCGAGAACGAGAGTGAGAATGCCACACAAAATCCGAGGAAAAAGCAGCCCAGGGCGAGGGTGCCCAGGAAGTAGGTGATGCCGGTCAACCCGAGAATCGTGGGCAGGAGACTCACTGGAAGAAGAGCTGCGCCATAGAGAATCATCTGACGCGCGGTGCTTCGGCCGGTGGGCTCGACAACTGGCAGCATCGGAAACCCGGCCCTCTCGTAGTCGTCCTTGCAAAGCCAAGCGATTGCCAGGAAATGTGGCAATTGCCACAAGAAAAGAATTCCGAACAGTGTCCAACCACCGACCCCGATTTGGTTGTCAACCGCCGCCCAGCCCATGAGTGGCGGGATAGCACCGGGAACTGCCCCGATCACCGTGGCCAGAGAGCTCACCCGCTTCAGAGGCGTATAAACAAAGATGTAGCCAGCGAGAGCGACGGCTCCGAGGAGCGCTGTCAGTAGATTCACACCGACGGCGAGCTCGAGAAGACCAACGATAGCGATTGCGACTCCGAAAAGCAGCGCGGTGTCCGGGCTCATTCGACCCGCCGGGAGGGGTCGATCCGAGGTTCTGTCCATCCGAGCATCGAAGTCACGCTCGAGAACCTGATTGAGAACCGACGAGCCTGCCGAAAGAAGCGCGGTTCCGGCAAGCGTATGCACCACGAGCTCGAAGGGGAGCGCGCCCTTCGAAGCGAGCAACATGCCGATCCCGGCTGTCAGAACCACCATCAGTGTGATGCGAGGTTTTGTCAGCTCGAGCAGGTCCGACATCCGGACTCCAGTGCCTAGCGATTCGGTGGCCACTGCTGCACGGGCCCTCACAGCGTCATCCTTTCGGGCTCGAGTCCATCGATCAACCGAGCCCCAGAAGCGACCGGCTCGCGACTCGAGAGCCAGCGGAGTCGACAGGTAGTCAGGGTCAAAACCAGACTGGCTGCCAGTAGAAGCGCTCCAGTTCCCACGTGGAGTGTGTTCGGAAGAACCGCCTTGCCAGTCAGGACGACCAGGGCACCCAGGGTAGCTTGAACCAACACGATCAGCATCATCGACAGTGCCGGAGCGAGCATCGCCTTGGGTCTATCAGCCAGGGCGAATACCCGAACCAAAGTCACTACGACCAACGAGATCACAACCAGAGCCCCGAGGCGATGGCTATAGTGGATCCCGATCGCGAAGTCGAAGGAGGGTGGCACGATGCCGCCGAAGACCCACGGAAAATCGGGTATCGCGAGACCGGCGCCCGTATGTCGCATAACGGCACCAAGGAGTATCTGTGCATAAATCGCTCCGGTGGTCACCACCGTGAGCACCACGAGTCCGCCTTCTGGAGAACCACCCGGGGCTGGGCGCTCGCCTCTTAGCCAACGTAGCGATGTGACAACCGCTAGAGTCACCACCATGCTCAGAAAGAGCTGAGCAAGCCCAGCGTGTGCCACCGACACCGGCTTGGGTAAGAAGAACAGCACCGTGATACCCCCGAGTGCCGCCTGTGCCAACACAGAACCCAGAGCCAGGTAGGCGAGTCTGCGAACCCACTGTCGTGGTTCCCGCCGAGCTATCCAGACGACCAACCAGAGGGTGAGGACGAGCGCCACCCCGGCGATCAACCGGTGTCCATGTTCGGCGCGAACGGTCTCGATCTCCCACCAGCGTGGCGGATTCAACATGCCATACGACAGAGGCCAGTCGGGAACAGAGAGTCCGGCTTCCAAGCTCTTGACGAGGCCACCGGCCGTAATCAGCAAGACCACGTAGCCGGCTAGAAGAGTCGCAAGGCGATGGATCCCTCGGGGGTAAGGTTTCTCTCCGGTCATGAGCAGGTCCGTCTGGTCGACCACGATAATCAGTCGATCAGACGCCGGTCAGTCTATCGGAACCAGCGGCGTATTGTGCCTGGTGAGAAGAAAAGGGGGTGAACCATGGTCCACCCCCCTTGGAGTCGATTCCGAGCGACTCAGCCGGCTGGCGTGAAGTCGAAGGTCACATCGATACTCTCACCATCGGCCACGGTGACCGACTGGGTCTTGGTCCCCAGGCTCTCGTGCCAGGCCTCGAGCACATAGTCCCCGGCAGGCAAATCGGCGATGGAAAAGGTTCCATCACCAGCACTCACTCCAAAGAATGGATGCTCCATGACTGCCATGTAGGACGCCATCCAGGGGTGGACATCACACTTGAACGGCACCATAACCTCGGCGGCGTCGAAAGTGTGCTCCAACTCCATGCCCTGGAATGGCTGTCCCGAATTGAACTCCGCGTTCACCGAAGGCATTGCATGCACGTTGTGAAGCGTCGGGTCGCTGTTTCGAATAATCAGTGGCTGACCCACCATCATGCCCGAGACATGCGGTGTGTACTTGCAGCCCAGCTGATCCAGAAGGTGCGCGTCTCCAGGTGCGGGATAATCGCCGCCAAGGCCTTCTTTGACATAAACAAACACGTTGGCGATATTGCCCGTATCATCGACCACGATCTGCTCGGTGTGAACCTCCTCGGTATGCAGAGAGGCACAAACCGGATCTGCGTCCATTGCAATCACCGCATCGGTATCACCGTTCTGGTACAGCGCGACGCCGTTGATCGAGGCCGATCCGCCGCTCGGCGCGGCCACAGGCGGCGCACCTGCATCAGCTGGTTTACTCGGTGCTGCTTCTTGTTGTTCTCCGCCGCCACCTCCACATCCGGTCGCGACAATCGCAACAATCACCATGGCGAATGCCAGGCGCTGTAGATAGTTCTTCATCGTCTACTTCCTCCTCCAGTTTTACTGATTTGCTTGATCGTACCCGCCTTCTGGGTGCTGCTACGAAACCGAGCGGGGATTATCTCATGCGTCCAACCGATAGGAACAACCCTAGCGCTAATTCAGGTTCCACCAGAGATGGTCGCGCAATACTTTGGTTACATAGTCGACATCGGCGAGATGGGTCTTGAGATCGTCTTCCGTGTCGAAGTACCTCAGCATCGCCTTCTTTTGCGAGGCAAACATTGGCGCGTCGAGCGCAAATAGTAGCGGCGAGCTATAGGTTCCGTCATCGGCCTTGGGAAAGTTTGCCGGCATCTTGGTGCCAGGTACAAAGCTCTGGGGATCTTTGATCCAGGCTGCAACCCAATCGTGTCTCAGACGGTCGCGAGCCAGCAGTAGCGACGGGGCCAGCTCACCCGCACTCACATTTCCGCCACCATCGGCCTGCGGTCCAGCAGGATGACACTTGGCGCACTGCAACATACCGAATGCTACCGAGCCGACTGCAAGATCTCGATCACTGGGCCGAGCCGCCTCCGACAGAAACGCTTCCGTTTCGTCTCGCGCTGAGAAGTACGAGATCAGCGTGTTGATCTCATCATCGCTGAATCCAAAGGTGGGCATTTGAACGCTCAGCCAGGGACGCATCCTCTCCATGCTGGGATCGTGGAGGTACTCGAAGAGCCAATCGCTCTGAACTCGCGCCCCTTGGGCAGCCAAGTTGGGTGGCAGCATGCCTGCGTCTTCAATCGCAGTCTTGATGGCCTGGCCCTGTCCTTCTAGCAGATGACAAGCCTGGCAGTTGTAGCGTGTGATGAGCTTTCGGCCTTCCGCGATTGCTGCCGATCGCGCGGTTTGTCCTGCCAGCCGATTCGCCTCCGCGGATTCTTTTGTGAAACCCAACACCAGGGTCACAATCGCCTTTGCCTCGCGCTCGGACATCCCGAAGTTCGGCATCTTGAGCAATTCGCCGTAGTTCTTGACCTCTTCCTTACCCTCGTCCCAGATCCGGGGATGGAGCATTTTGTTGACGATCCAATCGTGACGGGTATGCGGCACATCATGAATGTGACCGAAATCGAATTGATGCAACGGTTTCGAGCCCTCCTCCGTGAGCTCGACACCGATCGGCTTAGCGAGTTCGAATCCCTCCAGATCGTGGCAACCCCAGCAGCCATACTTCTGAATCGTTTCTCCGCCCAAATAGACGTCCCGCTCATGATCGCTCATCGCCTCCAGGCTCGCTTGGCTCTGCTCGATCGTCTCTGTGTTTTGCAGATAGCCAAGAACCAGTTCATCACGAACCTCACGATCGATCTCGGGCATTCCTGGGCGGTCATACTCGGGGTTTCGACTTGCCATCAGATAGGCCGTGACATCGGCAGCCTGCTGATCCGTCAGTCGCAAATCGGGCATCCGAGTGTCTGGAGCATATTGCTTCGGATTTCGAATCCACTCGTACAGCCAGCCGGCAGAAACCTTGCTGCCCGTACTGATCAGATTGGGGCCATGCAATCGGTTGATCTGGGGAAAGAAATCGTCGCGAATTGCCTCGGCGTCCATGATGTGACAGCCGGTGCAGCCAACTGTCTCGAAGACTTCTCTTCCCCGGGCTGGGTCGCCTGCGGGCGGGTCTTCATAAACCGGAGTCTCCGATTTGTCCCAGATGTAGGCGACAGCAGATGCGATCTCGGCCTTTTGTCGCTCGAGATTCAGCTGGGTCGTCGTGTTCTCCTGGAGAAAAAAATGGGGCATCCAGCTGGTGGCTCGGAACTCCCGCGGAGCTTCAATCCACTTGTATGCCCAATCGGGCCGGGTCTTGCCCGCCACTCTCGCGAGGTTTGGACCAGGACGTGGTACGTCTCTAAAGGCTGGATAGTCGATCTTGTGGCAAACAAAGCAACCCATCCGCGTCGCCAGCTCGCGACCCGTCTCCAAGGTCTGAGTGCCGGGCGTCCAGACATCCGCGGCATGGCACGTCACACAACCAGCCTCCGAGTATTCGGCCGGGTAGATCGGCGTCTCGAGATACTTCTGAGTCTTCCAGTCCCAAGTCTCTTTCCACTCGTCCAGCTGGGACTCATCCACCGGACTGTGACCGGCCCGGGCAAAGTTGGTAGCGCGATCTAGGCCACCATGACAAGCAGAACAACCAAACTCGCTGTAGGGATGCGGCGAGCTCGAACCTACGAACATGTCCATACGGGGATGCGACCTGAACGGTGGTGCCCAGTTCTCCCCATCGAATCCCGGTCGGTTCGCTGCGACATGGCATGTGACACAACGATCGACTCGCTCTACTGTAGTGAAGTTGATGTCATGAAACAGACCGGGAACGATGACCTGCTCGATTGTCAGATCGGGCCTGAATATGTCCAGCAACGGTGCGTTTTTTGCGAAATATTGGATCGACTTGTCGAGATTCTCCGCCCGCACCTCGAGATTGTCGAGCCCTTTTCTCAGAGCGTCCAGGCGATTCTCCGCCGTGACCAAGGAGATTCTCATGGAATCGAGATCGGTTTTCGCCTGATCTCGTTGAGAGGTGATTAGCTCGAGCTCTTTTCGGTTCTCACGCCATTGGTTCTCGAGATCGACGACATCGACCTGAGTCTTTTCGATTCTCTTCTCGGCACCCGATTGTAGTGCGCTGTCGAATTCCCAACGCGCTGTGTCGAGAAGCGACTTGGTCGTGCGCATCGCAGCATCGGCCGCGTACACTTTCTTGTTCAGTTTCGAGATCGTTGTCTCGGTCTCTCGGACCTCACTCCGACGCTCTTCCAACCGCGCTTCCTCTTGAGCGATGTCGTTGCGAATCTGAGTCAGCTCCTGTTCGTTGATGCGTTGCTTCTCGACCTCGGCATCCTGAACGAGCTGCTGCCGTTCGAGGTCTCGAAACTCCGCCTGCAGGCGCTTCCAAGGTTTTGCATAGTCCGCGATGACCATCCAAAACGTGGTCGCAAGCAGAGCCAGCGAGCTCAGCGCAAACCATATATTGAGACTCTTGAAACTGAAGTGACGATCAGGCTTCTTGTCTGAACCGGGTGCCATATTTCGATGACCTAAACGTTGAGAAAGAACTCCTGGATATGAACGATGTACTTGAGGTTGAATGCCCAGCGCAGATACATCTTGATCGGCAGAAGCATCATGATCAAAAACAGCGACATGCCGACGTAGTACCGAGCTGGTCCCATCTTCTCGTAGTAGTGCTTGACCGAGCTCAATTTAGTCAGAGCCACAGGCAAAACAAACAGATACGCCAACATCAACAGGATGCCGAATATCTCGCGCGGAAGCCAGTGATTCGGAAGCCCGACTCCAAGCATCTTGATCCAAATGATCTCGGACAGGTCGATATTGACCAGGGGCTCGATCTTGGCGATGTCCCAGAACTCGAAGGGACCAAAGAAATTCCAGTTGGGGCCCCGTAGAAAAGTACCGATCACGATCAACTGGCACCAGAGGACCAAGAAGCCGAACAGAAAGATGACGATTTCTGTTCTTCGTTCGGCGAAGGTGTAGTAACCGTTTCCCTTCTTGCTGGTGTCGATATAGGGAATTGCCATCAGACCGACAATGATGAGCCCGGGTAAAACGACTCCGGCCATCCACGGATCGAAATAGACCAACATCTCTTGCAAGCCCAAGAAGTACCAAGGCGCTTTGGAAGGGTTGGGGGCTACCGAAGTATTGGCAGGTTCTTCGAGCGGCGCTTGCAGGACAATCGACCAAACGACCAATACCACGGTCAAGATGACCATGCAGATGAACTCCGAGAACACCAGATCGGGCCAAGTGAAAATCTTGTCTTCGACCTCACTCTTTTCGAATGTCGGATCGCCGCGCTCGCTCAGTTGATCGTTTCTAATGGCCTTGTACATCGATAGCCAGAGGAAGTACCCAACCAAGAAGACCATCATGACGATCGGAACGTTGTCCGGCTTGGCCACGACGGCTCGAAAATTGGGATCCAGCAGGCTCAGGATGAAAAGCAACGTACCGCCGACCAACATCGCGACCCCACCGATTTTGGTCCACAGCTTCTTCGAGCGCACCAGGTAGGCGAAAAGCACCAACGAAAGTGTGAACGACCACTTTGGGTAAGACAGTATGTTTATGAATTCTTTGAGCTGTTCCATTGCAGGGTCCGTCGGTTCGAGGATCTAGACCGGCCCGGAAATGCCACCGTCTTTTCGGACACGCCAAAAGTGAACCGCGATCAGGCACGCCGCTGCGAATGGAATTCCGACGCAATGGAGAACATAGAAACGGATCAGGGTTCCACCACCGATTGTGCGACCGGCAATCAGCGCAAACCGGGCGTCACTGCCAACATGAATCAACTTCTCGCCTCCTAACTTGAGAAGCGCCGAGCCGGGGCCTTCAGTACCCAGAAAAGGAGTCGCTCGTGCCATGTTCGAACCGACGGTGATGGCCCAGATCGCCAACTGATCCCAAGGCAGCAGGTAGCCCGTAAACGAAAGCAGCAGGGTGAGCACAAGAAGAATCACGCCGACGTTCCAGTTGAACTCTCTCGGGGGCTTGTAGGAGCCGGTCATGAAGACCCGGAACATATGAAGCCAGACGGCAATCACCATTGCATGTGCGCCCCATCGATGCAGTTCGCGCATGACGCCAAAGGCCGCTGCCTCCCTTAGATCGACCATATCGAAATAGGCGTACTCGACTGTCGGCCGGTAGTAGAACATCAACAGCAATCCGGTAATGGTTTCGACCAGGAACAGAAAAAAAGCGGTGCCGCCCATGCACCTGGTATAACTCATCCGCAATCCGGACTTCTTCACCTTGATCGGATGAAGATGCAGCACGACATTGCCCAGCATGGCGAGAGCGCGCTTTCGGTTGTCGGTAGGAATGCCGACCCTGAAGATCGACTTCCAGACCTGCGATTTGACGATCCCTTTCTGCAGATCTTTGAGCATATTCGCTTTCGTAGGAGTTCAGGTCTAAGCGATCTGTACGAACGAATCGGGATCTTCCCACTGTCCCAATTCCCACTGATAGACCTGTGATTTGTCGACAACGATCTGACCGTCGTCTGGGTCGAGGAAAATTCTGGCACGCTCGAGAGGTCTCGGAGTGGGACCCTCGAAGTTGATGCCGTTTTTATAGTAGCCGCTCCCGTGGCAAGGGCATTTGAACTTGTTCTGGCCCTCGAGCCAGTTGGGAGGACACCCGAGATGGGTGCATATCGCAATCAAGGCGTAGAGCCGACCTTCGCTGTTGACGATCCAAACTCCGTTGGACTCCTTGAACCGTTCGTCGACTATTCCGTCTCCGAACTCTTCAGGAGGACCGACCTTGAAGCTCGTCGCAGGCTCGTAGAGGACATTGGGGTACAAGAAACGATTGAAAGCGGCCACACAGCCCCCGATCGCGGCGGTGAATCCGACCCAAGCCACTGCAGCCCAGGAGAAGAAACCGCGTCGAGAGACGTCGTCGGTTTTGTCCGCAGAACCGCTCTTGGCAGACTTGGCTTGAGGCTTCTTGGAAGCGGCAGGCTCGGCCTTTACCGGTTCTGGCTTGGAGTCGGCGGCTACCGATCCACTCTCAGTATCTTGCTGGTCTTGATCAGCCATACCTATGATCTCTGCGCGTCTGTCTCTCATTCGAGACAGCGTGGACATGATAGCCCATTGAAGTTGGTGTGCATTTTCTAGTCGAAGCACGCCAACCTGTCAAGGGGTTGCGTAAAGGAGGGTTATGCCCTATGGGCTATTCGAAGGTTCGAATAAAGACCACGATTTCACCGAGCTCCTCATCGGACAGACCTGGATTGCCCCCTCGGGGCGGCATCGCGATGCCTCGATCGTTGAGTGGGTGATCGGCTGGCCGGCCCTCGATTAGGAATTGAACGAGTTCGGCATCGGACTTACCTTGCACGAACTCGTTGGCCTGCAGAGATGCTCCGAGAGATGGTTTCCCTTCTCCGTTGGCGCCATGACAGAGGGCGCAATTTCGGCGGTAGAGGTGTTGGCCCGAACCAGAAACTCCGTCCGTACTCGATGATGAGCAACCGATGGTCGCCAGTATCAATAGAGCGCTCAAATAGACCCCTAACGACATTCGCTCAGCCCTAGGCTTTCCTGCTCGGTCTCTGGTATTCATGATTCGTAGTCACTCGTTTCCATTTTCTCAGGTGTCAAAATTCTTTAGAGCCTCGAGAGCGGCGCGCCGGACCTTGAGGCTGGGGTCGTCTCGAGAAAGTTGTTCCAGCACTGCTTTCGACTGCTCGCCACCCAGACCCCCGAGGGCTGACACGGCACTGACCATCGCGTCTTCGGCTTGGGAAGGTGTTATTCCGGGAACCCGAGTGGTCTGACCTCGATCGACCATCTCGAGAAGGACCTCCAGCCCACTGTCGCTTCCAAGTCTGCTGACAGAGAGGGCTGCGTTCCATCGCACATCGGCAACGGAGTCGTTCAGAAGTGGCTCCAACGCAGCTATCGAACCAGGGTCGCCAAGCTCACCAAGAGCGTAGGCGGCTGTCTTCCGGATCCCAGCGTCCGGATCCCGAAGCGAATTCTCGAGAGGAGGTCGGGCTTCGGGAGCGCCAACCGCCCCAAGCGCCCAGAGAGAATAAATCCTGGTCTCCGAGTCTGGGTCATCCAGACTCTCGACCAGCAGAGGAACCGATTCCGGGTCTCCGGTATAGCCCAGTACGAGAGCAAGGTAGCGCTTCATGTCTCCCGGTTCCGTGTCTCGAAACAGCTGGCGCAGCTCTTCGCGGGCGCCGGGAGTCTCATCGAGGGCCTGAGGGTCCGCGACCAGAATCTTCGACAGCTCGTAGGCTGCCTGGGCCCGCCTAGGCTTCCATCCTGATCTGAGATCGTTTAGATAATCCTTGGTCGTGTGACGGTCGTAGGCGATCCAGCCGAAACCTACAAAGACGGCTACGCACAGAACCACGACGAGAAGTGGCACAAAGAACAGGCCGACAAAGGTTCGAAGAGCGCTTTCACGCTCCTGCTCGGACGGCAGATCAATGGAATCGTCGCTCATGCGTCGAGCTTACCTCGAACGCCGCCCAGCGACGAGGCTGGAATGCAAATTGGCTCTGAGCACGATCATATTTTTCGACAAGGGCATCAATTTTTTTCACGCCGGTTTCAAATATTTGTCACCACCAGCCATCCAAGCGCTGATAATATCCAGTTTCTGGGCAAGAACCGATGTTGGCACACTTCGTGCTCGCCTAATGGATCACCACATAGAGTGTGGTGTGTCAGTCGTCCAAGCACAGGAGCCTAGATTTTGATTTTCTCCAAGCTATCTCAGAAACCCAACAGGCAGGGATTTACCCTGATCGAGTTGTTGATCGTCGTTGCCATCATCGGTGTGATCGCGGCAATCCTGATCCCGAATCTTCTCGATAGCCTTCAAAAATCAAAACAAAAGAGGACCATGGTCGACATGCGCGAGATCGGTGCGGCCTGGTTTTCATGGCTTACCGATCAGGTCGGTGCGGCCGCCGCGGGTCAGGGAACCTGGGACTTCGAAGATCTTGCAACGACCCTGACCGCTGCGGATCTCCAGATGTCGCTCTACATCAACGAGAACATGTTCTACATCCGGTCCGTGCCAGAAAGAGACGGCTGGGGACGACCCTACGATTTCCGCTATTCCGGTTCGCCTCTTGCCGACAAGACTTTGGGAATTCGAAGCTTGGGCCGAGACGGCGCCGAGGGGCCGGCCGGCAACCCCTACACAGTCGGCCCCTTTGTTGCGACAGAATACGACCAGGACATCATCTGGTCCGACGGCCTCTTCATCCGCTATCCGGCTGGCGTCAAATCCGAGGAATAGACCGTCAAGCTCGCCGGCTTGACATCAGCTCCAACAGAGGTATTCTTTCCCCAACTTCCGATAGGTACCGGAAGATTTTCGGACGAAATGAGGGATCAGATGTCCGATACTAATCGTGGAGAAGGAACTGCTGGTCGAGTGCTGGCGACCTGTAGCAGCTTTAAATGTCACAGATCTTCAGGCCGAGCACCAACACTGTCGCAAGGGTCAGTATCTTCGGCGGCCTCTTCTTCGTCGCCATTCTCGTCTGGGTATTTGCGATTCTGGACCGCTCGCCCTATGCGACGCGCCAGTCGATAATCCGCGCCCAGCCGGTCCCCTTCAGCCACGATCACCACGTCGCTGGGTTGGGTATCAGCTGTCTCTACTGTCACACCTCGGTTGAGGAATCGGCATTCGCAGGTCTTCCGCCCACCGCCACCTGCATGAATTGCCACAAATTGATCTGGAACGATAGCCCGATGCTGGAACCCGTGCGGGAAAGCTACAAGACAGGGACCCCGATCGAATGGGTTCGGGTCAACGACCTTCCAGACTACGTCTACTTCAATCACAGTATCCATGTCTCAAAAGGTATCGGCTGTGCGAGTTGCCACGGCCGAGTCGATCGCATGCCGCTGATGATGCAAGCCGAGTCGCTTCAGATGGAGTGGTGTCTCGAATGCCACCGCGAGCCCGAGAAGTTCGTGCGCCCGGTAGATCAGATCTACTCCATGGACTGGAAGGCCAACGATCAAGAGGCTCTCGGTCAGTCACTGGTCGAGACATACGGAATCGAGCCCCGTTTGAACTGCTCGACTTGCCATCGTTAGACCGCCGGATCGAAAGACCAGAAATGCAGAAGAGACAGCCACTCGACTCGAACGACACATTTTCGACCGCGCCCTCGAAGACAGAGGGCTCGGCCGGCGACCCGATCGATCTGACCGAAGTTCGTCGACGGCTCGATCGCGTACGCGGCGCCGAGATGTGGAGGAGTCTCGAGGAGCTGGCCGAGTCATCCGAGTTCGAGGAGTTGCTGAAGAGAGAGTTTCCTCGCCAAGCAAGCGAGCTCCACGAGGGAGTCAATCGCCGCCGGTTCCTACAGCTCATGAGCGCCTCTTTGGCTCTGGGTGGCATGACCGCTTGTACTCGTCAACCCTTGGAGAAAATCGTCCCCTATGTCGATCAACCCGAGTCGATCATCCCCGGCAAGCCAATGTACTTCGCCTCCGCCATGGTGCTCGACGGAGTGGCAAGGCCGGTTATGGTCGAGAGCCACATGGGAAGACCCACCAAGATCGAAGGGAATCCCGATCATCCTGCGAGCGCGGGGGCAACAGACCTCCTGACGCAAGCCTCGCTTCTGACACTGTATGACCCAGAGCGATCTCAAGTGGTACGAAACAACGGGCGAATCCGCACTTGGGAGGCTTTTCTAGGTGAGATGCAGAGCGCCCTCGACGCGATGCGTGCCCTGGGTGGCGCGAAGCTGAGAATTTTGACCCGGCCCGTCACGTCGCCGACCGAAGCGGCCCTGCTCGAAAGGGTCTTGCAAGTCGAACCCGCGGCGAAGTGGCACCAGTACGCCCCCGTGAATCGCGACTCGGAGATGCTCGGGATCGAGACGGCCTTTGGCCAACCGCTGTCCCCCGTCTACGACTTCACCCAGGCAGATGTGATCGTCAGTCTCGACACCGACTTCCTGACGCAGGGCCCCGGCAGCGTGTGCTACTCCAAAGACTTTGCCAGCCGCAGGCGAGTTACTGAAAGTGGACGTCCGATTACGCGGTACTACTCGGCGGAGAGCTATCCGACGAGCAGCGGCACGCTCGCGGATCATCGGCTTCCGCTGCAAGCCTCCGAGATCGAAACGGTCGTAGCTGCCCTCGCCGCCGAGCTGGGACTTCCGGGTTCGGGCTCCAAACCAATCCATTTGAATGCATCGACCGTCGCTTGGCTAGAAGCAGCCGCTGTCGACCTTTCAAGCAACCGCGGCCGCTCGGTCCTGGTTGTTGGAGAGAGCACGAGCTGGGAATGTCAGGCCGTAGTTCATGCGATCAATGACTGGCTTGGGAATACCGGAAGCACTGTCATCTATCGTGATCCGCTCGAAGCTCGACCCGAGAACTGTGCCGAATCCTTGGAACAACTGGTCTCGGACATGGCCGCCGGTGAGGTCGACGTCCTGCTGATTCTAGGTGGCAATCCAGTCTACGAAACACCCGCCGATCTGGGCTTCCAAGAGGCGTTTCTGAACGTCGAGAGGCGGATACATGTGGGTCTGTACGAGGACGAAACGGCCGAACTCTCGCACTGGCACCTACCCGAAGCCCATTGCCTCGAGAGTTGGAGGGACGCCAGGGCATTCGACGGTCGCGTCTGTTTCACCCAACCTCTGATCGAGCCTCTGTACGACGGTAAGACCCATTCAGAAGTGTTGAGTCTTTTCGCCGGCACCCCGGGAAGTTCCCTCGATTTGCTGCAAGACCACTGGCGAGCAACAGTGGGACCTGAGGGATTCAACGCTCGATGGCGCAAATGGCTGCACGATGGATTCTCAACGGAGTTCGATTCTCCGATCGTTCGACCGACCCTGCAGACCGAGCCGGTCGCGGAAGCATCCCGAGCTCTCGAGACTCGGGAGTTGGAACCTCCGGGTTTGGACCTGATCTTTCGGCCCGATCCGACGGTATACGACGGCAGTTTTTCTAACAACGGATGGCTTCAGGAGTGTCCCAAACCGCTCACCAAGTTGACCTGGGACAACGCCGCCATGATCAGTCCGGCCCTGGCCCAGCGCGAAGGTCTGGAAACGACTCAACTCGTCGAGCTGACAGTCGAAGATCGCTCGTTGGAGATCCCCGTCTGGGTGTTACCGGGCCATCCTGACAACTCCGTCACGATTCATCTCGGCTATGGTCGGCGAAAGACCGGTCGAATAGGGACGGGTACCGGTTTCGACGCCTATCGGCTCAGAAGCCAAACCTCTCCATGGTTGCTCATGGGTGCCTCCATGCGAAAGACCGAGGGCGAGTACCCACTCGCAAGCACCCAGATGCACAGCAACATCGAGCTGGAAGGTCCAGAAGCAGAAAAACGACACTTGGTGCGAGTTGGAACGCTGGAGGACTTCGAGCATGATCCAGAGTTCGTCCACCATGTAGGCCATGGAATCCAGACCGATCTGTCGATTTATCCGGATTGGGAGTTTGAAGGACATGCTTGGGGTCTGACGGTCGATCTCTCGGCGTGTACCGGCTGCAACGCCTGCGTCGTGGCCTGTCAGGCGGAGAACAACATCCCCATCGTCGGCAAGGAGATGGTAGCCAAAGGCCGCGAGATGCACTGGATTCGGATCGACCGCTACTTCCAGGGCGATTTGGATCAACCCCGAGTTCACAATCAGCCCGTCATGTGTATGCACTGTGAGCAGGCGCCGTGCGAGCCCGTTTGCCCGGTGGGAGCTACCGTTCATAGTGATGAAGGGCTCAACGACATGGTCTACAACCGCTGTGTCGGCACCCGTTACTGCTCCAACAACTGCCCCTACAAGGTGCGGAGATTCAACTTCCTCAAATACAACGACACCGAGACCTCGGTCGTCAAGATGATGCGAAACCCGGACGTAACCGTACGGGTGCGCGGAGTGATGGAGAAATGCACCTACTGTGTGCAGCGAATCAATGAGGCCAGGATCACAGCCAGAACCGAAGACAGAGACATCCGCGACGGAGAGATCAAGACTGCCTGTCAGCAAGTCTGTCCCAGCGAGGCTATTCTTTTTGGAGACACCAACGACACCGCTTCTGAAGTTTCACGCTCGAAGGCCAATCCGCTGAACTACGGAATTCTGGAAGAGCTCGGAACCCGACCCAGAACCAGCTACCTAGCCAAGATGCGCAACCCAAACAACAAGTTGGAGACTGGCTGACGTGCCCACGCCTGACTCGACCTCTGGGTCGCCCGGTCGCCCGACCAAGCCACCGATCGTGGCTCCGGGGCATTCTCCAGCCTCGGTCACCGACCAGATCACGGCCGTAGTTCTCGGTCGAACGCCGCGCTGGTGGTATCTCGCCTTCGGTCTCTCGTTCGCTCTTGTCATGGTTCTTTTGATGGCCTTGACCAAGCTGCTGTTCGTCGGAACGGGAATCTGGGGTCTCAACATCCCAGTCGGCTGGGGATTTGCCATCATCAATCTCGTCTGGTGGATCGGAATCGGGCATGCGGGAACGCTGATCTCGGCAATTCTGCTGCTCTTGAGACAGGAGTGGCGCACCTCGATCAACCGATTCGCCGAGGCAATGACTCTGTTTGCCGTCGCTTGCGCCGGTCTGTTCCCTTTGATTCACGTCGGGAGACCCTGGCTGGCCTATTGGCTTCTTCCCTATCCCAACACCATGGATCTCTGGCCCCAGTTTCGGAGTCCACTGGTTTGGGACGTATTCGCCATCTCGACGTACGCAACCGTCTCGACCCTGTTCTGGTACGTAGGTTTGATTCCCGATCTTGCGACGCTACGAGACAGGACTCAAAGCCGGTTCGCGAAAATCTCCTACGGATTCCTGGCTATGGGGTGGAGGGGATCAGCCACCCACTGGCATAACTACGAGACTGCATATCTGCTTCTCGCCGGTCTCGCTACGCCATTGGTGGTCTCGGTCCATACGGTAGTGAGCTTCGATTTTGCTGTGGGCCAGCTTCCTGGTTGGCATGCCACTATCTTCCCGCCCTATTTCGTGGCCGGGGCGATCTTCGCGGGGTTCGCCATGGTGATTACCTTGGCGGTCCCGCTCAGGGCTTTGTTTGGACTCAAGGACTTCATTACGACTCGGCATCTGCAGAATATGGGCAAGGTGCTTCTGGCAACTGGGCTGATCGTGGCCTACGGTTACATGATGGAGATCTTCCTGGCCTGGTATAGCGGCAATTGGTTCGAGCAATTCATGATTCTCAATCGGATCACGGGCCCCTATCGTGTGCAGTGGTGGATGCTTCTACTCTGCAACGTGCTCGTTCCGCAACTACTCTGGTTTCGCAGGGTTCGGTCCTCGGCTCTGCTCCTGTTTCTGGTCGCGATGTTCGTCAACGTAGGGATGTGGCTCGAACGGTTCGTGATCATCGTGACCAGCCTGCACCGAGACTTTTTGCCCTCGTCGTGGGGCATGTACTCCGGAACGATTTGGGACTGGGCAACTTTTATCGGCTCGATCGGCCTGTTCCTGGCCCTACTGTTTCTCTTTGTTCGTTTTCTGCCGATGATCTCGATCTTCGAAATGAGGACCATCGTGCCCAAACCCGTTTCTACTCCTGACAAGGGGCAGTCGTGACACAGTCTGAAACCAAACCGCCGGTGGCCCTGATGGCCGAGTTTGGCTCCTCCAAGGCCCTGATCGCAGCGATCCGCAAATCTCGAGAGGCTGGCTATCGCAAGATAGAAGCCTATACACCGTATCCGATCGAAGAGGTCTGGGAAGAGCTCGGACACCACCGCTCTTGGTTACCGCTAATAGTTTTGATCGGTGGCATCGTCGGCTTTTTTGCCGGCTTCGGTTTGCAGTATTGGACCTCGGTGATCAACTACCCAATGAATGTGGGTGGCCGGCCTCTGAATAGCTGGATCGCCTTCATACCCGTGACTTTCGAGACCACGATTCTCTTCGCATCCGGGGCCGCGGTGCTCGGAATGTTTGCGCTCAACAGGCTTCCGATGCCGTATCACCCCGTCTTCAATGTGAAGCGTTTCGCCCTTGCGTCTCGAGACAGATACTTCCTCGCGATTGCGACTTGGGACCCGAAGTTCGATCGGGTCGAGACTGAAAGTTTTCTCGAGTCGCTGGAGCCCTATGAGGTGTCCGAAGTTGCAGCTTGATCGCAAGGTGGTTCGCTTGGTGATTCTGGCCGCAGCCATGGCCACGGCTGGCTGTCGTCAAGATATGCACGATCAGCCCAAGGTCGAGCCGCTGGAAGCCAGCTCTTTCTTCGCCAATGGAATGGGCTCTCGAGATCTGGTGGAGGGAACCGTGGCTCGGGGAATGCTCCGAGACAACAAGGTTTTGTATAGCGGTCTTACCGAAGACGACCAATTTTCAGAGACCTTGCCGATGAACCTCGACAGGGAGTTGCTCGAGCGCGGACGCAATCGTTATGACGCCTTTTGTTCTGCCTGCCACGGTCGAGCCGGCAATGGTCAGGGCATGGTCGTCCAACGAGGATTCAAACATCCCAAGTCGTTTCATGAGGAGCGTCTACGCCAGAGCCCA
>CAJHZD010000338.1_pt1 | contig 32293 bp, 28 predicted proteins | sample 9198941 | NCBI WGS metagenome assembly CAJHZD01 (sample SAMEA7708371, study PRJEB35096) | sediment metagenome | biome: marine neritic benthic zone biome [ENVO:01000025]; feature: sediment [ENVO:00002007]; material: shallow marine sediment [ENVO:03000034] sea grass bed [ENVO_01000059] ...
GTTCTCGTTCCGTTCGAGGCTTTGAGAACGTTTGTCGATCCGGCGGCTGAATTTGGACTCAATCTCGGCCTGGTCGATGAGCCGTCCGAGGAGATCGGGGCAAGCGATGACGACCGACCCGAAACAGCGGATCCGGATAGCACCGGCAGATCGAGTCTGGACCTGGATTCAGGTGGTGACGTGGTCTCGATCGACAGGTTTCGCAAGAAGCCTTCCTGACCGAGGTGGCGAGTCCGTGCTAGAGGCCGTTGGCGGATGCGGTGCGGCGTAGCCACCGGTAGTAGGCGGTCTCTGCGGTGTCCGGATCCATATCTATGTATGCCCAGAGAGTTTCGCCCTCCGGGATGGCTGCAACCGCCAGAGCCTCGAGATAGCTGAGAAGCCCTTGAGATTGTGGCTTCTTGCTCGAAGACAGCATGAAACGCACAAAGAATGCGCTCTCGGCATAGTGGAGAGGCCGGACGTCGGGCTGGATGAAGTCTATCCAGGGCATCTCGAGCAGTTCTTCGAGCGAGGGACGCTCGGTCTCGCCCCACTGGGTCAGAAGGTTGCTCAGCATGGCGCGACCGCCGGAGATCTCAGTGTCGACTCTGTATCGACCCGCCAGGTCGTTGCTCACCTCACGGCTCGTGACGCCACCGAGGGATCCCAGTTCGAGCCTGCCATTCTCGTCGACACGGGAGTAGGCAAGATCATCTGCAAGCCCTTCTTCGACCCAGGCGGGGCTGTTCATCCCAAAAACCCGCCGGTTCAAGAGATGAGTGAGTTCGTGTACCAAGATTTCGACCGTTGCTTCGGTGTCTCGATCCCCGACGGATAGAACGGAGATGCCGCGACCGGTATAGCCACGAGTGTTTGTTCCGGCAATGTCGGGCTCTCCCGCTTCGAATCGAAGGTAGTCCGTATGACTCTTGAAGATCACGATCACTTCACTTGCTTGAGAGCCAGGATCGAGCCCGAATCTCTGCCTGTAGGCCTCGGGTAGGTTCTTCGCTACCGCCGACAATCGGGCCAGCAACTCTTCGTCGTCGACATCGGTGAGGAGCTCGAAGGGTCCGAGACTGGACGACTCGATGTCGCCTCTCAGGATCGATCGAGCTCTCAGAAGCCTGTCTTCGTCTGGGGTATAGCGAATTGGAGCCACCTCGTCGGTCGGCTCACGGCCGTTTCCCACCGAGACCCATCCGATCCAATTGCCGTAAAGGATCTTGACCCAATCGTTCTCACGCTCTAGAACCTCGAATTCTGTGGCTTCGGCGATGACGTCGAGGACGCTAGTTCGCCTGTTTGGCTGTTCGTAGACCTTCGCTCCCGACTCGATTCGGACCCTGTCGGGTTGGGATTCTTCTATCTGGATCGACGACCGTTTCCCCAGAATCTCGGCATCTTCCTCAGATGTTTGAAGCTCTGTCCAACCGGGATCGGAGGCGGCAAGAAGGATCGTCAAACAGCCGACACCGATCAGACTGGATTTTGGTCGCGGACCTGGGTTTGCTATGAAAAGGCTCATCAACCCGAGTTTGGCCCTTGATGCACTAGCGAAACGTTGGGGACCTCGGAATCCAGTACGATCTTCTGTGGGAGGTAGGTTCCATCGAGCCAGATCATTCTTTGGCTCTCGATCGCCTTGAAAAGTTCTTTGGTCGCCTGAGCCATCTTCATGTCGGTCGATATGTCGGTGACTTCGCCCCAGCCACTCTTGTCGACCGCTTCACCTGGCCGAGTCGACCAGATGAACAGGGGTACATGAAGCTGACTCAGGTACTCTCGGGCGAGTTCCGGACTGTGGTCGCTGGCATCTCGAGGAGCTCGTCCCAACACCAGAAGGACCGCACGGCGTCGGTTGCCTCCTGCAGCGGTGACGCCAGCAACCGTGACGCAGTCCGCTAGTCGTTGTTTCTGCTCGACGAGCTCAGGCTGGACCACAGTGCTGATCCAACCATGCAGGCTGCCATCCTTGGCTTGGAATTTCCCGCTGGGTGGGAATAGGTCGTACATTCCTGCCGCACCGCTTTGGCGCCGCGAGACGGGCCAGAAAAATTGGAAGGTCCATTTGCTCCATCCAGGCTGCGACGAAGTGAACCACCATGCTCGTTTGTTGTTATTGCTCACGGCGGCTCTGCGAATCCGAATCAGATCGCTCCATGCGTCCAAATCTCGAACCACAAATACTTCGGCAAGTCCTTTCTCGGCAGCGGCGGTTCTCAACGGTCGTCCCTCATAGGAAAACCATGACTGCATATCTTCGATTTCTGGGAGCTTCGCCCTCTCGGGGGTCGTGATCGGAATGGCTGTCAGCTCGGTACTGATCTCATCCGAGTATGTACCGCCGAAGATCAGCTCGGCCTTGGAGCTGACGACTCCTCCAAACTCGAGATCGACCCGAATGAAGTGAAGTTGCTCGGGATCGTAGGTCGGGAGTGGTATCGACTGGGGATCGCTGAAGACCAGTGGCTTGCCGTCGAACGAGACTCGAAGCTCCGAGGGCTTCTCCTCCACCAGGCTTTCCCATGAGACTCGAACAGTCCTGTGAACTCCTTCGCTCTGCTGGTCCAGCAGTATCGACGCCTCGGCAGGGGGTCGGGGAACGTTGACCCATTGCTCGGTCCTCGCTTGTTCCGCCCCTTCTCTGTCGTAGCCGATCGCCACCAGATGGTGGGGTGAGAGCCTCTCTCCGAAGGAGAACCTGCCGATCCAGGGAGGGCCATGAATCCAACCAACAGTGCTGCCGTCGAGTAGCAGTTCGACCGAGGCGATCGAATTGTCGACATGAACCTCGACCTGCTGAGGTCCCAACGCAAGCCCGAGAAAGAGAGTTATGAAGCTGATCACGCTAGATGAATTCTACCTCTGAGGCCGCAGGCCATTTCCACAGACCGGATGCTGCGAGTGTGAGAAAGTATGCCGGAACCCGAGTCGCGCCATCGAGGCCACACGGCGATTCGAGAATCCGACCTGTGATGACAACCGAGGCTGCATCGACCCAAGCCAGACCCGCGGCGAAGCTTTCGGACTATCTGGCCATGATGAGACCCAGTCATTGGGTGAAGCACGTCTTCATCCTTCCGGGGATCGTTCTGGCTTACATTCTGATCCCTAGACCGCTGACGGAGCTGTTTATCCCGATAGCCATCGGGCTTGTCAGTGCGGCGCTTTGTGCTTCTGCGAACTATGTGCTCAACGAATGGCTCGATGCGCAGTCTGATGCTTTTCATCGCAGCAAGTCCTCTAGACCCGCAGTGACGCGGGAACTTTCCAGGTCCGGGGTCTGGCTGGAGTACGTCGCGCTGGTCGTCTGCGGATTGGGTTTGGCGGTTTCTGTATCCAAGCTGTTCTTCCTGACTTCCTTACTCTTTCTTGTCAGCGGCCTGATCTACAACGTGCCACCGATTCGAACCAAGGACACGGCCTATCTCGATGTACTGACCGAATCACTCAACAATCCAATACGGCTTACCTTGGGTTGGGTTATGGTCGCGCCAACCACGCTGCCACCGGGTAGTCTCTTGCTTGCGTACTGGATGGGCGGAGCGTACCTGATGGCACTGAAGCGGTTGGCCGAATATCGCGCAGCCCGCGATCACGACCAACTGGGATCGCTGGGGGACTACCGGAAGTCTTTTGTCACCTACACAGAAGAGACCCTGGTTCTTTCCAGTTTTCTTTACGCCCTGTTGGCAGCATTCTTCTTGGCTGTGTTCTTGATCAAATACCGAGTCGAATACCTCCTGTCTCTCCCTGTTTTTGCCGCCCTATTTGTCAGCTACTTCAGGATCGCCCTGAAGCAGGAGTCGTCGGCTCAGGCTCCCGAGGGTCTGTTCCGTGAGAAGACACTCGTCATCGTCGTAGTGCTCCTGGCGCTTACTCTGACCCTACTGACGTGGATCGACATCCCGGTCCTCGATCGACTCACTAGCCCTCACTACATCGAGATCTCTCTCGATTGAGACATCTGTGTGCTGATGCAAAACATCGAATGGAGTCGATTGCGCCTGGTCGTATTCGACGTGGACGGCACCCTATACGACCAGCGAAAACTGCGCTCGAAGATGGCTCTCCTGCTTCTACGGCACTTTGTGAGTCATCCCGGAGAGGTCGGGTTGATTCGCACTATCTCGACCTACCGGCGATGTCGAGAAGAGATGGCGGAAGAGGGATGTTCGGACATTGGACGACTTCAATTCGAAAGACCGGCGCTAAAGTTGGGGATTTCGAGCCGAGCGGTGCAGGAGCGAGTGTCGCCTTGGATCGACGACAAACCGATCAGCCTTTTGCGGGAGTGTCGCTTTGCCCATGTGGACGATGTGTTTGACAGATTCCGCGAGCGAGGCTGGAAGCTTGCGATTCTGTCGGACTATCCGGCACGGAGAAAGGTCGAGGCGCTGGGCCTGGAAGCCGATCTCTATGCAAGCGCGGTTGATCCGTCGATCGATCGGCTAAAACCCCACCCGGCCGGATTGGCGTTTATCATGCGAGAGATAGGAGTCGATGCCGGGGAGACTCTGATGATCGGAGATCGGGACGACCGGGACGGCGAATGTGCCCGTCGTCTGAGGGTCCCCTATCTGATTCGACACGATTCACGAGGCCAACGCGAAGATTCGTTTAGCCGGTATGCGGAGCTCCTCGACATCTGAGTTCTATCGGTCGTAGATCGGTGGCGGGTAGAGTAGAGTAGTGGACATCCAGCTGCCTGGGGTCGAGGGCGGCCCGAAGTCTGGTGACCTCGAAGGGTACGATCGAGACTATCCGCCAGCCAATTCCAGCATTGTGATTCGAGGAGATTTCAGAGATGAGTAATCTGTCACAATCCTACGTCGTTCGACTGTGCGTCACAGTCCTGATACTCGGTCTGAGCTCGATGCTTGCAACCGCGCAAGAGACGTCGCTCAAGATCGGCGTAGTCGATGTCGAGCAGGTCGTGGCCGAATCGCCGCAGGGTCAAGAGCTACAGGCGCGCTTGGAGACCTTCCAGTCCGAAGTTCAAGCACAGCTCAACGTGATGCAAGAAGAGGCGCGGGCTATCCGACGTCGGATAGCCGAGGGTACGAATACCCTGACGCAAGACCGCGTTGCCCAGCTCGAGAAAGAGTACGAAGATGCCGGGATCGCCATCCGTCGCTATCGGGACGACAAGCAGCGGGAAGGGCAGAAACTGCAAGATGAAGGACTGAGAGCCATCGAAAAGGTCTTGGAGCCGGTTTTCGAGCAAGCGCGCACTGAGATGGGGCTCGACATTATCTTCAACCGTGTGCCCGGTGTGATTATTCTGACTTCGGACAGGGTCGATATCACTCCGGCCATGATCGAGCTTGTTGCTGCTGCGGCGGGAGCTCCGGCCGAGTGAAATTCAGCCGTGGTTGATCCTGCGCCTCGTACGGCGTGAGCGAGTCTAGATCAGGCTCGATTACTTTCCTAGCGCTGCTGAAAGGAAATCCGAACTTCAGGAGGGTCTGGATTGGTGAGGCAGCCTCCTGGCTGGGTGACTGGTTTGGCGCCATCGCCATGTACACCCTGGTGCGCAATCTCACCGGCTCACCGTTCGCCCTAGGCCTTGTATTTATCACGAAGATACTGCCGTTCGCGGTGGCGTCGCCGCTCGCCGGCCTGCTTGTCGATCGCTTCAACCGCCGGCGATTGATGATCGCCTCCGATCTGGGGCGAGCGATCTTGGTGTTGGGATTCTTGTTGGTCGACCGGGCCGAGGACCTGCCACTGCTCTATACCCTAACCACCTTGCAAGTGTCTCTCACAGCGGTCTTCATACCAGCACGAAGCGCCTCCATACCGAATATCACGAAACCCAAAGAGCTGCTGACCGCGAACGCTCTCTCCGCAGCGACCTGGTCGACTCTTCTGGCAGTCGGAGCGGCGCTGGGCGGTTTTGCCACGAATTGGCTAGGTATCCGTGCGGTATTTGGTATCGATAGCGCGACCTATCTCGTCTCGGCCTGGTTTCTCCATCGGACCGTCATTCCCCAGCGTACGGAGCGAAGTGAGAGCAGAGGTGTTGCTGCGGCCCTGAGTGAGACCGTGGATGGTTGGCGACACGTATTGCAGCGTCCTCCAATCGCCCGAATAGTTTCGGCCAAGGCCGCTTGGGCGATTGGGGGAGGAGGCTTGGTCTACATGTTGGCCCTGATCGGTGAAGACATTGCCTCTCTTTCAGCGGCGGTTGGCATCGGTATCCTCTATGGGGCTCGGGGGTTGGGTACGGGCGTAGGCCCGGTTCTGATGCGGCGCTATCTGCCTGAGGAGAGCAAATGGCCGTTGATGTTGGGACTGGGGATCATCGCCACCGGAATTACCTACATGACGATCGGCTTCATTCCTTGGACACTGTGGATCGTGATTTTGATCGCCGTCGCCCATGTCCCGAGTGGTGCGAACTGGGTGGCGTCGACCGTCTTGCTTCAACAGAGGACGGTAGATGAGTATCGGGGGCGGGTTTTTTCGACCGAGTGGCTTTGCATTACCCTTGCCGACAGTGTCTCCATTCTGGTGGCGAGTTTGCTGCTGGAGACGGGGGTCCTTACTCTGAGAACCGGCTTGATCGCATTCGGCTTGCTGCAAGTATGTTGCGGACTGGCCTGGGTCATAGCTGTTGTGCCTCGAGAGCGTGCGGCGGCATAGATTCGCTGGCTAGCGGCTTGGATGGGTCCGATCCCGCGATACCTCCTCCAGTGACTCGTTCAGGAAGGCGATCTGCAGACGCATCTGATCTCGTATCGGCATCGGCCGAATGCCTGCCCGGGCTATCCGATGACGCGCCTCGGTGGGTCCATGTTCGAGTATTTGCTCCTCGATCCAGGCATGGAGCTGCCGCATTCCCTCGGTACCGGGTCGGAATCGTGGGACTGTTTGATCCTCGGCTCCGGCTTCGAGTATGAACAGGGGCATCTCTGAGACAAAGGTCAAAGGATCGCCACCGAGACTGCGGACGAACTCCATCGAACTGGGGCGAAACTTTTCTGCGGTTTCGGGATCATCCCGGTCGAGAAAGTACCGCTTCATCGCCTTGGAATCGGGGCGAGTCGAGAAGCCTTCATCGATCCTCGAGAACCCCTTTTCTCCTCCGCGGTCGATATCGAACAGCGCAAGCTGCATCTCGCGCACCCTGGCCCTGAGGTTTGCCCGCATCCGGTCAGTACGCTCGATCCAACTCGGTTCGAGCAGAAACCAAGGTCCAGGGGCCAATCCCATGCCGTGAAAGCTTGCGTGCAGATCGAACGGAGCACCTTTCGATAGAAAGGCGGCGACAGACGTGTTCTCGGGGCGGGCTCGTAGGTCATCACGAGTGCGGGGAAATCCAAACTCGATATCGTCTCCCGGTGGCTCTCGAACCACGGATTCGATGTAGTAGACGGGGTCGTAGGCCACATCAGGTTGACCATACGAATCGCGGGTCTCGACGAGTTTATCCGTCCAACCGCGGTTGCGATCTGCTCCGTCTGGGTTGACGTGAGGGACGACATACCAAGTCGCTCGGCGCACAAGAGAATCCTCGGCCGGAAGCTGAGAGAGAAAGCGAACCAGAGACGTCAACATAGCGGGTCCCACCGGTTCATCCGCGTGGCAACCGGCGATAAGACTGATGTTCAACGCTCCGGCCCCGATTACGTAGCCTGAAATCTCCCTGCCTTCACGGGAGTGGCCAATGACCTGTGGCGTCGGATGGAGCTCGGGTGTCGTTGGAGTCAGGGCGTCTTTGATCGGTATCTTCATCGCTTCTATCGAGTCTATCGGGTAGTCTCGACCGCGCGATGAGATTCGGGTCGAATCAGAAACCGTACCGGCCAACGCGAGGATCGGCATTCGCTAGGCTTGTCGGCTTGGTTATGGTGGCTCTAGTGGGTTTTTTCAGCTATGCAGGTGTGTCGTACTACGCCCATCTTGCCAAAGGAGGTCTTGGCTTGCTGTGGGGCCGCCAATCGATTCAGAAAATGATCGAGGATCCCAGAACCGCTCCCGAGCTCAGAGCCCGACTGGAGACAGCCTGGAGCGCCCGCAATTTTGCTAGCGATGAGCTTCTGCTACCCGAGAACAAGAGCTATCGAAAGTACAAAGATCTGGGTCGGCCCTATGCAACATGGACTGTAGTAGCTGCCCCGGAGTTGCGGCTCGAGCCGGTCGAGTGGTGTTTCCCGGTCGCTGGTTGTGTAACCTATCGAGGCTATTTCTCTCCTCGAAATGCTGAAGAATTTGCAGAGGGTCTGCGCGCGCAGGGGTACGACGTCGATTGGGGGGGCGTGAGGGCATACTCTTCACTCGGGTGGTTTTCGGATCCGGTATTGAATACCTTTCTTACGCTAACGGACTACGATCTGGCCGGTCTGATATTCCACGAGCTCGCACATCAAGAACTCTATGTGAAGGGTGATACGTCCTTTAACGAGGCATTCGCAACGACGGTCGAAACCGAAGGGGTTCGACGATGGCTCGAGATGCAAAAGAGCCCGGCGCAAATGGATGCGTACCAAACCAGTGCCAAACGAGAGAAAGAGTTTGTCGCTCTCGCCAGGGATGCTCGTCACCGGTTGACCCAGGTCTACGCCGCGGAGGCTTCGGACGAGTGGAAGCGGTTGGAGAAAGCCAGGGTTCTAGAGGATGTTCGGTCAGAGTATTCCGAACTCAAGGCATCTTGGGGCGGGCAAACTCTCTATGATGGCTGGTTCGGCGAGGGTCTGAACAACGCCCGGTTGATGTCGGTGGGGGCCTATCACGACTATGAACCGGCCCTCAATGCGATCCTGATCGAGTGCGAGTCGGATCTGAGCTGCTTCTATGACCGGGCGTTCGACCTGAGCGAGATGTCCCACCAGGAAAGATCGGAGATACTCGGGGAGCTCGGATCAGTACAAGCATCGACAGATTGAACGAGGTCGAGGCCGCGAACTACTTCTAGCCCGGGTTGCGGAGGAGATGAGCTTGAGAGAAGACATCGACACATCGAAGGCAAGAGAACTGCTGTCATGGTTGAGAGAGGATCATGAGAACCTCATCGAGCTTCTTACGAGAATGGTGCAGGCGGAATCCCCATCTACCGACCCCGAATCACAGAGGGCTGTACAAGGAATCCTGACTGAGGAGCTGGAGGCACTGGGTTTCGAAGTGCAGCTCACGAAAGGAAACGAGACCGGCGGATACTTGGTGGCGAGACCCAATGGCGTGGGCGCACAGATGCCGGCACAACTTCTTCTGGGTCACTGCGACACCGTCTGGCCATTGGGAACATTGGAGACGATGCCGATCTCGATTCATGAAGGGAGGATGACTGGCCCCGGTGTCTATGACATGAAAGCCGGTCTGGTTCAGGTGATTGGTGCTCTGAGGGCTCTCGAGGCTCTCGGTCTCGAGCCGGAGGTCGAACCGGTCGTTTTTGTAAGCTCGGATGAGGAGATCGGTGGCGCCGAGTCCAAGGACGCAATTATCAGCTTGTCAGAAGAAGTTTCGAGAGTGCTGGTGGTCGAACCCTCGTTGGGTCTGGAGGGTCGATTGAAGACGGCGCGGAAGGGCTTGGGTCGATTCGATGTTCTCGTCCGGGGTGAGCCGGCCCATGCCGGACTCGATCCTGGAAAGGGAATCAGCGCCGTGCTCGAGTTGACCCATGTGGTTCAGAAGCTCTTCGCGCTCAACGACCTCGCCAACGGCCTGACAGTCAATGTTGGCATCATCGAGGGTGGCAGCCGGCCCAATGTCGTGGCGGCGGAAAGTCGGGCCAGCGTAGATGTTCGGGTGGTTTCGACGCAGCAGGCTCGGGAAGTCGAAGCGGCAATACGCTCCATAGAGCCAGAGCTGGCCGGTGCACGGATCGAGATCGAGGGCGGATTCGAGGTCCAGCCGCTGGAACGGACACCGGCAAATCGGGCCTTATGGGACATTGCAGAAGAGTCGGCCGGGTTGCTGGGCTTGAACCTCGAACAGGCTCTGGCGGGCGGAGCCTCGGATGGGAACCTCGCCAGTCAATATGCCCCGACTTTGGATGGCCTCGGCCCGGTTGGGGACGGCGCTCATGCGCGACACGAGTTCATCGAGCTCGACAGTTTGATAGAGCGGGGCGCCCTTCTTGCCATGCTTATCCTCGCGCCTGCTCAGGTCAGCGACGAGCTCTAGAGTCGCGTCGCTCCAGATTCGTTGCCCGAATCGGCCAGGGTCAACAAGGTAGGGACGGTCCCAGAGAAATTGCATCTCCTCGGGGGTCGAGGTGGAGGACAGACCTCGATCCGTTCAATCACCAGAGCTGTGCGGTACACTGCCTCGAGCCAAATCAGAGGAGAGATGCATGAATATCGTGAGCGTCCTCGGCCTGGTGGTGCTATTGGGTCTTGCCTGGGCCATGTCCTACTACCGGCGAGAAGTGAATCTGCGGCCCGTCTTCTGGGGCATTGGTCTTCAGTTCGTGCTGGCATTGATCATCCTCAGGAAGGATTATTGGAGCTTTGTCGGGATGACCATACTGGGTCTGATGATTGTCCTCTATCTTTTGGAAAGACCCGATGAGGATAGCGAACCGAGCAAACGTCATGCTTTGCTGGTGGTCGTCTCGACCCTGATCGCAGGCGCGCTTCTGTCTCAGGTGCCGGTGCGCTTTTTGGTTGCAGCACTGCTGCTGGTGTTGGTCACGATGGTTCTGAACAGCCGTTTCCGGTTTGCAGCCTCGGCTCAACGATTTCTCGGTGCCGCTGTTGTCGTGCTTGGAGTGGCGTCTCTGATTTCTGGACGCGTCTATGGACAGGATCTATTTCAGGTTTTCAGCTTCAAGATCTCCCAATTTCTGAGTCTTTCGGACTACGGCGCCAAGTTTCTGTTTGGCAATCTGGCGGACACTCAATACTTCTTTCCTGGGAGTGACGGGGGTTGGCCGGGCTTTGGTTTTCTGTTCGCTTTCGTCGTGCTTCCGACAATTATCTTCTTCGGCGGTTTCATGGGCGTTCTCTACTACCTTGGCGTGATGCAGAAGGTGATCGAAGCACTGAGTCTATTCATGCGCTGGACGATTGGCACCAGCGGCGCCGAGACTCTGTCCTGCACGGCCAACGTCTTTGTGGGTCAAACCGAGGCTCCGCTTCTCATAAAGCCGTTTCTGGCAGGCATGACTCGATCCGAGCTCCTGACCATCATGGTCGGGGGTTTTGCGACGATCGCGGGTGGAGTCCTGGCAGGCTACATTGCGATGGGAGTTCCGGCGGGCCATCTGGTTGCTGCCAGTGTGATGTCCGCTCCCGCCGCGTTGGTCGTCGGGAAGATCATATATCCGGAGAAACAGCACTCACAGACCGCGGGTGACGTCAGCCTTCCCGATATCGAAGTCGGAGGGAATGTGATCGAAGCGGCCGCAAATGGTATTACCGATGGTCTGAAGCTGGCCGTCAACGTCGGCGCGATGCTGATCGGATTCATTGCGTTGATCGCGGTCCTCGATGTGATGCTGAGTTTTGTCGATAGTGTGATCGATGGTCGACTTCTGCGCGGAAGCTATGTCACCTATGCTGCCAGCGGCATGTCGCCGGCTACGGGCGAGTATCTGGGAATCTTTCCCGGTTCCCTGCAAACCCTCTTTGGCACGCTGTTGAGGCCGCTTTCATGGTTGATGGGAGTTCCCTGGAAGGACGCCGCCGCTGTCGGCAGCCTTCTGGGTGTCAAGCTGTCGCTCAACGAGTTCGTCGCCTTCGGTACCCTGGGTAGTTACATTCAGAGTGGGCTTCTGAGCGAGCGCTCGATCATTATCGCCACCTACGCGCTCTGCGGGTTCGCAAACTTCTCTTCAATCGGTATTCAGATCGGTGGCATCAGCGCTATTGCACCGGAACGCAAGTCCGACCTTGCCAAGGTCGGACTCAAGGCAATGTTCGGTGGTGCGATTGCGTCGTTTTTGACCGCCACGATCGCAGGGATACTCTTGTAGGGATTCTCGGGCCGAGATGGCATCCGATTCTGACGCTGGATCTCATCGCTATTCGCGAATTTATTCCGTGGTGGATCGGATTCCCTACGGGCGGGTTGCTACCTATGGTCAGATAGCGGCACTGACTGGCCTACCGGGTCACGCTAGGCAGGTCGGTTACGCTTTGAATGTCCTACCCTCGCAATCTGAAACTCCCTGGTATCGAGTGATCAATGCGAAAGGAGAGGTAAGTCCGAGGGCAGAGGGGTGTTGGGATGACTTCCAGCGTCACTTGCTCGAAGAAGAAGGTGTTGTTTTCGGGGCGAACGGCAGGGTGGACCTGAGGAAGTTCCAATGGGAACCTTCTTTCGACGACACCGAAGGACCCGGTTAGACTCACTTTCGTGGCCCAATATCTCCTCTTGTTCGCGGTCGGTGTGGCAGCGGGACTCCTAAATGTGGTGGCCGGTGGTGGGTCCTTTCTGACGCTACCGATCCTCATGTTCATGGGGCTGCCAGCTGGCGTTGCCAATGGCACCAATCGAGTCGGTATCTTGCTGCAGAATGTGGGCGCAGTAGGGAGTTTTCGTCGCGACCGAGTACTCGACTGGCGGGCGCTTGGTTGGGCTGCCGCACCCTCGCTTCCAGGAGCCCTTCTCGGCACCTGGTTGGCGATCATCGTCAGCGATCAAGCCTTCAAACGAATTCTTGCCGTACTCATCGTAACGCTCTGTCTCTGGACACTCTGGCGGGATCGAAATGGCGATGCTGTCGATTCGGAGGCGTCACCAGTTCTGAATCGAGGCTGGATGGTTCTGGCTTTTTTTGCGATCGGGGTTTACGGTGGATTTGTCCAGGCAGGGGTCGGTTTCCTGATTCTCGCCGTGCTCTCTGCCGCAGGCTTCGACTTGGTCCGAGGTAATGCGATCAAGGTCCTGACGGTGCTTTGTTTTACCGTTCTGGCATTAGTGGGATTCGCGGCTAACGGACGAGTCGATTGGTGGCTGGGTCTGATACTTGGAGTCGGGACCTTCATCGGCGGTACTCTGGGCGCTCGATTGACGGTGATCAAGGGTCACCGCTGGGTACGAATCGTCGTTACGCTGACGATGGTTGCTTTTGCAATAAAGCTGTGGTTTTTCGATTAGGAGTCGATCAAGGCCGGAACTGAACCTTCAGCTCTGCCCACATCTTGACCCTGACACCCTCCTTGGTGGCGGGTTGCCAGCGGGTCAGTTTTGCTGCATTGATCGCGGCTTGATCAAAGCCCATTCCTGCCTTCGAACCGACCCTCTCGGCCTCCGGTACCCGACCATTCTCGTCGACGAGAATTCGAACCGTGACAACGGCCTCTCTCTTCAGACGAAGGGCGGTCTGTGGGTAGATGGGCTTGGGTCGTGTGAGCAGGACCGGAGGATCGACCGTAGGTCCGGGCCCCACGATCTCGCCCTCGGAAACTGAAGGAATGACGACCTCTGGCTCTACCGCCTCTTCGACTGTTTCCACATCGGGCTCGAGTATCAGGTCGGGCTCGGGCTCGATCAACTCTTCGGCCAACTCTGACCCTGCAGCGGTGTCGAGGCTGGTCAGCGTCTGCAGCCGTCCCGACAGTGATGGCGGCTCGTCACCACCTGCACTGACCTGGGACTCCGGGGCGAGATGGGCCACCGTCACCGGCTCTCGATCCGGCGGTGATACCTCGATCTCCGCACCGTTCGATTCGGCGGGCAAAGGTTTCGGATTCTCGACGGTCGGTCTCAGTGCGGCCGCTCTGTTCTCCTCGGCGCGTGCTGCCTCGATCTCGGCGGACCGCTTTGCCTCGGCAAGCTCGCCACGAAGAGATGCAAGCTCGGCCTCGTAGCGAGATCGAAGAGCCTTCTCATCAGGCCCGGGTTCTGGGACCGCCGGTTGGGGTTCCGGTTGGAGATCCTCGTCCCGGGTCAACGTCGCAATGTCGTCGATCGGATCGGCGGGCGCTTCGATCACCGGTTCGGCAATACGGTTCGCAGTCGACTCCTCGACTGCAAGGTGCTCGGTGGCACCATCGGCAGGGTCGGGCCTCATGAACAGGAAGTAGCTGGCACCTCCGAGGACCACTACGAGCGCCGCTGCGATCGCAGCCAACAACGGCGCTTTGTTCGAGTCTCGGCTCGATTTTGCTTTGTAGTAGGACTGTGGATCGACCTCTGGCTCGGAGTTGTCCACACCCGGGTGCTCGGCCAGGACAGGGAGATCGGCCAGTTCCACTTGATCGTCGTTATCTTTGTTTGCTGCGGAGTTTTTGCGAAGCTCGGTATTGAGGACTTCCTCGATCTCGAGGCTATATTTTCCCGAATGATCCTCGACCATGGGCTGACCCGTGTGACGTGACTCATCCAACCTGCGAAGTCCTTCCAAGACCAAATTGGTGACTTCGAGACGAAGAGGTATTCCGGCTTGTCCGGGGACTTCGTCCGGGACGAACTTGAAATCACCCTCTTCCCAGGAGAAAAGCTCGTAGATGCTCTCCTCGGTCTTGCGTCGAAGAATGTCGTGAAGTTCTTCTTCGCTGATGGATCCGAGTGTAACGAGCACTTTGCCTAGCAGGATCTGGGTCGACTCCTGCAGTTTGACGGCTCGCGCCAAGGTTGCTTCGTCAATGAGCCGCTCTCGAATCAGAAAGCTCCCTAGGTGTTCGTAGGGGTTGTTGGATTCTGAAAAGACGATCTTCCCGGCATCAAAGTAGATCTTTTTCTGGAGTGTATCGTTTTCGATCAGCAGAACGCCGGTCTTGGTACCTTGGGACAGCCACTGCAGAAGCTCTGCCAACTCGAGTGTCCGAAGATTGCCCGTAATGCTCATAGCTTGTCTTTTTGACCCTGACTCACTGTCTATCCACGTATCCGTGGCTCTGCTCTACGCGTGAGACTCGTCTTGTTTCGATTGTACGGATAATTTGCTCCGCTGAATGTGAGGTGTGACACAGTGACCGCTTAGAAATCCGCAGAAACCCTTGTCACGCGGAACGAGGCCGGATATACACTTAGGGCTCAATATGAACGATTCTGACAATCGCAGGCGCTTCGATCGATTCTTCACGTCCGATGTTCAAGGCCGGTTCTCTTATGCGGTGGAGGCTCGGGTGATCAATATCAGCCTTGGGGGATTTGCGGTTCGGACGGGAACTCAGCTGACTGTGGGTCGCGAGTATCGATTTCAACTCGGTATGGGACCGGAGGCAATGGATCTCTCGGGCATCGTTCGATGGTGCAAGATGGCAGGGACCGAGAAGTGCGAGACAGGAGATGTGATTCCGGTCTATGAGGCAGGAATCGCTTTCGATTCCGTGCTTACCGAGCAGGCGGATCATCTCCGGGAATTCATGGAGAAGTCGATAATCGTCGACGTCCGGCGAAGAATCTTTGGGCGGTTCAAGGCCAAGGCTTCGAATCCAGTGATTCTCGAATCAGATTCGAGATTCGTCGTGAAGCAGATCAGTCAGTCAGGTGTGCTCGTGGAGTCGGCCCGCCTGATCAATCGGGACGAAGTTTTCGATCTCGAATTGATTCTTGGAAAGCGCAAATTCGTGTCCTCGTCGCGAGTCGCTCACGTGGCCGAGATCGGAGACGAAGATGATGACGATCGATACCACTTGGGTCTCGAATTCGTCGATACCGAACCAAGATACCGTGACGTTCTAGAGAAGTTTATTCGTCTCGAGCTGGACACGGACTGACAGGACAAGCCTGGTGAGGGACTCAAATGACTGAGGTCAAAACCATCGGAAGCTTGGTGTGTGGCGCATGGCATGAAGCAGAGGCGGACTTCAAGACGGTTGTGAATCCCTCTAGCGAGGAAGTCATCGCGCAGGTTTCGAGCGCCGGTATCGATTTCCTGTCGGTTCTCGACTATGCCCGCGACCGGGGCAAATCCTCGCTGCAGTCGTTGACGTTCGCTGACCGCGCCGTGCTGCTCAAAGAGATGTCCAACGTCCTTAGAAGCCATCGAGACGAGTTGCTCGATTTGTCTCGGCTGAACAATGGCACGACGAAATCGGATGGTGCGTTCGATATTGATGGCGGCAGTGGAACGTTGGCCTATTACGCGAGCATCGGCAAGGGCCTGGGTGAATCGAGCTTCATCCCCGAGGGCGAGCGTGTTCAACTGTCTCGCGAAGGTACCTTCGTAGGTAGCCATGTTCTAGTACCGCGATCGGGTGTCGCCCTCCACATCAACGCCTTCAATTTTCCAGTTTGGGGCTTTGCCGAGAAGGCCGCGTGTGCCCTGCTGGCCGGTATGCCCGTCATCTCGAAGCCGGCCACAGCTACGTCGGTGGTCACGCAGAGATGCGTCGAGCTCATCGTCGATGCGGGGATCCTGCCGGAGGGGGCGCTTCAGCTCGTCTGTGGCTCTCTTGGGGATTTGCTGAGTCATCTCGGTCCTCAAGACGTCGTGGCCTTTACCGGCTCGACTGAGACTGCTCAACTGGTGAAGCATCAGCTCGAACAGCAGGGCGTCAGTGCGCGTATCAATGTCGAAGCCGATAGTCTGAACGCGGCCATACTAGCCCCGGACATCTCGCCTGAAAGTCCCGCCATGGAGCTGTTTGTTCGAGATGTCGTTCGAGAGATGACGCAGAAGGCTGGTCAGAAGTGTACGGCGGTTCGGAGAATCTTGGTCCCGAACTCGTTGATGGATGTCGTTCAGGAAGCGCTCATAGCTCGGCTGGATGCGACGGTAGTCGGAGATCCGGCCGACCAGACCGTCACCATGGGGCCTCTAGCCACGTTCGACCAGCTTCGATCTGCCCAGGAGGGAGTGGCGGCTCTGAGCGAAGCGGCCGATATCGTGGCGGGTACCGGTCGACGTGTAGACGGAGTCGGCGCAGCGCCGGGTCGAGGGTATTACTTCGCACCGACCCTCTTGAGAGCCGATGGCTCGTCGGAGTCCAGAGAGCTACATAGCCGCGAAGTCTTCGCACCAGTGGCAACCCTGATCGGCTACGAAGGTGAAGCGCGGCAGGCTGCTGAGCTCAGTGGTCTTGCCGAGGGAACGCTGGTAACTTCGATCTATACAGACGACTCCAGTTGGGCGCAAGAGTTTCTGCTCAGCGGAGGTGCGGCAACGGGTCGTCTCTACGTCGGCTCGACAGCATCGTCCGGCGAGGCACCCGGTTCAGGGGTTGCATGGCCGCAGTCTCTGCACGGTGGCCCTGGGCGAGCCGGCGGCGGCGAGGAGTTGGGAGGCCTGCTTGGCGTGAAGCTCTATATGCAGCGCCTGGCTATCCAAGGTGCTCCAGCCTTGGTTGGACTCTTGGAAGCTCCGAGTCGCGAGCCCGAAGCCGAGTCGTGATAGCGACTTGATACCGCGAGCCGAATCTGTCCTCGAGGCCCGAGGCTCAGCGTTTGTTCGACTTGATGTTCTCGAGTTTGATCGCGAACGAACGCATCGATTCGGATGGGTCGTAAGAGTCGAAGAACAGTTCCATGTTGGAGCTGCTCGGTTCTATCTCGAGTGTCGACGCCCAATATAAGAACGGCACTAGATAGGGCTGGGCTCTCTCGAGTTCCATCTTCAGGAGCTGTGCAGTGACACCGCCTGCCTTCAGAAACCCGGTGGACTCATAGATCCCGAGAATAGCGTCGAGATCGTAATCGATCTGTCGGAACTCCACCTCGACCTCGTCTCCGGTGATGTCGAAGATCGCATACTGTGCCCGTCGATCGCCATTGAATGGAAGACCAACGGAGCCGACGTTTACGAGACGTCCGGCGGGGAAGGATCGATCGAGGGGACGATGAGTGTGGGCACAGACGAGTATGGACTCCCGAATCGATTCCACATGGGCTGCCATCTCGCGCTCAGAGGTCCAGGGACCGATGCCGTCGTTGGCACCAGCGGGAGAACCGTGTACAAGCAGGAGCTCGGGCTCGAGTCGACTCGTGATGCTGAAGGGCAGGGCCTCGAGGTACTCGGCATCTTCGTCCGAGAGCTCATTCGCCATCCACCTGGCGGCCGCCCACTCGTCGGCGTCGAGCCAATCTTCCGGAATTTCTCCCTTTCGGAACGTCAGAACATAGTCCTCATGGTTGCCTCGAATCGAGGGCCACTGCAGCTGGCGAATTCGGCGGCAGACTACACTGCCTTCGGGTCCGCGCCCTACCAGATCACCGCCGACGAGGACCTCGTCCACAGCTTGACTCGAGATGTCGGTGATGACGGCCTCGAGAGCGGGCCTATTGCCATGGATATCGGCCAGAACTGCGACTCGGCTCATGATTCGGAGGCAGTCGAGAGTTGCTTCAACAGTGATTCCCGTTCGACGATTGCGAGCTCGACTCTCACGGCGACAATCTTTCGTCCCCGATTCTGCACTTCTCCCTCCAGCCGAGCCAAACGACGTCGTAGTCGAATCAGTCGCACCCGGTAGTCGAGTCGATCTCCTGGTCGCGCGGGCCCAGTAAACCGAGCCGACTCGATGTGGAATGCCAGAACGTCGAACTTCTGGTGATCATCGAGGTTGTAGCGAATGATTAGAGTGCCAGCCTGCGCCATACCCTCGCCCATCAGTACACCGGGCATGATCGGCGCACCGACAAAGTGTGCGTCTAGAAGCGGCCATGACTTGGGAACCGTGTAGCTGGCCACAACCTCCTCCGGGGTCAGGGCGGTGACCTCGTCGACGAACAGAAACTCGTCTCCGTAGGGAAGAATCGATCTTATGGCGGCACGATCGAGGTGACCGTCCGGCCCACGGAGCGAATCGATCTGAGACTGAGATTCAGCCATCGAATCTGCGGACGACGAGCGACGCGTTCGTGCCCCCGAATCCGAAGTTGTTCGACACCACGGTGTCAAGCTTCTGAGAGGTCGTCTCGGTGACCAGCGGTAGGAGCTCGACGGCTGGATCGGGTGTCTCTACATTGATCGATGGCGCGATGAATTCATTTTGGATCATACCGAGACAAAAAATGAGCTCGAGGGCCCCTGCCGCGCCGATTCCGTGACCGGTCATGGATTTTGTGGATGAGAATTTTGGCATCTCTTCTCCGAAGACTTGCTGAAGAGCCTTGACCTCTGCGATGTCGCCCTGAATGGTCGATGTGCCGTGGGTATTGACGTAGTCGACATCGCTCGGTACCAGATTCGCGGAATCGAGGGCTCCCTGGATACAGGCCCCGGCTTGAATCCCGTCCGGTTCGGGTAGTACCAAGTCGAATCCGTCAGAATTCGCGGCGTAGCCGGCAATCTCGGCGTAGATCTTTGCACCCCGGGATTGAGCCGCGGACAACTCTTCGAGTAACACAATACCGCCGCCACCGCTCACCACAAAGCCGTCGCGAGCGGCATCGTAGGGCCTCGACGCCCGCGTCGGTGTGTCGTTGTAGCGGGTCGAGAGCGCGAGTCGAAGTCCTTGAAATGCGGCGGAGATCAACTCACTGATGTCCTCGCCGCCACCGGTCACGGCCCGATCCGCGGCACCATCCCGGATAAGTTCGAAAGCATGCCCGATGTTATGCGCCGATGTGGCGCAGGCAGAACTCAGAGAGTAGCTTCTTCCCCGAATCTTGAAAAGATTCGCCACCGCGGCGCTGGCGGAGCTCGACATACATCGAAGAATCGTGTAGGGATCGAGTCTCCGGATCATGCCGTCGTAGTATTTGTCGGCAGCGTAGGAAACCGAGTCGACGCTTCCGACGCCGGTGCCTACTATGCATACGGTTCGGTCGTCCTCCAACTGGGATTCGGACCAGGCGCCATCTTCGACGGCATCTTTAGCGGCAAGGGCACAGTAGAGTGCCGAGTCCGACATGCCGGGCGTCAGTTTTTTCGAAATCTTGGCTGCGGCCCTTTTCTCGTCGAGATTCTCGATCGTCCCGGCGACCAGGCTTTTGAGACCCCGTCCATCCCATTCGGGCATGGCCCTGACTCCACTACGGCCCTCTTTGAGCGCGGTGACCACGCTCTCGAAGTCATGCCCCAGGCAGCTCACGACCCCTAAACCGGTGACAACGACACGTCGGCTCATGATTTCCTAGCCGGAGCTGGCGGAGTCGGACTTTTGGAGGATGATCTGGAGGACATCTCCTACCGTGGAGAGCTCTTCGATCTCCTCATCTTCGATTACGACTCCGAACTCGTCCTCGAGGTCCATGACAAGGGTCACTGCCTGTAGCGAACTGAGATCGAGATCGTCGCGCAGCGATGTCTGGTCGGTTATCGACTCGGGGGCGATCTCTTCGTCGGAGGCCGCGATCAGTTGCTCGATAACTTTCTCCCGAATGGAATCGCTCATATTGACTATCCTTTTCTGAAGCTGTATTTTGCTGAACTTTGTTTCCAGAAACGTAGCTTTCGCCGAGGGGAATCATAGCTCAACCCGGGTCCTCATGAGACCTTGTGTAGCAGCTCTCGTGCCGCAGTCTCACGGAGGTGCGATAATAAATGCCGAGGTGCGGCAAAGCTGCGGCTCGCCACGTCGATAGAAGCAAGAGGTGAGGCTTGGCAATTTCAGAGAAGATCATCGAACGCGACGCTTCCGGAGGCTCGGTCGATTGTCGAGATCGCGAGACAGTGGAAGACTGTATTTCTGAAGAGAAACTCACGGAGCTGGCTTCCATAGTCCCTCGGGCGGGCAGCGACTCGTCGACATTCGAGGTCGAAGTCCCCTTTACCGGCGAGATCCTTGGGGAGGTGCCTCGATGCTCCAAGGCCACGCTCGACAAGGCGGTTCGTCGAGCTAGCCGAGCCCAGCCGATGTGGGCAGAGCGCAGTTTCCATGACCGGGGCGCAGTATTTCTGAAGTATCACGACCTGATCTTGGAACGCCAGGACGAGATCCTCGATCTGATTCAACTCGAGACGGGCAAGGCCAGAAAGCATGCCTTCGAAGAGGTTGCCGATGTCGCGCTGGTGTGCCGTTACTATGCGCTGAACGCGGAGAGATATCTACAATCGGAGCGCAGGCGGGGTGCGCTCCCTGCTCTTACTGCCGTATGGGAGCATCACCCTCCCCGTGGAGTGGTCGGTTTTATTTCACCTTGGAACTATCCTCTGACTCTCGCCATCACAGATGCGATTGCCGCTCTGATGGCCGGAAACGCGGTTGTTATCAAGCCCGATCGGCAGACTCCTTTCACCGCTCTATGGGCAGTTCGACTTCTGCATGAAGCCGGTCTGCCTTACGACTTGGTTCAGGTCGTCACCGGCAGCGGAGCCGAGATTGGCCCGCTGCTGATCGACTCGGTCGACTTCATCACCTTTACCGGGAGTACCCAAACTGGCCGGGTGGTCGCAAGCCAGGCCGGTGAGCGGCTCATTGGATGCTCTCTGGAGCTTGGTGGTAAGAATGCGATGCTTGTCTTGGCCGATGCCGATCTCGAGCAGGCTGTCGAAGGCGCAGTTCGGGGTTGTTTTTCAAACGCAGGGCAGCTCTGTATATCGATCGAGAAGCTGTTTGTAGATCAGAAGATCTTCGACCCCTTCGTGAGCAGATTCGTCTCCCGGACCAGAGAACTCGTTCTGGGTTCGGGTCTGGACTTCGCAGCAGACCTTGGATCCCTTTCCTCTGCGGAACAACTCGAGACCGTCATGTCTCAGGTCGCTGACGCTGTCGATAAGGGTGCCAGGGTTCTGACTGGGGCGCGTGCTCGCACCGATATCGGCCCGTACTTCTACGAGCCGACGATCCTGGCCGGTGTCAGCGATTCGATGTCGCTGTGGTCTCAGGAGACCTTTGGTCCTGTCGTAGCGTTGTTCCCATTCGATTCGATCGATGAAGCCATCGACCAGGCGAATGCCACGCCGTATGGATTGAACGCGAGCATTTGGACCGGCAACCCATCGCGAGGCGCCGAGCTCTCGAAACGGTTTCAGGTCGGAACGGTCAATGTCAACGAGGCATATGCTGCCGCATGGGCCTCGATCGATGCTCCGATGGGGGGTTACAAAGACTCTGGAATCGGAAGACGCCATGGTGCGGCCGGAATTCTGCGCTATGCCGAGACCCAGACAGTGGCCGTGCAAAGGCTGATGCCGCTTGCGGCTCCGGAAGGGGTTGAGGAAGAGACGTACAGCCGCATCATGACCGAGGCGCTCAGAGTTCTCAAAAAGATTCCAGGTCTGCGATAGAAGGAAAGGATACACATGTCCACCATATTCTTTACTGGGTTCCCAGGCTTTCTCGGATCCCAACTGCTGCCAAGAGTTGTCCTGCGCTCCGAGGCAGACGTAGCCGTCTGTCTGGTGCAACAGAAATTCCTGCAGATGGCCGAGGTCCGTGCCGCCGAATTGATCGCAAAGTATCCAGCCCTCGAAGGTCGAATCAGCCTCGTGGCGGGGGATATTACGAGGCCCGATCTGGGTCTCGAAAATCTCTCTGAGGTCGCTTCAAATGTGCGAGAGATCTACCATCTGGCGGCGATCTACGATCTGAGCGTCCCACGCAGCGTCGGGATGAAGATCAATGTCGATGGAACCAAGAACATGCTGGACTTCGCGGACGCCTGCACCCGGCTGAATCGGTTTCAGTATGTCAGCACCTGTTACGTCAGCGGTTCTTGGCCCGGGATTTTCAGCGAGCGAGACCTGGAAAAGGGTCAGCAGTTCAACAATTTCTACGAAGAGACCAAATTTCTCGCCGAGGTGGAGGTCCAAAAGCGGATGCAACACGGCCTACCAGCTACGATCTATCGTCCTGCGATTGTCGTGGGCGACAGCGATAGTGGAGAGACGCAGAAGTACGACGGTCCCTACTACGTGATCCGATGGCTATTGCGTCAGCCGTTTGTTGCGATTCTTCCCATTGTGGGGAATCCCAATGTGGTGCGTGTCAATGTGGTGCCGAGAGATTTCGTGATTCGGGCGATCGGCTATCTCAGTGGTCTCGAATCATCAGTCGGAAAGGTCTACCAGCTTGCCGATCCCAATCCGCTGACGGTCTCCGAGCTGATCGACGTGATCGGCAGAGCGACAGGACGTCTCGTCATCCGGATCCCGGCGATCAAATTCTTTGCCAAGGCAGCCATCGACTACGTTCCGGGAGTCTTTCAGGTGATGCAGATCCCTTCAGCGGTGATCGACTATTTCACGCTGCCGACACACTATTCGGTCGAGCAGACGCTTCGCGATCTCGACGGCAGCGGTATCGATATTCCCAATCTGCCCGACTACATCAACAATCTGGTCCGATTCGTCTACAAACATCCGGAAATCAGCTCAGCCGCAATGACCTGAGCTCAGCCACCTAGCTCACCAGATCTCCGCGTTGCTTCGACAACGGCCTTGATCAAAGTTACGCGCAGGCCGCCCTCCTCGAGGGTGAGGATTCCATCCATGGTGCATCCGGCTGGAGTAGTTACGTCGTCTTTCAGTAGGGCCGGATGCGCTCCTGTCTCGAGTACCATTTTGGCCGCTCCAAAGCAGGCCTGCGCCGCCAACTCGGTAGCGACCGAGCGGGGTAAACCGACCTTTACCCCTCCCTCCGCAAGCGCTTCCACGATGATGTAGATGAAAGCCGGACCACTCGCAGCCAGACCTGTGACAGCGTCGAAATGATTCTCGTCGAGCACAACCGTTCTGCCGATTGCCGAGAAGATCTTCTCGGTTGTGCGAACCTGTTCCTCAGTGGCTGCGCTCCCGGCACAAATCGCGGTCATTCCGGCGCCGATTAGGCTCGCGGTGTTTGGCATGGCCCGAATGACCGAAACGCCCGCAGCAAGCTCGGCTTCGATTTTCATAGTCGTGACTCCTGCAGCGACCGACACGACTACCTGTTTTGGATCGAGGTGCGGTCCGATCTGCTTGAGAACCTCGCTTACGATTTGGGGTTTGACACAGAGCAGCACGAGGTCGGCATTTCTGATGGCTTGAATGTTGTCGGTGGTGGTCGCGATACCCTCGGTCTCGCTCAACTGTGCGAGCGGCTCACTGTGCTTTCGGGTTGCCACAACTTGCTGTGGCTCCAGGCTCGTCCGCTCCAAAATCGCGTGAATCAGGGTAGTTCCCATCTTGCCTGCGCCGATCACCGCAATCCGGTCGATTTCGAGTTGACTCATGGCGAATCCTCCGTTGCATCAGCTTACTCGATTGTAGGGGAACGTTGAGCGGGATCGCACAGGGCTTCGCCTCGGACTCTCTCGACGTCCCGAATCCGTGTATCCTGGGCTCGATGTCGAACTTGTGTCGAAGCGTCGGGGCGCCGATCCGGTGGCTTGCGGTCGGCATCTCGGTTTTGTCTGTTCTTGGTTGCCGGACCGAGATTGGTCCAGGGTCTGAGCGTTCGCTACAGCCCCAGAGACTGCGGGTGGCGACGTTCAACATCGAGGATCTGCGGACGGAGGAATTGACAGATCCCGAGAGTGTACGAGCGCGAGCGGCAGCCGCGATCCTGCAGAGGCTGCGACCCGATGTCCTAGTCCTGAATGAGATTGCCTACGATCAGGAGGGTGCGCCCGGATGGCGAGAGGGACAAGATCCGGGAGTCAACGCTCGACGCTTCAGTGAGAATTTTCTTGCCAGGTCTCAGGGTCAGGGCCTCGAGCCATTGCGGATGGACTCCTTCATGGCTCCGGTCAACACGGGTATCGCGAGCGGATTCGACCTCGACAATGACGGCTCGATTCGTACCGAATACCCTCCGTTACCTCCCCTGGGTCAAGACAGCAGATCCCCTGCCGGCAGAGCCTATGGTGGAGACTGCTGGGGCTTCGGCACTTATCCTGGTCAGTACGCGATGGCCATTCTGGTCGGGGAGAGCCTCGAAATCGAGCGCGCCGATGTTCGTACCTTTCGAAAGCTCCCCTGGGCCAGCATGCCCGGTGCACTCGAGCCCGTGGATCCCGACTCCGGGGAGAAGTGGTACTCGTCCGAAGAGTGGGCCCAATTCCGACTGGCGTCGAAGAGTCTGTGGGATATCCCGGTGAGACTGTCCAACGGAGCCCGAGTCCATTTTCTGCTCAGCCATCCGACCCCCCCTGCTTTTGATGGCCCCGAAAAGAGAAATCAGAAAAGAAACCACGACGAGATTCGGTTTTGGGCGGATTATCTCGACGGAGCAGACTACATCGTCGACGATGCAGGCGTCCCGGGTGGGCTGGCGCAGGCCACCCCATTTGTGATCGTTGGAGATCTCAACGCCGACCCCAGCAAAGGGCGATCGTTGGACAATCCCATACGGAAGTTCGTTCTCGACAACCCTCGGGTTCGAGGGGAGTTCGTTCCTGTTGCCGAGGCTCCCGAGCCAGGAGACCAAGGCAGCCTCGATCGAGCCGATACCGCAAGCTGGGGAATGCGGGTCGATTATGTCTTGCCTTCGGTGGAGATCGAGATTCTCGGCGGCCAGGTCGTGAGACCCGAACGGACTCCGGACAAATCCTCACAGGTCTCCGATCACTTCGTCGTCTATCTGGATCTGTCCGTTTCCGGTGCCGAATCCTAAGAGCTTTTGACAATACCCCTGGTGCCCAAGAGGGTCGCCGTGAAGGACTATAGACCCCACGAAAGAGGGCGGAATCGCTGGTAAATGGCGTGCTACGATCGATTCGAACAGGAGGCAGAGAATGTCTGAGACCAGTCACATTCCAACGCTGTTCTATGTAGTGGCCGCGGTGGCTCTCCTGATCTTCGCCTTCAACATGAGGGTCCTCTTCACGGTTCGAATTGGCCGAGAGGAGAACTATCGATCGTCAGATTTCTGGTCCCGTCTGAGGAACGCCCTCACCTTTGGCGTAGGTCAAAGAAAGGTTTTCGATCGAGAATTCATTTACGCCTCGATCATGCATTTCTGTCTTGGCTGGGGATTTATCGAGCTGTTCTTCGCTACGACAGTCGATTTCTTCGTCGAAAGGGGTTGGTTTGTAGCCTTTCTCCCCGAGAAGGACACGCCTTGGTTTGCCTGGCTCAATGATTTTGGAGGCCTCTTGCTGTTTGTGGGCCTACTGATGGCCCTTTATCGACGCTATCTGAGACGCCCCAAACCGTTACCGCAAGAGGCCTTTTCGGGTCGGGGAAATCTTCTAGGAGACACCGGAATTCTGGTCTTTCTGCTGCTCCTCGTGGTGGGTGGCTATCTCTCGGAAGCCGCTCGGCTCTCGATTGAGCAACCTGCGACTGCCGGGTATTCATTTGTGGGCAACTGGTTGTCCGGATTCGGACCCCGGCAGATATGGGTGGCATCGGAGCGTGCCCTCTGGTGGGGTCACGCCATAACATCGCTGCTTTTTATCGCTTTGCTTCCGCTGACGAAGATGTTCCATTCACTCGCTGTGGTCGTCAACGTAGCCCTGAGTGATGTGGCTCATCGCGGTCTGGTTCGACCGATGCACGTCAGCGAACTGATGGAGGATCCCGACGCAGATTTTGATGCCATTACGCTGGGTGCGAGTCAGGCCTCCGATTTCACTTGGAAGCAGTTGCTCGACTCGGTGTCTTGCACCGAGTGCGCGCGGTGCACCTCGGTGTGTCCAGCCTACGCAACTGGCAGACCACTTTCGCCCATGAAACTGATCACCGATATCCGGCAGGATCTCTATGACCGCACCCTAAGAAAGTTGGATGAAGTCCCCGATCTTGTTGGGGGACGTATCAAGGTCGGTGAGCTCTGGTCTTGCACCAGTTGCGGTGCCTGTGCCGAAGTCTGCCCGGTGCTGATCGATCACGTCCCAACGTTCACCGACATGCGACGGTACCTTGTGCTTTCCGAAGGCCAGCCTCCCGACAAGGCCACGGCGGCACTAGAAGGGATGACCAATCGGGGTAATCCATGGGCGTTGCCGCCCAAGGACCGCATGAAATGGGCTGAAGAGAGTGGGCTGGATGTCCCGCTGATGGCCGAGAAGAAACGAGCGCGCGTTCTGTACTGGGTCGGCTGTGCCGGCGCCTATGACCCCCGGAATCAGCAAATTGCCCAGGCTATGGTCAAGCTGCTTCACGCTGCAGACGTCGATTTTGCGGTGCTGGGAGAAGAAGAATCCTGCACCGGGGACTCGGCCCGTAGACTGGGTGATGAGTACCTGTTCGAAACGCTGGCGCTACAGAACATCGAGACAATCAATCAGTACGAATTCGACGAGATCGTAACCACCTGCCCCCATTGTCAGTTGACGCTTGGCACTGAGTACAAGGACTTTGGCGCCGACTATCAGGTGAAACATCATTCCCAGTTGATCTCTGAACTCGTCGGTCAGGGCAGGTTGAAGGTTGCAGGCTCCGACCAGGGAAAAATCACATTTCATGACCCTTGCTATCTCGGGCGCTATGGAGGGGAGTTCGAAGCGCCGCGGGATCTGATTCGCGAGGTGTTGGGATCGAACTCCGATCTGGTCGAGATGGACCAGAACCGCGAGGGCAGTTTCTGCTGCGGAGCCGGCGGCGGGAATATGTGGTACGAAATGGAGGACTCGGATCGCATGAATCTGTCTCGGATCCGACAGGCCAGGCAAACGGGAGCTAAATCCGTGGCCACGGGTTGTTCGTTCTGCATGATCATGCTCGACGACGCAGTCAAGGTCGAAGGTGTCGAGCAAGAGCTGGAGGTCAAAGATGTCGCCGAGCTGGTGGCTGAGAATCTCGAATCTTGATCGACTCGAGTCGGATCGATGCCGAAGATAGACACACTCGACCTCGGTTTTCAGGGAACGGCCGAGACCATAGCGTCGTTTCTTGTCGTTGGTCCCGAGGGACCCGTCCTGGTGGAGACTGGACCTGGATCGACGCTACCGCGGCTGATCGAGCTGCTGGGTCAGAAGGGCTTTGAACCAGAGGATATTCGAGGAGTGCTTGTCACTCATATCCACCTCGATCATGCCGGTGCCGCCGGATGGTGGGCGCAACGGGGAGTGCCCATTTATGTGCATGCAGTTGGTGCTCCACACCTGATTGATCCCTCCAAGTTGCTCACCAGCGCTGAGCGAATCTATGGCAACCGGATGGAATCGCTTTGGGGCGACACGCTTCCAGCACCGCGAGAGAACGTCCATGTCGTCGACGATGGTGATGTCGTTCAGGTGGCCGGTCTCCAGTTCGAAGCGATAGCAACTCCCGGACATGCCCGCCACCATCACGTTTATCGCCTGGATAGCATCGGTTTTGTGGGCGACGCCCTCGGTATTCTTCTTCCAGATCGATACTGGGTCGACCTTCCGGCCCCTCCACCCGAGTTCGATCTGGGGGCGTGGAAAGAGAGTTTGAATCGGATTCGAAGTCAGGAACTTACTTCCATTTATCGAACCCACTTCGACCACGTCGAAGATGTTCCGGAGCAGATCGATGGATTCGAGAAGATCCTCGAAGAGGCCGCCGGATTGGTGAAACAGATGATCACCGAGGGTTTGAAACGAGACCAGATGGTCGCCCGATATCTGAGCGTCATGAGGACGCGAGCTGCCGAGGCCGGCATCGATGAGGCTTCATCGAGAGCCTATGAGCTGGCCAATCCCAGGGACATGTCAGTCGATGGAATCGCTCGGTACTGGCAGAAGCAGGAGCTTTCGTCCTAGCTCTCTGTTGTGCCATACCGAAGGGGATTGCTAGCGAATTGACTCGAGGACAGCTCGGGCATCCTCGATTGTCTTGGTCTCCTCGACAACCATTGCCGGATCGGGTTGGCTGACCGCGACTGCTTCCAACAGCGACAGGGCTTCCGCGCGGCGACTTGGCTGATGCTCGAGCAGTGCCTCGGCCAAAAAAAGCTTGGTGAGAAGGGCTCCGGGGTCCAGTTCAGCGGCCTTCTCGAGATGACTCACTGCCTCTTCATGGTCGACCCAGCCTGTCACAAACGGTAGCCGCGGGGCCTCGGAATGCAGTCGGCCCAGTATCCTATGGCCACCTGCCTCCTCGAGATTTTCGTCCAGAAGTGCGGTTACCTGAGCGTAGTCGCGCACCCGAGTCGCTACCCCCTGGCGAGCTGCGGCGATCTTGCCTCGATACTTTCCCCATAGACCCCAGTGAGCGGCCGACCAGAAATAGATCTCCGCTGCGTCGGGCTCATCGCGCAGCGCTTCGGCAATCTCCTCGGGTGTGACCGATTCGGTGTCATCAATCAGATTTCTTGTCGCCAAGAGCTGCTGACGACCCTCGTCGGCCAACTCGATAGCCACCTCGAACAAGACGAGCTTCTCAGCTTTGTCTTCGATGACGTACTCGCCCTTGAAATACAGAGATCGCAAGAGCATCCAGCGCGCGGTCCTGTTCTCTGGGTCCAGCTCGAGCGCATCGGCGAAGATGTCGATGGCTTTGTCGATTGGCTCGGACTGAGCCCGGGCGCCTTCGTGTCCCTCGGAGCGGAGTCGGTAGGCCGCCTCTCCTTGCGAGATCAGGACCTCGGAGCTGGCAGTCGAAGTGCTGCCAGAGATCAGAACCGGGTAGAGGGCCAAGATCGCTATCAGTCTCATGAAGATCCATTCAATGCGGCAGTTGTACCAGGATTCTCAGGCGTCAAATCGCGGTTCCGGAGAGCACTTGACAGCATCAGACAGGCAGTTCGTAGTATTCTATGGCCTCCACGGCCGCAGGGTCGCGAGTGCGGAAGTTTACACAACCACAGAGCCTCGATGCTGAGCCGAGTCCGGGGTGTGGTGAATCTGCGTACCTGTTTGATAGGATCCGCCGTCTGTCGGTGGATGTGGGGGGGCTAGGAAGTGGAGCCACATAGCGTGCAAAATTCTTTGGGCCAGAGTGCGGTTGTGCGGTCTCGTCGCGACGAGGCCGTAGTTCCTTTTAGCGATCTCGAGACAACCATTCAGTCCGCACGCCGGCGACTGTTCGATTTGCAGCAAGAGGACGGTCACTGGTGCGCCGAGCTCGAGGGCGACACGATCCTGGAGTCGGAGTACATCCTGGTGATGTACTTTCTGGGCAGAGGGGAGAGTGACAAGGTCCGCAAGGCGGCCAACTACGTGCGAGACAGACAGCTGGAGCAGGGAGGTTGGTCGATATACCCGGGTGGTGGTGCCGATGTCAGTGCCTCGGTCAAGGCGTATTTTGTATTGAAGTTGATCGGAGATGACCCGAACTCTGCCCACATGGTCAAGGCAAGTCAGACGATTCGCCATCTCGGCGGGCTGGACGCATGTAATTCCTTCACCAAACTCTATCTCTCGATCTTTGGTCAGTACGATTGGAATCGCAGTCCCGGGGTTCCGCCGGAGCTGATTCTGTTCCCGCGGTGGTTTCCGTTCAACATCTACGAGATGTCCTCGTGGTCGAGAGCGATCGTTGTTCCTCTCAGTATCATCTGGGCTCACAAGCCGGTTTGCGAAGTTCCGGCGTCGGCTTCGATCGACGAACTGAGAATCGTCGACAGCCGGGTGGCCGGACCGAGGTTCAGTCGGGAGTCGCTGGCTCACCACGGCTGGTCGCTCTTCTTTCAGCTCCTGGATCGAACTCACAAAATGTTCGAGCGCCTGCGTTTGACGCCATTTCGGTCTGTAGCGATCCGTCGAGCCGAGGATTGGGTGCTCAAGAGGCTGGAAAAAAGCGACGGTCTGGGTGCGATATTTCCACCCATCGTGAATACCCTGATTGCGCTGCGGTGTCTCGGATATCCCGAGGAGCATCCAGCCGTACAGGGTCAGATACATGAGCTCGAGCGTCTCGAAATCGAAGAGCAAGACTCGCTTCGGGTTCAACCGTGCAAATCGCCGGTCTGGGATACCGCTCTAGCGATCAACGCGCTGGCGGAATCGCCCGATGGTCAGACGAATGAAAAGCTCGGAGAGGCGATGGAGTGGCTTCTGGATCACGAAGTTCGTCACGTAGGCGACTGGATTGTCAAGAACCCCAGGGCCACTGTAGGCGGCTGGTACTTCGAGTATGCAAACGAGTTCTATCCAGACTGCGATGACACGGCACAGATTCTGAGTGCCGTCAAGAAGGTCGAGGCACCGACACCGGATCTCGGTCGTCGCTGGAGCGCCGCCGCAGAGCGCGCGCTTTCGTGGTTGATGAGTATGCAGAACAGGGATGGGGGATGGGCCTCGTTCGACAAAGGCTGCGACAAGAGATTCCTGACTTATATCCCCTTCGCGGATCACAATGCCATGATCGATCCGTCGACGACGGACATCACTGCGCGGGTCCTCGAGGCGTGTGCGGGGTATGGATACGACGCTTCCTCTCCTGAGATGCAAAACGCCATCGAGTTCATCCGAAAAGAGCAGTGCGCGGATGGATCGTGGTACGGCCGTTGGGGATGCAACTATCTATATGGAACTTGGCTGTCGCTGTGGGGTCTCAACGCGATTGGGTTCGACATGTCCCAGGATTGGATTCAGCGCGCTGGTGATTGGGTGCGAAGCTGACAGAATTCAGACGGCGGCTGGGGCGAGACTCCGGAATCCTACGCCGATGCAAGCAAGAAGGGAATCGGCCCCAGTTCAGCGGCCCAGACCTCGTGGGCCATGATGAGTCTGCTCGCCTGTGGTGACACAAGCAGCGACGAGATCAGGGCCGGGATCGCTTATCTGCTCGCTCACCAATTGCCCGAAGGAGCTTGGAAGGACGACTCCTGGACGGGAACGGGCTTCCCCGAGGTTTTTTATCTCGACTATCATTTGTACGCAACTTATTTTCCACTGCTTGCTCTGGAGACTTGGCGTAAGGCTCGTCAGGTCTCCGATGCAGAAATTTGTGAAACCGCGGTGTCAAAGGCGGTTGGGGCCGAAGTCTAGGCTTTGAGGGAGTTGGCGAGATGAGATTTCCGACACACATCACGACCGATATGGTCAAGCACCAGGTCAAAAACGCTGTACAGGGGAACAAGCGGTATCCATTTGTATTGATGCTCGAGCCGCTCTACACCTGTAATCTGGCCTGTATCGGTTGTGCCGTCGAACGTCACACCGGCAAGCTCAAGGATCGACTCCCGGTCGAGATGTGTCTTGAGGCGGTCGAGCAAACGGGTGCTCCAGTCGTATCCATCTGTGGCGGCGAGCCGACGGTCTACCCCGAGTTGGATGAGCTGGTTCAGGGCATTATCGACCGCAATCGCCACATCTATCTCTGCACCAACGCTCTGCTGTTGGACGAAAACGTGTTTGACAAGATCGCACCGCACAAGAGGCTTACGATCAATGTCCATCTCGACGGAATGCGCGAGACGCACGACTATGTATGCGCTCGCGAAGGGGTGTTCGACAAAGCCATCGAGATGATCATCGAGAGCAAGAAGCGGGGATACCACGTCATTACGAACACCACTATCTTCAGGGAGACTTCCATCAAGGAGGTCGAAGAGCTCTGTCAGTACATGAGCGATCTCGGTGTCGATGGCATGCTTGTTTCGCCCGGTTACCAATACGAATCGGTGAGTGAGGAGATCTTTCTGACTCGCCAGGACATCCAAGACAAGTTCAAACGAGTGCTGGAGATATCGAAGAACTATCGCCTGACATCGACGCCGATGTTTCTCGAGTTCGCCGCCGGCCTGCGCGA
>CAJHZD010000248.1_pt1 | contig 32219 bp, 32 predicted proteins | sample 9198941 | NCBI WGS metagenome assembly CAJHZD01 (sample SAMEA7708371, study PRJEB35096) | sediment metagenome | biome: marine neritic benthic zone biome [ENVO:01000025]; feature: sediment [ENVO:00002007]; material: shallow marine sediment [ENVO:03000034] sea grass bed [ENVO_01000059] ...
AATCGAAGGACATAACAGCTGGTGGATGTTGACGTGTATGCCCTACACTCAAAAGGCTTTTTGCATACATTTATAAATTTAATGGTCAGCGATGACCACGTCGGCCATCTGCTGCTTCTCTTCGGTACTCGGCGTGACGTGACGGCACACCGGGAGTCGGATCGAGCTCTCAAGGCCTCAGAAGAGAAGTATCGTGAGCTTTTCGAGGCGTCTCAAGACACGATCTTCATCAGCACCCCCGAAGGACGGCTGATCGATATCAACCCGGCAGGTGTGAGGCTCCTGGGCTACGGCAGCAAGAAAGAGCTGCTCAATGTCAACGTCGGGAGAGATCTCTACTCCGATCCAGAAAAACGAGACCAGGTATTAGAGATGCTTCGCGAGCATGGTGGCTGCCGCGACTTCGAGCTCCGGCTCAAACGTCAAGATGGTAGCGAGATCATCGTCCAGGAAACCGCATCGGTTGTCCGAAACTCGGAAGACAAGGTGATCGCTCTTCGGGGTGTGCTGCGTGATGTCTCGCGGCAGCGCCAGTTGGAGGAGCAACTACAAGCTGCCCAGAGAATGGAGGCGGTAGGTCGTCTGGCGGGTGGTGTAGCTCACGACTTCAACAACTTACTGACGGTGATCAACGGCCGCAGCGAGCTTTTAGCCACTCTTGTCGAGCCCGACGGCCCTTTGATCCATGAGATCGATGAGATCAAGCAGGCAGGACAGCGGGCAACCGCGCTGACGAGGCAGCTTCTGATCTTGAGTCGACGTCAGGTCGGAACGCCTCAAGCACTCAGTCTCAATCGTGTGATCGGCGGTGTCGAGAATCTTCTCAGAAGATCGATTGGCGAGCAGATCGAGCTCGTTACGAATCTCGATCCCGATCTCCCGGGCGTCCTCGCGGACGAGAGCCAGATCGAGCAAGTACTTCTCAATCTCGCTCTCAACGCTCGTGATGCGATGGCCGGAGGCGGAACCCTGACCGTGGAGACGGAGAAGGCCCTAGTCGATGACAATTCTACGGTTCAGTCTCTGGTTCTCGACGAAGGCCTTTACGTAGTGTTGCGAGTCAGAGACACCGGAAGCGGGATCGATCCGTCGATTCGGGGTCAAATCTTCGAGCCCTTCGTGACCACGAAGCAGCCTTCTCAAGGGACTGGTTTGGGTCTGTCCACGGTCTACGGAGTCGTCAAACAGTGCAGAGGACAGATCAGGGTGGAGAGCCAGCCGGCGAGAGGCGCGAGCTTCGAGATATTTCTGCCGGCAGTCGAACAGCCGTCTCCGGCTGCAGCTGAGGATATCGAAGAGCCCGATGTAGCTTCCGGCAGGGAAAGGATTCTCTTGGTCGAGGACGAAGCGGCTGTTCGAAGTCTCTTGAGACGTTTCTTGGATTCGCAGGGCTATCGGGTCGTCGAGGCATCCAATGGCGAGACGGCGCTCGATGTGGCCGGAACCAACAATGGGGGCTTCGATCTTCTGTTGACAGACTTGGTCATGCCCGGGATGGGTGGCTTCGAGCTTGCCAGACGCTTGGAGGAGCAGTTGCCAGGCCTTCAGGTGATATTCATGTCTGGCTACAGTGAAGATGCCGTTTGCAACCCAGAAGGCCAACCGTCGATGAATGCGGCCAATTTCCTTCAGAAGCCGTTCTCGACAGATGTCTTGGCGCGGCGACTTCGCGACGTACTCGAACCCCAATAAAAGACAGATCTTGACAGGCGGGTTGCCGTTGGTATGATGAGTCTTAGTAATTAGGACTGAATCAGTCCTGTTTTCGCAGAGCCGAGCATTCATGCTGAGAATGACCAAACAAGCGGACTACGCAATCGTCTTATTGACGCGCATGGCCAGTACACCAAAGCAGCGGTTCAATGCCACTGAGATCGCTTCCGCAACCGGTCTTCCCCAGCCGATTGTGAGCAAGATTCTAAAACTGTTGACGCGCCAGGAACTCTTGTCGTCCCATCGGGGTGCCAAGGGCGGCTATGTATTGGCCCGCTCCGCCCACCAGATATCTATTGCTCAGATTATCGAGGCAGTCGAGGGACCCATAGGAATCACCGAGTGTGTCGACGATACTCCTGGCGAGTGCTCGCAGGAGCCCACCTGTCCAGTTCGATCAAACTGGCAAAGGATCAACGAGGCAGTTCGTGAGGCACTGGGCGAAATCACCTTGAACGAGATGAGTCAACCGCTGACTCCGGTTCTCGTGACGCTCGGCTCCGGGAGCTCTGCCAACGGCAGCGTCGAGCTGGGCTAGGTCGGTGCGTTCGTAGTTTCATCAGTGAGGGAGAGATCATGTCTACTACCGAGACCGAGATTCTCGAAGAAAGAGTAGCCCAGGACTATGAGGCAGGGTTTGTCACCGAGGTCGAGCAAGAGACTCTGCCGCCCGGTCTGGACGAAGATGTCATTCGTACCATTTCGGAGAAAAAGGATGAGCCGGATTGGATGCTCGAGTGGAGGCTAAAGGCCTACCGAAACTGGCTGAAGATGCAAGAGCCCACCTGGGCCAACATCAAGTACACGCCGATCGACTATCAGTCGATCTCCTACTACTCGGCGCCCAAGTCCAAGTCGGATGGCCCGAAGTCGCTCGACGAGGTCGATCCCGAGATTCTTCGTACCTACGAAAAGCTGGGTATTCCGCTCGAAGAGCAGAAGATGCTTGCCGGAGTGGCGGTCGATGCGGTTTTTGACAGCGTCTCTGTCGCAACGACCTTCCGAGAGCGGCTGGCTGACGCTGGAGTGATCTTTTGTCCTATGTCCGAGGCGGTCCGAGAGCATCCAGACCTCGTGCGCAAGTATCTCGGGTCGGTAGTTCCTTCAAACGACAATTTTTTTGCGGCGCTCAACTCTGCCGTCTTCTCGGATGGCTCGTTCGTCTTTATCCCCAAAGGGGTACGGTGCCCGATGGAGCTCTCGACCTATTTCCGAATCAACGCCCAGAACACTGGACAGTTCGAGCGAACGTTGATCGTGGCAGAGGATGACTCTCATGTGAGCTACTTGGAGGGCTGTACCGCACCGATGCGCGATGAGAATCAGCTTCATGCAGCGGTTGTCGAGCTGTATGCCCACGAGAACGCTCAGATCAAATACTCCACAGTGCAGAACTGGTACCCGGGTCACCCGGAGACCGGCGTTGGAGGTATTTTCAATTTTGTGACCAAACGAGGCATAGCCGCAGGTCGTCGATCAAAAATCTCCTGGACCCAGGTCGAGACAGGGTCGGCAATCACCTGGAAGTACCCGAGTTGCATTCTCAAGGGGGACGAATCGGTAGGAGAGTTCTATTCGGTCGCTCTGAGCAAAGGTCGTCAGCAGGCAGACACGGGTACCAAGATGGTTCATGTCGGTAGAGACACCTCTTCGACCATCGTCTCGAAGGGGATCTCGGCTGGTTTTGGACAGAACACCTATCGGGGAGCCGTCAAGATTCTTCAGAGTGCTGAGAACGCCAGGAACTTTTCACAGTGCGACTCGATGCTGATCGGTGAAGATTGCGGCGCCCACACATTTCCCTACATCGATGTTCACAACCCGACTGCGCAGATGGAGCATGAGGCTTCTACCTCGAAGATCGGAGAAGACCAGATCTTCTACTGCAATCAGAGAGGTATCGAGACCGAAGATGCGGTTTCGATGATCGTCAATGGATTTTGCAAAGAGGTTTTCAACGAGCTTCCGATGGAGTTTGCGGTAGAGGCTAGAAAGCTACTCGAGATCAGCCTCGAGGGCAGCGTCGGATAGCCTGCCTGCAGGTTGGTTTGTACAGCGACGCAGCCGTGGTCCGAGGTAACTTACAAATAAAACGAGAGTTCAGAGGGATAGGAATATGAGTTTGCTGGAAATCAAGAATCTGCACGCACAAGTCGAGGACATGGAGATCCTCAAGGGTGTGAATCTCACCGTAAACCCCGGCGAGGTTCACGCAATCATGGGGCCGAACGGCTCGGGAAAGTCGACCCTGGCTCAGGTAATGGCTGGCAAGGAAGAGTATGAGGTTACGGAAGGCGAAGTACTCTACAAGGGCCAAGACCTGGTCGAAATGGCGCCTGAAGAGCGGGCAAGAGAGGGCGTTTTCATGGCCTTTCAGTATCCGGTCGAAATCCCAGGTGTCAGCAACGTCTACTTTCTCAAGGCGGCTCTGAACGCGATTCGTACCCACCGCGGAGAGGACGAGCTGGACGCTATGGATTTCCTCTCCTACGTGCGCGAGAAGATGGGTCTCGTAAAGATGGATGAGAGCCTGTTGAATCGACCGGTCAACGATGGATTCTCAGGTGGTGAGAAGAAGCGGAACGAGATCTTTCATATGGCCGTGCTCGATCCTGTGATGGCTATCTTGGACGAGACCGATTCGGGTCTCGATATCGATGCGCTGAAGATTGTGGCGGATGGCGTGAACTCGCTCAGGAACGAGAATCGAGCGTTTGTCGTGATCACCCATTACCAGCGGCTTCTGAACTACATCGTCCCTGACAAGGTTCACGTGCTCGTAGACGGCAAGATCGTTCGGTCTGGCGGAAAGGAGCTTGCTCTGGAGCTTGAAGACAAGGGCTACGCCTGGCTCGAAGAGCAGGCTCATGCCAGTGAGCCTGCAACGGTCTGAGGAGGGTGCGAGAGATGACAATGGCAGTAAAAGAGACAGGCCACGATCGCTTTGTGGCCGAATTCGAAAGTCTCGAAAGAGACAGGTTCTCGGTCCTACCCGAGCGCATAAGACAGCTCCGCAAGGATGCAATCATCCGTTTCGGGGAGCTGGGTTTTCCGACAATTCGTCAGGAGGAGTGGCGGTTTACCAACGTGGCTCCGATTGCTCGAACGGACTATTCGCTGAATCCGGTCACCGATGGTCTCGACACGGCAGCGCTATCCCGATATCGCTATGCCGACTGTGCACAGTTGGTCGTCAACAATGGTCAGTTCGTTGCCGACCTGTCGGACCTGTCGGGGATTCCGGAAGGCGTGACGGTCTGCAGCTTGGCTGAGGCGCTCGAGCGCTTCCCCGATCGAGTGGATTCCGCTCTCGGCCGATACGCTCGTTTTGACGAGCACCCATTCGTGGCTCTCAACACGGCTCTCCATCGAGATGGAGTTTTTGTGCATGTGCCCCGGGGCGTGATTGTCGAGCGCCCGATCAATATCGTCTTGACCTCGTCTCCAAGCGACGAGTCTTTTGCGGTATTTCCCCGCAACCTCCTGATCGCCGAAGAGAGTAGCCAGGTGACCGTTGTCGAGCAATTCATCAGCGGAGGCCCAGGAAGCTATCTGACAGCGCCAGTGACCGAGGTCCTTGTCGAGGACAACGCGGTGGTCGATCACTACAAGCTGCAACGTGAGTCGGTCGAGGCGTCTCATATCGCGACGTTTCAGATCCAACTCGGCCGATCGTCCAATTTCTCGTCTCACTCGATCTCGTGGGGTGGTGGTTTGGTGCGTAACGATGTGAATGCAGTTCTAGACGGAGAGGGTGGAGAGGCGACTCTGAACGGTCTCTATATGGTGGAAGGAAATCAGCTGGTCGACAATCACATGCGAGTCGATCACGTCGCTCCCCATTGCGACAGCCACGAGTTGTACAAAGGAATATTGGACGGTGCTTCGCGGTCCGTGTTCAATGGTCGGATCTACGTCCATCCGGAAGCGCAAAAGACCGATGCCAAGCAGACCAACCGCAACCTGCTTTTGTCCCACGACGCGTTGTGCAACTCGAACCCGCAGCTCGAGATCTTTGCCGACGACGTCAAGTGCACCCATGGTTCGACAATCGGACAGCTAGACGAGCTCGGAATCTTCTATCTGAGGTCCAGAGGTATCGGTGAGGAAGCCGCGCGATCACTTCTGACCTATGCGTTTGCTGCCGATATCGTCGAGCGCATCAAAGTCGACCAAGTGCGACATGATCTCGAGGAGTTTCTGTTCCGAAGGTTGCCCAAAGGCGATATTGTGCGTCAAGCGGTCTAGGCATGCAGATCTGATTGGAGCCCGCCATGGCGACAATAGATGAAGCGAGAACCAACGACAGGGCAGGGGCGTCGGAAGAGAGCTTCGATGTGCAGAGAGTTCGATCCGACTTTCCGGCTCTCGGGCTCGAAGTCCACGGCAAGCCTCTGGCCTACCTCGACAACGCAGCCACCACCCAGAAGCCGGAAGCGGTCTTGGAGGCTGAGGACCTGTGGTACCGAGAATCGTGCGCCAATGTGCACCGAGGGGTCCACTTCTTGTCGCAGAAGGCCACCGATGCCTACGAGACGGCGCGGACCAAGGTCCAGCGATTCGTCAAGGCCGAATTTGCGGATGAGATCGTTTTCGTCCGAGGTACGACCGATGCGATCAACCTCGTAGCTTCTAGCTTTGGTCAGAAGAGAATCGGCGCTGGCGACGAAGTGCTGATAACGGAGATGGAGCACCATTCCAATATCGTGCCTTGGCAGCTTCTATGCGATCGCAACGATGCAGTACTCAGGGTAGCCCCGATCAACGATCGTGGCGAGATCATCATGGAACGATTCGAGTCTCTGCTCAGCAACCGAACCCGTATCGTGGCTGCTGGCTACGTCTCGAACGCTCTGGGTACGATCAATCCGGTTCGCCAGATCGTCGAGCTGGCTCATGGGCGGGGAGTACCCGTGCTTTTCGACGGTGCTCAGGCTATGCCTCATTTGAAGGTGGATGTGCAGGAGCTGGGTTGCGATTTCTTTGCTTTCTCGGGCCACAAGATGTTTGCGCCGACCGGGATCGGCGGCCTCTATGGACGTCGTGAAATTCTGCGCTCGATGCCGCCGTACCAGGGTGGTGGAGAGATGATACGCACGGTCTCTTTCGAGGGCTCCGACTATGCCGAGCCCCCGGCCAGGTTCGAAGCCGGGACGCCGAACATCGCTGGGGCGGTGGCTCTCGGAGCGGCAGTCGACTATCTTTCCGGTCTTGGAATGGAGGCGATCGGCAACTATGAAAGCGGCGTGCTGGATTATGCTACCGGCCTCGTTGAAGAGATCCCGGGTGTGAGGGTTATCGGTACAGCGGATCAGAAGGCGAGCGTGCTCTCATTTGTTATCGAGGGTGTGCATGCCCATGATGTGGGCACGATACTCGATCGCGAAGGAGTGGCGGTCCGGGCCGGCCACCACTGCGCGCAGCCGGTCATGGAGCACTTCGGGGTGCCGGCAACGGCCCGAGCTTCGTTTGCTTTGTATAACACCAAGACGGAGGCCGAGCGTCTGGCGGCGGCGATTGCCAGGGTTCAAGAGGTATTCGGATGATGTCGGAACTGATGGATCTCTATCAAGAGGTCATTCTGGACCACAACAAACAGCCTCGGAACTTCGGCGCGCTCGCCGACGCCGACAGATCCGCCGAGGGAAACAATCCTCTTTGCGGAGACGAGCTTCAGATCTTTCTGAAAATGGACGGCGACCGAATCGAGGACATTCGATTCGAAGGTGCCGGATGCGCCATCTCTACCGCCTCGGCCTCCCTGATGACCGAGGCTATTCGTGGAAAGAGCGTGTCCGAAGTTGAGGATCTCTTCGCAGGATTTCATGAAATGTTGACCGGAGACCCCAGCGTAACGGCTCAAGCCGGAGCCGAGCTTGGCAAGCTGGCAGTCTTTTCGGGTGTTCGAGAGTTCCCAGTGCGCGTGAAATGTGCGACCCTTGCTTGGCATACTCTGCAGGCTGCGCTCAAAGGCGACGCCTCGACCGTAAGCACAGAATAAACGGTACCCGCCAAAAAGATTCGATTCGAAATCGTCGAGATAATTCGGAGCAAGTGCCTATGACGGTGACTGGAACCACCCAAACCGAAACACTCCGTCAGGAGCAATGGGATCTTTCCGAGCTACTTCCCGAGGCGAGCGAGGCTGTGATTTCGACGCGGATCTCGGACTTGGAGGCATCGGTCGGTGAGTTCGAAAATTGGCGAAGCGAGCTCTCACCAGAGCTCGGCGCTGATCGCTTGGTTGCGCTGCTGGATGACTACGAGGAGCTTGTCAGCAAGCTGATCGTTCTGGGGTATTACGGTAGCCTGTGGTTTGCATCTGATACTCAGAATCAAGCTGCGCTCGACTATCGAAACCGAATTGATCAGGTTCTGACCGGGTTCGAAAACAGGATGCTTTTCTTCTCCCTGTGGTGGAAGCAGCTGGATGACGATGCCGCCGCATATCTACTTCCTTCGGCTACGGAGCACCCGGACTATAGACATTTCCTCGAGGATCTTCGTCGGTTCAAGCCCTTCGCGCTGGACGAACAGAGAGAACAGGTCATCAATCTCAAGGATGCCGACGGGCAGGACGCGCTTCTGACCATCTACTCGATGCTGACGAATCGGCTCGAGTTCAAGATGGAGGTCGATGGCGAGATCAAGATCCTTACGAGGGACGAGCTTCAAGGATATGTGCACTCGCCGATCCCGGAGCTTCGCGCGGCTTCGTATCAAGAGCTCTACCGCGTATTCAAGCGTGAGCAGGCCATTCTGGGTCAGATCTATGTGCACCGAGTTCGCGATTGGCATAGCGAGAACGTCGGTGTCCGTGGGTTTGAATCTCCGATCGCGGTCAGAAACACGGCTAACGACGTTCCCGACGCCGCCGTCTCGACGCTGCTGGACGTGGTCAGCGATAACAATCAGATATTCCAGGAGTACTTCCGGCTCAAGGCAAAATGGTTGGGTATCGACAAGCTCAGTCGCTACGATCTCTACGCGCCACTGTCAGCCTCTGAGCGTCGGGTCGACTACAAGAGAGCGGTCGACCTGGTCCTCGAAACGATGGCCGACTTTCACCCGAGTCTCGCCGAGCAGGCGCAACGCGTATTTCGCGAGCATCACATCGACAGTGAGATTCGAAAGGGCAAGAAGGGTGGCGCCTTCTGCGCGACGGTGCTTCCTACCCAGACCCCGTGGCTGCTCATCAATTACACCGGTCGGGTGCGTGACGTCGCTACCTTGGCACACGAGCTCGGGCATGCGATCCACAGCATGCTGGCCGAGAATCACTCCGTGCTCACTCAGCACGCGTCGCTTCCTCTTGCCGAGACGGCTTCTGTGTTTTCCGAGATGTTACTCACCGACCGTCTGCTGGCGGAAGAGACCGATCTACTGGTGCGACGCGAACTGTTGGTGGCGGCCGTCGATGATATCTATGCGACTGTGCTCAGACAGGCTTATTTCGTTCGCTTCGAGCTGGCAGCACACGAGGCGATACAGAGTGGAAGCACGGCCGAGGAGCTCGACGATCTCTACATGAAGACTCTCGAGGACCAGTTTGGTGACTCGATCAGCATTCCTCGTGAGTTTCGTCGTGAGTGGATGATGATCCCGCACATCTATCAGACCCCCTTTTACTGCTACTCGTATTGCTTTGGCCAACTGCTGGTGCTGGCCCTATACAAGAGGTACAAGGATGAAGGCAGGACCTTTGTGCCGGGCTACCTCGAGCTGTTGTCGGCAGGTGGCTCGGCGCGCCCAGAATCGCTTCTTGCGGAAGTCGGTGTGGATATCACCGATGCGGATTTCTGGCGCGGTGGCTTCGCGGTCGTCAAGGGATTGATCACCGATCTCGCAGCTACGGACGAGCAGCCATAGACCGGCCACTACCCTCCGAGCTCGACCGTCTCCAGACCGGGCAGCAATAGCGAGTTGAATAGCAACTTGAACGTGCGAAGCGTCTGGGCTCGGTGTTGGGCTCGAAATCCGATCAGCACCACCTTTCCCTGTCCGATCTGGAATTCGACAACAGCACCTCGGCGGGCAAGAAGGTCTGCTCCCTTGATATATCCACTGACCGGGATGTCGTCGCGGTGGTCTGGGTAGCGAGCGACAACCTGTCGTTTGAAACGAGCGCTTGGGATCGAGGTTTGAAAGGCAGCCGAGCCGGCAAAGTAGGCCGCTTCTTGCGATCTTAGACCGAATCCCAGCGGATGAGAGGTGTCGACATCGATGCGCAGCAGAGTGCCTGGCGCCGAGAAGTTGTCATCATCGACTTCCTCTAGAACATTGGTGACCGGTAGCTGAAAGAGATCGATCAAGTAGGCCGTGGAGTGATCGAGTGCGACGACCGTTCCTCCCGATTCGACCCAGCTCTTGATCGCTTCGGCCCCATCGGGACCCAATCCACCTGCATAGGCAGGCGGCAGTGCCGCCTGGCGGTATCCGTTGTCATCGGGATCTCGCTGGCCGGTTCGCATGATCGATTCGTCGACATCTGGCAAGAGCAAGACATCGATGTCACCGCCGAAGGAAGATTCTTGGATGTCCTGGTTCGACAGGCTGATGTGGGGAAACTCGTACTTCTCCAAAAGGAATCGTGTCCACCCCTCGTCCATACTGGCAACCCAAGGTTTGTACAGCCCGACCCGGCTCGGTCCCACCCTCAAATGCTTTCCTGACGGAGGGCTGGAAAGGCTTGTGATCGGCAGGTGGAGCTCCGTGGCAATAGCCTGAAGCTCTTTGGCGGACGCCTGGTCGGGTCGCAGGTAGATGTCTCCCCTCGAACCGCCGCCAAAATCTGCCAGCAACCAATAGACCTCTTTGCCACTGGCCAACCATCGATTCATGGCCACAAATATCGAGTCGGCAGCATGAGATATCAGGTATCCCCCGGTACCCTCCTCGACCTGAACCGTTGGCCATACAGGATTTTCGACGACACCCAGGCCCGAGTTTGAAAAAGGCGTCTCTACTTCGACGACATCGACACCCATGAGCTCGGGAAGCGACCATGCTGTTACGTCGTAGGGAGGGTAGATCGGGCCACCCACATAGGGAACGATCTCGGGATAGCGTTGCCGTCGCAGCATCGTGAGCAAAAAGGCTCGATAGGGCTGTGCAGCGCGAATAACGTGTGTCCCTGCGGGATAGGTTGTAAGTTCGATCTCCAACGGTTCCGTCGCTACCGAGACTCGGACACCATGTCGACGCAGTAGGGCTACCAGCCGACCGGCCGCCACCGGATCGTGTTGGTCGGGATGTATGATCCATCCGTAGGGAGCCTGATCAGCACCCGCTCTAGCCGCCTCCAAGCCCATGCGATAGAAGTTCTGGAGAAACTCCTGCCGGTATTGTGAGGCCGTTTCAGCAGTTGCCCAGGTGGCGATGAGCTCGTAGTCGATGATGTCGCGCAGACGCCACCAACCTCCCTTCCAGGGGGTCGGAAAGTTCGAGCGCCGCTTGTACTCTGGAAGACCCTTGCTTCCCCCCGACAGCTCGCTCGGATCGACATAGATCGGAGTTGCGATCCGAGCGCTTGCGACCTCGGTCAGCAGACCGGTCACGTTCTTCCACCAGGCGGTATTTCGGGTTCCGCCTGGCCAATAGCTGTCGAAGATCATGTTGTGTCCAACGCCCTTCTTTCCGGCTTCCTCGAGTCGATAGCTCATGTTGGTGCCGATGAGATCCGCTTGACGAAACACCAGCGAGTGGATCTCGGGAGCGAGGGGGTCGGTCTGAGGAGGAACGAACATTCGAGCGCCTGAAGAGCCCATCTGATGTTCGTCGACGAAGACCTGTGGAAACCATCGACTGTAGAGCAAGTCGTTGACGACCTGGGTCTCTTTTTGAGTCAGCATGTAGAAGTCACGATTGTTGTCGTGACCGACGTAGTGGTGATATAGCCAGGGCATCGGACCGCCTTCGTATTCGGTGCCGAGATTCTGGTTGTACCAGTCGATGATCAAATCCTGGCCATCTGGATTGACCGAGGGCATCAGTAGCAAAATCGTGTTCTCCATCCACTCCGTTTTCTTGGCGTCTTGAGTCGTAGCAAAGTCGTGAACAAACTCCATCGCCATCTGGGTGGAGCCGACCTCCGTCGCGTGGATCGTGCAAGTAAACAGGACGATCACTTTTCCCTCTCGTATCAGAGCTCGAGCCTCGTCCTCGGATAGTCGGTCGGGATTGGCCAGCCGCCGCGCAATATCTCGGTATCGCTCGAGATTGCGCTGGTTCTCTTCGGATGTCAGCACCACAGCCACCATCTCGTTTCCGAGGGTGGACTGACCGGCTTCGTCCATCGAAACCCGACCGGACTGGGAAGCGACCAGGCGAAGATACTCGAGCACTTTGGAATAGGCTGCGAGCTGCCTATCTGCGCCGACTGGATGGCCGATAAAGCTTTCCGGTGTGGGCAGCTGAGCCGTCACCGGTATTGCCAGCAAGAGCAACAGAGCGAAAAGGATCGGTCGTTTCGTCATGGAGGTCCCCGTGTTCGTTTCCGGACAGTATTGGGTATGGGAAATCGCCGCGTAGGCTAACATAGGGATCGGGTAAAGTTCGTATCCGTTGTCCCTATCCGATAGTTATGCTCAGGTAGTGAATTTGCGAGTAATCTCTTTCTTGACCGCGACCCTCTGTGTTGGAGCCGTTCTGGGCTGTGAGCCCGAGGCAGCCGACCGCAGCTCACCGGTGGACCAGGAAAAGATCGAGTCGGAGACGTTGGAGGTCAGACCGATCGGTCGTGTAATCGATCCCCCTGCTGCAGGGACCGCCATGGCACCCAACCTGACCATCACGGGCGACGGAATCGCCCTGTCTTGGTTGGAGAAGTCGGAGAAGGGTGGGGCCCAGGCAGGGCACAGGTTGCTGATGTCTCGTCTCGATGGCGAGCAATGGACCAAGCCGACTACGATCGCTGCAGGGCCTGACTTCTTTGCCAACTGGGCGGATATCCCTGGCGTAATCGAGGCCTCTGATGGGTCGCTCTACGCCCACTGGCTCGCCAAGACCGCCGATGACACCTATGCCTATTCGATCGATCTCGCTCGCTCTTCGGACGACGGTGCTACCTGGCAACAGATCGGACACCTAAACGACGACGACACGCCCACCGAGCATGGATTCGTCACCTATGTGCGAGAAGGCAAGGGTATTCGAGCATTCTGGCTCGATGGGCGGGCCATGATGCAGGATGGGCCGATGGCACTTCGAACTTCGTTGATCGAAGAGTCCGTCGGCCCGGGACGAGTGCTCGATGAGCGAGTTTGCGAATGTTGTTCGACCGACTCCGCTCTGACGACGAAAGGTCCTCTGGTGGTTTTTCGGGATCGTTCCGAGCAAGAAGTTCGCGATATCGGTGTCATACGTGGAGACGAGACGGGGTGGAGTGACACGTCCCATGTGAACGATGACAACTGGGTGATTGCGGGGTGCCCGGTCAACGGGCCGGAAGTGGCCGCGGATGGAACCAGCGTGGCTTTGGCCTGGTTTACGGCGGCCGAAGACGAGCCGCAGGTCCGAGTCGCTTTCTCTTCCGACGCCGGGAGAGAATTCGGGGCTCCGATCGTGGTCGGCGGAAGTCATCCGCTTGGACGAGTCGACGTCGTGTTGGAAGGACCCGGCCGGGCCGTGATCAGTTGGTTGACCGTGGTTGACGAGCGGGCTCAACTCCGTCTCCGCCGAGTGGCATCGACAGGCATGCTCGGTGAAGCCGTCGCGATCGCAACGACCGCTGTCTCACGATCGAGTGGGGTTCCACGGATGATCGCCACCGGCGACCAGATTTATGTCGTTTGGGTCGAAGTCCTAAACTCGCAAGAGAGCCGGCTGCACGTGCGAGAGATCGCTTTTGAAGAGCTACCAGAGATCGAGACCTAGTTGATCCACTCTTTCGAGAATGTTTTCGGCTGCGACCTTATGGGCTAGCGGGCTCGGGTGAGCATCGCTAAAGGGCTCGACGGCCAGGTCGCGCCCATCGTAGCTTTCAAAGCTGGGGAGCAGGTCGAGCACCTCCAAGCCGCTCCGAGTTGCGGCCTGCGCAATCTTCGAATGGAGCTCTCGATAACCGTATCGATCGTCGAGCTGAGAATCGAAAATCGGGAAGATGACCAGCAGAGTCGGAATGGATTGGCTTCGAGTGGCTTTTCCAAACAGATCGAGCGCGTCTCGGGCTCGAACCCAACCCGAGCGGCCATCGTCGTAGAGAGTTTGATAGTAGGCCGTGACGGCCTTTCGCAACCTTCGATTCTCGGCGGAGTCATAGATCAGTGCAGCGACGTGGGAGTGGTTGTATAGCCAGACGACCAACCGATTGGACGGCTCGCGATGAGCGGTACGCATGATTTGTCGGAGCTCGCCGAGTTGGCGCCGGTGGATGGGCTCCGCGTCATTGATGCAGTATCCGATGATCAAGAGATCGGGGTCGAGCACGGGCAGTTGCGGTCCGATCGACTTGAACTGGCGCCAGGTGTTCCAGCCAGGTCGACTCCAGTTGATGATCTCGATGCTTTGGTTCGGCCGGCGTTCACGCAGGAGGGATTCCATGACTGAAGGGTAGGCCTCTTGCGGCTCGACACCGTCGCCCCAGGTAAACGAGTCTCCGACGACAAGGATTCGATGTGTCTGCTGTTTGGGCGTTACGGTGATCTTTTCTCCCCGTGACAGCGGCCAGCCAGGCTTGCCCGATGGATTCCGGCGACGTGAGCCTTCAACCTCACCGGAGTGCGCCCCGAGCGAAGGTCGAACAACCCGAAGTGTCAGCTCGGCCAGCACCAGGCCGACCACGAGTCCCGCGACGATCAGACCCGAGTGGACGGCAATTTTGCGCTTTTGATCTGAGTGAAACATTTTTGTAAATCTTACCTGTCAGGCCCCAAACTCGAGCCCTCGGGGTCTTTGGGTGACGTACAATACGCGCACGCATCGCGGTCCGCAATGGCTCCGGTGATAGTTCGAGAACACCAACTCGAGGATTTCGAACCATGAAGACAGATGCCGACACGAATCCACTCGAGATCGATATCGATCCGGAGGAGACTCGCGAGTGGAAAGAGGCTCTTGAAGAGGTAATCGAGCGTGATGGGCCCCATCGGGCGCATTTCTTGATCGAATCATTGGTCGACAAGGCCCGACGCTCGGGGGCCTATCTGCCCTACAACGCGACCACTGCCTATCTCAACACCATACCGGTGCATCAGGAGGCCAAGAGACCGGGTGATCCGGCGCTCGAGAGGCGTATCAAGAGCATTATTCGTTGGAATGCCATGGCAATGGTGGTGCGTGCGAATCGAGAGGACTCCGGCCTCGGCGGCCATATCGCCACCTATCAATCTGCAGCCAACTTGCTCGAAGTCGGCTTCAACCACTTCTTCCGGGGCCCGGATTCGGAAAATGGCTCGGATCTAGTGATGTTTCAGGGACACGGCTCGCCTGGCATCTACGCCCGAGCGTTTCTGGAAGGTCGGCTGTCTGAGGAACAGCTGGGGAGGTTCAGAAGAGAGGTCGATGGAAGAGGTCTGTCTTCGTATCCACACCCTTGGTTGATGCCTGGATTCTGGCAGTTCCCCACCGTTTCGATGGGCCTATCGTCCATCACAGCGATCTACCAGGCTCGGTTCATGAAGTACCTCCACAACCGTGAGCTCGTGAACACAGAGGGTCGAACGGTCTGGACCTTTCTCGGTGATGGCGAAATGGACGAGCCGGAATCGCTTGGCGCGATCTCGCTTGCCTCTCGGGAGAGACTCGACAACCTGATCTTCGTCATCAATTGCAATCTGCAGCGCCTGGACGGACCGGTGCGAGGCAACGGCAAGATCATGCAAGAGCTCGAGGCTGTATTTCGCGGCGCAGGCTGGAATGTCATCAAAGTGGTGTGGGGCTCGAACTGGGATTCGCTGCTTGCCCGAGACCGTCTCGGCCTGCTTCGTCGCCGAATGGAAGAGGTCGTGGATGGCGAGTATCAGGAGTACGCGACGGCAGATGGCGCCTTTATTCGTGAGCACTTCTTTGGCAAGTATCCCGAGCTTGCCGAGATGGTGGCCGACATGTCGGATCAGGAGCTTTGGCGTCTCAAACGTGGTGGCCACGATCCGGCCAAGGTCTATGCGGCCTACGCCGCCGCGGTAGCGCACCGGGGCCAACCGACGGTCATTCTCGCCAAGACCGTGAAGGGCTACGGGATGGGAGAGGCCGGTGAAGGGCAGAACATCACGCATCAACAAAAGAAGATGGGCGAAGATGCTCTGCGGCAGTTTCGAGATCGTTTCAATATCCCGATCACCGACGACAGCGTCGATGATCTGCCTTTTTATCGCCCGTCAGAAGACAGCGCTGCCATGAGGTATCTCCGGGAGCGCAGGGAGGCGTTGGGTGGATATCTTCCGAGCCGAGATCCAAAAGCCGCTCCGCTCCAGATCCCCGAGCTTTCGTCGTTTAGTGTCGTTCTAGAGGGCAGCGGTGAAAGAGAAGTCTCGACCACAATGTCGTTTGTCCGCCTGCTCATGTCGCTGACCCGGGACAAAGGGATCCAGGACCACATCGTACCGATCGTCGCCGACGAGGCCCGCACATTCGGAATGGAGGGTATGTTCCGTCAGGTCGGGATCTATGCTCCCACCGGCCAGCTCTACACACCCGAAGATGCCGATCAGTTGGCGTACTATCGGGAAGACAAACAGGGTCAGATTCTTCAGGAGGGCATCTCCGAAGCCGGATCGCTGTCGTCATGGATCGCGGCGGGCACCTCGTATGCCAACCACGGTATTCATATGGTTCCGTTCTTTATCTTCTACTCGATGTTCGGTTTCCAACGGGTCGGTGATTTGATCTGGGCGGCTGCCGACATGAGAGCCAGAGGCTTCCTGATGGGCGCGACCTCGGGTCGGACCACTCTGAACGGCGAAGGATTGCAGCATCAGGATGGCCATAGCCATTTGATCTCGGCCACGGTTCCGAATTGTGTCTCATACGATCCCACGTTCGGGTACGAGTTGGCGGTCATCATCAACGACGGTCTGCGGAGAATGTACGAAGAAGACGAGAGCGTTTTCTACTACATCACGCTGTTAAACGAGAACTACACCCATCCGCAGATGCCCGCAGGTGTCGAAGAGGGTATTCGCAAGGGGATGTATCAGCTCGAACCTGGCGCCAAGAAGGGATCGCCTGGCAAATCGAAGACGCCGAGAGTGCAGCTGCTTGGCAGCGGTTCCATACTCCGTGAGGTGATTGCCGCCGCCGCGCTGCTCGAGAACGATTTTGGTGTCGAGTCGGATCTCTGGAGTGTGCCCAGCTTTACACAGCTCAGACGCGACGGAATCGATGTGGATCGTTGGAACCGTCTGCACCCGGATTCGAAGCCGAAGATCAGCTATGTCCAGGAATGCCTCGAGGGTCACGAGGGTCCTGTGATCGCATCGACCGATTACATGCGGTCGTTCGCCGATCAGATCCGCCAGTTTGTTCCGGGCAGCTATTCGACTCTTGGTACCGATGGGTTTGGGCGCAGCGATACCCGACCGAAACTACGCGGCTTCTTCGAGATCGACCGTCATCATGTGGCGATTGCCGCGCTGAAGGCTCTCGCTGACGAGGGCAAAGTTCCGGCGAAGCAGGTTGCTGACGCCATCAACAAATACGACATAAAAACAGAGGCCCCGAATCCGTGGGTAATCTGATCGAAGAAGTACAAGTCCCGGATATCGGTGATTTCGACGAGGTCGATGTGGTCGAAGTCCTGGTCTCTGCGGGGGATCGAGTCGCCACCGAAGACCCCTTGATCACGCTCGAAAGCGACAAGGCCACCATGGACGTGCCGGCTCCCAAGCCGGGTAAAGTGATCGATCTCAAAGTCAAGACCGGCGACAAAGTCGGTCAGGGAGCGGTGATTCTCACCCTCGAGGTGTCCGATGTGGAGATCGTCGATGCGAGCGAGGATCGAGCACCCTCGGGAGACGAGACAGATTCCGGTTCAGTGGCGGCCCAGCCTTCCGCCGCCACGGTCGTGGAGCCGACCACTCAGCAGGCTTCCAAACCGCCGACACCCGCGCCCTCTCCCGGCAGTGCATCTCCGGCGCCGATCGACGAGTTTCCCGATTCGACTGTCTATGCAAGTCCGGCGGTGCGCCGCTTTGCGCGCGAGCTTGGTGTCGATCTGAATCGAGTCAAGGGAACCGGCCGAAAAGGCAGGATCCTCAAGCAAGATGTTCAGGGGTTGGTCAAGAAAGTGATGACCGAGCCTGTAGGTACGGGGACCCCGGGCTTGCCTCCGATGCCGGTGATCGATTTCTCCAAGTTCGGTGAGGTCGAGATCGAGCCTCTGTCGAGGATCCAGCGTCTGTCTTTGGTCAACGTGCACCGGAGCTGGTTGCGGGTCCCGCACGTGACCCAACACGATGAGGCCGATGTGACCGAGATGGAAGAGTTTCGAAAGGCCCACGCCGAGGAGGCAAAAGCCCAGGGTTTCAAACTGACCCCGGTGGCCTTTTTGATGAAGGCTTCGGTTGCGGCTCTGAAGCAGTATCCGCGTGTAAACAGCTCTCTCGACTCTGACGAGGAGCATGTGATCTTGAAGAAGTACTATCACATAGCCGTGGCAGTCGATACGCCTCAGGGTCTGGTCGTTCCGGTGATTCGCGATGTGGATGAGAAGGGAATCTTCGAGCTTGCCCGCGAGCTCGGCGACATTAGCGAACGAGCTCGGGAAGGCAAGCTCAAGCTCGATGAGATGCGTGGCGCATCGTTCACGATTACAAGCCTGGGAGGAATCGGTGGCACTGCCTTTACGCCGATCGTCAATGCTCCCGAAGTCGCGATTCTCGGCCTGTCGCGAACCCTCCGTAGGCCTGTGTGGACAGGCGATTCCTGGGAGCCGCGTCTCATGTTGCCGCTGTCGCTGTCCTATGACCACAGGGTTATCGACGGCGCGTTGGCGGTCCGGTTCACAACCTATCTGTCCGGAGTCCTCTCCGACCTGAGGCGCCTCTTGCTGTGAGCGATCTGATCGAAGTTCGAATTCCCGACCTCGGTGAGGCCGAAAAGGTACAGCTTGTCGAGATCCTCGTGTCATCGGGAGATCGGGTCGATGCCGACGACAGTCTGATCACTCTGGAAAGCGATAAGGCGTCGATGGACGTCCCGTCGCCAGTCGCGGGGACGGTCAAAGAGATTCGGTTGGAGGTTGGGGCCGAGGTCGCGCAGGACGAGCTCATCCTGACTCTGGAAGTTCCGTCCGGGCAGACCGAGTCCAGCGCGGAAGAGCTGCTGGAGCTCGAAGCAGAAGATTCTGCCGTGCCTCCAGCACCCGGCCCAGTGCCGTCTCCTGCCCCCGAGCCTCAGGCACCCAGTCCGGTGCGTTCGGCTCCCACAGCAGTCGATCTCCATGCCGAAGTAGTGGTTCTGGGTTCAGGCCCCGGGGGATACACTGCGGCGTTCCGCGCCGCCGATCTGGGAAAGAGAGTCGTCCTGGTCGAGCGATACCCGATCATCGGTGGGGTGTGCCTCAACGTGGGGTGCATTCCTTCGAAAGCGCTGCTTCATGTCGCCGAAGTCATCGAAGAGGCCAAGGATTTAGAGTCTCGTGGGGTTGCGTTTGGGAAACCGAAGATCAACCTCGACGAGCTCCGTGGCTTCAAGGATTCTGTGGTTGGCCGATTGACAAAAGGGCTGAGTGCACTTGCCAAGAAACGCAAGGTCGAAGTCGTTCAAGGATCAGGAACGTTCAGTTCGTCTACGACCCTGCGAGTCGAATCCGAGGCTGGCTCGAAAACGATCTCGTTCGACCACGCTATTGTCGCCGTAGGCTCTCGCGTGATCGAGATTCCTGGCATTCCATGGGACGACCCCAGAGTCATGGATTCGACCGCCGCTCTCGAGATCGAAGAGATACCGAAGAAGCTACTGGTGATTGGCGGCGGCATCATCGGTCTCGAGATGGCCACGGTGTACGGTGGCTTGGGATCGAGATTGACCATCGTCGAGATGATGGACTGTCTGATCCCGGGATGCGATCGTGATCTGGTCAAACCCCTCGAGAGGCGTTTGAAGCGCCGTTACAAAGCCGAGATTCATCTCGGCACCAAGGTGGTCGAGGTGAAGCCACTCAAACGCGGCCTCAAGGTTCGCTTCGAGGGCGGCAAGGAGCCGGCTCCGGCGACTTTCGATCGTGTCCTGGTAGCGGTCGGTCGACGCCCGAATGGTGACCGAATCGGAGCTGGGTCTGCCGGCTTGGCGGTGGACGATCGGGGCTTTATCGCGGTCGACGAACAACAACGAACCAATATCCGGAATATCTTTGCAATTGGTGACGTGACCGGTCACCCGATGCTCGCCCACAAAGCGAGCTACGAAGGAAAGGTTGCGGCCGAAGTGGCCGCAGGTCTCAAGAGCGGGTTTGATGCCCGGGCGATCCCATCTGTAGCGTATACGGACCCCGAGATCGCCTGGGTGGGGCTCACCGAAACCGAAGCAGCTTTAGACGGAACAGCCTACGAGAAGGGTTCTTTCCCTTGGTCGGCCAGCGGGCGTTCTCTTGGCATGGGTCGTAGCGACGGGCTTACGAAGATTCTCTTCGATCCTGCTACCAAGAGGATCCTTGGCGGCGGTGTGGTCGGACCGTCGGCCGGCGACTTGATCGCCGAGCTGACATTGGCCATCGAGATGGATTGCGAAGCCGCGGACCTGGGGCTGACCATTCATCCACACCCGACCCTTTCCGAGACGGTCGCGTTTGCGGCTGAAGCCTTCGAGGGCACGATCACCGATCTCTACGTGCCTAAGAAGAAGTAGGACTCAATGCAAGACAGGAAGGTGACATGAACGAGCGCCGCATATGGTTTGATCGTGAGTTCGAGCTCGGCCTTCCGATCGAAGCGTTCCCCGATGTGCTGGAACGAGTCCGAGGCACACCAGCGCGATTGGAAGAGCAAGTCGCCACGTTGCCGTCGGAGGTGTTGACGGCGCGGCGAGACGAGTCGTGGACGATTCAGGAGAACGTCGGCCATTTGCTCGATCTCGAGCCCCTCTGGGCCGGTCGTCTCGAAGACTTGGTGAGAGGCGCCAGGCGACTTCGTGCGGCTGACCTCGAGAATAGGCGTACGCACGAGGCAGGGCACAACTTTCGCCAGATCGGTGCGCTGCTCGGTGAGTTCCGGGTCGACCGAGAGGCTGTAGTACAACGCTTGGAAGGTCTTCAACCGGAAGTGTTCACGCAAGTGGCGCTGCATCCGAGACTCGAGCAACCCATGTCCATCGTCGACCTTTTCTTTTTTGTGGCCGAGCACGACGATCACCACCTGGCCCGAATCAGTGAGATCCTGCATCAGGTGCGGTGAGCTGCTGCGAGCTGTCCTCGGAATCGGTAGGGCGAGTAGACTGAGGCGAAGCAGGTTGATCCAATAATGCAGACGCTGGCAGACATCGCGGTCGCAGTTGTTGCGACTCTTCACATCGGATTTCTCGTGCTCGAGATGTTTTTGTGGAACAAGCCGACCGGTCGGCGCATCTTTGGGCTCAGCAAAGAGTTTGCCGATCAGTCGGCCTCGCTCGCTGCGAATCAGGGTCTTTACAACGGATTTCTGGCGGCCGGCCTTGTTTGGGGCCTTTTGGCCGGAGCCGACGGGTTTGGCCTCAAGCTGTTTTTCCTGAGCTGTGTCGTCGCGGCGGGACTGTACGGTGCCGCGACTGCGAGTCGAACGATACTCTGGGTCCAGGCTGTACCGGGTCTGATCGCACTGGCCTTGGTTTGGTTCAGCCGCTCCGGTGGATAGGCAGACGCGATGAGATTACGATCGATTGGTGGCCTGTTGTGCATCCTGGTGATGATCGCAGGAACCCTTCTCGCTTCGAATCGTCCCGCCGAGGAGATTCCGGGCACCCTACTGGTTGGGCGTGCAATTCTGCCGGCTGAGACCTGGAGTGAAGGACCTCCCAGTGGTGAGTTCGACCAGGATGGCAACCGTTTCGATGGCCCCCGATTCCCGACCCAACCGGTCCAGGGTTTCAGCTCGATTCGTTGGCACAGTCGACCCGACAAGATCCATGTGCTGAGCGACAATGGCTATGGTGGTCGAGCCAATAGCCCCGATTATCTGCTTCGCATTTACCAATTCTCACTGGTTCAAGGCGACCGGAAAACAGGCGTCGAGCCCGCGATCGATCTGGAGGGCTTTGTGCAGCTCGACGATCGACACAAGTTGGTGCCGTTTCGTCTCGTAAACGAGACAACCGCCGATCGGTTGTTGACCGGTGCCGACTTCGACCCGGAATCCATGGTTGTGATGAGCGATGGCAGCTTCTGGATCGGAGACGAGTTTGGTCCCTATTTGTTGCATTTTGGTGCAGATGGAACGCTTCTCGAACCACCGTATTCGGTCGAGATTGCCGAAACCGAGCATCTGGTCCGTGTCTTCCGTTCGCCCCAAAACCCGTCTCTATTGGCAAGGGGGGCTGAGACGGATGCGGCGGCGATGGCCATAGTGGAAGTGTCGGGAGGGTTCGAGGGGCTGGCGCTGGATGCAAAGGGACAGAAACTCATGGCGATGTTCGAGAAAGGGGTGCGAGCGGATCCCTATCGGACGTTGCGCATCTTCGAGTTCGACTTGGAGAGTCGCCGATTCACCGGCAGGGTGCATCTGTATCGTCTTTCAGGTGATCGCCACCGGGTCGGCGAACTGACTCATCTAGCGGACTTGAAGTACCTGGTGATCGAACGGGATGACCAGGCCGGTGAGTTGGCCCGTTTCAAGCGGGTCTTTGGATTCGATCTGAAGGTGACTCAACCGAACGGTTGCGTAGAGAAGATCGAGATCGCCGACCTTCTCCACATTCGAGACCCCGACCTTCTGGCCTCGTCTGAGGGCGTGTTCGATTTTCCCTTCGTCACCGTCGAGAGCATCGAGATCGTAGATGACCATACCCTCTTGATCGCCAATGACAACAACTTCGATACCAGTGGTGCTCGGGGCGAGGGTGTTCCGAACGACAACGAGGTGATCTGGATCAGGCTGGACGAGCCTCTGCGCTAGTACCTCTGCGCACCGCGTCGAGATTCGAGGGATCGTCGAGCTGGTTCTGCATTGTGTCGAGAAACTGCGCCACATGCAGACCGTCCATCAGGGCGTGGTGAGCCTCGACCGAGATCGGCATCTTGCGAAACTCTCCGACCCGATGGTGCTTGCCAAAGACGATGCGGGGAATCGAGTCCCGGGCTCCTCGATTTCTGGCATGGGAGAAACTCGAGAAGCTTACCCAGGGGATGACCGAGTAGTAGATCATTCCCAGATCGCTTGACGGCTCGACAAGCTCGCCGTGTTGCTTGCGAACTCTTGCGACTTCCTTTTCACCCCGGGCAGCGAATTCCGCATAGTCGGTCGTGTATCTGAAACAGCCGAACCCGAAAGTCTGGTCGTCCCGCAGAACCGTGGATCCGCAATCGACCGTATCGAACACCAGAACCGAGTCGCCGTCGAGGCGATAGCGAAACGACTCGATCTGATTGGCAGCGATCAGTGAGATCCAGAGAGACGCAAGAAAGAAAGAGCCGTTTTCCAGAGAGTCGACTCGCTGGAACAACTTGGTGACGTCGACTTCGGTGCAGAGATTGAAGAAAGGATCTTCACTCTTCCTGAAGAAGTCGAAATGATGACGGCGGTTCCAGGATTCGATGTCCAGTGATCGGGGCATTGAAGGTCTCGACTGGCTTGCAGGGGTCGGACGGTGTTCGGACCCAAAACCAACCATATCCAAGAATTAGCGGTTTCGAGTCGATCCATCGACCGAACCGGTACAGTCTATGGAAAAATCGTCTGTCTGTTCGACGTTCCGATGGCGTGACCACTCGATCGACGGGTCTCTTGTCGACCCCGTCCGGCCGGAAGCGAGCCCGGCGATCGGCTGTTGTCGAGCTTCCCGAACTCGGATCGATCTCTGGAGATCTAGATCTGGCAAAACGAAAGAAGAAGAGGAAGAAGAAACGCGGTCTGCTGGTCAGGAGTCTGTCGAACGCGATCGTTGCGGTAATCCTTCTCGTAGGGGTTACAGTTGTTGTTGTTTTGCCCTGGCGTTGGATCTCACCACCGACCAGCGCTTTTGTGATCCGAGCCCGGATTTCCGGCAGTCGAGCAGCGATCGACTGGGTGGATTGGAATCAGATCTCTCCAAATCTGCCCATCGCGGTGGTCGCCTCGGAAGATCAAGACTTTCCATTCCACTATGGATTCGACCTCGACTCGATAGAGAAGGCTGTTCGAGAGCGCGACCAACGCGTCCGGGGCGCAAGTACGATTACCCAGCAAGTGGCAAAGAACCTGTTCCTCTGGCCCGAGCGTAGCTGGGTTCGCAAGGGTCTTGAAGCCTATCTGGCGGTATTTATCGAGACTCTATGGCCCAAACAGAGGATTCTCGAGATCTATATGAACATCGCGCAGTTCGGTCCCGACACCTTTGGTGTAGGTGTGGCGGCCCCCACCTTTTTCGGAGTACCTGCCGAACAACTTAGCCCGCGACAGTCGGCTCTGCTTGCGGCGGTCCTGCCGAGTCCACGACGGATGTCTGTGACAAAGCCTTCGCCCTACGTCGAGAAGCGAGTAGCATGGATATCGAATCAGATCGAACAGCTAGGAGGGTCTGCCTACCTGGACGGGATGTGAGCCCAGAAGATCGAACAAGGAGAGGAGATCGAGAGGGGAGAGGTCTTCGCGACGTTTAACGAAGGGCCAGATATGACAATTCAATCGATCCAGCCGCCAACAAGGCTGGTGTCGGCTAGATAGAGGAACGACCCATGATCGAGCTTTCAAGACCTGAGGCAGACGAGTACGACCCGTATTACACGGGCTATGTCGAACAGATCCGGGAGGCCAACGTGATCGATGTCCTGCGCCGGCAGCAGCTAGGCTCGGAGGCGATTCTGACAAAGGTCACCGACGAAGCCGCCAGCTTCCGATATGCACCCGACAAATGGAGTGTCAAAGAGGTCGTTGGCCATGTCAGCGACACCGAACGAGTATTCGCCTATCGGGCGCTCTGTATCGCACGTGGCGATACCCAGTCGCTTCCCGGAATGGATCAGGACATCTATGTCGCTGGGGCCAACTTCGAGACTCGTAGCATGGACAGCATGGTGCAAGAGTTCTCCGCTGTGCGCTCTGCCACGATCGCTCTGTTCGAGAGTCTCGATGAAGAGAGCTGGGTTCGCCGTGGTGTTGCAAACGATGTGGCGGTCTCGGTGCGAGCACTCGCGTTCATCATTGCCGGTCACGAGTTTCACCACATGGCGATCCTGCGAGATAGATACGGAGTCGGTTCGTGAGTCGAGCGGTACAGGGGGCGATAAGCAGGCTTCCAGTTCAGAAGCTGCTCATCGAGGTGCTCTCCATCGTGCTGGCTGTTCTTCTGGCCCTGGGGATGAATCAGTGGCGTGAGACCCTGGCGAATCGCGCCCTGGCCCAGACAGCTCTTGCCAACATCGAGCTCGAGCTTCGCTCCAACCAAGATCTGCTGGTGCTGCTCAATGAGAACAATAGGTCGGTGACGGCCTCGATACACAATGAAGATGTCGAGACCGAGAGCTCTGCAGCCTTTGTTCCCGGTCTTCAACTTCAGGAGATTGCATGGAATGCCCTTCTGTCGACAGGAGTTTCAAGCTATGTGGATTACGACACGGTCCTCATGCTGTCGAAACTGTACTCTGTGCAGGAGGTCTACAAGGAGCTCGGTACGCAGATTGTCCAAGCAGAGCTCAATTCGGCAGCGTACGCGGCAGCTGCAGGCACTACAATAGATGAACAGCAGAAGCTCGAGCAGTTCGCGGGTTTTCTCGAGCTTCTAGTGGCAATCGAGATCGAGCTGTTGCAAACCTATGAAATCACTTTGGTGGAGTTGGATGACTCCTAGATCGGATTGGAGGTCGACATGGTTTCCGATATCGAGCTGAAAGTGGCGATCTACAGCCACATCGCCGAAACGACGAGGGCACCGACCGTGTTCGAGATGGCGGGCGCAGTTGGAATGCGAGAGAAGGAGGTCTTCGATGGTTTCCAGCGACTAGCAGCCAGCCGAGTTCTGGTGCTGGAACCCGACGGAGAGACCATCCGCATGGCGCCTCCTTTTTCCGGTATTCCAACGCAACATCGAGTCCGGGTGGGTAGCAAGGAGTACTATGCAAACTGCGCCTGGGACGCACTCGGGATCCCTGCCGCCCTGCATGCCGATGCGGAGATCTACTCCCGCTGCGAGCAGTCGAAACAACCCCTACACATCGTGGTCGAGGGAAGACCTTTTCCGGTGCCCTGCGTGATCCATTTTGCGGTTCCGGCTGCGCAATGGTGGGACGATATCGTCTATACCTGACAGACCATGCTTTTCTTCCGGTCGGAAGAGATGGTCAACGAATGGTGTGAGGCGAATTTCGTACTGCGACAACCACTCATCGAGTTGGATCAGCTATGGAGCCTCTCGGTCGAGTGGTACGACAACCGGATGACGGCCGATGCGCGCAGACCCGGACCTGATGAGATGAAAGAGATCTTTGCCCGGCACGGTCTGACAGGGCCATTCTGGGACCCGCAATCGGACTACTTCGGGTAAGCGTGTAACCAACCGAGGCAGAAACGCGGCCTGGCGTTGGTGAGCCTGTTTCGTTAGTGTTTTCCGAACATGGCGAGAAATATCGAGATCAAGGCTCGGGTGCGAGACCCGGCACGGTTCCGCGAGCTTGTCGAATCGATCTGTGAGACCGCACCGGTGACGATCCGGCAAGAAGACGTCTTCTTCGAGAGCCCCAAGGGTCGCCTGAAGCTTCGCAAGCTCGCAGATGGTACCGCGGAACTGATCCAATATGATCGCCCCGACTCGCTGGAACCGACAGGGTCCGACTACATCAAGACAGAAATTGACGATCCTCTAGGCATAGAAGCAGTGCTGAGCTGCGCTCTCGGGGTCCGTGGAGTAGTGCGAAAGGAGCGCAAGCTGTATATGGTGGATCGCACCCGGGTCCACTTCGACAGGGTCGAGGGATTGGGCAATTTCATGGAGTTGGAGGTGGTTCAGTCTCCCGGAGAGTCGAGCGATCAGGCGATGAAAGTCGCAGAGGAGCTGATGGTGAGACTCGCCATCGCTCAAGACGATTTGGTCGAGCAGGCCTATATCGATCTGCTGGAAGGGATGACGACCGGTGAGTGAGGCCTCGGTGCGCGAGTATTCGCGATCGGGTGTCTACAGTCGATTGTTCGCTCGGTACTACGACCGCTTTGTCGCTGAGTATGAAACCTATATCGAGCCGCGAAAGCGGCAGCTTTTCTCGGATATCGGGGGCACGGTGGTCGAGATCGGTGCAGGTACCGGAGCGAACTTGAAGTTTGTCCCGAGAGACTGTCGATGGATCGGCGTCGAGCCGAACAGATATATGCATCCACAGCTACTCCACAAGGCTCGCGAACGGGGCGTCTCCGCTGAAATACAAACCGCCAGCGCCGAAGGTCTCCCCGTGGCCGACTCTCTGGCAGATGTCGTCGTCTCGACCCTGGTGCTCTGCTCGGTTCCGAATGTCGATCGAGTGATGAGCGAGGTTTGCAGGATACTCAAGCCCGGCGGAAGGTTTGTCTTTCTCGAACATGTCGCCGCGCCGAGCGGTACTTCCAGGCGCTGGATCCAGCAGCTTGTCTTTCCGGTCTGGTACTTGTGCGGCGATGGTTGTCGAGTGAATCGCGATACCGTGGGATCGATCCGCAGGGCTGGCTTTTCGGCTCTCGAGCTCGACGCATTCGACCTCCCAAGCCCACCGGGCTTGCCCTGGATAAGTCCCCATATCATGGGCAACGCGACCCTTTGAGACTTTGATTGTCGGGAGAATCTGAATGGTACGACTCATCGACAGTGCCGTCATTGTGGCGGCTGAAGGCAACAAACCGAAGAAGATCGAAGAGTTCGTCGGGCGAGTTCGCTCAGGGCACGATGCTGTGAGCGTGGCGCGCATGACCTCTCCACAGGGCTGGATCGAGCCCGGTCAAAAGCCGGAGTTCGAGGAGATCACGGTCGTTCTCGACGGTATGGTGCGGGTCGAGCACGAGGACGGCGCGATCGAGGTGCGAGCCGGTCAGGCCATCATTTCGGAGCCGGGAGAGTGGGTTCGCTACAGCACCCCCGAGCCGGAAGGAGCCTCCTATGTGGCAATCTGTCTGCCGGCATTCTCGCCCGAAATAGCCCATCGGGATTCAGACCAGGAATAGCGCCGTGGCTGCGAGTCGGTCCGAGATAGAGGCACTTGAATCCCGGCTCGCGCGAATCAACGAGCACCGCGGGCTCTGTGGCCTAGACAAGGGGGCCCAATTGCTCGAGCGAGCCGTCGAAGAGAAATTCCGTTGCTCCGAGAGTCTGGCTGTTTACGGTAGCTTGGCCCCGGGCCGGGAGAACTTCCACGTAATCTCGCACTTGAAGGGCAACTGGAGAAAGGCGGAGGTTCGTGGGGACCTTTTCGATAGGGGCTGGAGTGCCGGTCTGGGCTTTCCGGCAATGCGGTGGAGACCCAATGGGCAACCTCTCGAAGTCGACGTTTTCGAATCGTCGGGCTTACCTGGTGCCTGGGCCGACCTCGACCGCTTCGAGGGTCCGGGATATTTGCGCATTCTGGTGCCGTACTACGTTGAGCATCATCTGGCCGGTGTAACCAATATCTATGAGTTGGCGCCTGAAGATGCAGAAGCCGAAGCCGCCCAGATCATCCTCTCTACGCCCCGTTTCTACTTGCGCGAATTGAACCTCGAGGATCTCGACTACTTGGCAGATCTGATGGCCGACCCCGAGGTCATGCGCTATTTTGAAGGACCTCTGACGCGAGAAGAGTCCAAGGCTTGGATCGATCGACAGCTAGATCGCTACGCAAGGGATGGTTGTGGCTATTGGTTGGTTGTGGAGAAGTCTTCGCACCAACCCCTGGGTCAGGTCGGAGTTCTGATGAACGAGGTCGATGGTGCTGTCGAGCCTGCTCTCGGTTACATCGTCGATCGGAGGCACTGGAGGCAGGCAGTGGCCTCCGAGACTGCGGCAGCCTGTATCGAGTGGGTCTTTGCCGAGACCGAGTATTCGCGCGTGATCACCCTCGTCAGACCCGAGAACACGGCGTCGAGGGCCTTGGCCCGGAAGATCTGCATGGTGGAGCTGGGGCAGACCCGGTTTTCGGATATCGAGCACATCGTCTTTTCGACCGATCGACCGGATCGAGAGCCGCGCTCGACGAGTTGAGGCGGGGGAGCAAAGGTTACGAGCCACTGTATTATGGGTCGCCTCGATTCAACAGGGCCAACAGGAGTGAGCCAAGAAGGAGTCGTAGATGATGCGAACGCTAATCGGAGTTCTTTTGATCGCCAGCGCCTTTTCACTCGAGATAGTTCAAGCCCAGGATGCCCCTTATTCTGGGCTCGAAACTCGAAACATCAAGGCGCTGAGCACCGAGCAGATCGATGAGTATCGGCAAGGCCGCGGCATGGGTCTGGCCTTGGCGGCAGAGCTCAACGGTTATCCCGGACCGAAACATGTACTCGAACTCAAAAATGAGCTGGTCCTGACCTCGACGCAAGAGACGAGCGCCGAAGAAATATTCGAGCAGATGCAGAACTCGGCAATCGTCTTGGGTGGGGCCATCATCGAGCAGGAAGCGGCCCTCGACGCCCTTTTTGAAGCGGGCACTATCGAGAAACAAGATCTTCAGGACAGACTGACCGAGATCGCGGCATTGAAGGGCGAGCTTCGCAACGTCCACCTAGCGGCTCATCTCGAAACCAGGAAGTTGCTCACCGAGGAGCAGATTGACACCTACATCCTTCTGCGCGGCTACGGCGGAGATTCGTCACAGGACCACCAGCATCACCGGGGACACGGTGGCTCATGAAGCCGGCGCCCATCAAAGACACTATTTCGATCGACGACCTGGACAAAATCGACATCCGTGTCGGCCAGATTGCCGAAGTCGTTGATGTTCCCGAGTCACGCAAGCTGGTGAGGCTTAGCGTGGATTTTGGTGATCATCGAAGGACGATTCTCGCGGGGATCAAGCAGGAACGTGAGGATCCGACACGGCTTCGAGGTAAACAGGCCCTGTTTGTGGTGAATCTCGCAGCCCGAGAGATGGCCGGCGTGATATCAGAGGGAATGTTGTTGGACATCGGTTACCCCGACGGCATCGTTCCGGTTCTCGCATCGCCTGAGATCCCGGTACCCAACGGTTCCCGAGCGGGTTGAGGAGGTGGCATGATTCAGCGAATCTCAATACTGGTAGTGATGTCTTTTCTGGCTGCCCTGGAAGGCGCCGTTGCACAGAACACCGACGCCGCCGAAAAGGCTGCGGTGACGGCGGCCCAGAACTGGCTCGAGATCGTAGATCGCGGTGACTACGCGAAGAGCTGGTCGGAGGCGGCGTCCTACTTCAGAAATGCAGTCACCAAGTCGATCTGGGAGCAACAGCTGGTGGGCGTTCGAAAACCTCTGGGCAAAGTCGGGTCTCGAAAGGTTAAATCAGCCAAGTACGCGACCTCGTTGCCCGGGGCGCCGGATGGCGAGTATGTGATCATCCAAATGGACACCCGTTTCGAAAACAAGGGTGCGGCCATCGAGACCGTCACCCCGATGCTGGACCAGGACGGGTCGTGGCGCGTCGCCGGCTACTACATCAAGTAGAACAACGAGGATTCTTTGTATGGGATCGACCGAACGGATCAAGCGCACATTCGAACGCAGCAAGAAAGCCCTGACTCTCAAGCCTTCGATGGGTCGCGGAACGGCAACGACGAGGGCCAAGTTGGTCGACGGACTTCAATTCGAGGTCGAAGACGGTGTCTGGAAGATGAACGTGGATATGTCCGAGAAGTCGGGTGGATCGGGCTCAGCTCCTGATCCCGGTGTCTATGGGAGGTCGGCTTTGGCTAGCTGTCTCGGAATCAACTACGCTCTCCACGCAGCCGTCCGGGGCTTGAAGATCTCGAATCTTGAAATCGAGGTGCAGGCCGACTACGACTCGAACGGAAACTACGGCACCATCGATCAGCCGCCGGGATATCGCCAGGTGAGGTATGTCGTGGCAATCGAAGCCGACGCCAGTGAGGGCGAGATTCATCGATTTGTCGAACAGGCCGACAAGCACTGTCCCTATCTAGACATATTTGCCCGACCGATCGATGTTCGGCGTGAGGTTCGGGTTGTAGCATCACAGGAGTGATCTGAATGGACGGGCGACTTCAGAGGCGAGTGCAGAGGTATGGGTGGGACAAGGCATCGACTTACTATGAGCGGTTCTGGGCTCAGCAACTGGGGCCTGCCCAGGGCTGGCTTCTGGATGTCGCAGCAATCAAGCCGGGCCAAAAGATTCTCGATGTAGCCTGTGGCACCGGCCTGGTGACGATTCCGGCAGCAAAAGCGACTGGAGACTCGGGCAAGGTCGTTGCCACCGACATCTCGCAGAAGATGGTCGATATGTTGACGGAACGGGTCAGTCAAGAGGGTTTGGAGCAAGTCTCGACGGCCAGAATGGACGCCGAGAATCTCGATTTCTCCGACGATTCGTTCGATGTGGTTCTCTGCGCCTTGGGTCTGATGTATGTTCCGTCGCCGGTCGAGGCCTTGAAAGAAATGAAGCGGGTGCTCAAACCGGGAGGTCGAGCGGTTGCGTCTGTCTGGGGAGCGCGGGAGAACTGTGGCTGGGCGGAGATTTTTCCAATCGTCGACGCCCGTGTGAAATCGGAAGTGTGTCCGATGTTTTTTCACCTTGGCACCGATGAAGGGATGCGCCTCCATTTCGAGACTGCCGAATTCGACCAGGTCGCCAGCGTGCGACTGTCGTCGATTCTCGTCTACGAAAGCTCCGAAGACGCATTGGGAGCCGCCTTCGAAGGCGGACCCGTGGCGATGGCCTATTCTCGTTTCGAGCCCTCGGTCCGCGATGAGGTGCACGCCGAGTACCTGGAGTCGATCGAGGCCCACAAGGACAGGGCTGGTTACCAGATCCCCGGTGAGTTCGTGATCAGCCAGGGAATCAAGAACAAGTAAGAGACCGCCGGGTGCCGCCGGGCGTCCTGCAAGCTCTACGTCGGGGCCGAGAACCCCCCACTCAGTCTTCCGGGTCCGAGCTCGTGTGATCGTGCACAACGACCCAGCGGTCATCAACCCGTTGCATGACCAGGGTAAAGATCCCCCCAGCCTCTCCGCTTGACCCCGAAAGATCCCAACGTCCCAGAACCCACGCGGAATCTTTGCCCAGTGGATGAACCTCGAGATTACTGAATCTGAGATTCCCCATGGTCTCGGGGGAGCTACCATAGCTTTGTTTGTATTTTTCGTAGGTGACCTGCCAGCCTCGGCGCACCTGACTGCCGGAGGTAAACACCAGCTCCGGGCCCTTGAGATAGCCCTCCATAAAACCCTCCAGATCACCTCGATTCCAGGCCTCCGCCTGACTCTGGATGACCGCCCTGATCGAGTCCTCGTTGGACAACTCGCTCCCACTCGAGCCTGCCACCAAGAAG
>CAJHZD010000291.1_pt1 | contig 30964 bp, 26 predicted proteins | sample 9198941 | NCBI WGS metagenome assembly CAJHZD01 (sample SAMEA7708371, study PRJEB35096) | sediment metagenome | biome: marine neritic benthic zone biome [ENVO:01000025]; feature: sediment [ENVO:00002007]; material: shallow marine sediment [ENVO:03000034] sea grass bed [ENVO_01000059] ...
GGCTCATCCGAAATCTCCCCAATCGATTGGGGAACCTCAAAGAAGGGAAAGAGGACGGCGTGAACATATCAGTGATCGGTACCGGGTACGTAGGACTCGTCACGGGAGCGTGCTTCGCCGAATTCGGCAATCACGTGATCTGTGTCGACAAGGATGAGAAGAGGATCGGAGCGCTGAAAGAGGGCAAGGTTCCCTTCTTCGAACCGGGTCTCGAAGGACTCGTGGAGAGGGTGACTCGTGCAGGTCGATTGGAGTTCACCACCGATCTGGCGGCATCGATCCGTGAGTCGTTGGTCTTGTTTATTGCTGTCGGCACCCCCCAGTCGGAGGACGGCAGCGCCGACCTCAGCTTCGTCATGCAGGTCGCCAAGTCGGTAGCCGAGAACCTCAATGGCTACAAGGTCGTGGTGACCAAGAGCACGGTTCCTGCCGGCACCGGGCGCAAAGTCCGGGCGGCAATCGAGGAGAGCAACACCCAGGACTTCGACTTCAGCGTCGCCTCGAATCCCGAGTTTCTCCGGGAGGGCTCGGCGATCGAGGATTTCATGCGTCCGAACCGTGTCGTGATCGGCACCGAGGCCGAGGCGTCGGCCGCGATCCTCACCGATCTCTACCGGCCGCTGTATCTACTCGAAACCCCAGTCTTGGTGACGAACGTGGTGACGGCTGAAGTGATCAAGTACGCCTCAAACGCGTTCTTGGCGACCAAGATCTCGTTCATCAACGAGATGGCCGATCTGTGCGAAGCCGTGGGTGCGGACGTCCATGTAGTCGCTAAGGGCATGGGACTCGACAAGCGGATCGGCCCCAAGTTTTTGCACCCCGGACCGGGCTACGGGGGCTCCTGCTTTCCCAAGGACACGCGGGCAGTGGCCCAATTGGCGCGGGACCACGACGTCGATCTCCGCGTCGTCGATGCGGTCATTGAATGCAACGAGAAGCGCAAAGAGAACATGCTGGCGAAGATCGCGGCGGCCATGGACGACAATCTGGAAGGCCGTACCATAGCCATGCTTGGACTCACCTTCAAGCCGAACACCGACGATCTTCGCGAATCTCCGGCGCTGGCCATACTAGGCGGGCTTCTCGCCTCCGGAGCCAGTCTGCGAGTTTTTGATCCGGCAGGTATAAACGATATGCTTCGCCAAGCCCATCCGACCGTGCAGTTCTGTGAAGACGAATATGAGGCGATCTCGGGGGCTGAGTGCTTGGTAGTGGCGACCGAATGGAATCAGTTTCGTGGACTCGATCTCCATCGTGTCAGGGAGATCATGGCCACACCCTTGATCATCGATCTTCGCAACGTCTACGACCCGGAAACCGTGCGGATCAGCGGCTTTGAGTACGTCGGGATTGGACGCCCCTGAATCACCGGGTCGTCCTTTCCCTGCCTTCATCTGGAACCATCGGCAGGACGCCAGGTACTGGGCTTCCCAGCGCGGATCGGATTTGTTTGAGGAGAGCATTCAACTCCGTTCCCTCGTCTGATCGAAAGGTGTCGGGGTTCTCGAGGAGCATGACCGCCCGTTCGAGGCGGGCGAACTGAGTCATGAGGCGACCCTCACATCAGGATCGTCACTGGCATTGGACGCCTGCACTTTCGCGAGGAATCTCTGGAGTTCACGAGGCGAGTCCTCACGAATCAGCAGTAGGACATCGAATCTACCTGTCGAGCTCTGGTAGGGAGTATCAATAAACTGGTGAGCGAGGGAAAAGCGCCAAAGTCCGACTTCATATGGCGGGAAATCAACTTCCCAAGTATAACGATTCGTATAGGTGCTGCTGACAGAGAACCGTCTCCCTGAGGGTGAGATAAACGCCCAGCTCACTTCTTGGAGCTCGGGCGGTTGGGTGCGTACCCATGTATCCTTGAATGACGAATGAGAATCCTGGCCGAGGCCGATCACGAACTGACCAGCGACAATCCGGGCATCAATTTTTCCCAAGCACCAGGTAGCGGGCGCGGAATCCCGGTCCAGGGGTCGACACTGCTTGCGGATCGAGGGCGAATCTCGAACGTTGGTGTCAATGTGTCCTTCTCGCTATAGAAGCTGGCCACTATCTGGGAGGCACCTGCCGTATTCAACGGTCCGATCTCGTATTTCCGGCCATACTCGAGCACCGTTCGAAGGAAGATCGAGTTGATTTTGGCCCTGCTGCTCCACCGAAGCACCAGTCGAGGTCTCCGCGAGGGATTCATCCGATCACCGTGGTTGCCCGAGTAGAGCGTCAGGAGGCTGCACACTAGATCTTCTCGGTAGTCGGAAAGCTTGACCAAGAAGACTAAAGGGAGACCTGAATCAACCCGTTGATCGACATAGGAGGTGAATGCAGGTGACTGAAAGTCGATAGTAGGATCGCCCGCTTCGAATGCGGCTTCCGCCAAAGGCATCTCACCGGTAACAGAAGACAGGTCCGAGTCCGGGACGTAGTTTGCTCCCGGAAGCCCCCAAGGAGCTTCGCCGTGGGCCCGATCATTTCACCAAACCTCACCTTCAGTCGGCGGGCTCACGTTGTTCTGGAAAGTTCCACTCTGGCCCGGATTGAAGTCGCTCCTAACCTCGTAGAGCATGATTCTGACTGGAGAATCCGGGCCCTTTTCCACTGCGACCGAGAGCGTTGTGTCATCGACCATACTGAATGGTGGCAGCTGGATTCCCTGCCATCGTTGGACGCTTCGGAAGAGTTCGTTTTCTCCAAACAGAGGCCCGGAGCCACGACGGCCGATCCGAACATGAGATTGCCCCGGCTGGTTCCAGGCGTACCTGAATGTGCCATCAAGGAATCCGCGAAGGTCATTGTCTTCCATTCCTGAGTAGTCAGGTCCGTTAACAAAGGTCGTTTCACGAAGGGAGGGCTAACGATGCCCGGGAGAGTCGCCAAACCATGAAAGGCATAGGGTGCCCCGGACGGACGGCATATCCAGAACCGGATCCATCGAATGGATTGAGTCGCCGCCCGAGCTCTCGGTCCGCCGATCCGGTGCGAATAACAGCAATCCTGCGATTAGGAGAATCGCCAGCACTTCGAGAGCTCTTCGCATGGCTGACCTCCTGGACGGGTCTAAGCGCTAGCGAGCCGTGGCTCTACCAGGCTCGACAACTTCCGAATTCTGGACCTAAGCCTTTCTTCTTGTCTAGGATTCGTTCCCCAGTCTGTCCGACGCTTCAGAAGGTCGTCCATGATGACGACCGATTCGGTTTCGATTAGCCGCCTTACTACGCGCTCCGCCTGAGGCTCGTTCTCATCGAGCAGAGCCTCCATCTCTGAGGGGTCAGGAGGAATCGGAGTACTAGGTGGCCGGCCATCTTGATATGGCATGAGCCTCGTGTCGAGATACCGGGCAACAGACTTGAGGGTCTTTTCAGCGACAAATCGCGCGGTAGTGTACTTGACTCCGGTGACGCTAAAGAGACCGCGCGGACCGCCGATCGATTCATGGTGAAGGATCCGGTCTTGCGAAGCCGTAGTGGACTGGCCGTGGCCCGTTGCCGGTAGCAGACCGTACAAAGCTCTGAGCACCTCTTGTCGGCGAAGGGGTGGCCACGGGATCGCACTGTTCAATTCGTCGATCAACTCCTTGATTGTGCTTTCCTCAATGGTTGGCTGCTGCAGACCCTGGGGCCAGGCAAGGTGAGCGGTGCCAGCCAAGATCTTCCCGTTCCAAGGACACAAGAACAGGATCTTGCCCTTTCGAGAAGAGGAACTCACCGCGACGGCCAGGTCTTTCGGCGCCGCTCTATCGATGAGAATATTGACAGCCATCGAGTGGTAGAAGAGATCCTCGACATCGCGATCCATGGTGGCCGAAACTTCTCTGCTCCATGGCCCCGCGCAGTTGATCACCGACCGGGTCTGAAATTCGAAATCCGCGCCCGAGGCACGATCGGTGGCTCGGACTCCGACTACTTGATCACCTCTCTTGATCACGCCGCAGGCCGTCATGTAGTTGAGGGTGTACGCGTCGTGGTTCGCAGCCCAATGAAGCATTTCCATTGCCACTCGTTGAGGCCTGAGCAGGAGCCCGTCGAACCACAGCGCTGAACCCTTGAGGCGTTTCTTCTCCACGTCCGGAAATCTTTGGCAGGTTTCTCCAACACTGATGATCCTGCCTTTGGGGAGCTTGCCGGATTCTCCAGGTTTTGCGCCCGGTTTGAAAGAAAGCACATTGTTGGCAGTGAGTGCCAACCGGAGGGCAGACTTGCGGTGAAGACCGCTGTTGTAGAGGGGCATCATGCAAGCAATTGGCTTTGTGTGGACGGGGAACGTCCTGAGAAACCAGCCACGCTCTTCGACCGATCTATAGAACCTTCCAAGGTCAAAGCTCTGGAGGTATCGGAGCCCCCCATGGAGGATTCTCATGCTGTTCCAAGAGGTCTCGCCCGCGAAGTCGGAACGCTCCAGGAGGAGAGTGCTGAGACCTCTTCGCGAGGACTCGAGGGCCAAGGAGATGCCATGAATGCCGCCGCCGACGATGGCGATGTCATATCGCTTGCCGCTGGCTTCGACGGGATTTCGAGTGATCATTGCTTCGAGTCCTAGGCCACTCCGATGCTCGGATTCGGAAGCACCTCAAGATTGGCCCTTTGATCGGTCGCTCCGCAGATCAATTCTCCTGAGCTGCATTCTAATCTGGTTGGCTGCGAACCGCAGGAATGTCGGTCCGCGACCATACGCCATGGGGCTCTGTCGCAGCTGGCGAACGCTGTCCACCAAGTTGCTCGTGGGTGACTCCCAGTCGATCTCGGAATCCAGGATGAAGCCAGATGAGCCGACCCTCCAGATCTCAGAGCGGAATGGGAGAGGATCCGAGCCAGAGAGGACCCGAAAGCCTTTGTCGGCAGCCGTGCCCAACAAGGTAGGGGTTGGGCTACGCTCCGGACGGCCCCCGTTGTCCGCCAGAAAGGTCGTTCTGGGATCCAGTCTGTCGAGAGCGGTCCTGAGAATCTTGCCTCGACGGAACCACCACTTGCCGAAGCCCCAGGGTACGACGGGAATGCTGCCCTCAGAATCGATGAGCCCTACGCATTCGTCTAGCGGCAGGTCTGAAGGCATCTGTGAGACGGTTCCCAAGCCGAGGACCTCCAGCCCCTCGGTGGTCAGGCATTGGCGACCGGGAATAAGGATGATGGTTGTGACCCCGGAGCCCTGTGCGACAAATGCTGCACCATCCGCTGCACGTTCAAGCTTCCACATCCCCTGTCTCGCTATTGAATCCAGTTGCGATTCGACAACTGAGAGGGGCGGGGCGTCCCCAATCTCAGCGATGCAGAGAACTCCGAGAACCTTCCGGCTGGAGTGGCGTGCGGGGACGAATCGTTTGAAGTTCCGGTCAGCGGAGTCTAGAAAGGGGCTCAATTCAAAGCACCCATGAAGGTGCACATGAGAGTCGAACATGATCGGAGTCCGTGTGGCCGCAGTTCCCGAGTTCATCTGCTGCCTTACCCGCACTGCCGCTGTTTGTCCGCGTCGGTCGCTTTCATCGCGAAAAGGATGGCTCCGATCGAAGCGTAGATGAGCGTTGCGCAGAGGAACATCCACACCATCATGGCAGCATCGACCCGCGAGTAGTCGAGCTTCGAGGACAGACCGATCATGGTCCATTCACGGAGACCCATGCCGTTGATGGTTATGGGTATCATCGACACAAGTGTGACGAGGGGCACCGCGACTAACAGCTCACGAAACTCGATCCCGGCGTTCAGAACTCGACTGAACAGCCAGTACTGAAATACCAGCAGACCCTGAAGTCCCAACGTAAGAATACCAGCGCGAAGCAGGATATCCGGACGCTTGCGGTATTGCTGAAATGGGCTTTTGAGAGATCGCCATCGTCCGCGAATCCACTCGCACAAATCCGTCGGCGGCCGCAGGAACCCTAGCGGCGCAATTGCTGCTAGAGACTTCTGATCCACGGAAGCCGGCTTGTCCAAGAACAACAGGCTGCGCGCCGTGTCCTTGAGGTTCTCGGGGCTCCACAGGATGCCGATGCCAGCGAATCCAAGATGGGTGGCAAGACCCAGGAGTCGGCCGGTGACTACAGCCGCGAAGGCTGTCGAAAACGATGAGATGTGCCGCGAAAGCTGCCTCACAACGTAGGCGTCGCCGCCGAGAGAGGTTGGTAGAAAATGGTTGAGGAAAGCGCCTATCAGTAGAAACCTGAGTATAAGACTTCTCCTTAGGCGTCGTGACTGAACGGTGAGCAATGTCGAGATTCGCTCGACCGCGATGATATATCCGAGTGCGGGAGGCAGGACCAGAGCGAGCACGAGAAGCCGCCAATTACTTCTCGCCTCGGACAGGGAGTGGCCTAGGTTGTCGATTTCTATGCTCAAGAACAGCAGGCCGAGAAGTCCAGCGCTGAAGAGCAGGCGGAGGATCAGCCGAAGTCGACGTGTCGACTCCGAGGCTTGCGGTTCGGAAGCGCTCAGATCGGGCTGAATACGGTCTCCTGTCCGTCGGTTAAGCGATCGTTGAAGCTGCTGGCTGATCCGATAGGTAGCCGTTCTCCCGATACCACTGTGACGTCCGAGCGAGGCCCTCCTCGATCCCGACCTTGGCGACATATCCTAAGTCGTTGGCAGCTTTGTCGATTTTGAAAGCTCTGACCTGGCGGAACCAATCGACTCGTCTCCTGAACAGGGGCGGGCTGATACGAAAAGGCCGACAGCCGAACTCGCAAGTCACAGCAGCCATCCAGAGCGGCCAGAAGGGCCAATGCTTGATGCGGACGGGCTTATCTATAGCGTTTCCAACATGTGCGACGAGATCGTTGAGCGTGTAGTATCTATCGTCCCCGATGATGTATGCGTTTCCAGCCAGCCCATCGGTCTCGGCCGCGAGCTCGAAAGCATCCGTGAGATTGTCGATATAGAGCGGGTGGTAGGTAGTGCTGCCGTCACCAAACATGTGGAAGACACCTCTTTGAGCGAGCCTAAACAGGATGAGGAATCTCGCCGGATCTCCCGGTCCGTAGATTGCAGTCGGTCGCAGAGTGACGGCATCGAGACCCCGATCGACATACTCGGCGGTGACCTTCTCTCCCTCATACTTCGTCAGCTGGTAGTAGTCGGCTGGTACGATCGGAGAGTTTTCGTCACCGGGAGGGTTCTCCACATGACCATGAACACCCTGGGTGCTGCAGTAGACAAATTTTCGAACCCCGGACCGGAGAGAAGCATCGAGTAGGTTGCGAGTCCCCTCGACGTTGACATTCCAGTAGTGGTGGTCGGGAACATCAAGCTGCCTGAATGCTGCTGCAAGGTGATAGACAATCTCGCAACCGTCTACAACCTCGTCGACTCGTGACTTGTCCGTGATCGTGGAGATTTCGCTCCGCGCACCCCTGTCGCGTAGGTCGTCGAGAAAGAGACCCCGTTGGCTGTCCATTGCAATGACCTCGTGCCCTTTGCTCAGCAGTCGCCTGACCAGATGACTTCCTGTGAAGCCGGTGCCTCCTGTGACTAGTATTCGCATATTTAATCAACTCCGATTGGATGGCAGCAGATGCTCAGATGAGGCTTTGAAGTCAACCTCGTCTGTTTTCGCGGCTTAGGTCGGAGATTGTACTTCACACGGTTTGCTACCGGTCAAGAGCACTTCTGCTGTTTCGGATATCACTAAACGCCCAAGTTAGGCTTCCTGGCAGCGTCTCCGTCTACCTCAGCCGGAGGGTACTTGAAGCACTGCTTGAGTCCGTCTACTCCTTGGCGATCGCCAAGGCTGATTCTGCGAAGCCATAAAGCCGATTGACTCTTTCTTGATGGGCGGTGAAGACATGATTCTGAGTCACAAAGGCCTGGCCGGCCCTACCGAGAGACTCGCGCAACTGTTGGTCGCTTGAGAGCTCGAGAAGGGCCTGGCCGAACTGAGTAGGATTGGCCTCCGCCAGGTATGCGACGGATTCGTCCAAGATCTGGGTGTGCGTGGGGAGCTTGGTGGCCAACACAGGTACTCCAGAGTGCATAAAGGGAAAGACCTTCATCGGGGTGTTGACTCCGCGAATTCGAGGGACGGTGAGGACGTCTGCTTGAACCAGCAACTCACCGAGCCGATCGGCTGGCCACGGGCCAATGAAGTGGGTACGCTGGCCGATCCCAAGTCGCTCTGCTTTCTTCGAGTAGGTGTCGATGTGGCCTGATGATCCGCCGGCGACGACCAGATGCATATCATCGTTCTTTCCAACTGTGAATTGAAAGCTCTCGAGGAGGAGATCTATACCCTGGTAGGGCTCGAGATTCCCGACGTAGAGAACGATCAAGCTCGCACCGTCGATCGCGAGATTCTCCCGCAAGTCGTTGGATGGTGGAATCCGCGAAGGGTCCAGGAGCGATATGTCGTAGAGTGTCTCGACGTGATTTGCTCCGTGGTGGTGAGCAATTTCGGCCAAGGCGTTGCAGACCGGCGCCGCAGCCAGGCACTCGCGCAGAACCCAGCCCTCAGAGCGGTAGAAGAACTTCCTCAGCGGTCTCAGGAAAGGCATCTGCTCTACCATCTGCTGGGCGACAGAAGAGTCCATATCGTAGATGTACGGGATGCCCTGGCGTCCTTTGAACCATGCAGCCATGAAGGAAGTTTCCTCGACCGCATGGATCAAATCGTACCGATTTGCCTTCAACAGGGCTCGCGCGCGGAACATGAGAAGCAGATCGCAGACAAGCTTCTTGACCGAGAATCCAGGTCCGACATGTCCCAGAACCGACAAGGCCCGGGTCCGATGGATAGTGACGTTCGGGTAGTCCCGATCTTCGCCTTCATGGTATACGAGCGCATCAACTCGATCTCCTCGGTTGCTCAGTGCCCTCAGCAAGATGTCCGCGTCAATCGGGGAGCCTCTGTCAACGTAGTAAGCATGCGGTGCAAGAAACAGAATGCGCATCAACAGGATCCTCGCTTTTAGTCTGAGGCTTGTAGTCTATGCTAGTTGATCTGGTCTGGAGATGGACTGGGACCACCGATACACCTCCTGCGTAACACGCTTGACCTGGGGAGCGATCGGGGTCGCGGTGATCTGGGAGGACGGAAATCGTCAGAACGATCCTCGAAAGACGAATAGTCCGCCCAAGACTAGCTTGTCGAAGACTCATCGACCTTGGGAGGTCCCGGAGGCCGCAACTAGAGACGAGTCGACCTAATCCAAGAACTAGTCTCCTGATCCGGACCAGCCGGAAACATCGCCGCTTTCGAAGCCGACGACCAACACGACTCGGTCGTCTGCAAGAACAAGGTAGTTACTCGAGGCACCCGCGCCACCGTTGGCTCTGTTCCCGCCCAGAACGATTGGCCCCGCCGGGAGCGTGGTCTTGAACAAGGGCATGGGAGACGCGCAAGAGTCACTGGTTTCGAGGAACATGGATGTCAGAGCCCAGTGCGGGGCGCGCAGCCACTCAGGGAGCACACTCGCCCGTCGGTCGTAGGCCACATACAGAGTCTGAGGACGACAAAGATTCAAGTAGAGGTGTTCCGCGGTGGTCACGTTCTTGTCATCATTGGCTGTCTGAACCAACGTTCGTCCGACAAGACCAGGGGGGAGAAGGTCAATCTCGTAGCTGCGGTCCGTATAGATTTCGGCTCCAGGTTCGGCGTCTGCCGTCAGATATAGGGTGTCTGGAAACGTGGACCAGCTGTCGATCTCGACGGGTTCCGGACAGGTGCCTGGCAGCGGCTCGAAGATCGCGGTGGATGACAGGAACTGATTCATCGTCACCTCGCCGTCTTGGCAGTCACTATCTCCGGTCCATCCGACGAACTCGGAATCGGGCGCCGGACTCGCGGCAAGCAGGACGATCTCTCCCTCTGCAAAGTCCTCGGTGCAGTCTGAGCCACAGTCGATCCCAGCCGGAGTACTGAGAACAGATCCGGCCCCCGCACCACCTAGCGCCACTGTGAGCGTCTGGAACCCGGGCTGGGAAGGCTCGAAGATAGCAGTGCAAGTGACGTCGGTCGATAGTGTTAGGCTGCCGTCTTGACAGTCCTGGGGACCAGACCAGCCAGAGAACTGGCTGTCGGGGTCGGCAGTCGGGGTTAGTTGAATCACTGTCGGCGCCGCAAGAGTCTCACTGCAATCGAGTCCGGAGTCGATTCCAGGTGGGTTGCTGGAAACGGTTCCAGATCCGCTGCCAGTCTTTTCGACAGTCAGAGTGAATTCCGTTGGAGGCTCGTCGGTACCCGCGGGTGCGGTCTTCATGTGGATTCCGGTAGCTGCACGATCGACGTAGTAGAGCAACCACTGACCTATCTCCCTGTCCAGGTAGACCAGGAGGCTCTCGATTTGGTCCCAATCGTAGACCTCCAGGATCGTCGACAGATCTGTAGGATCGTTGAGGGGGGCCGTGCGCATTTGCACCTGCCAGTTGCTGGAACCGGAGCGAAACAAGACTGGGAAGATCATTTCGTCATCGTTGATCAGCATCGAGGCCGATCCGCCTCTGATTTGAGCGGACAGTTGCAGGACCTGATCGGAGGAGTTCAGCTGGCTGGTCGTCGGTCCCCAAACAGCTCCCAGATCCCAGTAGGCCTCATCGCCTTTGGCAAGGTAGTAAACCCAATGCGTGCCATCGACTTCGAGCGTGTAGACAGGGAACAGCTCATCGCCGTGGCCCCAGACTGAGCTGTCGTCATCACTGGCCACCTCACCAAGTTTCTGTGAAGTTGAATCCATCGGAGGAGATAGCCAACCGGATATCCGAAATGAACGATGTCGAGCTTGAGCTGCCTGCATCCATAGCTCCATAGTAGAGAACGATATCGTTGGTGCTATCGAGATAGGCAGTCGCCGAGTAGATTCCCTCTTCCTCGCTGTTGTGAGGCAGGAATTCGATGACGGGATTGCCGGAGAAATTGGTGAAGTTCATCCCATCCTGGCTGGTGGCGACACCCAGCGATCAGTGCCGCACGCCTCCGTCGGTGGACCGCACGCCATCAGCGCCCAGGTAGTAGAGAAAGTACGTCCCATCCTTCTTGATCAGAGCACTTGGACTGGCCATGCCCAAGGTACCGGTCCCGTCGTCGCCAAGGTGCTTGTCCCAGGCGCCAGAACCACCCGGCGACAACACTCGACCAATGTCTATCCACTCCGACTCGGAAAGAATGAGAAGTGACTGGGCCTCGCCTGGGGCCGCAAGTCTAGAACCGATTACTGGCAGGACCAGGAGCAGGTTCCATTTGCCGCGGATTTGGATCATCGATGTGTCTCCAGATGTCGATCTGTCTATTCGGGTTGGTGTCGAATTGAAGTTGCAGCCAGTTCCCTATCCCGAGCCCAAGGGAGTGTGCATGTTTCACGACTATGTGTCCTGAAGACCCCTCGAAGCGCTGTGGAATCAGTAACATAGGTGACTGGAACAAGTGCCAGGAACGACCCGTCGATGAGCACTGATCGGGCTAGCTGTGTCGAGCAGCCATGAGGCGAATCTGCCTGCCATCGTTCGTGTTGGAAGGCTACCTTGAACGCGGTGGATTCGAGGGAGTAAACTAGCGCGCCGCTAGTGGCTACGAATAACTCAGAGGCTCGCGAGGGAATTCTTGAAGTGGAGCGAGGCTCTCCCGAGGTAGAGAGGTAGAAGATGCGAGTGATACTTGGAATCACTGACGGTGACGACAGTGGCGCCTGCCTGCTAGTCGATGGACGCCTCGTTGCAGCAGTCAACGAAGAGCGTCTCAATCGACTCAAGATGTCGATTGGTTTCCCGAAGCAGGCACTCCGGGAGGTCTTGAGAATGAACGGGGTTGAGGCTACGGAGGTGGACCACGTGGCGATGGCGGCCCACTCCGAATCCTACGTTCCGGTTCCCAAGCCCAACAAGGGATGGTTTCAACGTACCTCGGCCATCGGGAGGATGCGCAACGACCTGGCGGCGGGCCTTGCCAGACCCCTTGGCAATTGGCCGGTGGCACTGCGGGGCTATCGAACGCTGAAACGTCTGACTATGGGTCCCCGGCGAAAGGGCGTCAGATCTACGCTTCGCGAACTCGGGATCAAGGCCCCGATTTCGTACCACGACCATCATCGCTGCCACACCTTGGCGGCCTTCGAGGGGTCGGGATTCGAGGAAGGTCTGTCTCTCTCACTTGATGGCGGTGGGGACGGGTGTTGTTCACAGGTTTGGAGCATCGGCCCTGACCGAGAGCAGCTGGTGAATAGCCTCGATAGCATGCATTCGATTGGCAACTTCTATGCGTATGTGACCCACCTTTGTGGCTACAGAGCAACGATCCACGAGGGGAAGATCACGGGTCTCTCTGCCAGAGGCGAGCCCCTCTATCTCGACCTTTTGCGGGAACTGATCGACTACTCAGACGGTCAGATCATCAATCGCGGAAGGGTCTATTGGAGCTCAGCCATCGCTACGCTCAGAGATCGGCTGCCGGCCGATTGGGAGCACCAGGATCTGGCCGCTAGCATCCAACAGCACCTTGAGGACGTAGCTGTAAAGTATGTTCAGTACTGGCTCGAACAATGCGGTCAGAGGCGGATCAGTCTTTCTGGGGGCGTCTTTGCCAACGTGCTGCTGAACCAGCGAATTGCGGATCTGCCCGAGGTCGATGATGTATTTGTCTATCCGGCGATGGGGGACGGCGGACTTGCCGTGGGAGCGGTTTTCGACGCCTGGAGAGATGGCATGAATCCTCGAGATGGCGACAAGAGCGGCTACTTTGCTCATGCCTACAAGGGTCCAGAGTATTCCGAAGAAGAGATCGAATCCGAGCTGAAGAAGGCCGGAGTGGAGTATCGTCGATTCGATGAGATTGAGGAAGTCATTGCGCGTCTAATTCACGAGGGCAAGGTCGTCGCGAGATTCAACGGGCCGATGGAGTTCGGGCCTCGGGCATTGGGGAACCGCACGATCATGTACCACACCGGTGACAAGACAGTGAACGCGTGGCTCAACAAGAGACTAAACCGTACCGAGTTCATGCCCTTTGCCCCGGCCTGTCTCGCCGGTCACGAGGGAGAGCTCTTCCATTGGAACCCCGCGTCCTCCAGAGCGGCTCGGTTCATGACCATCACCCTCGATTGTTCGGATTGGATGAAAGAGCATTGCCCGGCGGTCGTGCACGTGGATGGCACGGCCAGACCTCAGATTGTCGACGAGGACACGAATCCAAGCTTTCACAAGGTGATAGAGCGCTATTATGCACTCTCCGGAGTGCCAGTCATCGTCAACACAAGTTTCAACATGCACGAGGAGCCGATTGTTTGCACACCGAGTGATGCGGTGCGATCATTTCAGGCAGGTAAGCTCAATAACCTGGCGATAGGGTCGTTTCTGCTCGGTCCCCCTCCGGAGAGCCTCAACCCCTAGATGTCAATGCAGCGAGGCCGGAGATCCAGTCGCCGCTCCGAAGGATCGGCTGCTTGTTGTCCCGGACCTTATCCACGGAAGGGCTGCCTGTCGTTGCTCCAATAAGATCGTGAGGTGAAGGCTTGAGTGCAATCTACGGAGTATTCGGTGCTCCAAGCAACCAGGATGCCACGGCCATGGGCCGGCGGCTTCAACACCGGGAGACTGTGGCCAAGGAGTGGTCTCCTGAGGACCATGCATCTGCTCTCCAAGCCACGATCCTCGATACGGCGAGGCGTCAATGTGAGCGATACGAGGCTGTGGGGGTGTCCTTGAGTGGTGGCTTGGACTCAGCCCTGGGTGTCGCGGCGATTCGCCGGGTGTGGCCCGGCAAGAAGATCTTCACCTTCTCAGCGGGATATGGGGCGGAAGACTTGGAGCTTCGCCAGGCTGCCGAGGTGGCGGAACACTTCTAAACCGAGCATCACGAGACTGTACTCGAACCGGCGGAGCTCATGGAGCTGGTTGAACCGATCGTCTCGTACCTTGAGGATCCGGTGGGCCGTGAGGAGACAGCCTTTCTCCTCGTCACTTCTAGGTATGCGTCCCAGTACGTGTCAGTGTTGATGTCCGGATACGGAGCGGACGCGCTTTTCGGCGGTACGCCTCGACACTTGTTGGTCAGTGCTGCCTTCAGATCTCCTCCCCTGCGGAGACAGATCAGTGAGTTCCATGGCTATACCCAGACTGGAGAATCTCCAAGAACTTGGATGGGACGGTTGCTGCACTCGGTCTACTATCGAGGATCGGAATACCCGTACCCTGAGATCGCGGATGCCAATCTCGAGTTGCCGACACCGCCTCTCCGACCCGCTGGCGACCAGCCTTTGACCCGGTGCTTGTTGGAGGGTCTCTATCGCGAATCGCTGGAGGGAGAAGAGGAACCATTCGCCAACGGGGCCTGAGAATCGCTTGGCGTAAGAAGCCGTGGAGGTCTCGATATCCGGCGTGCTCGTGTCATGACCGAAGCCGCGGCCGGCGAGTCTCTGAGAGGCATGGCGATTCGACTCCATATAGGAAAGACTACACAATCGGTACAGCGCGGCGCACGGCCAGATTGGCTGAATGGCAGATGCACATATCTCAGAGGGTACCTGACCGCTTCACGCGACTTGGCTAGAATCGGGTGCAACTCCAGCAGCAATTGGATGCCGAGCCGCTCGCTAGAGGGCTGACAAAGGAGGAAACGATTGGCCGGAAACAGGAACATCAAGCCGGCGGTGCATGGCAGTTTCTACCGATGGGCGAATCAGTTTGCCGTCGGGAAAGAAGTCCTCGATGCCGGGTGTGGCGATGGTCTCGGGACCCGGATCATGGCTGAGGTCGCCGCTGCGGTCCAGGGAATCGACCTCGACACCGAGGAGATCGGACGACTCGCAGCGGACACGTCTCCGCCGAACTGTACGTTCGCAGTCATGGACTGCCAGAGTCTGACCTTCGCATCTGCGTCTTTCGATGTCGTGGCCTCGTGTGCGGTGCTGGAGTACCTCGAAGAGCCGGACCAGTTCTTTGCAGAAGCGGCCAGGGTCTTGAGGCCGAAGGGTACCCTCGTTTGCGCGACCAAGAACCTCGCTCTCAGCCTCAAGCGGACCGAAGAGCAGCCGCTCTATCAGAATCACTTGCAGGAGTTCGATGTCGAAGGCCTCCGAGGAGCGCTCGCTCGTTTCTTCACCGAGGTCCAAGTTCTCGGACAGGCAATGACGCCTCGGGCCCGGCGATATATTCTGGATGACAAGGCATTGCGAGTTGAAGCGGGGTTGGTGCGCTTGGGTTTGAAGCGCTTGATCCCGGCGCAGCTGCGGCGCGTTCTGCGCCAGAAGGTCACCGGGGTCGATCTGGAGAGTCTGACCTGGGAGGACTTTCCGATCGTCGATCGGTCGGCCGAAGAGGCTCACTATCTGGTCGGCTATTCTGGACATCCGGTGGTCGACGGAGGATCGAATTCGTCTGAGATCTAGCCTCGGGTTCTGCGAGCGGCCCGGGGGCGCTTAGGATAGGGGAAAAAGATGGGTCACCGTACAGCTTCCGTGCACCGAGTTCTGCGGCGGATTGGCTCCTGGTTAGGGCGAACCCTCGTCTTGCTGGGGCTCGTTTTCTTGACCTTCACGCTGGTCGAGGGACTGAGCAGCATGGTCCTGTTCGGAGGCAAGCTCTGGCGCTCTGGACAGCACGGGCTGCGCTACTACCGCCTGGCTACCGAAAACCGGCACATCCAGTTCGACCCGGTGCTAGGGTGGGTCGGCATGCCACAGCGGTATCTTCCCGACCTCTACGGTGAGGGCAAGTATCTGCGCACCGACTCGCATGGCTTCCGTAGTGACATCGAGATTACACCGGCGGTCCCTGCCGATCGGGTCCGCGTGATCTGCACCGGGGACTCTTTCGCATTTGGTCAGGGAGTCGCCAACAACCGCACCTGGTGTCATCTGCTGTCGGTCCTCGAGCCAGGTTGGGAGACCGTCAACATGGGGCAGCGGGGCTATGGGGTCGATCAGGCGTTCCTGTGGTATCGACGAGACGGACGCGAGCTCGAACACCAGCTGCTCTTGTTCTCCTTCATCGGTGGCGACTTCAATCGGATGAAGCGGCGGGCCCACCACGGCTATGGCAAGCCCGTCCTGCGACTCGAGAACGGCGAGATAGTGGTCGAAAACACTCCGGTCCCGGCCTCAGGTGGTTGGACGCACTGGGTCTCGAGGGTCGCCGTGGCCGCCACCTCGTTGCGCTCGGTCGAGCTCGGTCGCCGCCTCTTCGATCGCTCACCGCTAGCGGGCCGCTCAGACGACTCGCAGGCGGTCGAAGATGTGGCGGCGGCGGTCCTCCGCGAGCTTGCGCAAGGGGCGCGAGATCGCAACATCGTGCCAGCTCTGATCTGGCTGCCGGTCGAGCGGGAGATTGACAGCGAAGATGTCCGCTGGAGGCCGTGGGTGGAAGAGCAGGCGGCCCGGTTGGAGATTCCCTTCATCGATTTGAGCGTGCCGCTTCGGGCTCTGCCACAGCAACAGGCTCGGCGCCTCTTCATCGCCGAGAATGATGGCGAGCATATCGACTCTGCAGGCCACTACAGCGAAGAAGGCAACAAATGGGCGGCCACCGCAATCCACGCGCGATTGACGGCCCTCGAATCGGTTCGTGAGATCCTCGGCAACCGATCAGATCGGGTCGGCTCCGCCGAGCCCGACGGTCCGTGATGAAGCGCCTGGCGCTCGGTTTGGGGCTGGCGACGGTCGTAACCGCCTTGGTGGTAGTCGTGGTGCGGGTCCCCTCGGCTTCTACCGCGCTACGGCAGCTGCAGGATCAATGGTGGCCTGCCGAATTGGTGGACGAGGCAGACCCCACGTTGGCGGTGTTCAACGATCCGTCAGGACTCGCGCTCGATGCTGACGGTGTTCTCTACTTCTCCGAGCGGCGGTCGCACATCATCCGATCGCTCCGCGAGGATCGTCTCACGATCGTGGCCGGAACCGGTAGGAAGGGTTACTCCGGCGATGAGGTGCCGGCGGTGCGATCCCGTTTCAACTACCCCGAGGGGTTGGCCGTCGACGGTCTTGGCAATCTCTTCGTTGCAGACTCGATGAATCATCGGATTCGCCGGATCGATCGCACAGGTACCGTCTCGACGGTGGCTGGCATTGGCGTGGCCGGGTTCTCAGGCGACGGTCAGCCGGCGCTCACGGCGCAGCTCGACCAGCCGATGGATCTAGCGTTCGGCCCCTCGGGCGCCCTCTACATCGCCGATTTCGGGAATCATCGGATTCGCCGGGTCGATCGAGAGGGAACGATCGAGACGGTTGCCGGCTCGGGTCGGCCGGGCTTCAGCGGCGATGGGGGGCCGGCGATTGCGGCACAGCTGAATGGTCCCTACGGTCTCTGGGTCGATTCGCAGGAGCATCTGTGGATCGCCGATAGCCACAACCATCGGGTGCGATGGGTCGGCGACGATGGGGTGATCACGACGGTGGCCGGAACCGGTGAAGCGGGATTCAGTGGCGACGGCGGACCGGCACTTGCGGCACATTTCGACAGCCCGCAGGCTGTCCTGGTGTCGCCGAGCGGATCGGTGCTGATCAACGATGAGCACAACCACCGAATCCGGGTGCTCCTCCCTGACGGGACGATCCGCACCGTTGTCGGTAGTTCGGAGAGCGGGTACTGCGGCGATGGCGGGCCGGCAACGATGGCCTGCCTCAATGATCCGGAGGGGATCCTGCTGACGCCGGCGGGAGGTCTATTTCTCTCAGATGGTGACAATCACCGAATCCGTCGAGTGCTCCCCACAGGGCGAATCCTGACCGTGGCCGGCAGCGGACCGACCGGCAAGAAATCGTCGTAGCCTCAGTTGACGAAAAAGGACCAGTCCGACAGGTTGCCCGACTCGAAGTCGCTGGCGAAGACCATGTCGGTAGGCTGAGCTTCGATGTAGACGTTGTCCAGAGCGGTGCTGGCGAAGTTGCTGCTATTCAAGAGGTGGGCGAAGTAGCGCACCGTGTCGATCGTCGAAATACCGCTCAACGGGATGTCGCTGACGGTTTGGCCGGCGACTGTCACCGAGTAGACCTGGCTGTTCAGGTCGATCTGAACTTCGACCGTGTGGGGTCCGGAGACGGTAGCGATCTGGGTCACCTGACCGCCCAGCACGACTCCAAGACCTTCGTGGGAGTCGAGACCTGCGTCCGGTCCACCCCAGATGAGGTTGATGGCGACTCCGTCCTCGGTCGGCTGGCTGTTGTCCATCTGCGCCGAGTCTCCCAGCTGCATCCAGAAGCTGTAGCTGGATTCCGATCCGTCCCTCTCGAAATCCATGTCGAAGGTCCAGGTGAGCCCGCCGGGGGAAGAGGCGGCGAGCGAATGAATGATCATCGGCCGGTAGGAATCATCGTCGGCCGCGAAGACTGCCCGACCGCTCTCGATGCGGGTCTCCGACTGGCTCTCGATCTCGACCCAGCCGTTGCCCAGATTGCCGGAATCCGAGCGGTCGAATTGATCTTCGAAGAGGCTCTGGTCGACGAAGATCGTTCCCGTGGCGAGATTCGAGAGATCGAGTCCGTCGTGGACTTGCCAGGTGAATTCGTCCTGCCCGGCGAAGCCATCGTCTGGGGTGTAGGTCCAGTCGTTGTCGCTGCCGTCGAGATCGCCATGGGCCGGCTGCCCGACGATACTGAAGGTGAGCGGGCCGGGGCCATCAGGATCCGATACGTGTGTCGCCAGAGAGAAACCGACTGAGCTGCCAGCTGACACCGAGATCGAGAAATCGTTGGCCACTGGAGGCTGGTTCTGCTGAACCTGGAAATCAGCGGTGGCGACATTCGAATCATCGAGGCCGTCATTGACGATCCAGTTCATCTGATCGCTACCCGTGAATCCAGCGTCGGGAACGTAGGTGAGATTGGGTGCCGTGCCTGTCAGGTCGCCGAAATCGGGTGTGTCGAGGACCGTATAGGTGTACGGCCCCGGTCCGTCGCCATCGGTGTAGGTGAGGATGAATCCGATGGGGACACCTTCGATGGTCGGCACGATGAGGTCGTGAGCAACAGGCACTTCGTTGCCGGCGGCGTCATCGAATGTCGCCGTACAGCCGAGATCCCGATCCATCGTGATTTGGCCGTCGGCACAATCGGGGTGCCCCCCCCAACCGCCAAAGGTCGAGCCGGAGTCCGGCGTCGCGTTCAGCGACACCGGTGTGCCGTCCTGGAACTGCTGCGTGCAGTCGCTGCCACAATCGATTCCCTCTGGGGTGCTGGTGACCGTGCCGGTGCCGGAGCCCAAGCTGCTCACACTCAGGGTGTACTGCGGAACCTGACTGGTAGAGATCACTTTGACGGCGACATCTCCCGAGTAGGGTGGAGAACCCAGCGAACGTACGCCGCCCGCTGAGATGAGACCGCCGTCGGTGGTGGCTCCGGTCCGCGGATTCAACCAGGTCAACTCGAAGGTACCCGACTCACCACTGAGATCGAGAGAGGCCTGGCCACCGTCCTCCAGGTAAACGGCGTAGACTTCGCCGGGCTTGGCAAAGCAGTAGTGATCTCCGGAGCCGTCGATAATAAGGGAGTTGTCGGGCTCCATCTCCCAGAAAGGCATGGATGCCACGAAGAGCCGCGCATGACGCATGTCGTTCCAATGATCTTCGAAGTCCTGGAACGCATCCATCGGCATCGTAAACATCTCAAACATCCCGCCGCCCATGAAGATCGACCAGACGATGTAGCGGGCGATGTCTCGATCTCCCGTTTCGATCCTGCCGGTCTCATCGAACGAGATCGGGATCGGTCTGCCGGCGCTGGTCGTGTCCTCGCGCCAGTCGATCGCCTCGTCGTTCTGCCGGGACCTGCTGGTCTGGAAACTCGTCAGATCGAAGCGGTCGTCGGCTACAAAGGGTCCCCAGGTCGACAACGACCCAGCATGATGGACGGTGATGGGGTGACCGTAGGCATCCAGGTCGGTGATCTTCTGGGCAAAGCTCTTCACCTGGCTCGAGCTGTAGTTCTCGTTGAACTCCTCGCTGATGTTCCAGATGATGGCGTTGTAGTGGCCAAAGCGGGCGATCATCTCCCTGTAGTAGAGGTCCCGGTTGAAGCCGGTCCAAGCGCTGTCGTCCTCCCAGACCAGGTGAAGGACGAGTCCCTCGCCCTGGATGTGATCGAATAGATCTTCCCAGTCTCTCAGCTTGTCGACATCGAAGTGGTCCGTGTCGGAAGGCGAGACCCAAGGCCAGACGTTGTCGCCGTCGCCGTCGACATTGTGGAGCATGATGTACATCGAGTTGACGCCTTTGCTGGCCAGGTAGCTGACACCGTTCTTCTTGTCATCCCAGTCGCCCATCACTCCCGGTGCGAGAAAGTCCTCAGGCTCGTCAGCACCGCCCTTGATCCAGTAGCCGCCATCGGCGAACTTGAGGTAGTGGCCGCCGGCGTATCGCAGGAGCCCGACTTTTTCGAACTGCGGCGCGTTCGACGGCGCCGGCGTCACTGTGAACGACCCGGTGTAGTTGTCGAGTATCGAATCGGAGCTGTCGGAGGAGAAGGTCCAGGTGCCGGTTTCGGGTGCGGCAAAACGGACCTTCCAGACATCACCGTTTAGACCACCATTGCCGTCGCCATCATAGAAAGCAGGCACCACCCAAGATCCTCCAGACGGACTCGAAAAGGTGACGTCAATGGTGATCTCGAAGGGATTCGGTGAATCGCTGAGACCATTGGAGTCGGGACCGGTCATCTCGATCTCGATTTTTGACCATTTGGCGAAACTTCCCAGGTCTCCCAGGTCGCCGCCGGCATCGGCCTGGGTCGCGACCAGCGTCAGCACACCGATCGAGAGTGCTCGAGTCGCTATCAGTTTGAGACTGTGTTTCATATGAATTCTCCCATTTGCCTGGCGCGACAGAAGGAGCCCGGGGTCCTCTTCCTCAGATCGTCTTCAGTGTCGCCCGCATGGTGACCACGCCGGACGAACCGCCGGTTTGGAGGATTGGAACCGGAAGTCCCCTTCGCGGGGCTCGCGGCTCGTCGCAAATTCGCCGATGTACATCAATCTAGGACAGGCGGCGACACACGTCTGTGAAGCAATGCACAATTGGCTCGTCAGCGTCAGTTCTTCACTCGCGCCGGCTGGATTTCGAGTTTGCTGATTCCACCCGGAACTCAAGCCCTTCTGCAAAACCTTTGCCAAGTGATTCCATACGGCACGAGATCGGTTTTGGGTCGCTGCCGTATGGATACGACGATCCCTCAGAAGGCATCAGTACGCTGTGGATGTCGCGGATTCGGGGAAAAAGTCCCGGCACCATTGCGGTCCAAAGGCAGTCTTCCCGGCTGCAATCAAGGAATCTCGATGCTCGGTGCCTGAGGGTCTCCTTTCGTTGTCGGGAAGTCGATGATGATGGCCTCTGGACGCACCTCGATGAGAGCAAAGAAAGGCGGGTCGAACTTTGCAGCCCCTGAGGCCCTGATGTACCAGATTCCGTTCTCCTGCGTGACGCCGATGGCCGGATTGTCGGCCTGAAAGAGGGCCACGAGGGGGCTCCCCTCGAAGAGTTCGCGAGTGGGGCCTCGGTAGCAGCAGTAGTACTTGTCGCCACCGGCGTATTGAGCGTGGGCGAAAGCGATGACCCGATGGCCCGTCCTGGCCGCCGCGTCGAGGACCTTCTCGACGGTGGTCAGAGTGTCGGCGTCCAGGTCGTGCACGGTGGCCTGCGGAGTCGTGTACCGACCGTTGTTGGCTCCGCCAAGGTTCGGCGGGTCGTAGTAGCTGAGCATGAGAAAAACAACGTCGCCAAAGGTCCAGGCGGCGTTGTCCGACCGTTTCTCTTCCGACAGCCCGTAGAAATCGTAGTAACGGGATGTCGGACGACCGACGCGCTCTTGATCCCCCAGCACCGGGAAGGTGGGATAGCGCCGCATGAACCATCCGAGGTTGCTGGCGAGCTCGTCCCACTCCTGGTCCTGGCCCTTGTAGTGCAGCAGGTCGCCCATGGTGACCGCGAAAGCCAGATCCGAATGGTGACGATCGATGTAGCGAGCGATCTCGACGCCACCTGTCGCACACTCGTTCTTGCACTCGCCGATGACGGCGAACAAGAACGAGTCCGCGGACTCCCTGGCGCGCCGCTCGGCCAGCAGCGGGCGAGGATCGAAGGGCTCTTGACCTAACGGCTCGACGGGCTCGGCCGACACCGGCGCACCTCCTCCCAAGGTGACGATCACCAATCCCGCCGCCGCGGTCTTCTTTGTGGGCCTGGCGAGAGATTCTCGCCAGCGAGTCCTCAGGAATTGCATGGAACTCACGGACTGGCCCGGTAGATCCGGGACTCGTTCTCCGTCATGTTGTCGACCTCGACCACGAAGCGCTTCTCGAGTTGGCTCTGGAGATCATCCCCGACGTAGCCATAGCGGTAGAACTTGTAGTCGGTGACCCACCAGACGGCCCCCGGTGCTGATTCGAGAAGGTTGTCCAGATCTTCTTCGCTGTCGACAAGAGGTCTGCCGTAATAGGGCTCGAATTCGGCCTCGAACGGCACAAACACCTCAGAGTCGCGACCGCCGAGCCGGTACTGCCGCAGATAGTAGTAATCGTGCTGTGGTCCAAGAAAGAACCAAGCGTATTCAACCGTCGTGACCAAGATCCGGTCTTCGGGCGAGAGCAGCGGCGCGAGCCGCGCGTAAGTGGCGGCCATGTCCACCGTCGCGTGTGGATCGCGATAGCCGCAGGCCTCCTCGAAGTAGCCGAGTGCGTCACTTGGAGTTCGGACGCCATTGAGCCCGGCAACGGCCGCCGCACCGATCAGGCAGAGGGCGAGCAGAATGACAAATCCCCGTACGGATCTCGGTCGAGGTCTCCCGGCACGCCATGACGCGATCGCTTGGCCCAACATGATGGCGCCACAGGCGAAGTACAGAGGAATCCAGATCACCACCATCCGGTGCTGAACGACATAGGTCTCGAGGAAAGAACTCGAGATCAGAAGCAGCAGGAGGACGACGAGCAGGAAATTTCCGCGGAGCTGCCGCTTCCAGACCTGCCAAGCGGCCGCCATCAGAAAGAAGACGAGCGACCCGGGAAGGGCACGGTCCAGGGTGCGCCACGGCCACGTAAGATTCGACAGCAGATCCCTTGTTGACATCCCGAGATGGACCACCGAAGGCCTGAAGGCGCCCGACTGAGCGGTAAAGGGGCTGTAGCCCTGAGGTAGCTCGTAGATCATCATCAGGTAGACCATGAACAGCCAGATCGCCAGTCCCACCCAAAGGAGACCATGCCGGAGCGCGGTACGACCGCCGACGAGGACGACCGAGAGGCCCACAACCGGACCGACGAGCAGTCCAGCCTCGGAACTGAGCATCGTGGCGACCATGGCGGCGAGGGTCAACCACCGATAGCCAACCCGGTCACCGAGAAAGCCCCTATTCGCGAAGACGACCGTCAGGATGAAGAAGAGCGCTAGCGAGCCGTACATTCGCCCCGAGAGCGCAAAGACGTTGAAGGGCGCCGAGAAGGCCAGCGCGAGCGCGGCGACGGCCGCAAGTGGCGTACCGACCGACTGCCGCACGGCTTGAAATACAAGCACCGTAAGAACGAGGCTGGCGAGGATCGAGTTGATTCGCATGGGCAGGTAATCGAGTCCAAACAGCCCCACCGGCACGGCAAGCAGATAGTGGTGCAGGGGAGCGCGGTAGTAGATCGTCCCCGATGGTAACCATGGCAAACCGGTCTCATAGATCGATTCGGCGACGGTGGCGCTCAGGATCTCGTCGGTGAAGGTCGAAAACCGAGTCCCGAAATAGAGCTTGGTGGCCAGGGAAAGCAGGAGGATGGCCACGAGAAGGATCAGGGCATGCCGTCGCGCGTGACGTACCGTGGACACACCCGAATCCTCGGTCTCGACATCCGTCTCGATTCGACTCTCGGTCATGGCTTGCATCCGTACTCGCGAACCTGGTGGCTGGTTGTCCGAGCCTAGAACCAGGGAAGATTTCCCTGGGAACCCGCCCCCCGATCGGCCTATTCTTGGCGTCGACACGCACCGACGGCCGGGCGATTGCCGATCGTATCGGATTCCACCAGATCTGGCACACGCCTTGCTCTGTTTCGGGCTGTGAAGCCGTTCACAGCGCCCCCTGGAGATCCGCCCTAGATTGATTTAGTCGAGACAGCAAAGAAGACCGGCCAGCTGGTTTTCAGGCACCTGCAGCCCGTCGGCAGACCCTAAGGGCACCGGTCTTCGTCGCGGATTCGGCGACTGAGACAACTCGGAACCCGAAGAGACCTTTCGCGGATCGGTTTTTGGGGGTGCACGGATGATATCGATGAATAGAAACTCTCGAAATTTTCAGCTTTTTGCCTTCTGCGGCATCCTGATGGCCAGTGTCGCCTCTGCCGGCGAGCCCTTCGACCCCGTGCCACTGTTTTTGGCCGAGAAGGCCTTGTACGGCGGGGGCCCCTTTACCTTCGCCGTGATCGGTGAATGCAAGAACGAGTGCTCGTCGGGCGGGCTCGACATCACCAACTACATCGACCAGAACTATCCCGACATCGCCTTCGCCGTGACCCTGGGAGACATGCTCCACTACCAAGGCCCTTCGAGCGATTGGGGTGAGCTGGCCGACAACATCGGTTGGTTCATGGATACCTACGCGACGTTTCCGGTGCTCGGCGATCAAGAGCGCATTGGGCGTCCGGAGTCGAGATACTACGATTTCTACGGCCTGCCTCAGGGGGCTCGGGCCGATAACTCCACGTGGTCGCTCGGCAACGCGGTCTTCTTGATGCTGAGCTACTACGATCCGCCGAATTTCGACGGTGACGAGAACGGGCGCTACACGAGCCCGCAGGCTTCGGTCTACGATCTCGAAAGCGGCGAGTTGACGACCGTCGAGGAAGTCCTGCAGCAGGCCACGGCTGCCGGGCAAAGCATCTTCGCCTTTTCCCATGCTCAGTATCAGGACCCCTCGGGCTCCTCTGGCCACAAGTATTACTGTTGCTACGGCGGCGCGACCCGAGATCTATTCGAGTCGAGCAATATCAAGGTCCATTTCCAGGCGGATAACCCTGGATTTACCACGACCGAGGACAGCGGCATCTGGTACGTTCGCGCCTCCGGCGCCTACGGATTCGATCCGGCGTTCTTCGCTCTGGTCACCGTTGCTGACGACAGCATCACGGTCGAGTTCCCCGAGACCGATGGCGGCACCAAGGGCTCGCCGATTACGATCGGTACCGATCCCCCCGACTCCTACTGGCTGGACGTAGAGAAGGCTGGCATTGGCACAGGAAACGTCTCCAGCACTCCGAGTGGCATCGACTGCGGCTCTGACTGCAGCGAGCTCTTCGGCGCCGGATCGACGGTCTCTCTGCAGGCCACGGCAGGCTCAGGCTCGATTTTTGAGGGTTGGTCGGGGAATTCGGACTGCGCGGACGGGGTCTTGTCGATGACGCAAAGCCGAACCTGTATCGCTAATTTCAATCTTGACGGTGCTGCCCACCTACTCTCGGTTTCCGCCGACGGTCCGGGACTCGGCACGATCACCAGCACGCCTGGAGGGATTGATTGCGGGAGTGATTGTCAGCAGTTCTTTGTCGAGGGCACCACCGTTCAGCTGACCGCGAATCCGGAACCCGGCTCCTGGATTGCCGGCTGGAGCGGCGATCCGGACTGTGCTGATGGCTCGGTGACAATGATTGCGGATGTCTCCTGCGTGGGTACCTTTGATACCGACGTGAGTTCCTGTCCTGACGGTGTGGTGCGCATCGAGGATTGGTCGACCCAGCCGAACACCGACTATTCGCTGGCCATCGCCGGTCTAGGGATGGACACCTACACGGATCGCAGCTACGCCATCACCGATTTGAGTTCGGGACTCGAAGGACGAACGCTGATTCAAACCGCCAACGACGATAAAGAGGTCGCAGTCAGCGACCACTTGATGCTGACGCTGTGCGTCGATGCCACGATCTATGTTGCCTACGACCGACGAGCTGACTCGCTGCCGCTCTGGTTGAGCACTCCGGGTTGGGAGATGAGCGCTGAGTCATTCAGCAGTGACGACGAGAGCGCCTCACCGATGTTCGTCTATCGGCGCGACTTCGGCGCCGGCTCCCTGATCCTCGGCGGTAACTTCGAGGGGGGCTCGAATGGCAGCGACAGCAACTACCTGTTGGTAGTCGAGCCACAGGCGGTCTTCGCCGACGGGTTCGAGTCTGGCGACACCTCGGGCTGGAACTAGAGCAGGCGCCCGCGACTCAGCTCGATGATCAACCCTCGGGTTTGGTCCCATCGAAGGAGGTCAAGTCGCGAGAGCGTCGTGACGCCGGGCGGTCGTCGGGGCGCGATCGTCGACTCGAAAGCCCCGTGGTAGAGTCAGCGAGTCGGTCGAACCGGCCGCTTCTCCAGCATGAATCTGAAGGCAATCGCACTCCTCCTGGCTGTCGCGGCACTGGGACTGATGGCTCTGGCTGTCACCAGCACGGATGCGCAGCAGCCACCGGCGCTCTTGAGCGACTTTGAGACAGAGGAGGAGCTCAGTCAGTGGCAGGAGATTTCGTCGGAGCTCTCACGGCAAGCGGAGATGGGCGTGACCTCTGGGAGCTTAGCCGGGCGGATTCGATTCCAACCGAACAAGCAGACTTCGGGCATCCTACTGCGTCGGCCCTTCGACCAACGGACCGTCCCCAGGGACTGGAGCGAGTATGGGGCCCTGGCGATCGACATCGTCAACCCTGGCGATGCCGGGCGCATCATCGTCAGGATCAGGGATTCCGGCGGCAAGACGTTCACCAAGAAGGTCGAAATGAAGAAGCGCTCCGACGACCAGTTGGTCGTCTATCTCGAGGAGATGATGATCGACATCGATGTTAGTCGGGTTTCCCAGATCCAGCTGTATTTCTGGAATCTGGAGGAGCCTTACGACCTCTATATCGACAAAGTCAGGTTGACCGCGCCGTCTCGGGAGCCGGGCCAGCCGACGATTCTGCGGGAGGAGCACCTGATCGGTGCCCGAGAGCGCACGGCGGCCGCCCGCTCAGCCACAGAATTCGCAGAGAACCGAACCGCTTGGTCGGCACGCGGAAACGAAGTGGTGCGGGTGCCGCTCACTTTGGGCAACGACTCCGGAATCCGGTTGCAGCAACTGACGGTGTCCGGGGGCGTGCCGTTCCCGGCCGGGGAGCTGCGGCCCGGCGATGACATCAGGCTGTCGTCCACAGCCGGGGAGGGGATTCCGGTGCAGAGCCGAACCCTGGGCCTGTGGACCGACGGCAGTATCAAGTGGCTGGAGGTGATTGCCCCAGTGGTGCTGACCGGCAATCGGCGCGAAGCGTTCGTTCTGGAATACGGAGCGGTCGGCGGGGCCACGCCACCAGACTTGGCCGTGGCGCTCAAGGAGAACGCAGCCGTCGTCTTAGTGGATACCGGGCCGCTGCAGCTCGAGATCGGCAGGAAGGGCTTCGGTCTCTTTGATCGCGTCTGGCTCGACCAGAACGGCGACGGGGAGTTCGGTGCTGCGGAGCTGGTGAGCCAGGGCTCCGACATGGTGGTGGTCTTCGACGGCAAGGAATTTCGGAGCTCTCTCGATCTCGACTATGCCCTGACCATCGAGCAACGTGGTCCCCTGCGAGTCGTGCTGAGAGCGGAAGGTTGGTTTGTGGCGGCGGATGGGGACCGATTCTGTCGATTCGTGGTCCGCATTCGTGCCGACGCCGGGGCAGACTTCCTCGGGGTCGATCACACCTTCATCTATACCGGTTATCCCGAGAATGCCGAGTTCTTTCTCTATCGCGGAAAGCCTCTGCCCGAGAACGAAGCACCGGAGGCGATACGCATCGATACCGATCTGGCGCTCGCGGCCCCGGTTCGCTGGCGATTCGGCGCGGATGGGCTGGATACCGAATCGCCAGCCGGCGAGTTCTCGCTCGTTCAAGACTCTGCCGGCTCCTTCGAGCTCCGGGCGACGGATCAAACGGGGGCCAGTGGACAGAGGCTCGACGGTTGGATCGATGGTCGCAGCACGCGCCGCGGTATCACGGTAGCTCTCCAAAAGATGTGGCAGCAGCACCCGAAGGGTTGGACCGTGGAGAGTGATGGGCGCACCCTGAGGACGCATCTATGGCCGGCTGAAGCCGGCCCGCTGGACCTGCGAACGACGGCGACCGCCCGCGGCGATGGCGCGGCAGGAAGAGGGAGTGCGTTTGGTCTGGCCAAGACCCATCGGCTCGCCTACAGGTTTCGTCATGGCGACGGGAGCGGTGAGTTGTCCGGATCCACAACCGCCGCCTGGGCAGCGCCACCCTGGCTCAGGGCCGAGCCCTCGTGGGTCGCGGCCAGTCTCGCGGCGGGACGGTTGCGAGCGTACGATCCCGAGCTGGCCGAGTCGCTGGAAAGGGCGGCGGAGCGGCTCTTCGACTGGGCGGCTCGACAGGTGCAGGACTTCGAGTGGTACGGGATGATCGACTTCGGGGACACGCTGAGCTGGTACCGGGAGAAGGATGGCAGGTCCGGGTGGTTCCCGGACGGCAGGTGGGGGTGGCTCAACAACGAGGCGATGGGCCTTCACTCCGGTGCTTTGTTGCAGTACCTGCGCACCGATCAGGCCAAGTACCTCGATTTTGGCGAGAGCGTGGCGATGCACATCATGGACGTCGATACCGTTCATTACAACACCGTCGCCAATGACGAGAGACTACGAGGTGTCATCCCCGACGACTTCAGTCGGGTCGGTTCCCAGCATCGCCACAACGCGGATCATTGGGGGGGGCGAAACGAAGAGACCTCGCACACGAACCTCCATGGCATCCTGTTGTACTACTACATGACCGGTTATCAGAGAGCCTTCGATGTCGCCCTGGAGATCGGTGAGTTCCTGCTGGAGGGACGGGTGACGTACTTCGGTCATCCAGACAACTGCCCGCAGCGGAACATTGCCAATGTCCTGTGGGGCCTATCGGAGCTCTACGAAGCCACCGGCGATTCGCGCTACAAGAGCGCTGCCGACAGCTGGGCTGGGGTTCTGGTGCGTGGGCAGACGGAAGAAGGTACGTGGTTGGAGAAGTACAATCCCCTGTCCAGGGAGTGGCGGGGCAAGCCGAAGTCGATCTTCACGCTCCAGTACACACTACCCGCACTGATCACCTATCACCGCGTCACCGGCAATGAAGCGGTCGCGGACGCGATTGTCAGAGCGACCGACTACTATATCCGTGAACGACCCTACAATCCGTACTTCGACGCGTTGTCCTACAGCTTCGATCTGACGCAAGACCCAAGGTATCGGAAGGCGACCCGCGCGGGAGTCAAGTACATGCTCTCGAAGCAACGACGAGGAGGCGGACCAATGATCGACGGGATGATCTTCTCCAAGGCGACTTTTCTCCGACCGGTGGAGTTCCTCTACCAGATCCCGTTCGCTTTCGAAGCCATGCACGGAACCGCAGACCGTTCTGAATAAGAATTGGTCAGATTGAGTCGCTCCGTCAAGGGTTCGGCAATGAGTACCAACCTGTCAAAGCGCCTGCCGGTGAAATGGCGCTCGCTGAGTGTATCGATGAAGAGTTGTGCTGTGGCGACCGACGCCGCTCGAGCAAGTAGTGCCAAGCCGCAACCGGAGGATCGAGACGATCGCCGTGAAGGGAATCGAGATGGCAACAGTCTGGCAGCCGACATCCCCAATGCCTCGCTCGCCTCGGGGTAACCGCTAGCGCCACCCTCTAAGGTATGACAATCGGGGGTCTGAATCCTCCCTCGGTGTCTGGAAACTCGACGGTGATCGAGGAGCCATCGACCGTGACCAGAGCAAAGAAGGCCGGATACGTGGCGAGATTCGCTCCCGAGGCTCTGACATACCAGATCCCGTTCTCTTCGATCGTCGCGAAGCCAGGATTGTCGGCCTGAAAATGGACGCGTAGGTTGCTGGCCTCGAACATGTCCTTCGTCTCACCGCCGTAGCAGCAATAGAACTTGTGCCCCGCGGAACCGGGTGGATCAAGGTACTGCGTGTGGGAGAAGGAAAAGACCGGCTTGCCTGCGTTCGTCGCGTCGTCGAGGACCGCCTGCACCGTGGTCAGCTGCCCTGCTTCGAGGTCGTACACCGTGGCCTGCGGTGTTGTATGGATACCGCCACCGAGATTCGGTGGATCGTACTTGCTGAGCATCAGGAAGACCGAGTTACCGATCGACCAGGTGGCACTGTCGGCGCGAAACGCTTGCGGCAGGCCGTAGTAGTCGTAGTAGCGCTCCTCGGGATGCCCCGTCCGGGCCTGATCCCCGAGCACTGGAAAGGTCGGATAGCGATCCATGAACCAACCGATATTGTCGGTCAGCGTGTCCCAGTCCTCGCTCGCCGCGGGGGTGCCCAGCAGGTCACCCAGGGTCACGGCAAAGGAGATATCCGGGTAGTGTTGGTCGATGTAGCTGACAATGTCCTTGCCCCCGGTCCTACACTGGTTCTTGCACTCACCAATCACCGCAAACGTGATCGGTCCGCCTGTGTAGGCGCCCTTCCGGGCGAGAAACGGCGGCAACGGATCGAAGGGCTCGCTTCCGAGCCCCAACGACGGCGTTGGCGGTCCGGTGTTGAGACGCAGCTCATCGAACCTGCGACCGCGGAAGTTGCCCTCATTGACGTTGTCGGTGAAGAACCTCACGCTGTTCAGCGACACCGCATTGTGGAACGCCAGACCGCTACCGACCGGTACATCGTTCACCCTCAGCTCGAAGGTGCTGGTGTCGAGATCCGCGACGACCGTGATATGCGCCACCCCCGACACCTCCGTTAGGCCGAGGTCCCCACCGGCACTGCGGTATCCCAGCGTCTCGTCTGTTCCACCGAGCCGGCTCCACAGCAGATTCACCGCCACACCCGCGTTCTGGTCGTTGTCGTCCATCAGACCCGAGTCCCCGAGCTGCATGAAGACCCGGTACGTACCCTCCGAGCCGAATCTCCACCAATTGAACTCGAAGTCCCACTGCAGAATGCCGCTGGTTACCACCGGAAAGTCGTGGCGGACCAGCGGACGATTCAGCTCATCCAGGGTGTCCAGGAAACGCAGGGCCTGACCCGCGACGTTGACCAGCGTGCCGCCATCCTCGAGCTCGACCCAGCCGTTGCCGACCGTCGCACTGTCGGGACGATCGA
>CAJHZD010000125.1_pt1 | contig 30731 bp, 19 predicted proteins | sample 9198941 | NCBI WGS metagenome assembly CAJHZD01 (sample SAMEA7708371, study PRJEB35096) | sediment metagenome | biome: marine neritic benthic zone biome [ENVO:01000025]; feature: sediment [ENVO:00002007]; material: shallow marine sediment [ENVO:03000034] sea grass bed [ENVO_01000059] ...
GCGCGCGCCGTAGTTTCAGCCACTCTGGAACGAGATGCCTCGGTTCAGCAGGAGGGTTGGCGAGACTTCGTCGTCAAGCTGGAGATTCGAAAGGGTTGGCATATCAATGCGAATCCTGCCTCCTTGGATTTTCTGATTCCGACACAAGTTACCGGTAGAGTTCGAAAGGTTCGGTATCCGTCCGGGGAACCGATGCGGTTCGCCTTCGCCGACGATCAACTACAGGTCTATAGCTCTCGGGCGACGATTCAGGGTGAGCTCGACGAAGAGACCAGGTCGCTCGCTCTGACTTATCAGGCCTGCGATGAACGGCGATGTCTGCCTCCGGTGAGTCGCAGTCTGAGCTCAGAGTGACCGGATTTTTCGCACTGAATCTCTTTCTAGGGCGAGATTCGACGCCAGGAATGCGAAGATTATTCGTTCAAAAGGTAGTATCACTCTCTGTCGATTGAAGTGGTCGGCGTAGCAGGGCTTTGTAATGTCGAAAGAAACTCACCCCATCGTCCGATTTGCAATCGAGCGGCGTGTGACGATGGGCATGATTGTCCTGGGAGTGATGGTCATGGGTTGGATCTCGCTTACCCGGCTGCCGCTCGAGTTTCTTCCGAGCTTCTCCTCTTCGAGTATTACCGTAATTGCACCCTATCCTTCGTCCTCACCGGAGGAGGTCGAAAGACTCGTCGTACGGCCGCTGGAGGACGCCCTCGGAACGATCAACGGTATCGACTCAATGTCGGCGAGCGCGACTTCCGATTCGGCGCGGGTCACCATGACGTTCCTGGACGGAACCGACATGGATATGGCGGCTGTGGATGTTCGCGATCGAGTCGATCGAGTGCGCCACTTGCTACCTGACGATCTGGATCGGCTCTCGATCCGAAGATTTCAAACCAGCGACATTCCGGTCCTACGGTTCGATCTGAGCTCGGATTGGCCTCAAGAGAAGCTTTACGACTTCGCAGAGTATGTTTTGACGCGGCGATTAGAGCGCATCGAGGGTGTAGCTCAAGTGTCGGTAGGTGGATTGCGCTCACCGGAGATCCAGATTCATCTCGACTCGGGTCGGATGCTGGCATATCGAGTCGATGTCCGAGAGGTCACGGCCCTGCTTCGTGGCAGCAATGTGAATGTTTCAGCCGGAAGTATCCGAGAAGACCGAAGAAGATTGATCGTCAGAACCGTAGGCGAGTTTTCCAGCCTAGAAGAGATACGAAACCTGCCGCTCAACGACAGTGGGCTCAAGCTGGGAGACATCGCGGAAATCTCCTACGCACTGCCGATCCAGGAGGAATTCAATTTCCTCAATGGCAGCGAGGCGATGACGGTCAGCGTCAACAAGACCTCGACGGCGAATATCTTGGCCGTCTCGGACCTGGTGAAGGCGGAGCTGGAAACCATCATGAGTTTGCCTGAGGCCGATGGACTGAGCTACCGGATCTTCCAGGATGCATCCAGTGACGTGCGAAAGGGCCTGGGTCAGCTGCGAAACGCAGGACTCTTGGGAGGGCTGCTCGCGATCGTGGCCATGTATCTGTTCCTTCATAGGTTCAGGACCACTGCCTTGGTTGCTCTTGCAATCCCGCTCTCTGTGGTCGCCACATTTGTACTGATGTACCTGCTTCGCAAGGCGGGTGTACTCGACTTCACGCTGAATGTCGTGAGTTTGGCGGGTTTGATGCTGGCTCTGGGTATGCTGGTCGACAACTCTGTGGTGGTGATCGAGTCGATCTTTCGACATCGAAACGAGCTAGGGGAGGACTCCTGGACCGCCTCGTTGCGGGGGGCAAGCGAGGTCGCGCTACCGATCCTGGCCTCGACGGCGACCACGATGTGCGTCTTCCTGCCCGTGATCTTTCTCAGTACCGGGGGTCGCTTCAGGCTCTACATGGAGAACATCGGTGCGACGATCTGTATCGTCATGGTGGCGTCGCTTCTGGTGGCCTTGACGGTCGTTCCGATGGCCGCCGTGTTTCTGCTCAAGGACCAAGAGTCGAAACCCTCGAGAATCATCGATTCACTGACCTCCCTCTATGGCAGGGTGCTCGCCTTCACCCTGCGTCACAGATTTCTGTTTGTCCTCTCGATTCTGGCGATGTTTGCAGGGGTCATTCACCTGTTCTCCACCATCGAGCGCTCGTTCTCGAGTCGATCTCTCGAGAGACAGGTGATTCTCAAGATAGATACACCGCGACAGTACTCGCTCGAACAGACCGCGGCGCTGTACGACGAGGTGTACGAGCTGCTCGACGCCAACCGGCAGAGCCTCGATATTGCTGACATCAGCTATTCATACGATCGCAGCACGGGTCGATCTCGGGCCAGTTGGCGAAGGAGTCGGCAGGTGGATATCTACCTGGTCGATGAAGAGGAGAGTCGACTCACGACCGCCGACGTCCGCAACAAGTTGCGCGATGTTCTTCCTCGCAAGCCTGGAGTCGAGATCCGAATCGCCACCGACCGTGGGCGCAGAGGCTACACCGGTGTCGAGGTGGAGATCACCGGCGATGATCCGGTGGTGTTGGAGCTTCTCAGCCGGCAAGCGGCCGCGCAGATCAGCCAACTACCCATGGTACGGGACGTGGATACGTCGCTCGAGAGTGGCGACGAAGAGATCCACGTTCGCGTCGAGCGGGATCGGGCGGATCAGGCCGGAGTGTCGAGTCGCTCGGTTGCCTTCACAGTCGCGAATGCACTTTCGGGTCGGGCCATGAGCCACTTCAAGACGGGAGATCGGGAGCTCGATGTCGTAATGCAGTATCGCGAGGAAGACAGGGAGACGCTCGACCAGCTCAAGAACGTGCCGGTGTTCGGAGGTTCGGTGCCTCTGCCCTTGGACTCGGTAGCCGAATTCGAATTCGTGGCAGGCCCGAGAAGCATCGAGCGGGTCAATCACCGGGCCAAGGTGAGCGTGTCGGCGAATGCGGCGGATCGGACCGCCTCTTTTGGGGCCATGCGTGCGGTGAGTCAATTGATGAACGAGATGTCGATGCCGCCCGGCTACGAATGGAGTTTTGGTCGCTGGAACAAGTTCATGCAGCGCGATCAGGATAGCGGCCGGTTTGCTCTCCTCTTCGCGATTCCTCTGGTCTACATGTTGATGGCGGCATTGTTCGAAAGCTTTACACAGCCGCTCACCATCATGTTCTCGGTACCTTTCGCTCTTCTCGGTGTTGGAATTGTGATGAAGCTTGCCAATCAGCCCTGGGAGACCATGACGATGCTGGGACTGATGGTCTTGCTCGGAGTCGTGGTCAACAACGCCATCGTGCTGATCGATCATGTCAACTTCTTGCGCAGCGGTGGCATGGAGCGAGATCAGGCGATTATCGTCGGTGGCCAGCACCGCATGCGACCCATTTTGATTACGGCGATTACGACCATCCTGGGACTGTTCCCGATGGTGGCACCGTTCCTGTTTCCGCAGTGGTTTGGCACCGTGGAGGGGCGGGCCGCTTCCTGGGCACCGATTGGACTAGTCATCGTCGGTGGTTTGACCACCTCCACCTTCCTGACCCTAATGATTATTCCGACCATATACTCGTTGATCGATGATCTGTCTCTGTTCGTTCGCCGCGTTGCTAGCGCGGTGTCATCGACTTCGACGGCAGATTCCGAGTCGGTAACCCAGACGGAGATCTGAATGAGTATTTCAGCGCGGTTCATGGGTTTGGCGTTTGTTTGGTTGATTCTGACTTGCGCCATCCTGGCCTCGTGTGGGGGAGGTTCGCAGGGCGAATCTTCACCTCGAGCAGGCTCGGATGCGGCCTCTCGATCTACGGGAGGTAGACCGGGAGGACCTCCTGGATCGAGGGCTGGCGGTGGGTCTGGTGGACCGTCGGCCGCGGTGCCGGTTCACGTTTCGCAGGTCAAGCGTCAGACCATCTCCAGTTTTATCGAGACCAACGGGACTCTCGAGGCCGAGAACGAAGTCGATATCGAGGCTCGTGTCTCGGGGCCGATCACGGAGCTCAATGTAGAAGAGGGGATGGAGGTTGCAAAGGGCCATCTGTTGGCTCGTCTCGACGATCGTGAATTTCATTCGCGGGTCGAAATTTCCCGGGTGGCGCTGAAGGAGGCCGAGCTCGCCTTCAAACGTGCGGAGTCTCTGCGCGAGAGTCAGCTGATCAGCCCCGAGGACCATGATCAGGCTGTGACTCGGCTCGAGACCGCCCGCGCCCAGTACGAGTCGGATCTGATCCAACTCGGATACACCAAGGTTGAAGCGCCATTCGGCGGGCTGATTGTTGCCAGATACATCAATCTTGCAGAGCAGGTGGCCACCAACACTCCGTTGTTCCGAATCTCGGACTTCAACCCTCTTCTCTGTCCGATTCAAGTACCCGAGCGGGATCTGCCGAGACTTCGTCTGGGGCAGAGTGCGTACCTCACATTCGAAGCTTGGCCTGGCGAACGATTTCAGGCCATGATTCTGCGAATTCGCCCGATCGTAGATGCGGCTACCGGTACGGTAAAGGTGACTCTCGAGGTCGATGCCCGAGGTCGTCTGCGACCCGGGATGTTCGCCAAGGTCTTCGTCGAGATCGATACACGTAGAGACGCTCTGGTGATACCCAAGGCGGCGCTGTCACTCGAAAGCATCGGAGACATCGTTTATGTGGCAGAGGCTGGTTTGGCATCGCGGCGAAGTGTGACTCTGGGTTTTCGCGAGGGGGACTTTGTCGAACTCCTGACCGGTGTCGAAGCCGGCGAGAACGTGATCGTCGTCGGCCAGGATGGTCTGAGCAATGGCACGCCGGTTCAGATTCTGGGTCAGCCAGAGTCGCCGGTCTCCGAGACTGCGAATGACGGCTGATTTCGGGTCGACTCGCGACTCTTGCGCCAGGAGTCATGGGTGAAGCTCGTCGATTTCTCTATCCGACGACCGGTCAGCGTAACGATCTTCGCAGTGGCCGCCGTGGTCTTCGGCCTGGTTGCATTTGGCCAACTCGCAACCGATCTTCTTCCTGACATCAGCTACCCGTCACTCACGGTGCAGACGACCTTCGAAGGCACTGCACCGGTCGAGGTCGAGAGCCTCATCACACGACCGGTCGAGGATGCTGTAGGAGTCGTGAACAACGTCGTGCGTGTGGTCTCGAGCTCCAGAACCGATATCAGCGATGTGACTTTGGAATTCAGCTGGGGCACCAATATGGACCTGGCGGCTCTCGATGTGCGTGAAAGGCTCGATGTACTGAGACTTCCGATCGAAGCAGAGCGACCGATCTTGCTCCGATACGATCCGGCCCTGGATCCGATCTTGCGTCTAGGCCTCACCGGCGAGGAGGACCTGATCAGACTTCGCTTGATTGCCGAGGAGCAGGTCAAGCGGGCGTTGGAACGAATCGAGGGAGTCGCCGCGGTCGTCGTCAGCGGCGGGCTCGAAGAGGAGATCCAAGTGGAGGTCGATGAGCGTCGGCTGTCCAATCTGGGTCTTGGTGTCGACCTGGTCGTCAACCGCTTGGCGCAGGAGAACATCAATCTGACGGGGGGTCGACTCCTCGAGGGACAGAGTGAGTTTCTCGTTCGCGCCGTCAATGAGTTCGTTCGGGCCGAGGATCTCGAAGATGTCGTCATCGACAGCTCGCGCGGTGCGGTCGTGCGGTTGAAAGATGTGGCCCGGATCTACAAAGGCCACAAAGAGCGAGATCTGATTACCAGGATCGATGGCAAAGAGAGCGTCGAGCTCGCGATCTACAAGGAGGGCGGCACCAACACCGTCACGGTTTCAGATGCTGTGCGAGCCAGCTTGTTCGGTCTCGGTGATCAACTGGTCAAGCTCGATCCCGCCCTCGAATTGGAGGTCATCACAGATCAGGCCCGCTACATTCGTCAATCGGTGTCCGAGGTCCTGAGGACGGCGCTGTACGGTGGCGGTCTCGCAATCATCGTCCTTTACCTCTTCTTGAGAAGCTGGAAGACGACTCTGATCATCGGGTTGGCGATTCCAATCTCGGTGGTGTCGACCTTCTTTCTGATGTATCTGTCGGGCATTTCGCTCAACATCATGTCCCTGGGGGGGCTGACTCTCGGAATCGGTCTGCTGGTCGACAACGCGATTGTTGTCTTGGAATCGATCCAGAGGCGTCGCGACAGCGGTCTTGATGAGCAAGAGGCTGCTCGCGAGGGTACGACGCGGGTTGCTCGAGCAGTGGTCGCGAGCACGTTGACGACCATTTGTGTTTTCGTTCCGATTGTCTTCGTCGAAGGAGTGGCCGGCCAACTGTTCGGCGATCAAGCTCTCACCGTGACCTACTCGCTTGTCGTCTCGCTATTGGTTGCACTGACGATCATCCCCATGCTTGCATCTCGCAAGTTCACACCCCTCGATGAGGAGGCAAGCACAGCTCCTGCAGACACGAAGAGAGGCAGGATCAAGAACAAGGTCGGCAGTCTACTGTTTGAGATCAGTGTTCAAATCTCGCGGATTCTGACTGAGGTGGTGCGAGGGATGGGTCGTCTCTTGGGAGCCCTGATGCGATGGCCGTTGAATCTCTTCGAGCGCCTTTACGATGCCGTGGCCCAACTCTACCGACGTCTTCTCGACGCAGTGTTGCATCACCCCGTGATCACAGTGATCTGTGCTTTTGTTCTCTTGGGGGCAAGTTTGGGTCTTGTCGGTGGGCTGGGGACCGAGTTGATACCAGAGCTCATTCAGGGCGAGTTTTTTGTCAACACCGAGCTGCCACCAGGTACACGCCTCGAGGTATCGGATCGTCGAATGAATGCTCTGGAGAAGTTCAGCATGGGGCTGGATGACGTTGTCACTGTGTACTCGATTGTCGGTGCCTCTAACGAACAGGGCGGAGTGGCGGGGGAGAAGCGTGAGAATATCGGACAACTCACACTGACCGTCGCACCTCCGATCGATCGAAAGAAAGAGGAGTCGCTGATGAGTAGTTTGCGCTCGCGACTCGAGGCGCAAGAGGACGTGACCTACCGATTCGGCAGACCGACCTATTTCAGTTTCCGCACCCCAATCGAAATCGAGATTCGAGGATACAACCTGAAGCTATTGGACCGATTGGCATCCGATCTGGTGCTGCGGATGAGTCGAATTCCCGGCCTGGCGGACGTCAAGTCTTCGACAGAGGGAGGAAATCCAGAGCTTCAGGTGCGCTTTGATCGGCAGAAGCTGGCGAAGCTGGGTCTCACCCTCAGCGAAGTTGCCGGTGTTGTCAGGTCCAAGGTCCTGGGTACGGTTGCGACGGATATTCAGCGACAGGATCGAACGATCGATATACGGTTGAGAGTTCAAGAACAGTATCGGGACAGCGCCGAGGCGCTCAGGAATCTCACCGTAGTTCAGCGCGAGAAGACAGCGATCCCCCTATCAGCGGTCGCAGAAGTCGAAGAGGTCGATGGCCCGGCCGAGATTCGGCGATCCGAGGGCGACAGAGTCGCGCTAGTTACCGCCAATCTGGCTGGAGGAGATCTGGGGACTGTCTCCTCGGCTATCGAGAGGGAGCTCGTATCGATGAATCTTCCGCTCGGCTACGAGTGGCGCATCGGTGGTCAAAGACAAGAAATGGAGACTTCTTTCGAGAGCATGCGGTTGGCGATCTTGCTGGCGATTTTCATGGTCTATCTGGTCATGGCCTCCCAATTCGAGTCGCTGATCCATCCCTTCGTCATTCTCTTCAGTATTCCCTTCGCTCTAATCGGTCTTATCGCCACGCTGTACGTCACGAACACCACCATCTCGATCGTCGTGCTGATAGGCGCCATTCTTCTGGCTGGCATCGTGGTCAACAACGCGATTATCCTGGTCGACTACACGAACCAGCTTCGACGGGAGGGCGTGCCAAAACTCGATGCCTTGAGACAGGCCGGGCAGGTTCGACTTCGGCCGATCCTGATGACGACCGCGACGACGGTCCTCGGTCTGTTTCCGATGGCGTTGGGTATCGGTGAAGGCAGCGAGTTGAGAAGTCCGATGGCTTTGACCGTGATCGGTGGTCTGATCACCTCGACCTTCTTGACCCTTCTGATCATTCCAGCCGTATACACGCTGGTCGACCGCCGACGCTAGGTTGGGCACCAGGCCTGATCAGACGACTTTCAGGACAAGAACCGTTCGATCGTCCGAGCGCTCCTCACCCAGGGAGTGGCGTCGGACAGCCTCGAGGAGGCCGTTCGCGATCTCCTCGGCGGGTAGGTGTGCCAAACGGCGGAGGGTGTCCTCGATACGGAGAGGTCCAAACTCCTCGTCGTCGTGGTTGGGGCTTTCCTCGATGCCATCGGAGCAGATCACTACAGCCTCTCCAGGGCCCAGATCGACCCTGATCTCTTCGTAGGTCTGGTCTGCGAACAGACCGAGCGGCACGCCGGTCGCTTCGAGGTTGACGACACTGCGCCCGCGCAGTAGGTAGGGGCGAGGCAGGCCGGAATTGGAAAGCCAAAGAGTGCGATTGCCACCATCGAGCACTCCAAAGGTCATGGCGAGAAAACGGTTGTCGATCGACAGCTGTTTCAGTTTGTTGTTGAGAGCGGCCTGCATCTTTGCGGGACAGGGCTGGCTGCGTCTCGCGTACTCTCGGATGGTACCGACGGCGAGTGAGCCATAGAGTGCAGCCGAGGTACCCTTTCCAGAAACATCTGCAACCGTCAGCGCGATCTTCCCATCGCCGTAGGGCACAAAGTCGTAGAAGTCTCCGGCCAGATGGCGGGCAGGCTCGTACGCCACTGCAATCTGGATACCCGGCATCCAAGGAGACTGTTTGGGGAGCAGCTGACGTTGAATCTCTCGCGCCGCATTGAGATCGCTCTCGAGTCGGGCCTCATCAGTCTGGAGCTCTTCATAGAGGCGCGCGTTCTCGAGCGCAATGGCCAGCGACGCGGCGAGGGTCGACAAAAACTGCTCATCGTGAGCGGTGAAGGCGTCGTATTTGAGGCTCTGGAGATCGATCACGCCAATCAAGCTCTCCTTGAAGAAGAGCGGTACGGCCAGCTCGGAGCGAACTTGCAGGTTCTCTACACAACTCACATAGCGGGGGTCGAGCTCGACATTGGGAACCCGTATCGATTGACGTAGTGCGGCGGCCGTGCCACAGATGCCCTGTCCAAGAGGCAGTGGAGACGAGTCGGAGTTTGGTAAGCCCTCGCTAAAGAGGGCTACCCTCGGTTCCAGCATCCGTTCTGTTTCGTTCCAAAGCAATACCGAGAACAGGTCGTAGTCGATCAACGGACGCAGCAGCTCCGCGACTCGCTCGAGCAGGGTCCCACGGTCGAGGATCGAGGCCATCTCTCGACTGGCTTCGTGAAGAAGTGAGAGAGTCTGCGCCTGCCTGCGCATGTTCTGGTAGAGCTGCGCATTTTCCACCGCGCTGGCGAGATGGTCGGCTAGAGACGAAAGAAGGCGTTGCTGTTCACGATCGAAGCTATTCGGCTCGTAACTACCCAGATCGAGCACACCGATCGTCCGCCTCTTGGTCACCAGTGGCAGGGCCAATTCCGAGCGCACCCGATCGGTCGCGTGAATGTATCGGGTGTCCTCAGCCGTGTCGTGGACCAGAATGGACTCACCGGTCTGGGCAGCAGTGCCCACGATTCCTTGCCCCAGACCGAATCTCCAGTGCTCGAGCACGTCCTTGGGAAAACCGACCGCAAACTCGAATTTGAGCTCGCGTCCGTGGTCATCTAGCAGCAGCACCGCAAAGGTGTCGAAGTGGACATACTGGCCGAGCCGCTCGGCGACCTGCTGCAGCCCCTGTTGAAAGTCGGTTGCGGCGTTTAGATCTCGGGTAGCCGCCAGCAGGCAGGCGATCCCGGAGCTCAGGTCGTCTCCTTCACAGTCGGAGTCGTATGGCAACCGAATCGTGTTGTCAGTCGCTTCGTCCAACTGGGTCTTTGTCGTTTTGGTCATATGAACCGTCCCTTTGCTATCCAACAACACAGGAAGAGCGGGGAAACTTCCGCTACGACGGAAGATCCTTGTCGGGCCGACCGTTCAACAGCGTCTTTCAGGGAGCTGCTGCCTGGTGGGCCGGAGCAGGCGGCATACTCAGCAGCGCTGCCATCAGATCGATTCCGTACCAGAGATTGGCCAACCGCAGGTTCTCGTTCGGGGCATGCTGATTGTTGTCATGGTTTGCGATCGGAACCACGACAAGCGGTGTCTCGAGAATGTCGTTGAACAGATAGAGCGGCAGCGATCCCCCCAGGGTTGGCACCTTCAAGACCGACTCGCCAGCCGCTCGCTCCGCCGCCTCGAGCACTTCGAGGACAATGGGCAGGTCCATCGCCGTGCGTGCGGCCGGATAGCCTTCGCGTCTCGTGATCTGGATCAGTCTGTCATGCGTTCGTCGGGTGTCTGAATCGGGTGCTTCACGAACGACCGTGAAGCCTTGGGCTCGAATATGGTCTTCGACCTTGTCGAGCATCGCCGCCGGGTCGTTTCCTTTCGCCAAGCGGATATCGATACTGGCGGTCGCAGCCATCGGGATGACATTCCTGGCACGGTCTCCGACAGCTGCGCTCGAGAGACCCCGGATGTTGAAGGAAGGGATCAGAAGGCGCTCCGCAATTGGAGCGTTCTCGGCTTCCGTTGCGGCCAAGTCGAGCTCGTCGCGCAGTTGCTCGTCGAAGGCCGGGAGCATCGCCATCGCATCTCGCTCGGAGTCACTCACGGGCGTCGTCGAGTCGTAGAACCCCTCGATCATGACCTGCCCGTCCTGGTCTTTCATGGTCGAGAGCAGATTGACGAGAGTCTGAGCCGGATTGGGTGCCCAATTCCCATAATGACCGCTATGCAGATATCTGTTGGCTCCGAAGGTCTTCAGATCGAGACCGGTGTAGCCACGGACCCCGAAAACGAGCTGCGGTCTTCTGCTTTGGTGAACCGGTCCGTCACAGATCAGCCAAAGATCTACCTCCAAGGCGTTTCGATGATCGGTCAGATACTGGCCCAGGTGAGCCGATCCCGCCTCCTCTTCGCCTTCGAACAGAAAGACCAAGTTGGAGGTGGGCTGAATCTTCTGTCTCCGAAGAGCGTCCAGGGCCGAGAAAATCGCTGCCAGAGGCGCTTTGTCGTCGCCTGCGGAACGTGCATAGAGGCGCCACTCCGGATCGATTTTTTCTCCAGGACTGGGCAGAGGCCGCGGCACTCCTTGATTTTCGATCGCCGCAGTATAGAGCGTCGGCTCCCAGGGTGAATGAGCCCATTCGTCGGGGTCGACCGGTTGACCATCGTAGTGGACGTAGATGCCGAGAGTTCGCGCTGAACCGACGTCGAGCGATCCATAGACGACAGGTGGCGCACCCTCCTGGTTCCAAAGCTCCGCGTCGACGCCCCTCCGAGCCAACTCCCGCTCGAGGTACACGGCATTGCGTCGAATGTTCTCGTTGTCGGAAGCCACATTGGGCATGCTGAGCATCTCCGAGAAGGACTGTAGGATCTCGGGGCCTTGAGCCAAACGATAGGCGCGGACGCCTGAAAGAATGTCATCGGTGCTCGGCTGTTCGGAGGTGGCGCTGTTCGGAAAGCCTAGAACGACCAGCATCATCATGATCAAGCCCAGGCAATTCTGCCCGCAGGCTCGCTGAGTCGCTTTCGAAATCGCGTGTATCAAGTTTCCCCCTCTGCAAAGCGCGAGGGCGCCGCGACCCCGGCGGATTGCACAAACTCCTCGAGCAGCTCCAGAAGTCGAGCGATGTCGTCAGCATCGTTGTATACATGGGGTGAGACTCGAATCGAATCCCCACGCACACTTACAAACACTCGGGCCTCACCCAGTCTTCTCACCAGGGGGCGTGGATCGCGTCCTAGAAGTCTGAGCCCCAACATGTGTCCGCTTCGAAAGCTCGATTGGGTGACCCCCAGACCGAGCTCGGAAGAGGTCGCTGCCAGGGTTTCGATCCAGGGCTGGATAGTCGAGTGGATCGCCTCGACTCCCCAATCGAGGGTTTGCTCGAGAGCGGCCAGGGAGGCTGGTACGAGGGCGAAGTTGCTGACTTCGCCGACGTCGTAGCGTCGAGCCCCGGGGTTGTATTCCGCGGTGTAGTTCACCAGCGACGAAAAGTCCCGACTGTTGGTTCGCGTGATCCAGTTGTGTTCCAGTGGACGTCCCGACCGAAACTCTGGAGACACCCACATAAAGGCCTGACTGTAGGGCCCCAGAAGCCACTTGTATGTTGCGGTGATTACAAAATCGGGCTGGATTTTCTTCACATCGATGGGCAGGGCACCGATGGATTGGGACCCGTCGACGATCAGAGCCGCTCCCACGCTTCGAGCCCGCTTGCCAACCACGTCCAAGTCGACCACGGATCCATCGGTCCAGTGACAGTTGGGCACGGCCACTGCTGCCGTGTCGGCGCCTATGGCTTCGAGGACTCTGGAGGTCCAGTCTCCGTCGGAAGGTGTAGCGACTGTGCGCAACGAACCACCGGTCTTGGAGGCCAGATCTTGCCACGCATATACGTTGGACGGAAATTGCTCAGCGAGAACCACGATCTCGCGACCGGACGAGACTGCGGTATTGTAGGCCGCGATCGCCGTGCCGTAGCTTACGGAGGGCAGCAGCGCCACTCCCTCGGCATCGCCACCGATCAGCTGAGCGAACAGTTCTCGGACTCTTTCAATCGAGGTGAAGAAGTCTTCGGGTGCGATCTCCCATGGCCGCGATTTGAGCGCCAACCCCTCGCTGCCAGCCCGGACGACCCGTTGAGACAGCGGGCCCATGTAGGCGCAATTCAAATAAGTGATGTCGGCTGGAATATCGAATTCTTGGCGGTTACAGTCGAGGGTCATCGAGGCAACCTATTTATTCGAGACGGATGCGATGGCATCGCAAACCACTGGGATCGTCTCTTGGGTCAGTCCGGCGAAATTGACTCGACTCGAGCCCAGCATGTAGATCGAATGCTCTGTCCGGAGGGCTTCGATTTGGGCCGCCGCCAGCCCGGTGAAAGAGAACATCCCGCGATGGTCGAGAAAATCACGATTCGATCCGAGGCCAACCTGTATGCCGCGCTCGTCGAGACTCTCCGCGAAAAGCTCTCTCATTCGATGGATCCGTGTTCGCATTTCGGTGAGCTCGTCCTGCCAGATATCGCGAAGATCCGGATCGCCGAGAATGTTGGCCACGATGGACGCGCCATGAGCCGGCGGATTGGAATAGGAGACTCGGATACTCAGTTTGATCTGTGAAAGTACCGCCTGAGCCGACTCGGTAGAGGAGGTAATCACGGTGAGCGCTCCAATTCGTTCGTTGTAGAGCGCGAAGTTCTTCGAGAAGCTGTTGCAGACGATCAACTCCGGAACCTGCTCGCAGAGGACTAGCAGCGACTCTCGATCTTCCGACAGGCCCTCACCAAAGCCTTGGTAGGCGAGATCCACCAGCGGGAGCGCCTCGCGCTCTCGCAGAAGCGCGCCGATTTGATTCCACTGCTCGGGTTGCGGATCTACCCCGCTCGGGTTGTGACAACATCCGTGAAGGACCACGATGTCGCCGCGTCCTACCTCTGCCAGGCCTTCGAAAAGTCGATCGGCCGCAAGCTTTCGTCGCGTCGAATCGAGATACGGATAGGTCGCCACTGGTGTACCGGCGGCGGCGAATATGGCTCTATGGTTGACCCAGCTGGGATCCGAGATCCAGGCGGTCGCTGCAGGCCTCAACCGCCTGAGAACATCGGCAGCGACGCTGATGGCGCCGGTACCGCCTGGAGTCTGAGCGGTAGTAATTCGGCCCTCCTGGAGTACCGGATGGTCCTCGCCCAGAAGAAGACGTTGCACGTATCCGGCGTAGGATCGGTTTCCCTCGATCGGCAAGTAGGACTTGGTGGACTCGCTCGACCAGATTCGCTGCTCGGATTGGTGCACAGCGCGCAACACCGGCGTGTTGCCTCGAGCGTCCCGATAGATTCCGATACCGAGATTGATTTTGTCCGGATTTGGATCTTTGTTGAAAGCTTCAGCCAGTCCGAAGATGGCGTCGGGCGGAGCAGTGGGTGTGTGTTCGAACATCCCCCGATTGTAGCCTCATTCGTCCCTCCAGTTCGAGGTGTCGCCCGACGCGAAACCGTCGGCCAACTTCGAGCTCGCACTCTCGAGCCCAAGCACTGCGCTGCCCATGTCGACGGCCTCCGGTTCCAGGTCGGTGTCGCGACCGAGCAGCTTTGCGGACAGTCGCCGTATGTCCTCGAGGATCGCGTAGAGCGATGGGACCAGGATCAGCGTTATCACGGTTGCAAAGAGCACACCAAACGCCAGCGAGACCGCCATCGGAATTAGAAACTGAGCTTGAAGACTCTTTTCGAGGAGAAGGGGAGTCAATCCGGCAAACGTAGTCAAAGAGGTGAGAAGAATGGGGCGAAAACGGCTACTCCCGGCTCGACGAATCGCCTCTGGGAGTTTGTGGTCACGGCGGTACGCTCGGTTGATGAAGTCGACCATGACCAGACTGTCGTTCACGACCACACCGGTCAGAGCTACGATGCCAAACATGGAGAGAATCGTCAGATTGAGTCCCATCGCGATATGCCCCCAGATCGCTCCGATGAGTCCAAACGGAATGGCGCTCATCACGATGGTCGGTTGCAGATAAGAGCTGAATGCGATCGCCAGTAATGCGTAGATCGCGAATAGCGCGATAAGGAATCCTTTGGCCAAACCCACGAGCGTCTCTTTCTGGTCCTCCTGCTCTCCGGCCAAGGAATACCGAACCCCGGGATGATCCGCCATGAGATCCGGTAACACGTTCGCCTGGAGATCGGCGATGATCTCGTTTGCATTGCCGACCTGTTCGTCGACATCGGCGGTAACGTTGACGACCCGGCGACGATCCTTGCGCTGGATCGATGCCGGGCCCCGCGTAGACTCCATCGTGGCCGCAGTGCTGAACGGGATCTCGACACCCGTTGGGGTTCGAAATCGAAGATTCTCGAGATCTCCGAGGGAGCCGCGTTGGTCGGCGGGGAAGCGAACCATCACCTTGATCTCATCTCGGCCACGAAGGATTCTCTGGACCTCCTCGCCGTAGAAGGCCTGTCTCACTTGTCGGGCCAGATCCGCCTTCGACACTCCGGCCGCTTCCGCCTCGGCCGTGACGTTGAGCTGGATCTGTCGCTTGCCGGCGCGAAACGTGTCGCTGATGTCACGTACACCAGGGTAGGAGGCCAGCTCTTGACCAAGCACTGTCGCGACATCCCTGAGCACATCGACGTCTGGTCCCGATAATTCGAAGTTGATCGCCTCACCGCTGGCAAAAAGAGACGAGGAGTAGGTGAGCTCTTCGGCATCTGGAATCGTGCCCACCTTCTGCCTCCAGCGATTCGCAATCTCGCTGCTCGATATGCGACGTTCCTCGGCCGAAACCAGCTCGAGGTTGACTTCACCCAGATTGCCGGAGGCACCTTCGGCAGAGATGTTCAACGCCGCCGGCCCGGCAGCGTTGCGGAACGGCTGCTCTCCGACCGTCGTCATGATGTGACGGATCGGTCTGTCTCCGAACTCTGAATCCAACTCCTCAGCCAAAGACTTGGCAGAGGATTCCAACTCATGGAGGACGACCGCGGTCGAGCTGGCCGGTGTGCCCTGGGGTAGGGCGAGATAGGCGGCGGTGTTGTCCCCCTCCACATCGGGCATGAAATTGAATTGAATCCAACCACTCCGAACCACTCCAACAGTCAGAAAGAGCAGGCAGACCATGCAGGCGACCGTGAGATAGCGCCATTCGATTGCGGTCTGCACCGTCGGCCGATACATTCGATCGATCATCCATTCCAGACCCTGGGCTACCAGATCCTGAAGTCGTTTCCAATATCTGCCGAGTGCGAATTTGGATGGTTTTGGTGGCAGGTGGTGCATATGGGACAGGTGATTGGGCAGGATCAAGAGAGACTCGATCAGCGAGAACAAAAGGGTTGGGATCACGATCAGCGGGATGACGCGCATGATCTTTCCGATGTTTCCGGTGACGCCCAACAGGGGTGCGAACGCGGCCACGGTGGTGAGAATCGCGATGACCACTGGCTTGGATACCTCCGTAGCGCCATCAACCGCAGCTCTCAGTCCGGCTTTGCCACGCTGAAAGTTGGAATAGATGTTCTCGCCTACGATGATCGCGTCGTCCACGACTACGCCCAAAACCACAATGAACGCAAAGAGCGAAATCAAGCTGATCGAGACGTCGAGAGTGGGCATCAAAGCGATGGCTCCCAGAAACGAGATGGGGATACCCAGAGATACCCAGCCTGCCAGCCTGAGCTTCAAGAACAGGGCAAGCACCAGCACGACCAGGAAGAACCCGTTGCGACCGTTTCGGAGCAGAAGATCGAGACGGCTTCGAAGAATCTGGGTCCGATCGTCCCAAACCGTAAGCGCGATACCGTCTGGCACCTCCTTTCGGGCTTGGTCGAGATAGTCGTTGACGATCTTCTCGATGTCGAGCGCGCTCTGATCGCCGACGCGAAACACCTGAACGAGAACGGCCGGTACGCCATCGAAGCGGGACCAGGTCTCGGTTTCGGCAAACCCATCGACCACCGTAGCCACATCACCGACTTTGATTCTCGAGCCATCGGCCAGGGTCATCAACGGAAGATCTTCGAACTCACGTCCGACGTAGGCCTGTCCTTCGGTTCGAAGAAGCACTTCACCGCCCGAGGTCTCGACCTTGCCACCCGGAAGGTCGAGCGAGGATCTGCGAATGGCGTCGGCAACCTGCTGAAAGGTCAGACCCCAACGTCGCAGCGCAGTCTCTGAAACTTCGATTGAAATCTCGTAAGGACGAGTGGCGGAGAGTTCGACCTGAGATATTCCGGGCAGAGCCGCCAGATCGTCTCGAACTCGCTCCCCGAGCCTCTTCAGGCTGCGCTCGTCGGTATCGCCGGAGATCGCGACGTCCAACACCTGGCGACGGATCACGGCAGCCTCGACGATCGGTTCCTCAGCCTCGACCGGAAAAGTGTCGATGGCGTCCACCCTCGATTTCACATCGTTGAGCAGCTTCTGGAGATCGGAGCCGTCGACTGCTTCGATCAACACCGTTCCCATGTTCTCTGCTGCGGTCGAGCGAATCTCCTCGATCTCTGGAAGATCCTGGATCTTCTCCTCGATGCGAATGACCACACCCTCCTCGACCTCTTCTGGTGCGGCGCCGGGGTACGGAACTCGAACCGTGACCAGGTCAGCAGAAAACTCGGGAAAGACCTCCTGTTTTATGCCGACAAGAGTGAACATCCCCATTACGATCAGCAGCAACATCAGCAGATTGGATGCGACGCCGTTGGCGGCGAACCATTCGATCAAACGCTTCATATCGCTTCCTCGTGGTCCGCATCGGTCTGGAGGGGAGTGTCTTCGACCGTTCGAACTTGCATACCCTCGATCGCAGTGTCCAAGGCCGATATGCAGACCAACTCGCCGTCCGAAAGACCCGAGATCACGACTACGACATCACGATCGATCCGAAAGGGCGTCACTTCTCTGAATTCGAGTCGGCCCTGGTCGCCCACGACAAGGACCCGGTTGTCTCCCCGGATCGCTTCTCGAGGCAGCACGACCGCTTCGGGAAGTCGTCTTCCTTGAATCTCGGCGTCGACAAAAAGTCCGATCGGCAGCGGTGCTCCAGCGGCCTCACGAGCAGCGCCAAGGGGATCGTCGACTCGCGCAAAGAGTGGCAGCATTCGTGTCTGCGGGTCGAACTCACTGCCTGCGCGCACGATGCGTCCCGACCATGAATAGGACCTGTCGCCGATCGCTCCTCGGATAACGACCGCCGGGCCTCGACCATCGGTGCCCTTTAGGTTCAATCCGTCTCCCAGGTCCAAGAAGGCAAGTTGGTCCTTTGCGACCGGAAGTCGGATCTCTGCAGCATCGGTCGAATAGATTCGGGCCAAACCGGTACCTCGGCCCACAAACTGGCCCAAATCGACGAGAGTCGATTGGACGCGACCCTCGAAGGAAGCTCGAATACGAGTTCGTTCCAGGTCGAGTTGAGCTCGCTCCAACACCGCCTGCGCGGCTTGGAGTCGGGCCTCGGCTTCGGCGAGTTGAGGCTCCCTCAAGGCCAAGGCGGTCGGCTCGCCGTCCACCAGCTCGGACCACTCTTCACGCGCCAGGTCGGCCTCGGCCTGCTCGAATTGAACCTGAACGCGAGCCTGGGCTACTTGTGCCTCCGCCTGTGAAACGGCCAGGCGAAAGTCGCGGTCCTCGATACGGACAAGCTCCTGCCCCTTCTTGAAGAAGCCACCCTCGGCGAAGTCTCTGGATACCCAGTCGATTCGGCCGTCCACCTGGGCTACGAGTGACGACTCGATTCTTGGACGCACGGTTCCCTGAGATTCGACTGTCAGCGGTAGCTCAGAGTGTCGGACTGCCATCACTCTGACAAGCGGCGGTCGGGCGGCCGGTTCGGAACGTTCGACCTCGGGTCGACTACCGATCAGGGCCAGAGCCCCGGCGACACCCAGAATGACCACGAGGATAGGTAAGAAGATCTTGGCTCGACGTTTCATTTCGAAGGGCTCCCGGTCGTAGAAGTCGACGAGGTTCTCGCCGGGTCGGCGTAGAAGTCACCTCCCAGGGCCAGGTTGAGGTCGACGCGGTTGTCCAATCTCTGGCGTCGAGCCGAGAGTAACTCGCTCTGAGCCAGAAAGGCGTTGCGTTGTGCTTCCAGAACAGCCAGGTATCCATCGAGACCGTATTCGTAGCGGTCGTTTGCAAGTCGCTCAGCCGCGATCGACTGCTGGGCCGCCACGAACAAGGATCGCTCTTGATCGGAGAGAAACCTTTCGGCGGCAAGGGCGGCCTCGACCTCTCCAAAAGCCCGGAGCACTTGTTGAACGTAGCTCTCACTGATCTCGCGAAGCCGGGCCTCGGATAGCTCGATACCGGCTCGGAGGCGACCACCCTGAAACAGCGGCTGCAGAATATTGGCAGCCAAGCTCCAGACCGAGAAATCATCGTCGAGAAGATTTTCGACTTCGGCGGTGAGCGTACCGCCCGAGCCAGTGAGTCTGAGTCTCGGGTAGAGACTTGCGCGGGCCTGAGCCACATCCAGACCTGCGGCCGCCAACCTGGCTTCTGAAGCCCTTAGATCAGGCCGCCGAGTCACGAGCTCTGAAGGCAAGCCCGGTGGGATCTCCGGCGGAGGATCGGCGAGCTCGACATCGTCGCCGACAGGGCTTAGCTCTGCATCGGGATAGCGCACGAGTAGTACCTGGATCTGGCGCAACAGACCGTCCCGTTGGCGTCGGCGAAAGGCCAGATTCGCCTCGGCAGTAGCTTCGTTGGTGATGGCAAAGCGAAGATCGAGGGCGGATCTGGTTCCGGTCCGATACCGCCGCTCGAGTCGGTTTCGACTAGTGCGCCGACTCTCGAGCGTGGCTTCGGCCAACTGGACTTGCTGGTGAGCCTCGACCGCCGCGAACCAGGTCTTCGAGACCAATCCTGTCAGCGAAAGACGAGCCCCATCATAGTCCGCCTGCGAGGCTTGGACGCGAGCCTGGGCGGCGTCTTTTTGAGCTCGCAGGCGGCCCCATAGATCCACTTCCCAGGATACATTGAGATTGGCGCCGAAGGTGGACGAGGTGACGCTCAGGACCTCATTCTCGCTACCCGGAATCGGAAAACCGACGAAGTTCTGATTCTGTCGGGAGCCACCGACGCCTACGTCGACCTGAGGATAGAGATCTGCTCCTGCGATCCGGGCCTGTGCGATCGCAGCGTCGACTCGTGCCGAGGCAGCGACGAGATCTCGATTGCGAGCCAGTGCTTCGGTGACGACTAGATCGAGGTTTTGGTCGTCGAACTGACGCCACCATCTCGAGTTATCGGCGAGAGTCTCCTCTCCAGGATCGCTGAGAGCCGCCCAATCATCGGGAACATCGACGCCCAGATCGGGTGGTTCCGGAGCCTTCGCGGATGAGCAACCGATCTGCGTGAGTAGGCCGACAGAAAGTACGATCGGCATCCAGAAGGAATGGATCTCGAGTCGCGAACGTCTCTTGCTCATGCATCACCCCCCGGTCGGCTGAGCTCACCACGCGCCCACGAAATCTCCAGAAAATCGACGAGGCGTTCGATGATCTGGTCCACATCCGAAGCATGGTCGACGCTCTCGCCCCGAATCAACTCGGAGACAGGACGGCCGATGGCAGCGGTATAGGCCATCGCGCCCACCGTGAAGTGAAATCGCCAGGCAACAGTGTCGTCATCCAAGTCGGGGAATGTCTCCGAGAGCGCTGATAGAAACCGAGACAGCACGTGCTCGAACTCCTCGAGCATTTCGCGGCGTGGTTGGGCAGGCGACTCGGCAAAAGTTCTCCCCATGAGTTGGACGAACTCGGGATTGCCGTCCGTGCGGTCGAAACGCATTCTCAGAACTGGCCCCACGAAGGCATGGAGAATTCCCCGCAGCCGTTTGGCGCGACGGGTTTCCCTGAGTGCCTCATCCAGGGATTCGAGCCGTCGCGCGTTCAGTGGTCTCAACCTGCGACCGAAAACAGCTCGCACCAGACCCTCTTTGGACCCGAAGTGATAGTTCACCGAAGCCAGGTTTGCCTCGGCGTCCTGAGTGATGGCTCTCAGCGAAGTGCCGTCGATACCGTTCAGGGCGAACAACCTTTCCGCCGAGTCGAGCAGGGCGGTCTTGGTCGAGGCAGGGGCAGATGCGCTTGTTGTGCTCATTCCTCTAAAAGGGGTGTTTAAATCAAACGTACGTTTGAACAGTAGAGAAGGAATCGACCGTTGTCAAGGCTCTCGCCACCGATATGAGTGCCTCGAAAAGCCGAGGCAACCGGGTATCTGTATCTGCCCGTAGTTGTTGAGGTAGGATTCCCGTTCTGTCGCTCTGCGATGGTGTCGTCTGAGGCGATCGAATCGATTGATCCCAGGGGCGATCCGAGGCCAATGAAACGCTTGGAGGTTGCAGGAACAGGATGAGCAGAAGGCCGATCCGTTTCCAGGACTCAAGGAGGTGGGGAGGATTCGCATTAGCGATGCTCTGTCTGATATCGGCGCCAGGCTCTTCGAGCCCAGCGGCTGCAGCGTCGCTCAAGGTGCCCGAGATCAAGGCGAAGTACCGCGAAGTCTTGGCTGTGTTGGCAACCGGAGATCTCGACACTGCGCTGACCGAGTTGATGGAATTCGAGACGAGCGTGGTCGGTGACGAACAGCCGTGGCTTCGAATGGAGAGCTTTTGGCGGATCAAGCTCAGGACTCTCAGAGATCTGCTCAAAGCCGACACGCTGGGTCTGCTCAGACCCGTGATTGTGCTGCATTCAGAAGCGTATTTCGCCTACGGTAATGCCAAGCGACGATTTATGGCGGGACATTCGCGACTCATGGCCACCGAGCTTGCCGAGATCTATGCGCTCAGAGTCAATTCTCCAGAGGCCAGGGTCTTTAGCGGTCAGGTTCTGACCAATTTCGGAGTCGCACTCTGGACACCCACAAATATCGTTCAGAGCTCGGATCTGTTCCTGAGGGCGGTAGCTGCCGATCCCGGAAACAGCCTGGCGCTTCTCGGTCTCGGGACCGCCTACGAGCATGCAGGCAACTACGACCGCGCAATTCGATATCTATCGGGCGTCCTCAGATTGGAAGGGGAGAATCACCTGGCGAGCCTTCGACTTGCCCTGTGCCAGCTGAGAGCCTCTGAAGACTACGTCTCGGAGGCCACCCAGGGACTGGAGAATTTGACCCAAAGCGAGGCACATCAATGGATACGGTCCATTGCGTATCAGGAACTTGCAAGGCAGAAACTGCAGGCGGGTGATCTGGACTCTGCCCAGGCCCTGCTGCAACTCGGGCTGCGGGAAATTCCCGGGGATCAACAGATCAGTGTCCTGTTGGGCGCCGTTTACGACCTCGAGCGTCGGCCCAAAGAGACTATCCGTGTGCTCGACGAGATTCCCGAGAACGGGTGGGACCGCATTTCGCCACGACAGCTGTACTCCAACTGGGAACCGGTTGGTGTCGATGAGACTCGAGCCCGGCTCAGAGCCGAAATGGACAGCGGGCTGGAGCCGCTTCAAAAGGCGTTGGGCGGGGTCGTAGCGGAGGGCATCGCGCCTTGAGGCTGGCCTGTCTGATCTTTGCGGGATTTATCCTGAGCCAACCGCTGGTTGCTGCAATCGAAGTATGGATCGAGAAGCCACGCTCCGCAAAAATGGTTTCCGGTATCGTCGAGATCGTGGCTGTGGCTGCTGGAGACGAGGAGATCGCGACGGTCGAGTTCATTGTCGATGGGTTGCCGGTCGGTGCGCTGAGCCGCGCCCCTTTCGCAATCAAGGTCGATGTAGGGGACCAGAACAAAGAGCACGAGTTTCGGGTCATCGCTCGATCTGTGAATGGTACGACCGCAAGCTCGATCGTGGTGACTCCGGCCTTGGCTGTGGACGACTCCCTCGATATCGAGCTTCAGCAACTCTATGTCACGGTCACGGAATCCGATCGGAGGGTCCTCGACCTGAACAGCAACGATTTCCGGATCTTCGATGATGGAGTTCAGCAGCAGATCGTTACCTTCGAGAGCGGAGAGGTCCCCTTCACGGCTGCGGTGTTGCTCGACTGCAGTCTGAGTATGAAAGGCGACCGTCTGGAGGCGGCTCTACGCGGAGCTCAGGTCTTTCTCGACGGAATGAAGGCCTTGGACCGAGCCATGATCATGTTGTTCTCGGACCGACAGCTGAGGGCGACCGAATTCACCGAGGATCTGCGTGTTCTCAATGGCGCTCTGTCCGAAGTGACCGCCTCCGGCGGCACCTCGGTGAACGACCATCTCTTTATTGCGCTTTCTAAACTCGAGACCGAGCAGGGGCGGCGTGTGATCGTCCTGTTCTCAGATGGCTCGGATGTACAGAGCGTCCTTTCCATGGCCGATGTTCTGCAGAAGGCACGCAGAAGCCAGGCAATTATCTATTGGATTCATCTGCGCAAACCTGGAGACAGCGACATCCCCTCCTATACGACCCCATGGCGCAATGTGGAGGCGAATCGCGAGGAGTTCAGGACCCTCAAGGAGACGATCATTGAAAGCGGTGGCCGGATCGAAGAGGTGGAAAGCATTGACGCTCTCGACGGCGCATTTGCAGGCATCATGTCTGAGTTGAGGGAGCAGTACGTGATCGGATACTACCCGACCCGAGCCGTCGGTGACGGCAGCTGGCACGATGTAAGGGTACGTCTGCAGAAATCGGGCTCCGTGCGGGCCCGGGAGGGCTACATCGACTACTAGAGGGACCTAGTAGACACCCATCAGACGTCTCCAGTCCTCCAACGACCCAACCCTCAGATAGACGTTGTTGTCGAGCTCTGTGCCAATCGTGGACGTCTCGGTTGGCCCATAGTCGTGGCCCGGGAAGAGCACGGTTTCAGAGGGTAGCTTGGCCAGTTTCTGGGTCAGGCTGTAGTACATCTGGTCGGGATCTCCTCCCGGAAGATCGACTCGGCCGCAACCTTGGACGAACAGCGTGTCACCCGCAACCAAACGGTTACCGATCAAGAAACACTGACTGCCCGGAGTATGACCCGGGGTATGAAGAAAGCGGATTTGGAAACTTCCGAGGTCGAGAGTGCTTCCATCGTCGACCTTCTTGAGATCGGTGTCTGAGACTCCAGCGACGACTTTGACGCCTTCGGCCTCGTGCTTGTTGACATAGAGAGGTACCGAGATCTCCTCGAGCAGCGCGGTGACACCCTCGACAGCTACGCCCCATAAATCGCCGCCGATATGATCGGGATGGTAGTGGGTGATCAGAGCGCCGACGACATCGTAGCCATCTTCGCTCGCGGTCCCGAGCAGTGAGGCCACGTCCCAGGCGGGATCGACGATGAGCGCCTTTCTGCTCGCTGGGTCGCCGATCAGGTACATGAAATTCCTCATCTGTCCCGCGACCGGATGTTGGCGGGCGACCTGTCTTCCAGCCAGCAACTGTCGGAAATAGATTTCTGGTTCCTGCATTGTCTTTCCTCCTCGATGGAATCCAACCATCGGTTTCAGGTCGGGCCGATCGTCATGCCGGCCTTGATCAGCAGACTATAGGTCGAATCGATCACCCTCCGCGAGTACCCCGAATCCTCTGTCTCGAATCTCTCGAGCCGCCTCGCCGTTGGGATCTATGGCCGTGTTGGAGTGATTGAGGTGGGTAAAAAAGATCGCTGTCTGGGAATGGTCGACAAGGCCCTGGAAGAGGTCCATGGACGTCGTTATGAGTGGGTGCCCAATCATCTCGACGCGTCGCCCAGGCAGCTCGTCCTTCGAGAAGAACGTTCCGTCGAGCAGAGCGACATCGACGCGGGCCAGGAAATCCTCCACGGAGTGGTCCCAAGCCGTCCAGGAGTCCGTATCGGGTAGATAGAGCAAGCTTCTGTTCGGGCCTCGGAGAATGAATCCCAGCGTGTCTGAATATTCATCGCGATGCGGAGCAGAAAAGGCTTCGACGGTGACCGAGTCGCCCATACGGCGGGTCTGCCCCGGCTCGATCTCGTCGAGGACGATGTTCTTCATCTCGACGAGCTGGCTCCAAGGGCCATTGTGGCGCAAGAACTCGGACATTTTTGGGGTCGCGAATACCTTCAGGTCCGAAGTGCTGACGGTCTCATAGCCAAAGAAAGCCAGGCCCAGATAGTGCCCGATGTGTGCGTGAGTCAAGAACACACCGTCGACAGGCGACCGATCGACTCTGCCAATCGACGGATCTCGAGGGCCGCGTAGAGTGACCAACTGTTCGCCCAAATCAGGTGTGGCGTCGAAGAGAAAGACCTCGTTGGTCGATGGAAGGATCAGGGCGATGCTCGAAACGAAACGCTTCGTAACGGGGTCGTGTCTTGCCATCTCACAGCGGGCGCAGCTGCAGGCGGCGTGCGGAAGGCCACCGTCTTGGACGGAGCCCAGAACTCTTACATAGGGCCCCGAAGGCTCGGAGGTAGACGACGACTCCACGGTTTCAACTCCAGCACTGGGTGCGTTCGAGCGATGTTGGTCGCACCCCAAAACTAGCGGCAGAAGAATCAGGGCGGATGTCGAAGCGGTCAGGCTTCGAAGGTTCATTCTGGTGCCCCCTCGAGCATCTTGGCTGTCAACTCCTTGGCGAGCTTCGCTGCCACACCAGCCGTTAAGTCGTTGATGTCCCGAGCCGGGTTGAGTTCCACGATATCGGCCCCGACTACCGGAGTCGGCAGTCGTTGGAGGAGGTTGATCGCGTCTCGAGTCGATAGACCACCATGCTCCGGATGAGCCACACCGGGTGCGAAAGCAGGGTCGAGTGCGTCGATATCGAACGTAACGTAGATCGGACCCTCGAGCTGCATATCGGACCAGTCCAAGGAATCGCAGCGGTTGGCCGGTACCTGCTCGACCGCATACTTGCGCGCCTGCTCGTTCTGGTGACTGGTGCTGGCGCGGATACCGACTTGAATCAATCGGCGCACGCCTCCTCTTTCGAGGATCCTTGCCATCGGACAGGCGTGAGAATGTGGATTGGCTTCGAAGATCTCGTACAAATCCGGATGAGCATCGAACTGCACGACAGTCAGGTCAGGGTATCTCGATTCGAAACCGGCGATGGTCGCCTCGCTGATCGAGTGGTCCCCGCCCAGAAACAGGGGATATGCTTCTTGCTCCAGCACGGTCTCTGCGCACTTTTGAATCGGCCTCAATGGAGGCTCGCCAGCAGCCAGCTCGAGGTCGCCGAGAAGGTGCAGACGCGCCTGGCTGGAGAGGTCCTGCCCCGACTCTGAGAACAGATTGCCGGCAGAAGACCCTAGCGCCTCGCGTATCCGCCCCGGGGCCTCGGCAGCTCCAGTCAGATGCGAGGAGCCTTCATCCCACGGAATCCCGATGACCGCGACCGAACCCCGCCTCACGCTCTCCCCACCCGCAATGATAAAGTCCAGGCTCGTCATGTCGATCCAAGCCCTCTGTAGTGCGGGTGTGATCGATTCTTTGCCGGCAAGATCATTGCCAAGATGCTACTAGCCTTCACGCTGGATTCCGTCGGCAGATTGTGGATAATTGGGGGCTCCCCCGAGGGTGCTCTTTCAGTATAGTCGAGAGGATTTCGAGTTATGACAGTCGTGACTTATATCACCAGTGAATCAGTTACCGAAGGCCATCCAGACAAGATCTGCGATCGCATCTCCGATGCAGTTGTCGATGCGCTATTGGAGCAGGATCCCGACAGCCGAGTTGCAGTCGAATGTCTGGTGACCACCGGAACCGTCATCGTGGCCGGCGAAGTCTCTACCAACGGTTATGCCGATGTCCAGAGAATCGCGAGAAAGACCCTCATGGAGATCGGTTACACCAACCCCGAGTTTGGCATCGACAACGAGGATGCCGGTGTCCTGGTCAGTATTCACGAGCAGAGCCCCGATATTGCCATGGGGGTGGACGAGACCGAGAACAGAGAGCAGGGCGCCGGCGACCAGGGGATGATGTATGGATACGCCAGTGACGAGACCCCCGAATTCATGCCGCTGCCCATCATCTTGGCGCATCGACTCACCTATAGGCTCGCTGAGGCGCGAAAGAGCGGAGAAATAGAGGCAATAGGCCCCGATGGGAAGAGCCAGGTCACGGTTGAATATACAGACGGCAAGCCATCTCGAGTCGACACGGTCGTGATCAGCACCCAGCACTTGGCTTCGCGTGACGTCGACGGTCTTCGAGACGAAATCACCAAGAAGGTAATTTTACCGGTCTGCCAAGATTTTATGGACGCCGAGACGAAGGTACACATCAACCCGACGGGGCAGTTCGTCATTGGTGGCCCTGAAGGTGATACGGGTTTGACGGGTCGCAAGATCATTGTCGACACCTATGGAGGTGTCGGACGACATGGCGGCGGTGCTTTCTCTGGTAAGGATCCGTCCAAGGTGGATCGATCGGCTGCCTATGCGGCTCGTTACGTGGCCAAGAACATCGTGGCTGCGGGGCTGGCCAACAGATGTGAAGTCCAGCTCTCGTATGCAATCGGGGTCCCGGAGCCGACAAGTATCAACGTCGACACGTTTGGCACCCATCGCATACCGGAAGAGAAAATCGTCGAATTGGTACAGAAGCACTTCGACCTCACTCCCAAGGGCATCATCAGTCATCTCGAGCTCAAGCGGCCCATCTATTCTGCAACCTCCGCCTATGGTCATTTTGGCCGCAACGAATTCTCCTGGGAACAGATAGACAAGGCCGAGACATTGGCCTCGGAAGCGGGTCTCTAGCTCCCCTCGAACCGGCCCCGATCGATCCCAGACTGCTCTTGCTCGAGAGCAGTTGTGAAGGGCTGCACTGTGATCATTCTCTTTAGGGCCTAGCATGAGAACGGCAACGGCCGGGTCGCCTGCAATAGGCGAAGATGTGCAGTTTCTGGCTGTCCATGGCTCCAAGACCTGGACGCTAGCCTTTTTTGGGAGAGGGAATGACTCAGATCGAGAGAATCGGAAGATTCGAGATCCTCGAGCGCATCCGAGGCAACTCGTTTTCGCTCGTCTACCGAGGGCGGGATCCGTTTGCCGACCGCGCCGTCGAGATCAAGGTCTGTGTTGCTCGCGACGAAGCCATTCGCAAGCGATTCCTGCTCGCTGCTGAAAGCGCCGCGACCCTGCGACACCCCAATATCGCGACTATTTACGAATTCGGTTCGGGGGAGTCCAAGCCATATCTGGTTCAAGAGGCCTTCTCAGAATGGACTCTGAGCGATCTGCTAGCGCAAGGAGACCATATTGAGGACATTCTGAAACTCGTTTATCTCGTGCAAGTAGCTCGCGGTCTCGATCACGCACATCAGAAGGACGTCTTACACAAAGAACTGCGACCGGCCTCGGTCCTTGTTCGCGACGATGGCCGAGCGAAGATCGCCGACTTCGGTACAGCTCGGCTTGCCAGCGCAGCAGCACATCTCGGCGACGGCGCACATCGATGGCCCGCCGTGGGTTGGTTGCTTCCGGAGCTTCTGCTGGGGCTGGAGCTGGACGCTCGAAGCGATGTTTACAGCTTTGGCGCTCTCTCATATGAGCTCCTGGCGGGAGAATCTCCCTTTGCGGCCCGAACACTTGCCGATCTGGTACCCCAGGTTTTGGAGTGCGAACCCGAGCCACTGACGAGCGCCTGGCCCGAATGTCCACCCGAACTGAATCAGATTGTCGCTAGATGCCTGTGCCGAGATCCAAGCCAGCGCTACCCTCGATTCTCGGCTCTGATCGAGGACCTGAGTGAGATCGTGCCGGTGCCGGATTTTGAAGACATCGAGGAAGAAGAGAAAACCATCGTGACTGCAGATCTGCAGACTGTCTACGTCGCCGACCAAGAGGTGGCGGAGGAAGAGCCGCAGGCAGAGCCTGGGTTGGCTGAACAATCCGAAAGACAGCCCTGGGCCGATCCATATCTGAAGGCCAGCCGAACGATCGTCACCACGGCGGGGCGTGTTTTGGTTTCGTTTGTCGCAAGCGCGAAACAGGTGAAGCTGCCGAGTATGGCTGCCCGGCTGCGCTGGCGCCCAGCCTTTCTGGCGGCGCTGGCCATCGTTCTATTGGGCGTTGTCGCTTGGGGATGGGTTCGAAAGCCGGCCGACGATGTCGTCGTCGATTCCTCGCTGTCCGGTACACCGGTTGGGGTTCTCGATCTCGAACCATCGGGACTCCTGGTTATCGATGCCCAACCCTGGGCACAAGTCAGCCGCTTGGTCAACGACAAGGGCGACGAGGTGGCTCTTCCGGACGATTCGTTCACTCCACTTCCTCTGGAACTACCGCCAGGCCGATATTTGGCGACACTCCAACACCCCCGGTCTCGAAGCGATCAGCAATGTGAGGCGTCGGTGTCGGAAGCGGTGGCTGGGTTATGCAAACCCGAGATCGACATCGAAATCGGCGTCAACGACTATTTTCGTGAGACAGGGTGGTGGCGATGAGCTCAAAAAGCAGCCTTCTCGCTTGGACCGTTGCGATGACGTTTGTGGCAACCGTTGGGCCCGTCGGAGCGACCGAGTTCGTGGAGTACTACAAAGCCGGTTTAACCGCCGTTGAAAGCGAGGATTGGGACCGGGCCAGCGAGATGATGCAGCGGGCGATAGAGATTCAGCCCAAGGCCAAGGCTCGGGTCAAGAAGGCTCTCTTCTTCAAGCGGTACCTACCGCACTATTATCTCGGCAAGGCTTTTTACGAGACTGGAGATTGCCCAGGAGCGTTGGCATCTTGGCAAGAGTCCGAGGCTCAGGAGATGGTTACCCGATTTCCCGAGTACGATCAACTCAGGGCTGGAAGACAAGACTGTAGTCGACAGCACGCCGAGGTCGAGTATTCGCTGAGTCAAGCCAAGGGGCTCATAATCTCGGCCGGGACTTCCGGCATGAGAGCGCGACAACGTTTGGCGGACCTCCAGGCGACCAAAGTCATGGGGGCCGAGTCTCTAGTCGACCGACTCGCAGTGGCCGAATCCGATCTCAGGGAGGCAGAGATTCTGATCGGTCAAAACAACCAAGATCTGGCCGATCTTCGTCGGTCTGTTTCGAAGGCTGCCGAGGCCAGAGATGGATTCGACTCGATCAGCCGTGAGGCGTCCCAGTGGCTTCAATCGATCGCCTCCGAGCAGGTGAGGAAGCGAGCCGATCTGAGCCAGCTGGCGATCGAGGGCGAAAAGGCACTCGAGGCAAGCGAGTTTCTCGATCCCTATCCTCCAGGTATCGCTGAGCGACGGTCTCAAGTGAGCCGACTGGTCGAGGAGGTCAATGGTTTGGATGCCTCGGCCCGCGACGAAAATGTCGACCGGCTGGCAATTGACCTTCAGCAGGCAATCTCCGCACTCGAAAGCTCTGTGGCCGAGCCACCGAGAGATTTGACGCTCGCCGCCGAGGCCTTCCTAGGTGGTCGCTATTCACAAGTCCTGGAAATACTGGGTGAGTCCGAGACCGATGTTGGCAAGGCAACAGCTCAAGCGCATCTTCTTCAAGCAGCAGCCCTTTTTGCCCTCTATCACTCTCGAGGGGGGGTGCATGCAGAGCTCTTGGATCAGGCTCGCAAGGAGGTTCGATCCTGTCAGAGCGCGGCAGTATCGATGCCAAAGCCCTCTACGAACATTTTCTCACCCCGCTTCATCGAGTTCTTCGAGGCTCAGCAACTACCGCTCGCAGAAGAGTCGAGCCGAGACTCGGACTCAAGATAGTTGCGTGTTGTCAGGCTTGGAACCCTGAGGTCGAAGACTCTGGAGAAAGCCTTCGAGACCGCGGCGGCAGGCCTCGACCGTATCTGGATCCAGATCGGTTTTGGAAAGACCGATAGTCCCCTCCCAAGCGGCCACGACCAGGGCAGCCGAGGCTTTGCAGTCGACCTCGCTTCGAATTAGTGCACGACCCTGAGCGCGCTCGAAAGCGTGCTCGATTCCCGAGCGCCAGTCGAGAAGGATACTGGCCAAACGGCTCCGAAAACCGCTGTCTCTTGCCGACATCTCCTGGGCCAGGTTGTTCAGGGGGCATCCAAGAGCAAGGCTTTCTGCGCTGCTGTGCCTGGCGGCCCAGTCGAGTAGGTCGATAAGCGCTTGCACCGGGTCCTCAGCCGCAAGGATGGGCCGTAGCCAGCGATCGAGAATCCAATCCCTGACTACATCATCGACAACGGCATAGCCAAGCCCTGTCTTGCTCTGAAAGTGATGGTACAAAGCGCCCTTGGACACCCCAGCCTCTTTGAGTATCGAGTCGAGATCAGAACACTCGAATCCATTGCGATGAAATTCTCTAAATGCAGCCAGCATGAGGCGGCGTTTTGTGGAAAATGGTTGTCTTTTGCGACCCAA
>CAJHZD010000003.1_pt1 | contig 29627 bp, 27 predicted proteins | sample 9198941 | NCBI WGS metagenome assembly CAJHZD01 (sample SAMEA7708371, study PRJEB35096) | sediment metagenome | biome: marine neritic benthic zone biome [ENVO:01000025]; feature: sediment [ENVO:00002007]; material: shallow marine sediment [ENVO:03000034] sea grass bed [ENVO_01000059] ...
CAACCGCGTCATCCTCACCCGCCCCGCGGTGGAGGCCGGGGAGAAGCTCGGCTTCCTCCCCGGCGACCTGGCGCAGAAGGTGGACCCCTACCTGCGACCGCTCTACGACTCGCTCTACGACCTCCAGAGCTCGACAAGGTGGAGCGGCTCTTCGAGCGGAACCAGATCGAGGTGGCTCCGATCGCCTTCATGCGAGGCCGGACGCTGTCGGACGCCTTCGTCATCATCGACGAGGCCCAGAACACGACCACCGAGCAGATGAAGATGTTCTTGACCCGGATCGGTTTCAACTCCAAGGCCGTAATAACCGGCGACGTGACCCAAGTGGATCTTCCATCCGATCGGACCTCGGGACTCATCGAGGCTCAGACCGTCCTCAAATCGATCAAGGGGATCCGCTTTATCCGCTTCGACGAACGCGACGTCGTACGTCACCGCCTGGTTCAGAAGATCGTGCGCGCCTACGATGAGTTCGAACAAAGAAAGGACAACAACGAGGGTACTCGACCCATTACCAACCGCACTCCCGACCATGAGTAGCAACGAGCCCCACGGAATTCATCAGCTCCCCGACAAAGATCGTCTCCCAGAGGTAGCGATTCAAAACTCGCAGCGATTCGACGATCTCGAGGCAACCAGCTTGGTTTCCTGGTTGCAGGATCTTGTGGCACAAGCAGCGCCCGCAGCCGACAGCTTCGGAGTCCGGTTTGTGACCGATGCGGAAATGAGCGAGTTCAACGCCCACTTCCGAGGCGAGGATGGTGCCACGGATGTACTCAGCTTTCCCGGCGAATTGTCAGCTCCGGACCGGCACCTTGGAGATGTTGTCATTGCGATCCCGTGGACTCGTCGTCAAGCGACGAGCCGAGGAGTGGCCTTCGATCAAGAAGTAAAGACGTTGCTTCTGCACGGTGTTCTTCATTGTCTAGGCTATGACCACGAGACCGACGATGGAGAAATGAACGAGATCGAGACTCGATTGAGACGAAAGTGGATCCGAGATGTGGACTAGCTCGACAGGCCTGGCTCTATTGGTCGCCGGGGTCGTTGCCCTGGGCTCGGTGCTACTGCACCTCATGTCGGCCTTGCTGGAGCGGACGAGCCCGATCCGGCTGCGACATTGGGCCGAGGAATCGGAGGGTCGATTGCTCGATCTCTACGAGCAGCCGATGCGCTTCGAGGTGTACCGTTTTCTGGTCGGCTTTCTTGCAAAACTATCGGCTCTGGCTCTGTTCGTGTCTGCTCTGCCCCTGTTCTCGAAGTGGTCGAACCACGCTTTACTTACATCGTTCGTGGCCGTGGCGTCGTTGCTGGCGATGACCGAGCTAATCAGTCGTTCGCTCGTGGGACGGGATCCGGAAGGAGCGCTACGTAGCCTGACCAATCTCTATCGTTTCTCGCTGGTGATCTTGAGCCCTCTGGTCGTGGCCCTTGCTCCGCTCTTGCCAGGCTCGATACTGGAGCGCCAGGAAGACGACGAAGATGGGGTCACAGACGATGAAATCGAAGCTTTCATCAACGTAGGCACCCAAGAAGGCATTCTCGAACCTGGCGAGGAGGAACTCATTCAGGGGGTAATCGATTTTGGAGACACCCTCGTCAAGAGTGTCGTGACACCGAGGATTGACATGGTGTGCGCACCTGTAGAGTCCGACCTCGAAGGCCTCGCCGAGCTGTTTCTCTCTTCTAGACACTCGAGAATCCCGATTTACCACGAGACCGTCGATCAGATCGTCGGCATTTTGCATATTCGGGACCTGTTTCGCGGTATCCGTGCCTCCAACTCGCCTCCGGTGCTCGAGCTCACCATCGACCCTTACTTTGTGCCTGAAACCAAACCACTCACAGACCTGCTGCGGGAGTTTCAGGCTCTACGCCAACAGGTTGCGATCGTGGTTGACGAGTACGGAGGTACCGCAGGAATGGTGACCGTAGAGGATCTGCTCGAGGAGATCGTTGGCGAGATCCAAGACGAGCACGAAGAGGCCCAGCCTCAGAACGAGCCCCTCGACGACGGTGCCTGGAGAGTCGACGGACGCGCTCCTCTCGAAACCCTCGACGAGCTATTTGACGTCGAGATCGAGGAGGAACCTTTCGAAACCGTGGGTGGACTCATATTTGGCTCTCTAGGCTATGTACCCAAGCCGGGCGAGTCGGTCGAATCGCATGGACTCGTGCTCGAGGTTGAACGTGTCGAGGAGAGAAGGATCAAGTCCGTGATTGTGCATCGCCGACGGATCATTGGGGAAGATGTTCAGTGACACCATGACAAGTGCGCCAACCAAGGCTGGGACGGTGGCTCTGGTGGGGAGGCCGAACGCCGGAAAATCCACCCTCATGAACTGGTGCCTGAATGAGAAGCTGGCGATAGTCTCCGACAAACCTCAAACAACGAGGCATCGCCTCGTAGGTATCCTGTCGGACGATCGAGGGCAGATGATCTTCTATGACACCCCGGGTCTTCATCGACCACGACACCGTCTGAACAGGCAGATGGTCCAGCACGCGACTGAAGCGCTTCGAGACGCGGATGTCGTCTGTCTTCTCGTCGATGCAACGCAGTCATTCGGAGGCGGCGATCGCTATGTACTTGATCTATTGGCCAATGTGAGGGCGCCGAAACTCGCCGTCCTGAACAAGATTGATCGCATTGCGAAGCCGGACCTGTTGCCTCTGATGGCCCGTTATGCCGAACAAGGAGACTTCAGAGAGATCATCCCGACAAGCGCTTTGACCGGGGACGGAGTCGAGATTCTGCTGAACTGTCTATGGGATCTACTCCCAGAGGGCGAATCCTTCTACGATCCTGACCTACTGACGATTCACCCTGAGAGATTTCTCGTCGCCGAGAGGATCCGAGAAAAGATCCTAGCTGAGACTCGCGATGAGCTGCCATTCACGACCGCAGTAGCCATCGAGAGCTGGGAAGATCAGCCGCCATCCAAAGATGGCCGAATCCCTCTCAGGCTGCATGCGGTGATCCTGGTCGAGCGCCCCGGTCAGAAGAAGATTTTGGTCGGGAAGAAGGGCCAGATGATTCGCCAGATCGGGATATTGGCTCGAAGAGACCTGGAAGGGTACCTCCAGCGTCCGGTCCATCTAGAGCTCTACGTGCGGCATCATCCCGGGTGGAGAGAGAGCCAACGCCTATTGGCGTCTATGGAGCGCGAATTGGTCTATTCGGGCGACCCGTGAGCAGCTAGGAATCTGTCGTCTTTTCGAGTTTTTGAAAGGCGCTCGCCAACGCGTTGAATCCATGCTCTGAATCAACTTCCTGACTCTTCAGATAGGACTTATAGTCGTGGCGGGATCCCTCGACGCCTGATCCCTCGAGTGAAAGCCCTATCCGCTGGCGCCTCGGATCGACCGAAGAAATCTGCACCTTGATCTCTCGACCGGTGGGGTAGGCGCGGGCCGCCGAAGCCTCTCTGGGTAGAGACATCGCGGAGGTCGGCAGCAGCCCCACCAGGCCCGGCTCGAGCTCTACAAACGCTCCGAATTGATTCACTTTTTCGACCTTGCCTACGACCACCTTCCCCTCACTGAGTCGGTCGCGAATATCTTGCCAAGGATCGGATTCGAGTGCCCGTATGGAGAGGGAGATTCGTTTTCCACTCTTTTCGATTTTGAGGATTCTGACCTTGATCTCTTGCCCGACTTCGAGCACATCGGACGGCTTTTGGACTCGCTTGTGGCTAATCTCCGAGACGTGAATCAGCCCCTGAATCCCGCCTCCGAGCTCGACAAAGGCACCAAAGTCCGTCAGCGACGCGACCCGACCTTCGATCACTGTGCCCGCCTCCAAGGACTTCCTGGTCTCGGCACGCAACCTGGATCGTTCGGCCTTCAGTGAGGCTGTTCGAGAAAGAACCACTCGGCGACCGCGCTTTTGAACCTTGAGAACCTGGAATTTGTAAGTTTTGTCGAGATAGTGCTCAGGCTGTTGGGGCGCTCCCAGTTCCATCTCCGAGCGGGGACAAAAGGCTGTCAGATCCCCACCCACGACCACGTGAAAACCGCCCCGATTCCAGCCGATCACTTTACCTTCGAGATCGGTTGCATCCTCGCGCGCTTGGCGAAGGGCTCGGATCTCTGGTCTCTCTTCAGGTTGAGTTTGCTCAACCTCGGCTGTAGTGGCTGTGCTGTCCTCTGTGGAACTCATCGTTTCAATGTGGGAGTCCGGTAAGATACCGGGTTTGGGGTGCCGCTTCCGCCTCGGGGTTCGACGCGATGACAACGACTTTAACACATCGAGGCGATTCAATCGTCGTCATGTCACGATTTCGATCTCATTGAACAGGAGAGAGCGAGCACGTTGCGAGACGACGTTCTAGACCCAGATTCAGGCATCTGCCAATAGGTATATCCTCGATGATAAATCCTGCTCTCCGGAACCTTTTCCCTGTCTTATCGGTTGGTGCGCTGCTCGTTGGTGTTGCCTCTCTTCCTTACGCATCGGTCCAGCCAACAGCTCGGGTTCCCATCGTGGAACGGTCGATCTCGTATCATGGAGGTGAGCGTTATGAGCACAGCCAGACCGATCTTCGAATGTGCTCCAAATCCGGTTGCTACGACGTCCAGGCGCGGGTAGAAGGCGGACTCTACAGATACGATGTCACGGGCACGGTTTCGGGTCGGACGCGACGGGTCCAGTCTTCGAATGATCATGTCGAGATGTGGGTCGACGGCAAAGCCACCCCAATTCCCTCTGATCGAGTCTCTGCCGTGCGCGATTGGGCGATGGCTCGAGTCTATTTCTGTTTCCTGCCCTTTCGACTCGATGATCCGAGTGTTCATCAAGAGGATCTCGGTCTGGAATCTTGGAGGGGTCGAGCCCTGCACAAAGTCAAGGTGACGTTTGCTGCCGGATCGAGCACCGATGCCGAAGACGAGTATCTATACTGGTTCGATCCCGAAACAGGTCGACTCGAACAATTGGCTTACAGTTTCGCAGGGCGTCCAGGAGGACTGAGATTCCGCCGAGCCACAAACTATCGCCGCATCGGCGATATTCTGTTCTTCGACCAGCTAAACTTCGGAATCGAAGGCGATCATTACTCCGTTGACCAAATCGATCCGACATTCATCCAACAGATGGATCACGTTTCGACCGTAGAATTGTTCGACATCAAGGTCGAAGTGCTCGAATGAGATATCTGTCAAGAGCTCGATTGTTGTGGCTTCGCGAGTGATCCGTCCAAGCCCAGATTTTCCGCTGCACCCTGCATTGCAGCAAGAACATTCCCGACATGGGTCCATAGCTCGAGGTTTCCCTCGAAACAGACTCGACTGAAGTCGGCGGTTGCTTGCTCTACGTCGTCACGATCGACTCCTGCTGCGAACGCCTTTTCTTTCCACCGCTTCTTTACGGACTTCAGCTTCGTGTCGCGGATGTCCTTGCTAGGTCGAATCAACGATGCCGCAATCAGCAGTCCGGTAACTTCGTCGCAGGCTAAAAGGGCGAAATCCATGGGCTTGGATCGTTCGACACCTGTACCGGCCGTGTTATGTGCCAGTATCGCCTGCACCACCGATTCCGGACAGTCCGCTTGGCGGAGAATCGCAGCACCCTCGGCGGGGTGAGTCTCGAGAGTCGGGTGAATCTCCCAATCGAAGTCGTGGAGCAAACCCGCCAGGCCCCATTCTTCGATGGGCTCTCCAAGGTGCTTCGCGTACCAACGCATTGCAGCCTCGACCGCCAGCATATGTCTCCGCAGTCCGGCGGCCGCCACGTTCTGATGAACTAGCTCGAGGGCATCCTGACGAGTCATTTCTGATTCCATGGTCGAGTCTCCGTGCTAGGCCGTCTTATTCCTCATTCGCGAGATCTACGATCTCGTGCATCATCGGGTCCTGAACAACGCGAAAGTATCGATTGCTGCCGTAGTAGGCGAAGTTACTAACACGCGATGTGTAGAGACAGGCGTAGGTCTCTAGCTGAGCCGCAAACCGAGTCTTGCTTGTTCCTTGTTTGAAAAAGGATCCCCAATAGGTATCAAACTGTTTGCCGATTTGATCCGCCCAGTCACCCTCGGCACGCAGAGTCTCCCGGTGTCGCCGCGTAATAGAGCGCGAGCGCTGGATCAACGCTTGAAGAGGTTCGGTTGGGATATCGATGCCGCTATCGAGAAGTTGTTGGTAGAGGAACACCACATCTCGGAGATGGTCCATCTCGTGCCCGAGCTCGGCGAGGCGACTGCGAAGCTCTCTGCCACGCTTCAGCTCGTCTCGGAGCCTTTTCCGCTGTGCAATCTCGCCTTCCAACTCTCGGACGATCAGAGCTGTTCTCCAAGTCGACTCGATCTTCGACGACACGATATCGCTATAGATGTGGTCTCCGACATAGAGGACATGCTCGCCGGGCTCGCCGATCAGCTCCATCAGACCTCCGAGCGATCCCCGACTGAAGGCGCCACCCCAGACCGGGACGTGGCACGAGCTCACCACGTTCCCAGTGGAGTCGAGCTCTCGAAACTCTCTATCCGCCCGGAAGAAAGTAGGTTTGCCAGAGTCCACCAGCACGAGATCGAAGAGATTTCGCCAGGATCCCAATCCCGGTAGAAGCTCGTCGAAGAGAAAGCCACAAACGGCATTTGCGTACGACCAGTCGGAATTGGTCAACAGGATGAGCCGTCGGCCTCCCAGTGCGAGTCTCAGTAATGCCAAGGCCACCTCTGGGTCCCGCTTCAGGTATCTTTCGGGCTCAGCCATCACCCGAGACTTCAAGGCTCCTCCTCCATGTACCCAGTCGATTGCAGCTCTCACGTCATCAAAGATCTGCCAAGCAGAGGGCAATTCCACTTCGCTATCCTGCCGTGCGGCCATCTCGATGAGCTCGGCGTAAAGATTCCCCTCGGGTAGCTCAAAAAGACTGTCGAGGTGATAAAAACGCTCGCTCGACGGTCGGATGGGCTCGTATCGATAGAGGCGCTTGAGCTCTGCACGGTCGAGTCGCGTTCGACCATAGTAGGCAAGATTGACGTACCGATGCCGATTCATTCTCAAGACTGTCCCAGCCTCCTTGTCGATCAGAAGCCCGCGACGAGGGAAGCTGGGACGAAACTCGACTTGACCTATCGCTTCGGGATAGTCATGCGCAACGATGAGCCGCTCGACCGCTAGCTCGAAGGTCAAGCGCTCGAGTGGAATGCGCTCATAGTCCGCCAGAGTCCAATCGAGGTCGAACCCGACGTATCGGATGCTCTCCATGCGAAGAGTCCGATTGACGAAGATACGGCGCTCGGCCGGAACCTTTTCGTGATGGAGAAGAAAGTCGAAGAGTGTCGAAGACAGTCCGGATCCTTTGCGTGTGGCTACATCCTGGTGTAGGGGTTCGCGAGGAGGTCGGACCATCGCGCGATTCTATCCTCACTTTGAGCTAGAAATCAGATTGAGACGGTTTCCCAGCAAGAGAGCCTCGGCCCAACAAGCAGATTCAAGCGGCCGTCGCGAGCTCCCTAACGACAGCTGGCAGTATGGTCTCAGCTCGATCCTGAATCTCGACAATGCCTGGATAACGGGCTCGTCCCGAAGCCGGATCGATCGAGAACAATTTGGCTCGATGTTCCAATCCCATCCGGATCAAGACGTCGGTGACTCCAACCGAAAACGAAGTTCCGACGAATAACATCAGATTCGCTCGAGACGCGAAGATTTCGACATCTGAGAATCTATAGTCGGCGTGCTCGAGGTAGTGCTCATCGAAGAAGAGAACATGCGACCTCAATATCGAGCTACAGAGGGGACATCTTGGTAGTAGGGACTCGATGGGTGTCCTTCGAAATAGCTCGATCTGGTCAAGAGGCAGTGGCAAAGAACCGGTAGGCGCAGCATTCTCACAGCCGGACTTGGTACAACGCACTCGATCCAGAGTCCCATGAACTTTGATCAGATCTCGCGATCCCGCCAGCTCGTGAAGAGTGTCGATATTCTGTGTTACGAGGCGAAACCCGCCACCCTGAGAGTCGACCCATTGTTCCAGGTCGACCAGTGCCTTATGGGCCGGATTTGGTTCAGCTCCCAACGCCTTTTCGAACCGATCGAAGTACCACTCGAGCTGCCTGACAGGGTCGCGAACAAAGTAGTCGTAGGTAGCGATGCGAATATCGGTCTGGCGCCAAACCGCATCCGGCTCGGATCCTCGAAATGTCGAGATACCGCTTGCAGCGCTAATACCCGCCCCTGTGACAACCAGAAGACGCCCGGTCCCCAACTCTTCGAGAGCGACGATCAATGCTCGGGTATGTGGATCTAGCTGCATCGACTGTCTATCGCTCCGCGACAGGGTCTATGGGTCCAGAAAATAGAGGGTATCGTCGACTCTGGGCTTCTTGCCTGCCTTCCAGCTCCGCTTCCGTAGCCGGAAGAACTCTTCCATTCCGTCTTCCTGGTCCAGATCTCCTTCCATCTCCTCTTCAAGGGCATCCGGATCCTCGCCAGCTTCCAGGCGACTCATGAGCTCCTCCATACGAGGCCCCATCTCGAGGCCGGAGGCTTCACCAAAGCGCCGAAAGAGATTTGCCATCTGTCTTGGATCTTCGTTCTCCTCCAGACCCTGGAGCTCTCCCATCATCGTTTCCATGACTCCGGCGAGTCGGTCTTCGTCGAGGTCCCCAAATGGGTCGGGTTGCTCCGAGCCAGAGTGCTTGAGCATCGCAAACCGGGCGGGTCGTCGTTCCAGTCGTTCCCTTCCGCATCGAGGACAGTCCGGTTGGGCTTTCGTATTCACCCTGTTCGACAGAAAGTTGAACAGGACGTGGCAATCCGGGCAGTAGAACTCGTAGATGGGCATCGAACGCTCGCTCTGTCAGTGCCGGTTGGGAACTCTTTCAAACGACTCTCCGCCAATTTTCTACCACAATTACGATGGCCGATGACAAGATAGGCTTGCGCTGGGATATCCAGGCTCCTCTGATGAATCGCGACGACCTCTCCGAATCCGATTATTCGACATCTCCGGATCGTACGGGCACCGGCGGTGCCCAACGCGTTGCTCTGGGGATGGTTGTAAGTCGGGTCGTGGGTTTTGTACGTGAGATCTTTCTGGCCTACTACTTCGGGGTGGGTCCTCATATGGATGTATTTCGTACAGCTCTCAGGGGTCCCAACCTACTCCAGAATCTGCTGGGAGAGCAGAGTCTCTCCGCATCGTTCATTCCAATCTATTCACGAATGATCGCCGAGGATCGACGCGACGAAGCGGGCCGGTTCGCAGGCGCAGTTTTCGGGCTTCTATTGGCTTTAGCGGGAGCGCTCGCCCTGATGGGGATGATTTTGGCCAAGCCAATCGTCATGCTCGTCGCTCCGGGCTATTTGGCTGACGCGTCACTGGTGGCGGCTGGAAGCCGGACCGTCGATCGCTTTCCTCTCGCTGTCTCTGCCGTACGGATCATGTTTCCGATGGCTGGTGTCCTTGTCCTCTCGGCCTGGTCACTCGGCGTCCTGAACAGCCACCGTCGGTTTTTCCTTCCATACGTGGCCCCAACCCTCTGGAATGCGTCGATCATCACCGCACTCGTATTTACGGCGCGGAGCCTCGGATTTGGCCCGGCCCCGAGCATCGACGACTCCGGCCTCGATACGCTTCTCATCGCCGGTTGCATCGGTGCGTTGGCTGGCGGTGTCCTTCAGTTTCTCGTGCAGCTCCCTCTCGTGTTTCGATGTCTGACCGGTTTCACGGTCTCGTTCTCGACTCGAGTTCGCGGAGTACGGCAAGCGATTACGGCTTTCATACCTCTGCTGGCCGGAAGAGGAGCCGTGCAGTTGTCCAGCTATCTCGATCTGCTTTTGGCCTCGTTTCTCGTAGCGGGCGCTCTGGCTGCACTGGGTTGGGCGCAAACACTTTATCTGCTGCCAATCGGTCTGTTCGGGATGTCGGTCGCCGCCGCGGAGCTGCCGGAGCTGTCTCGAACGATACACTCGGAAGGCAAGGCCGAGCATCTCGCGCGTCTCGAGGGATCGCTTTCCCAGGTAGCTTTCTTCACGATTCCCACCGCCATCGGCTATCTCGGACTCGGATTCTTGATCATCGGCGCGCTCTTTCGGAGAGGGAACTTCGGGCTGGCCGACAATTGGCTCGTCTATGCCGTCCTGTGTGCCTATAGCGTGGGACTCGTGCCGAGCACGTCGTCTCGACTGTTGAACAATATCTTCTTCGCTCAGGGCCGCACCAAGATCCCGGCCCGTATTGGTATCGAGCGGGTTGTTCTCTCCGGGGTGCTGGGAGCCAGCCTCATGATCATCCTGGACCGGTTCTCGGTTGCTGGAGTCCTTGGTCTAGAGTCAGAAGCGGACCAGACCCTCCGATTCGGCGCTGTTGGTCTTGCTCTTGGCGCTGGTCTCTCGTCCTGGTTCGAGTTGTGGCGACTGAAACGATCGCTGAGGGATGTGCTGCTGGATCACTCCTTTATGCCTTGGAGGCGAGCAGCAGCCATGGCGGGGCTGTCTCTGCTTGCCCTCGTCGCCGCCGGGTCGATCTGGTGGTATTCGAGAAACCTAGTACCATCTCTTGCGCTGGCCCCCGTCTTTTGCTCCTACGCATTTCTCTATCTTGCCGGAGCAAGACTCCTCGGGTGGCCCGAGTTGGCGCGTTGGAACCCGAAGCTAGGAGCCAGGAATCGCAGACCCAAGAACTGAGCAGATTCAAGAATTCGAAAGGACGAAATGAAGATAGCGATTGCGTCAGATCACGCCGGCTATCGATACAAGGAGGCTCTCAAGATCCATCTTTCCGAACTAGGGCACGAGGTAGTAGATTTCGGCACCGACTCCGAATCGTCTGTCGACTATCCGAAATTCATCCTGCCTGCGGCCAGAGCTGTCGCCGAAGGTGATTGCGATCGAGTGATCGTGCTCGGTGGCTCCGGAAACGGCGAAGCGATGGCGGCGAACCGAGTTCGCGGTCTCCGCTGCGCCCTCTGTTGGGACGACACCACCGCCCGTCTGGCCCGCCAGCACAATGACGCCAACGGACTGGCTCTGGGTCAAAGGTTGATATCCATTGAGAGGGCTATCGACATCGTGGAGATTTGGCTCGATACCGATTTCGAGGCGGGTCGACACGTTCGAAGGATCGAAATGATCGACGAGATCGTCTAGAGAGCTCGGGAACCATGGATCCTCTCAGCGACACAGTTCTCTCAGTCTGCCTCGGCCTGGGTCTCAGCGCTGCAACCGGATTTCGAGTCTTCGTTCCCCTCCTTCTGATCAATTTCGCGAATCGAGGAGGATGGATCGAGCTATCAGAGCAGTTCGCTTGGATGGGCGGAACACCGGCTCTTGTTGTTTTTGGTGTCGCCACCATACTCGAGATCGGTGCCTACTACGTGCCTTGGCTCGACAACCTGATCGACACGATCGCGTCACCAGCAGCAGTCATGGCAGGCACCTTGGCTACGGCGTCTGTCATCACGGGTATGGATCCGGCCATGAAGTGGATGCTCGCCCTGATCGCCGGCGGAGGCGCAGCGGGCGCGATCCAATCCGCCTTTGTGGGGGCACGCCAGCTGAGTACCTTGACGACGGCGGGTGTCGCGAATCCGGTTGTCTCCACATTGGAGCTGATCGGCTCCGTTTTCATGTCCGTCCTCTCGTTCCTGGCGCCGGTTCTTGCAGCGCTTGGTGTGCTCGGCCTGCTTTTTGTTGCCAGTCGTATGCTGTTGCGACGGCGAAGGATTCGCAATCAGTTCACTTGAGCGCTGCGCCGCTGGACCGGGAGAATCATCACCCCTTCAGAAACGGTCGGTAATACCTGCGAGAAATGTGGCGGATCTGGGTTGACACGGGCGGTACCTTCACCGATTGCGTTGCCATCGATGAAGCGGGAAAGAAATCTCGAGCCAAGGTGCTGAGCACGAGCTCGATTCGCGGACGCTCTCGCTGGATCGACTCAAATCGGCGGCTGGGGTTGGAGGGCTCTTGGGACCTACCGGCAGACTTTTTCTGCGGTGCCCAAATCTTTCCCCTTGGCAGGCCCGATCGATCCCATCAAATTCGAACCTACGACGCCGCGCTGCACGAGATCGAGGTCGAGTCGGTGTTGGACGACGCTTGGTCCGAGCAACCACACTTCGAAATAGAAAGCGGTGTCGAAGCACCTGTACTAGCTGCTCATTGGGTAACACGAACCCCATTGAATCGAGCGCTGCCGCCGATCTGGATGAGACTCGCAACAACCCGCGGCACAAACGCGCTTTTGGAGCGCCGAGGCTCACCTCCCGCTCTTTTTGTCTCCAGCGGTTTCGGCGACCTGCTGGAGATAGGTAACCAACAACGTCCAGACCTCTTTTCGTTGAACATCGTCAAGCCCGACCCACTCTACGGGACCGTAATTGAGGTACCCGAGAGGATTTCCTCGGACGGTGATGTGCTGGAACCGCTCGATTTGGCGTCGATCGACGATCAGATACAGCATGTCTTGAAATGCGGAATCCGCTCCGCAGCGATCGCCTTCCTCCACAGCTATAGAGATCCCAAGCATGAGTCCGAGCTCGAGCGCCACCTACTCGAACGTGGATTTATCCATGTATCGAGCTCGGCTCGGTTGGCTCCCAGGATCAAGATTGTTCCTCGGGCAGAGACAGCCGTGGTCAACGCCTATCTCTCCGTGGCGATCGAGACCTACCTTCAGGATGTACAAGAGCGTCTTTCGGAGGGGCGGCTGCACGTTCTCACGAGCTCCGGGGGGCTTGTCCGAGCTCAAGACTACCAACCCAAAGACAGTCTACTCTCGGGTCCGGCAGGTGGTGTGGTTGGGGCGGCCGCTGTCGCACTTGCATCGGGTTTTGAACGCAGTATCGCTCTCGATATGGGAGGTACCTCTACCGACGTCTCGCGTTACGATCGTGAATACGATTACGCTTTCGAGACTACGGTTGGTGACATTCAATTGCTGGCTCCCTCGTTGGCGATCGAAACCGTTGCAGCAGGCGGTGGGTCGATCTGTCACTTTGACGGTCGCCAGCTGAAGGTCGGCCCTCAGAGTGCGGGGGCGTCGCCCGGCCCCGCTTGCTACGGAGCCGGAGGACCCCTGACCGTTACCGACGTCAATCTGTTGCTCGGGCGGCTCGATCCCGACGGATTCGAAATTCCCATCGATGTGCCCGCCGCTGAGAGGGCTGCGTCCGCATTGATCCGAGACCTCGAGGAAACCACCGGCGACAGGGTCGAGCGAGATTCCGTACTCCAGGGACTACTCTCCATCGCCAACGAGCGAATGGCCGAAGCCATCCGACGAATCTCCATCCGGCAGGGTTACGACCCCGCGGGCTTTGCCCTAGTCGCGTTTGGAGGGGCTGGAGGTCAGCATGCTTGCGAACTGGCTCACATGTTGGGTATGGAAACGATTCTGATACCGCAGGATGCAAGCCTTCTCAGCGCGGTAGGACTGGGACAGGCGAGGGTCGAGCGATTCTCGGAGCGCCAGGTGCTGCTCGAGCTTTCCAAAGTCCAGACGGACCTCGACGAGTGGTTCGCGCTTCTCGTTCAAGAGGCCACTGCGGCCCTCATGGCGGAAGGGGTCGATGCGTCCGAGGTCGAGATCCGCCGCCACCTCTTGTTCTTGCGCTTGGTAGGTCAGGAAAGCAGTCTGGAGATCGATTACTTGCCGAGCCAGAGTCCGACCGAACTCTTTCGCACGGCATACCAGGCCGAATTCGGATATCCGGTGACCTCGAGTGCGATCGAAGTCGAGGCCATCCGTGTCGTTGCTTCGACTCGAAGCTCAAGCCCAGAGAGGCCTAGCGGTCCAGTGGTGCCATCACCTGCCACACCCAGCGGACAAGAAAAGACCTTTCTCAACACGCGTTGGGTAGAGGTCGACCGCTTTCGGCGGGCTGACCTTCATCCCGGATCGAGATTTCGTGGCCCCTGTCTGATTCTCGAACGTCACAGTGCCACTCTGGTCTCTGCAGGTTGGGGTGGCTCGATCGATTCGTCAGGCACCCTAGTTCTGAGCACAAGTGAAGATAGGGGCCCAGCAGCGGGGACCCCTAGTAGGCTTCGAAGCTGATGGTCAATAACACTCATCGCACCGCGTTGGCAGCTCTGGACCTGGAGCTATTCACGCATCGTTTCTCGGCCATCGCTTGGCAGATGGGGGAGGCACTCAGAAGAACCGCGAAGTCGGTCAACGTGAAGGAACGGATGGATTTCTCCTGTGGTCTGCTCGATCCGTCTGGTCGACTGGTCGTCAATGCACCTCATATCCCTGTCCACCTCGGAGCTCTGGGACTCTGCGTTCGCTCTGCCCAGAAGCTCCTTCCGATGTCGCCAGGCGATGTCGTGGTCACGAATCATCCCGCCTTTGGGGGATCCCATCTGCCCGACGTCACGGTAATCACTCCTGTCTTCGGGGGCGATCTTGAGGACTCTGGATTACCTTTGGGATTTGTCGCTAGCCGGGCCCATCACGCAGAGATCGGAGGCACGCGCCCGGGATCAATGCCCCCCGACGCAACGACGTTGGTCGAGGAGGGCGTGGTACTCGAGCCGCGATACCTCGTCAAGGCAGGAGTCGCAAGATGGGAAGAGATTCGGCATCTCTTGTTGTCAGCCACCTATCCAACGCGAGCTGTCGACGAGAACATCGCCGATCTCGAAGCCGCCGTCGCTGCCAATCATCGCGGAGCTGTTGCCCTCGCACGACTCGCCCGCGAACACGGGCGGGAGGTTCTTCTTCACTATATGGCAGCGCTTTCCGAACAGTCGGCCGTACGACTCAAGGATGTTCTCCGGAGCGTTCAGGGACAGTCGCTAGAAGCGGTGGAATATCTAGACGACGGGTCACCTTTACGAGTCAGGATCCATCTCGATCGTGAGGGCGGGATTTTCGATTTCGCTGGGTCCGCCGATACTCATCCCGGCAACCTGAACGCAACGCCGGCGGTGGTTAGAAGCGCCGTTCTCTACGTTCTCCGACTGCTCAGCAAAGGAGACCTTCCTCTCAACGAAGGTCTTTTGCGTGACTTCAAGGTCGAAATTCCAGAAGGAATTCTAAACCCGACGTTCCCTCCCGATCCGGCCAAAGCACCTGCCGTAGTCGGCGGAAACGTCGAGACAAGCCAGAGGCTTGTGGATTGCCTACTGAAGGCTTTTGGCGTTGCAGCCTGTAGCCAGGGGACCATGAACAATCTGGTCTTCGGGAACCGGAGCTTTGGATATTACGAGACGATTTGTGGCGGAGTCGGAGCGGGTCCGGATTTTGGGGGCGCATCCGCCGTGCATAGCCATATGACCAACACGGCCATCACCGATCCCGAGATCCTCGAGCATCGGTACCCGGTTCGTTTGGTTCGGTTCGAGATTCGGAATGCGTCAGGCGGCGCGGGTCTGAATCGCGGCGGCGATGGAGCCCTTCGAGAACTCCTCTTCCTGGAACCTGTCGAGCTGTCACTGCTATGCCAGCATCGGATATCGATCCCCTATGGTCGTTATGGGGGAGAGGCTGGACTCCCGGGTCGACAGTGGATCACCAGACGTTCCGGTGGAATTACCGAGCTTGGCGGGATCGATGGATCGAGGATCGAGGCCGGCGACAGGGTCACTATCGAGACCCCCGGAGGCGGCGGTTGGGGACCGGTAGGGAGTGAACGAGAGTGATAAAACGACTGGCTTCGATTCTGCTGTGGTCCGTCATAACGGCAGCCTTCGTCGGTCCGGGAACGGTAGCCACAACAGCATCTTCCGGCGCTCAATTCGGCTTCTCATTGTTGTGGGCGCTCGCATTCTCTACGGTCGCCTGTGGAGTCCTTCAGGAGGCGAGTGCGCGATTGAGCGTCATTTCAAACAGGAGTCTCGGCGCAGCCCTCCGCACTCAATATCCCGCAGGGCCTAGACGCCTAGTGATGAATCTTCTTGTCCTCGGAGCGGTCGTGATTGGCTGTGCTGCCTATCAGGCGGGGAACATCCTCGGCGGTGTGGCCGGGGCTGGTCTGGCGACCGATATCTCCCCGAAGGTGTTGACGCTGCTGATCGGAACGATGGCCGGATTGCTTCTCTGGTTTCAGTCGCCGCGAGTCGTTGCTCGGCTGCTGAGTCTTGTCGTCGCCGTTATGGGAATAGCGTTTCTGGTCACAGCCTGGGAGATCGGACCTCCGCTTGGCGACGTGATTCGCGGAACCTTCATACCCTCACTACCGCCTGGTTCGGGAATCTTGGTTCTAGGTCTGCTTGGTACAACAGTCGTTCCTTACAACCTGTTTCTAGGCTCGGCTCTGGCCCCTGGAGAGGATCTCTCGGATTTGCGCCTGAGCTTGTCCGTCGCTATCGGCTTTGGTGGCATCATCTCGATGGCAATCCTCATAACCGGAACAGCTGTAATCGGAACCTTCAGCTTCGATGCTTTGTCCGAAGTACTGCAGGATCGATTAGGAGGCTGGACCCAGAATCTTTTCGCTGTCGGCCTTCTCGGAGCCGGTTTCTCGTCAGCGGTGACGGCACCTCTCGCTGCGGCGTTGACCGCTTCGCAGATGCTTGCGACCGACCGCTCCGATCCCCGTTGGACCCAACGATCCTGGCGCTATCGAGTCGTCTGGCTGGGTGTGCTTGGGGCTGGCGTCGGCTTCGGGGTCAGTGACGTTCGACCGATACCCGCGATCATTCTGGCCCAAGCGCTCAATGGTCTGCTTCTGCCGCTTGTTTCGATCTTTCTGCTCAGAGCTGTCAATGACCGTCGCCTGATGGGACAACACACGAATGGACTGAGTGCCAACTTGATCATGTCGGTCGTGGTAACTGTCAGCCTTCTGTTAGGGGTGTCGACCCTCGGGCGTGCTGTCTCCGCCGCAACAGGTATGAATCCTCCTCCCGTCAGCATGGTACTTGCAGGAACAGCGCTCCTATTGATTATCATCGGCCGACCGGTCTACCGCGGCATTCTTGATTCACAGGCAAGAGAAGAAGCTGAGGCCGAATAGGCGTGACTCTTGCAAAAAGCCTGAGCTGTGGTGGATGTTTGCCGAACTTCGACCGCGATTTCGTTTGAAATGTCCACCCACGATGTCAGACTGTCGGCGAACTCGAGGAGACCTGGAGAACTGCAATGAAAATACTCAGCGAACCGACTGCGAGATTGCTTCTCGTTTCCGTCACGATTCTTGCCTGTCTCCCGTGGTTAGGATGTGCCACAAACCCCGCAACCGGCAAGTCTCAGATCATGTTGATAAGCGAACAGCAGGAGATCGAGCTTGGACAGCGCGAGGACACGAACACTATTGCCCAATTCGGCCTTTACGACAGCCCGCAGCTGCAGGACTACGTGGAGACGGTGGGATTGTCCCTAGCGAGAACCTCCGAGCGCCCGAATCTCCCCTGGAGTATCAAGGTGCTGGACGATCCGATCGTCAACGCCATGGCCCTTCCGGGCGGCTACGTTTACTTGACCCGAGGGATTCTGGGCCATCTCAACTCGGAGGCCGAGCTCGCGACGGTCCTAGGCCATGAGATCGGACATGTAACCGCTCGACACAGCGCCAATCAAATGAGCAAGGCGCAACTTGCCGGCCTCGGCCTCGGTATCGGGATGATGGTCGATCCCGGGATCGCCGGTTTGAGCGATTTGGCTCAGATGGGCACCCAAGTGCTATTTCTGAAGTTCTCACGCGATGATGAGAGGCAGGCCGACGAGTTGGGGATGAGGTACATGGTCAAGGACGGCTACGATCCGAGGGAGTCTCCCGAGGTGTTCGACATGCTGCGTCGGGTCAGCGCGCAGTCGAACGGGGGTGCGGTACCGGGTTGGATGTCGACCCATCCCGATCCGGAGAATCGATCTTCCAGGATGCGCCAATTGATCGCGACGTCCGGAGATAGCTTCGACAACGCGACTGTAGGGAGAGAGAGATTTCTGCGAGAAATCGACGGTATGGTCTGGGGAGAGGACCCGCGGGAAGGATTCTTCGATGGCACCCGGTTCATCCATCCTGAGCTCGCCTTTCAACTGGAGTTTCCCAACAATTGGAGTACTCGCAACACCAAGCAGATGGTCGCTGGCGTAAGCCCGAAGCAAGATGCAGTCGTTTATCTCATGCTGGTACAAGAGAGAAGCCTTCGCGATGCGGCAGAGAACTTCTCTCGCCAGGACGGAGTTTCGACCAATCGGTTCAATCGGGGAGAGTTCAACGGACTGGCGGCGATCTGGAGTGAGTTCGGTGCCTACGTGGGCCAGACTGCTGTGTCTGGTCGTGTCGCATTCGTAGAGTACGGCAGTCGCATCTATCGGCTCCTTGGATACACCCCGCAAGATCGATGGTCAAGCTACTCGCGGTACATCGATCGGTCCGTACAGAGTTTTGCTCGCTTGAGGGACAAGAAGTATCTGTCCATTCAGCCCCGGCGAATTCAAATTGTAGAGCTGGATCGGGACATGACGCTGAGGGAGTTCGATCGACGCTATCCGTCATCGGTCCCACTCGACAAAGTCGCTCTGATCAACGATCTCCCACCTGAGACGAGCCTTTCTCACGGGGACCTGGTCAAGCGAATCGTCGGTGGCCCAAAGACCTCTCAACGCGAGAACTAGCGAATCCGCTTGCGACGATTCCTGATGTAGTCCGCCAGGATGAACTCACCCAGCTCATAGGGTGAGGAAAAATAGGCCCGCCCGCGGTTGATCTGAGTCAGCTTCTCGACAAACTCCGTCAACATCGGATCGGTGGCAAGCATGAAGGTCGTGATGACAATCTTCTGCCGTCGGCAGAGATCTACCTCTTCGAGCGTACGGTTTACGATCTTCATGTCCAAACCAAACGGGTTCTTGTAGATTTGCCCTCCCTCACGAATCGCAGACGGCTTGCCGTCCGTGATGAGGAAGATCTGTTTGTTTGGCTGCTTCTGGCGATTGAGCAGGGCACGCGAGAGTCGTAGCGCTCCGCGGGTGTTCGTGTGGTAGGGGCCCGCCTGGACGTATGGGAGGTCGGAAAGCTGGACTTGTTCCGCTCGGTCGCCGAACAGAACAGCACCCAGGTAATCCTTCGGATACTTCGTCGTGATCAGCTCCGTGAGTGCCAGGGCGACTTTTTTGGCTGGAGTGATTCGATCCTCGCCATAGAGAACCATCGAATGGCTGATATCGATCGCCACCACAGTGGCACAAGAGGTCAGGTGCTCAGTCTCGTAGACCTCGAGATCCTCCTCCCGCAGCTCTAACTCACCGACGGATCGCTTGAGTGCGTTGTGCACCGAGCGAGTTGGATCGATTCGATGCGGCTCGTCTCCGAAGAGGTACGGCCTCGTCTCGGGAAGTGCTTCGACGCCCTCACCCGAGGATCGAACGGCGTGATAGCCCGGTCCGCCCTTCGAAAGACTCGAGAAGACTTCCTCGAACGAGCTCCGGCGGAGACGACGCTCACCGCTGACGGTCAAGTGAAGATCACCGTCGGGGTCGCGGACCACCGTACCTTGGTCTTCGAGACTCCCGAAGAAGGCCTCCAGATCGACGGCATCGTCGATATGACCCTGCTGCTGGAGATACCGCATCCACTCCATGGCCTCGTTTACGTCTCCACCGGCTGCCAGGAGCAGTTGATTAAACAGCCGCAGCAGGTCGAGACCGGCCAAGATCGCTTCAATCAACGAAGGATCGAGGTATCGATAGCGGTGTCTCATAACCAGCTCTTGGAATGACGCTAGTTGATCTCGCCCGGGGTATCTCGATGGCGGCTGGGTTTGAGAAGTTGGAATTTCACCATTTCGCGATAGCCGACTCCGCTGTCGAGATCCTCTCGCGCCAGCTTCAGGTGTTGATGTAACCCTTCCAGAATCATTTCTGCCGCCACGGCCCGAGCAGCTTTGTCATCTCCATGCTCCGAGGCTAGCTGACGGAGACCCGGAACTCGATACAGCTCCGCTTCGAACTGATCGAACGGTTGCTCGTCGGATACCAGCACATGATTCCCGTCCGCAAACCATCGAATCATCTCGGCATAAGGCCCGACGTCCTCCTCGCCACCGCTTCCCAAGGCCTTGGGCACCTCGGGGAAGCGCTCGTCGAAGAGCTCGCGCAGCGCATCGCCGATGATCTGCCGGGCAACCACCTCGACGCCTTTTTGCTCACCTTCATAGACCATTTCGAGCTTCCCGGTCAGAGCCGGAAGAAGCATTTGAAGATCACATAGTCTTGGGCTGGTGGGTTTGTCTCCAGTGGTGTGAGCCCTCCGCTCGAGATTCGATACCAGGAGCTCGAGAGCGGAAATGGACAAGCGAGCACTGACGCCCGAGGCTTGGTCGACCATCTCGCTTTCTCGAGCAGCCTGCGAAATACGCTCGACGAGAATTCGAAAATAGTCAGGCAGCTCCACTTCACTCGGGTCTCGGTCGATCCATGCCTCCTGTGCTGTGATCGTGGCCGATGTATCGAGATCCTTGGGATAGTGCGTCAGTATCTGAGACGAGATCCGATCCTTCAACGGAGTAATGATCGAGCCCCGGTTCGTGTAGTCCTCGGGATTGGCTGAGAACACCATCAAGACGTCGAGAGGGATCCTGACCGGGAAGCCCCGAATCTGAAGATCTCGCTCCTCGAGAATGTTCAAAAGACCCACCTGGATGCGAGGCGCTAGGTCGGGGATCTCGTTGATGGCAAAAATTCCGCGGTTCGTACGGGCGACGATGCCAAAGTGAATAACCTCCGGGTCCGCGTAGGTCAAACGTCGAGTAGCTGCTTTGATGGGATCGATGTCGCCCAAAAGATCCGCGATCGAGACATCGGGAGTCGCCAGCTTCTCAGCATATCGAGCTTGCCTGGGTAGCCATTCGATCGGTGCGCCGTTGCCAAGCTCGTCGACTTGCCTTTGCCCCCAGGTCGAAATCGGCTGCAGTGGATCGTCATTCAGCTCGCTCCCTGTGAGCACGGGTACCTCCTCGTCGAGAAGTCCCACCAGAGCCCTGAGGATTCTGGTTTTCGCCTGCCCCCTGAGACCGAGCAAGATGAAATCGTGTCGAGCCAGAAGAGCATTGACAATCCCGGGTATCACCGTCCTTTCGTAACCCAGGATGCCTGGGAATAGGGGTTCCTGACGCTCCAGTTTCCTGACGAGATTTCTTCTAACTTCTTCCTTGACTGAGATCGACTCGTAGCCGCTCTCTCGAAGCTCTCCTAGCGACGTCGGTCTTGCTGTCATTCGCCCTGGCTCTCTAGCCAACGTTCGGCATCAATTGCGGCGCGGCATCCTGTACCCGCTGCTGTGACTGCTTGTCTGTAAATTGGATCCGTGGCGTCGCCGCAGGCGAAAACGCCAGCCACCGACGTTTTGGTCGAGGGTTCGTCGACCTCGATGTAGCCGACCTCGTCCATGTCGATTCGATCCGCGAAGATCTTCGTATTCGGCTGATGGCCAATCGCCACAAAAACGCCGTCGGTCGGGAAGTCCGACTCCTCTCCTGTCTGGGTATCCTTGAGGCGGACACCTCGGACCTTTTCGTCTTTGCTTCCGAGAATATCCACAACCGTCTTATTCCATAGCCATTCGATCTTGGGGTTCGCGAGTGCTCGGTCCTGCATAATCTTGGACGCCCGCAGTTCGTCGCGACGGTGGATAACGGTGACTTTATTCGCGAACTTGGTGAGAAAATTCGCTTCTTCCATCGCGCTGTCACCGCCGCCGACCACCACGATCTCTTTGTCCTTGAAGAAGAACCCATCGCAAGTGGCGCAAGCGGACACGCCGTAGCCCATCAGCTCTCGCTCCGACTCCAGGCCGATCTGTTTGGCGCTGGCGCCGGTCGCGATGATCAGTGCCTCGGCCTCGTATTCGGTTTCATCCGTTCGAATCTTGAAGGGTCGACTGTCGAGGTCGACCGCGGTGACGCTCTCGAACTTGACGGTGGCCCCGAAACGCTGCGCTTGAGACCGCATCTTGTCCATCAGCTCGGGCCCTAGGATGCCTTCCGGGAATCCCGGATAATTCTCGACATCGGTCGTGATCGTGAGCTGACCCCCGGGTTGATTGCCTTCGAGCACAAGGGGCTCCAAACTGCCTCTGGCCGCGTACAGGGCGGCTGTCAGCCCCGCAGGACCGGATCCCAAGACTGCGACTTTGTATCGATTCGACTTTTCGGTCTTCTCTTCGGCCATGATGATCGTTCTCCGTGCCTGAGCTCTGCTGCGATCTATCTCCTACGACTCCAGGTTTCGGCTGAGCGATAGGGCGGGAGTATAGCAACGCCAAAGTGGGAGAAAATCTCCCTCGGCGTCGATTCATGTACGCAATTTCGTTATGCTCAGCCGCGTGAGCCCTGAACTTTATACAGTTCCGGATCCAAGATCGAATCCATCGGTCTCTCGACAATCGACAGTACAAGGAGAACACCTGATGCTAGCCAGCGACCAACTACTATCGGCAGTAAATCAGCAAGTAGGCAACGAGTTCGGCGCTTCCCTTCAATACGTATCGATCGCTTCGCATTTTGAAGCTCAAGCTCTGACCGGGTTGGCCCGATTCTTCTTTCGTCAGGCCGATGAGGAGCGGGATCACGCTATGAAATTCGTTCGCTTCGTTGTCGACGCAGAAGGTCAACTCGAGATACCGGCAATCCCGGCGCCGAAGGCCCAGTTCTCGTCGGCCAAAGAAGCGGTCGCGCTTGCCTTGAACTGGGAGCAGGAAGTCACCAAACAGATCTACAACCTTGTCGAAATAGCCAAAGAGGACAGCAATTACATTGCTATTCGATTCCTGGATTGGTTTGTGAACGAGCAGTTCGAGGAAGTCAACACCATGAGCTCACTGCTTCAGGTCGTAGAGCGAGCCGGTGAGGATGGACTCCTCTTTGTCGAGGAGTTCCTGGCCCGCGAGGGAAGCGGTCTGGTCGCAGAATGACCGGGAGGTCAATTGCGATGGGTAAGGATGTACTCGGAGATGGAAAGGGCGTTCAAAGCCCCACCCCGAGTGAGATTGTCCATCACACTCCAGATACGAAAAGAATCTTCGCGAGACCGAGATATTCGTGGCGGTGAAATCAGGACTCGGTCGCTGGACGCGGCGTCTACCGGACCGAGAGTCTCAGGACTTTCAGTCACCTCCAGATACTGGCTTTGCACGAACCTCTCGAGAACGTCCTCGATATCGACCTCTCGTCCTGTCCGTACCAAGATCGAGGCGCTGAGACAGTGAAACACGCCTGCCTGGGTAGCATCAATGTCGAGCTCGACTGATGATCCCAAGATCTCTGAGAGTTGAGATGTTGTTGTTTCGGCGCCCTCGAAAACCGGCAGAAGATTGAACGCCAGCTGAGCGCCAAATACCGATTGGGGCCGGTCTGGACTCATCGAAAGAATCGCCTGGGTTTGGTTGAACAGCTCGTCCAGTCCCTCCTGACCGCGAGCCGATGCCGGCACCAACAAGTGTCCGACAACCCTGTTGATATCGAGATCGGCGAGGGGCTCCAATATGTGTGCCAACAGAATCGTGGCTGGGTCGGGGCTGACCACCAGATTGCTCTCCATAGCCGAAGCAAGATTGACCCCTGCTACTACAGGTATCGAAGCTTCGGGTATCAGGATGGGGTCCACGAGGATCGTGATCGAGCTCTCCGAGAGTTCTTGTCTGAGTGCCTCGGTCGAAGCGCCACCGCCACAGTCGAAGACGACGTCTACATTCTCGAGGGTCGCGGCATCCGCGAATTGGACCAACGCCGGCTTCCCGGCAGCCTCCGTAACAGCGCCAATCGACTCTTCGTCCAGGGTTAGAACTCTGATTTCAGTGTAGGCCCCTTGGTTAGAGCTCAGAGCATCTCGAAGCTCCGTCCCAAGTAGAGTCATAGGCTCGATAATGGCTGCGATAGTCATGCTTTTCGCTCGCTGGTTGGTCTTCGTTTTGGCAATCGAGGGCGTAGCCCGAATATTCTCCGAAGAACCCACTCCGCTGGTCCCGACAGGCTGTAAATGATGGCAGCCGAAAAGAGCACCGCGGGAGGATTGTAAACGATCATCAGCACCAAGACTGCTAACAATACAGCGGCCCGATAGCTCCAGCGACGACGTAAGTCCACCTCTTTGAAACTCCGATACCGAAACGTCGAAATCATGAGGATGGCTGTCGCGATGATCGTGGCGATCATTACGCTCGATGCGGCATAGGCAGTGTTTCCTGGCTCTGGCCAGAAGAAGAGAATCGACACCACGGTACCCGCTGCGGCAGGAGCTGGGAGGCCGACGAAATACCGACTATCGACGGCTTTCGTCTGTACGTTGAATCGTGCGAGCCGAATCGCTGCGCATAGTAGATAAAAGACTGGCACTAGCCACCCGATCCGCCCCAATCGGTCAAGATTCCACACATGTGCCAGGAGGGCCGGAGCCGCCCCGAAGGTCAAAATGTCCGCCAGGGAATCGAACTCCTTGCCAAAAGGACTTTCAGTGTTTGTTAACCGAGCGATCCTCCCATCGAGACCATCGATCACCGCGGCACAATAGACCAGTATCGCAGCGGTCCCGAACTCTCCTCTCAGACCAACGACGAGCGCATAGAAACCGAGCAGAATGTTACTGAAGGTAAATAGGCTCGGGAGTAGATAAGTTCCCCGACGGAAACCCAGGCGGCCCGGCTTGCTTGCTCTATTCAAGGCCACTTCCTGGATTAATTGCCACCACCGTCGATCCCTCGGTGAGGCGCTGGCCGACTTCGACTTGAAGATCGTAGCTCAGAGGCAAGAAAAGATCGACGCGAGAGCTGAACTTGATCAACCCAATCAACTGACCTCGCTCGACAGTCTGATCAAGCTCGAGGTAGGTCACGACACGTCTCGCCACAAGTCCCGCAATCTGTCGTACTCCGATCAAGTCGCCATTATCGCGCTCGAATATCGTCAAGATCTGTTCGTTCAGCTCTCCAGCATCCTCCCGGAACGCGGCAACCTTTCGCCCCGACGAGTAACGCGATTGGACCACACGCCCCGCTACTGGTGCTCGTTGGACGTGAATGTCGAACACCGACAGAAATGTCACGACTCTATGAAACTGACCCTCGCCGATTTGCGGATCTTCGACGACATCGACCTGGGTAACCCTTCCGTTGGCAGACGCCAGGACCGAAGTCGGCGGTGCTTCTGAGACTCGCCGCGGAATTCGAAAAAAGAGTAGCACCAGGCCTGCGACCACGAACAGTGCCAGAGCCAGTTTCGAGCGACCCCACATGGCCAGTACTAGCGCAAGCACGGCAGGTGGAAGCACGAATACCCATGCTTCTTTCGCGAAGCTCATCGTCGGTGGTTGTGCAGGGCGCCGCAGCGGCGCTCAGCAACTAGGAAAGGATCGCCAAATCGCCTAGGCCGAAACCTGGGTCGTGCGATGAGCTCGCACGATGGCTTCCATACGATCCTTGAGGAACAATTTTTGCCGCTTGAGTTGCTTCTCTTCGAGTTCATCCTCCTCCGAAAGGAGGGTTTGAATCGAGAGCACTTGGAGCCTGCGCTCGAACTCTTGATGTTGTTCGTAGAGCCTGCGGAATTCGTCATCGGTCTCGAAGAGCTCTTTCTTCAGTGGGTCCTCAAGATTCCCCATAGATTCAGTCTCCCTTTGCGGAGTCGCACGTCAACGACTCCTCAGTGAATGAGCTGGTGTGGAGCTTGGAAAAGTCGAACTTCGGAGGTTTTTTGTTCACAGGCAACGTAGATAAGGATACCACTGGCCGAGAGGGCTTGCCAATCTCATCGACTTGGCGCGAGCGCTGCCGGCGGTCTCTGGTACAGCGGGTTCTTCAGACCTTCGAAGCCCCACATCACTCGACTTTCTGTGAACATCTCGACAGCACGCGCTGCCAAGGGCCCGGGCTCGGTAAGGGTGAGTCCGGAAAGGTCACCGAGCTGGTCGCAGATCTTCGAGATCCCATATCCGATCAGGTGGCAGGGGGCGCTCTCGCCTAGATCTCGACTACGAACCAGTCGGGGCTCGTGAACCGATTCGCGGCCCGAAAAGGTCTGCACCAACCACTCGCCCCGCAATGCGTCGACGCAGGCGAGAATCGGTTCGTCGCCTCCGGTTGGACCGAGCTCAGCCAATACTTCCAGGGAAGAAAACGTCCCGACTCGCGCTCCTATTGACTGTGCCAGACCCTGCAGCGTCGCCATACCGACACGCACTCCGGTAAAGCTACCGGGGCCCCGAAGTCCTAACAAGATCTCTACAGAGCCGAGCCGGACACTTGCCTGTTCGAGAGTTCGGTCGATCAAGTACATCAGCCGCGAGGACGACTCCTTGAGCTCTAGTGACTGTTCTGCCAGCACTTTTGTGCCGATCCCGACAGCGACGCTCACAACCGGTGAACCCGTATCCAGAGCCATGATTATCGGCTCTGGGCTCGGATCCGGTGGATTCTCGATCTCGCTATACTGAATGTTCATGCCCAAGTCTCAGCAGCTCACTCCCATGCTACGCCATTACCTGGAGGTAAAGGCGGCGCACCCCGACAGTGTACTGCTCTACCGCATGGGCGACTTCTACGAATTGTTTTTCGAAGACGCGATCGAGGCAGCGCCGATTCTCGAAGTCACTCTCACGGCGCGTCAGAAAGGGACGGACAACGAAGCCCCGATGTGCGGAGTGCCCCATCATGCGCTGGGTACCTATTTGGCGAAATTGATTCGGGCCGGCCTCAAAGTGGCGATCTGTGATCAGGTTGAGGATCCGGCCGAAGCGAAGGGATTGGTCAAACGCGAAGTCACGCGAGTCATTACTCCTGGAACGATCAGCGATCCGAATCTGTTGGACAGCGTCAAGGCGAACTATCTGGCCAGTCTCACCTGGAACGGCGAGACCGGCGCCGGCGCCTTTCTCGACATCTCGACCGGAAGTTTTGTCATCCGCCGTTGGGAGAGGCCAGAGCAAGCGATCGATGATTTTTCGATCCTGAGGCCACGTGAGATCGTGCACAAAGAGGGCGATTTGCCGGCCGCGATCCTCGAATGGCTGACGTCTCAAGAAATCTGTCTCTCACCTTCACCTGATGATGTCTGGCTCGAGCCACAAGATGCCGCGAAAGTCCTCGAAGACCAGCTCGGAGCGAGCACTCTGAAGGGATATGGTCTCGAGGAGAGAGAGCCTGCGGTCCAGGCCGCAGGAATCGCTCTTCGATATGCCCAGGAAACTCAACAGAGCCCACTGGCGCATATTCAAGAACTTCGGGTAGCCGAGCGATCCTCGACGCTAGTGCTCGACTCTGTAACGGTGTCGAATCTAGAGATCTTCGAGAGTCAACGCGACGGCAAGAAGCATGGATCACTTCTGTGGGTTCTGGATCGAACCTCGACTCCAGGTGGGGGTCGGCTATTGAAGGCGTGGCTTCAGCACCCCCTCACAGACCCGGAGAAAATAAGGTCTCGCCAGGACGCTGTCGAGCTTTTGGTTAACGACAGGCAAACCCGACTCGAGCTCAAGTCCCTCCTGGCCAGGTTTGGTGATCCCGAGAGAATTGTTACCCGAGCTGTACTCGGGAATCTATCGGCCCGCGAGGCTGTAACCCTCAGAAGCTCGCTGCAGATAACACCCCTGATCACGGTTGAAATTCAGGATTCCCCCTCGAGCATTCTCCGGGCGATTTCCGATGTCGATTTAGTCTCGGATCTCGCGGATGAGCTCGAGAAGGTATTGGTGGACGACCCCCCTCAGACGTTGAAGGACGGTGGCGTGATTCGGTCGGGCGTAGACGAGGAGCTCGATCACTATAGGTCGCTGGCTCAGAGTAGCCGCAAGCACATTCTGGATCTCGAAGCCCGAGAGCGTGAGTCCACGGGTATCAGCTCGCTCAAGATTCGTTATAACAAGGTTTTTGGCTACTACCTGGAAGTGACGAAGGCCAATCAGCAGCTCGTGCCGGATCGATACATCCGAAAGCAAACTCTGGTCAATTCCGAGCGCTATATCACCGAGGATCTGAAGGAACTGGAAGAGCAGATCCTGACCGCGGAATCTGAGCAGAACCGAATGGAGCGAGAGCAGTTTCAGCGAATTCAAACTCTCATAGCAGAAATGGCAAGGCGTCTGAGAGACCTCGCAAGCGAGATCTCGAAATTGGACGTTCTTGTCTCCTTGTCTGAAGTTGCGTCGAAGAGCAAATACGCTCGGCCACGAGTCGGGCCGTTGGGAGAGCCAATCGATATCACCGGGGGGCGTCACCCGATAGTCGAAAGGGTGAGCGAAGACGAATTCATCCCGAACGACACCGATCTCGGATCCGAATCAGCCCAGATCGTCATCCTGACCGGCCCAAACATGGGGGGGAAATCGACCTATTTGCGACAGAATGCGCTCATCGTTCTGATGGCACAGATCGGCTCCTTCGTGCCCGCAGAATCGGCAAGCTTGGGTTGTGTCGATCGAATCTTCAGCCGCGTCGGTGCGTCAGACGATCTCTCGAGAGGTGAATCGACCTTCATGGTCGAGATGATCGAAACCGCTCGGATCTTGCATCAAAGTACAAACAGCAGTTTGGTCATACTCGACGAGGTGGGCCGCGGCACTGCGACCTTTGACGGTCTCTCGTTGGCATGGGCCATAGTCGAATACCTCCACGCCACATCCCGTCCCAAGACCCTCTTTGCTACTCACTACCATGAGCTTACTGAGCTCGCGACCACCTTGGATGGAGTCATAAATCGGACGCTCGCGGTCAAAGAGTGGCAGGATAGAATCGTCTTCCTGCGGCGTGTGATCCCGGGTTCGTCGGACAAATCCTATGGCCTGCATGTGGCCAGGTTGGCGGGTATCCCCGCATCGGTAATCGAGAGAGCAGGACAGATACTGTCCAACCTCGAGGCTCAGGAGTACGACATGAGAGGACGTCCGAGGATCGCTCGGGGCGACCCGAAGGCAGAACAGTCCTCGACTGACCAGCTGGCTCTATTCGCACCCGCGGAGGAAGTCATCACGGCGCTGTTGAGGGATGTGGACTTGGAAAGGCTCTCCCCACTAGCGGCACTCAACTTTCTCAACGCCCTCAAGTCTAGACTCGACGACTAGTGAATCTCCGCCCTGGTTGAACGGAAACTAGAACGGGATGTCGTCGTCATCCGGTGGTCCACCGATTTCGGGTGATGCCGGAGCAGGAGCGCCAGCCGACGAGCCGCCGCCATCGTACTCACCACGTGCCCCAAGCATCTGAAAATTCTCGCAGACTATTTCGGTTCGGTACTTCTTTTCCCCAGTCTGACGGTCGTCCCAGGAACGCGTCTGAAGTCGACCTTCGACGTAGATCTGCTTACCTTTGGTCAAGTACTGGCCGGCGATCTCGGCTTGTCGACCCCAGCAAACAATATTGTGCCACTCGGTCTGCTTTTGCCGGTTCCCATCTCGATCGTTGTAGACACGGTTTGTTGCCAAGGTGAAGTTCGTTACCGGCTGTCCTGAAGCGGTAGACCTGACCTCAGGATCACGTCCGAGATTTCCAACCAAAATTACTTTATTGATCATCGCTAGTATTCTCCTGCCTCCGCGGCATTTGTCGCTATCATACCTCTGCTCGTAACAGGGGTCGCTTGCGGGAGGAGCTTCGACCACTTCACGAGTCGGGGCGCTACATTACCAGGACGAAAACGATGCGGATCATCTTGCAACGAGTCACACGGGCGAGAGTTCATGTCGAAGGAGCGGTGATCGCCTCGATCGAAGGCGGGGTCCTACTATTGGTCGGTATCGAGAAGAC
>CAJHZD010000322.1_pt1 | contig 29559 bp, 26 predicted proteins | sample 9198941 | NCBI WGS metagenome assembly CAJHZD01 (sample SAMEA7708371, study PRJEB35096) | sediment metagenome | biome: marine neritic benthic zone biome [ENVO:01000025]; feature: sediment [ENVO:00002007]; material: shallow marine sediment [ENVO:03000034] sea grass bed [ENVO_01000059] ...
GAGCGATCCAAACCAGAGGGCGCGATACGACCAGTTTGGTCATCAAGGCGTCTCTGGCGGTGGATTTGGGGGCTTCGATCCTTCCACTTTTGGCGATTTTGCCGACATTCTTGGTGATTTCTTTGGTGTTGGGTTTGGCGACATGTTTGGCGGCGGTCGCAGGCGTCGACAGGGCGGCGAGCCGGGGGCGGATCTGCGTTATCAGCTCACCTTGATGCTCGAGCAGGCTGCCTTTGGGACCGAGGAGGTTCTCAAAATTCCACGACTCGAGACCTGTTCCGGCTGCGCAGGCAGCGGCAGTGCTGGCGAATCGGATCCGTCTGCGTGTAGCACCTGCAGTGGATATGGCCAGGTCCGGGTCAGTCAGGGTTTTTTCACCGTCGCTCGCACCTGCCCGAAGTGTAGGGGCGAAGGTCGCATCATTACGGACCCATGTAGGGAGTGTCACGGTGGCGGGCGAGTCGAGGAAGAGCGTTCGATAGAGGTGAAAATCCCGCCCGGAGTAGATACTGGAACTCGGCTCCGTCTTTCAGGTGAAGGAGAGCACGGAAGGCGCGGTGGCAGAACTGGGGACCTGTATGTCGATATTCTGGTGGAGCCTCACCCCCGCTTCGAAAGAGAGGGCCCGCATATTCGAAGCGAGATCGGAGTCTCCTATGCACAGGCGGTCATGGGTACTGAGGTAGAGGTCGAGACCCTGCAAGGTGTAACGACCCTCGAGATCCCAGGCGGTACGGAACACGGTAGAGAGTTTCGGCTCTCCGGCAAAGGGGTACAGAGGCTGGATGGCCGAGGGTATGGTGATCACTATGCTCGGATCCACCTCGACGTTCCACACCCCAAGGACCTGTCGGACGAACAGTTCGAGCTCCTCGAGCAATTAGCGAAAATCGAGGGAAAGCAGATTCGTGCCGACCGAGGTGTCTTGCATCGCGTACGCGATCTTTTTGGCTGAATCATCCATCGGTCTCAGGGCTGGCCATCCGCAAGAAATACACACGACTTCGTTTCTCACTCACCGCCGCGGCGGTGGGAGAGTTTACGGCGGAGATGTGGGACCTCGATACGGCGGGAATCGAACTGCGCGAGCTGGATTCTGGCTCAGTGGAGGCCGACGTCTACTTCTTGGCCCCGATTCTAGCGTCTACGAAGAAGAAACTCGCGGGAAGTCGAATTCACCAGCTTGCCAGACTTGGCTCTTGGGAAGATCTGAAGTGGCGCGACTGGATGGAGAGATATCGAGTTCAGACGAAGCCGTTTCCGGTGGGTGATAGTTTCCGCGTTCATCCTGGGGAGCCCGAACCTATTGTCTGCCACGATCCTGTCGGGCCCCGGGAGCTGATGGTACCTGCTAGATCGGCGTTTGGAACGGGGGCTCATCCCAGTTCGAGTCTTGTGGTCAGAATGCTCGAGACAATGAGCCTGAGAGGAAAGACGGTGTTAGACGTGGGCACAGGTACCGGCATCCTTGCATTCGTAGCGACGATTTTGGGTGCTGATTCAGTTGTGTGCCTCGATATCGACCCGGTCGCTTCTTTCGCTGCTCTCGAGAACTCGAGACTGAATCACCTGCCCCTTCGGGTATTCACGGGTCGAATCGGGGCTCTCCGAAGAGACGCTCGTTTCGATCTGGCCCTGGCCAATGTGCTTCCTCAGAACATCAAGCCGGACTTGGCGGATCTTGCCCGCCTCATGTCGCCTGGTGGAGAGGTGATCTTTTCAGGAATTCTCACCGAGCTCGAGGATTCATCGAAGGAATTGCTCGAATCGCACGGTTTCAAACTAGTCGCGCGGAAGGGTGACGGGGAATGGAGTGCTCTGAGAGTTGTCCGCCAGAATCGATGATTACTCTCGTGATCGATCCGATGACGTTCGATCGAACCACGATCGAGATCCGGGGTGAGAAATACAGGCACCTCTTCCGAGCGAGACGCCTGCCCGCCGGTGCTCGGCTACGATTGGTCGACGGGGATGGTCGGGCTCGTTGGGGGGTGATCGCGAGGGTCGATTCACAGACGGCGCTTCTCGAACTGGCAGAGGCTGCACCTGACAACGAGTCAGAAATCGACGTCAGTGTATTTGTCGTACCACCGAAACCGCAGCGCCTAGCGACACTTGTAGAGAAAACGACCGAGCTTGGAGTGTCGGCTATCCACCTTCTGTCGAGCGCTCGGCGCGCTCGGTCCGTCCGAGCAAGCGAAGTGTCGCGACTGAAGCGCATTGCGATCTCTGCGGTCGAGCAATCTCATAGGTCTCGGCTCCCTCGAATCTCTGGGCCGATGAGTTGGGAAGAGATGCGTGGGCTGACCGCGGAACTCGACACGCTGTGGGCACTCGACCCAACCTCTGGAAGAAGAGCCGACTCGGCGACGGGACTCCGCCGTGGTCTCGTTGTTGGTCCCGAGGGCGGTTTCGATAGCCGAGAACTTGCCGATTTGAGTGGTATTGGCTGTACCTCGATTTGTCTCGGAGAGAGGATATTGCGGACAGAGACGGCCGCAATCGTTGGCTCGGCACTCCTGATGATCTGATGACCACACTGGTAGCGACGGATTTCATTGACAGAAAAATGCCCTGTCGCTACCCTGTTGAGAGGTTGCGATAGCAAAATCGGCTTTAATGAAGCTGATTTACGAAGATCTCCTATGGGAGTAGCACTATGAATCTCAACGAACTTCTCAAAGTCGCGATCGAGAGAAAATCGTCGGATCTGCATCTCAAAGTGGGTAGTCATCCGGTCGTTCGAATCGATGGTGAGCTTCAGGCTCTGCCGGACTTCAAGCGATTGATGCAGGAAGACACGGTTTCGATGGCCTTCTCGATCATGAATGCTCGCCAAAAGCAGCGGTTCAAGGAAGAATTCGAGATCGACATCGCCTATTCGGTACCTGGCTTGGGGAGATTTCGTTGCAATGTCTTCCAGCAGAGAGGATCGGTAGGTCTGGTTCTGCGTGTGATCCCTGCTCGCATACTCTCGCTCCGGGAGCTTCTGCTACCGAAAGTGATGGAGAAGCTATGTAACGAGCGCCGAGGTCTGATTCTTTGCACTGGGACTACAGGTTCTGGTAAGTCAACGACACTGGCTGCGATCATCGATCAGATCAACTCGACCCGCCTCGAACACATTATTACCATTGAAGATCCGATCGAGTTCCTGCACAGAGACAAGAAATCGATCGTGAATCAGCGTGAAGTCGACGTCGACACGCGAGGTTTTGCTCCCGCGATGCGCGTCGCGCTGCGTCAGGATCCCGATGTGATTCTGGTTGGTGAAATGCGTGACTATGAGACGATTGAAACGGCACTGCTGGCCGCCGAGACGGGGCATCTCGTACTCTCCACGCTTCACACCTTGGATGCGACCGAGACCATCAACCGGATCATCTCAGTGTTTCCTCCTCATCAACAAAAGCAGATTCGAATCCAACTCGCATCGGTTCTGAGAGCCGCAGTGTCGCTCCGACTGGTGCCTCGAGCCGATGGCACCGGTCGTGTGCCCGCAACCGAGGTGATGATCGCGACTCCTTATATCAAAGAGTGCGTCGAGAACAAGGAACGCACGAAGTTCATTCGCGAGCAGATCGCATTGGGCACCAGCCAGTACGGGATGCAGACCTTTGACCAGTCGCTTTATCAGCTCTATAAGAGCGGCCTTATCACCCTGGACGAGGCCCTGAGACGAGCTTCGAACTCGGATGAGTTCAAACTCAAGGTCCAAGGCGTACAGTTCACGGCGGATATCGCTCGCGAGCAGATGGAGTCGACACTCGAAATGGGCGATGAGGGGCAAATGCTCAGCGACGACTCGATGTTCGATGTCGATCAAAACTGAATCTACCCCTGAATTCTGATTCACATTGCCCAAGCCGCCGCGGGGTGATTGCTACGACAAAGCCATCGAGCTTCTGGCTCGACGGCCTCACTTCCAGCGGGAATTGGCGGCAAAACTACTCGCCAGAGGTTTCTCCTCCGAAGATGTCGATGCCGCTGTCGGTCGTGCCGAAGAGGAGGACCTGCTCGACGACCATCAGAATGCATTGAACCTTGCTTCCGGATCCATGCGCCGAAAAGGCTTTGGCCCTCGCCGCATTCGAGTCGATCTCGAAGGAAAAGGAGTCGACTCGGAGACTGTGTCTTTGGTGCTCGAGGAGGTTTTTCCCGACCGCGAAAGTGAGTTCGATGCGGCGATTACAGCGGTCGAACGGTGGCGATTTTCGAGACAGATGGATCGGACCAAGGTAGGCCGGCATCTCGAGCGCAAGGGATACTCTACGGGCGTCATTTTGCAGGTTCTCGAGACCTTGAAATAGAACTGATCCGGGCAGCGGTTGCGCTCTTGATCGTGTTATCGTGGCGTCTTCAAGCAGCTTCGACGTAACGGTCAGGACTCTTTTCAACGTTGTGTTCAAATAGAGTCCCAAGGGCCCATCGAACCCCGCTCAGATGATGGACAGCAACGAAATACGCCAGAGCTTCATCGACTTCTTCGTCGGCAAAGGGCATTTGCACCTGCCGAGCGCGCCGTTGGTTCCGCACGGCGACCCAACGCTTCTGTTTACCAACGCAGGCATGGTGCAGTTCAAGGACTATTTCCTCGGTGAGGCCACGCCACCGAGTGATCGAGCGGTCACGGTCCAAAAATGCATGCGAGTCTCCGGCAAGCACAACGATCTAGAGAACGTGGGGCCGAGTCCTCGGCATCACACATTTTTCGAGATGCTGGGGAACTTCTCTTTTGGTGAGTATTTCAAAGAGGACGCGATTCGATTTGCTTGGGAGCTGGTGACTGATGTTTGGGGATTACCCGTGGATGTTCTCTCGGCAACGGTTTTTGAGGAGGACGACGAGGCAGAGGAGCTGTGGCGACAGCTCTCGGATATCCCAGACGAGAGAATTCACCGCTGCGGAGCCAAGGATAATTTCTGGGCGATGGGTGACACGGGTCCGTGCGGGCCGTGTAGCGAAATATTCGTCGATACACAGCCTGAACGGCCCCCCATCTCCTGGGCGCAAGGAACCGAGAACGGCCGGTATCTGGAGATTTGGAATCTGGTGTTCATGCAGTTTGAACGCGACTCCTCGGGTGAGATGGCTCGTTTGCCGAACCCATCGATCGATACCGGAGCGGGGCTCGAGCGGGTTGTCGCCGTGCTTCAGGGAGTACCGTCCAACTACGACACAGATTTGTTTCAACCTATCCTCAGCGCTACCGGAGACATGGCCGGACGGACCTACGGTCGCGATCCGGATGACGACATCTCGTTTCGAGTCATTGCAGATCACATTCGAGCCCTATCATTCCTTCTTGCGGATGGCGTTATTCCGAGCAATGAGGGTAGAGGGTATGTTCTACGTCGAATCCTGAGACGCGCGGTACGACACGGCATGCTGTTGGGCTTCGAAGAACCCTTCTTGTTTCGTCTTTTACCTGTTGTCGTTGATGTGATGGGACTGGCCTACCCCGAGTTGGGTAAGGCCGAGCAGTCCTCGGCCGGAACCATCGTCGCCGAGGAAGAGAAGTTTCTGTCGACAGTCGCCACAGCGTCGCGGCAGGTCCAGGAGGCCATCGGCCAGATCCGACATCAGGGCGGTTCGGAGATTCCTGGTGAAGCAATCTTTCGCTTCTACGACACCCACGGCCTGCCCCTGGAGCTGATTCGGGAAATTGCTGAGGAGGAGCAGTTTCGCATCGATGAGGAGGGATTCGAAACGGCCTTGGAGTCACAGAGAAGACGCTCCCGTAGGGCCAGCGGTGAAGGGCCAGGGGATCTGGCCACGGTCCGCGAGGCGTTTGGAAAGACCTCACCCGAACCGACCGACTTCGTCGGCTATTCCGAGCTCGAGATCGACGACGTGCGTGTTATGGGACTTGTCGAGGCATCTTCAGACGGCTTTGTCAGCATCTCGCATCTCGACGGCGAAGGGATCGTCGTACTCGAGAAATCACCCTTCTACGCCGAGTCGGGCGGCCAGCTAGGCGGTCGGGGGTCGCTCACGTGGAGCAACGGCCGCGCCCAGGTCGTGGATACGAAGAAGGACAACCGGGGCATCGTCTATCATTTTGTCCACGTGACCGATGGGCATCTGGATCTGGAGGATCTCGTCTCTGCTCGAGTAGAGCGGGAATGGCGATTACCGACACAACGAAACCACACGGCGACGCACCTTCTGCACCTCGCTCTAAGAAAGGTATTGGGTGAGGGGGTTCGACAGGCCGGATCATTGGTTGCGGACAACCGCCTCCGTTTCGATTTCACCTTCTCACGACCCATGACGCCAGACGAGATCGAGCGGGTGGAAGACCTCGTCAACAGGTGGATTCTGCAAGCGCAACCCACCCTTATCACGATAGATCGCCCCTATCAGGAGGCGCTCGAAGCAGGCGCTATGGCGCTGTTTGGCGAGAAGTATGGCGACAGGGTTCGCACTGTCGAGGTCGTGGAGCTGAGCGCCGGCGACGAACAGCCAGACGAGACTCTTTCCAGTTTAGAGCTCTGTGGTGGCTGCCATGTTCAAAACACCGGCGAGATTGGGACTATGCTCATCAAGTCTGAACGTGGTGTTGCCTCGGGAGTCCGTCGAATCGAGGCGATTACCGGCGAACGGGCGCAAGAAGAGATACGGAAGGAACGCAAACTGCTTGCCAGTGCTTCTTCCGAGCTGGGAGTGTTGCCGGAAGACCTGCCCGGTGAGGTGAGCGCGTGGCGCCAAAAAGCGCGCGATCTGGAGAAGGAACTCTCGGCACTGCGAATGAAGGTGATCTCGGGAGCTAGCACGCCGGACGAGATCGAGGTCGAAGGTGTGAAGGTGCTGGCGCAAGAGGTTCCAGCGGCGCCGGTCAACGAGATCAGGAATATGGCTGACGTGCTTCGAAGCAGGCTGGGCTCCGGAGTCGTTGTGCTTGGCTCCAGGGAGGATGACAAAGTAACCCTGATCGCCGCGGTGACCGAGGATCTGACATCGCGACTTCATGCCGGCGGCCTAGCAAAGGAGATCGCGGCGATCGTCGGTGGAAAGGGTGGTGGAAGAGCCGACTTCGCCCAGGCGGGCGGTAAGAACCCAGATCTCTTACCATCGGCACTCGAAAAAGTTGCCGAGTTGGTTCGCAAGGAATTGTCAGCATCCTGAGAGATTTGTTACGCAAGCAATTGGCGGAAACGATCTTTCGCTCTAAACTGGCGGCGTGAGCTCGAAATGACTGCCAAGAAACTAGCTGTCACCGCTTCGATTGTCCTCGGTCTATCCTCGGCTGCAGAAGCGGGCGTGAAGCTCAAGACATCGCCGGATGGCTCGATTGTCATGTATAACGATGGACCGTCCAGATCAACGCGTCGGCCTCGACCTGAGTTGAACGGCGTAGCGAGGTCGGATCTTGATCAGATCATCGTCACTCATGCAGCAAGGCGAGGTCTCGATCCCGACCTGGTGAGGGCCGTGATTCAGGTCGAGTCGGCCTACCGGCCCTCCGCAGAGTCGCATAAGGGTGCGATGGGTCTGATGCAACTGATGCCAGGGACGGCTCGCGATCTGTCGGTGTTTGATCCCTGGGATCCGAGCGAGAATGTTCGGGGTGGAACAGACTATCTCAGGCGGCTAATCGATCAGTTTGGAGGTCAGCTCGAGCTGGCCCTGGCCGGATACAATGCTGGTCCTCTGGCCGTCGAGCGTTATGGCGGGATTCCACCCTACGAGGAAACACGTGACTATGTTGAGCGGGTGATGCGACTCTACAAGCATGAACCGGGATACTCGCTCGCCGAGTCACCCAAGCTTCAAATAGGAAGAAAGACCTACCTGAGTCGAGACGCCAGCGGGCGCCTGACCATGACCACGACACCACCGAGCCGACGCTGAAGATTAGAATCTCTGAACTAGCGACACCACTCCGGACTCCAGATTGTCATCCTTCGATTACAGAGCTGCGGCCAATGTTCCGAATTTACTGTCGTTGTTCAGAATTCTGCTCGTGCCGCTTCTCGTCGTCGTTCTGCTGACCAAATTCGATGGTAAGGAATTCGTCGGACTGGGCTTATTTCTACTGGCGTCGCTTACGGATTTTCTCGATGGTTTCATCGCTCGGCGACACAAACTCGTCACGCGGTTGGGCAAACTCTTGGATCCTGCGGCGGACAAGATCCTCACCTCTGCGGCCTTTATTTCGCTGGTCGAGTTGGGACTCGCTCCGGCTTGGATGGTGGTCGTCATTATCGCTCGGGAGTTTGCGGTCTCCTCACTTCGTAGCCTTGCCGCCTCCGAAAATCTCGTTCTCGGTGCGATCAGGTCCGCTAAGGCAAAGACGCTCCTTCAGATTGTCGCGATATCTCTATTGATCGTCTACAACCAACTCGGAGAGTTCGAGCATCTGGCCCCAATTTCGCTCTGGCTGGCCATGTTGGCCAGTATCTATTCTGGCGTCGAATATTTCGTTCGCTTCGCTCCCACGGTCGTTCGAGAGTCCGTGAGGACCAAGCAGCCTGAATGACAGCCTGGACGAGCTAGATGGCGCGACGTCAGCTCCAGCGGGTGGCGCTTTTTGCGAGGCGCCGTTACCGGGCTATTTTTGTCGGAACGCTGGTGCTGCTGGCCCTGTCGTTTGCTGCGGCCTCTCGTCTTCAATTCGACACGGACGTTCTGAATCTTCTGCCGCGAGACTCGGAGCAAGTCAGAACGTTTCGCAGCGCACTTGAAGACTTCGGAAGCGTCGATCTTCTTGTTGTGGTGATCCGTATCCCTGAAGGTGCAAACCTGGATACCTACGAGTCCTTCACCACAAGGCTCGGAAGAAGACTCGAGAACGTAGAACTGTTGACGAAGGTCGACTACAGATTCGGCAACCTCGATGAGATGCTGCCGACGCTCCTACCCCAATCCCTGCTGTTTCTCGACCGTGAGGGTCGAGAGTCTGTGGAGCGAAAGCTCGAGCCCGAGTCTGTTCGACAAAGAGTGCGTGAGCTGCGGCGATTGATAGCTACGCCGCAAGCCCTGGCCGCGAAACGGCTGATTCAGCTTGATCCGATGGGGCTGGCGGACATCTTTCTCGATCTGGTGGAGGGCTCTAAGGAAGGTCTCTCCATCGACTGGACGAGCGGCTATCTGTTGTCTCGTGATCATCAAATGATGTTGATTCTCGCCAAGCCCCACGAAGCACCCCAGAACGTGGACTTCGCCCGAGAGCTCATTGGAAGTGTACAGGACGAGGTGCAAGCGGCTCAGGTCGACTGGAGCGAGGATGAACTCAATCGCGAAAAGGCCCCACCCGTAGTGGATCTTGCCGGACGATATGTGTTTGCTCTAGAGGATGACAGCGTCATCCGAAAAGACGCCTATATCAGTATTGCATCGTCGATGGTTGGCGTACTCATTCTGTTTTTGTGGGCGTTCAGGCGAATCGGTTTGGTCGCCTACGCTTTTGTTCCCCTGAGTTGCGGGCTAATTTTCGCGTTTGGATTTGCTGGAGTTTTCTACGGGACCCTGAGCCCTGCTACGAGCGGTGTGGCGGGCCTGTTGATCGGTTTGGGAATCGACTTCGTAATTGTCTCCTACGGCAGGTACGTCGAGGAGCGTAAGGCGGGTGCAAATCTGGAGTCTGCGCTGACGACGATGAGCGGATCCTGCGGTCGAGCGGTCCTCGTTGGCGGTATCACCAGTGCAGCAACGTTCTACTCGTTCGCTGTCACGGACTTTGTAGGTCTTCTTCAGATGGGTCTGCTGACGGGCACCGGGATCTTGTTCTGCATGGTAGCCGTCATTGTCCTGCTGCCTGCAATGCTCGCCTGGAGTGAGGACCGGCAGAGGAAGCGAAGCCGAGAGGCGAAGCTCTATTTGCATGGCTTGGGAAGTGCCAACCTGGTGCGTGCCAGCATCCGATGGCCAAAAGCAGTGTTGGCCGCTGGTATTGCAGTTACGATCGTCGCAGGGTATCTGTCCATGGGTCTCGAGTTCAGAGACAGCGTCCAGGCGATGCGGCCCGAGGGACAGGCAAGCGCGGTGGTTCGCGACGAAGTCGCGGAGCGATTCGGTCTCGGGTTCGAACAGATGCTGTTCCTGATTCGGGGTAAGACACTGTCGGACGTGCTCGCGCTCTCAGAGGACGCCGCTCTGGGCGCCAAATCTCTCGTTGATAGGGGAGTGCTCATGGGGTACGACACCGTGACCACCATGATTCCACCTATGGAGCGGCAGCAGGCCAACCTCGAGTGGCTATCGGTAAATCGCGAAAGCTGGCTGGATCCGGAACAGGTTCTGTCGGTATTTGCGAGTGAAGCCGCAGAGGAAGGTCTGCGGGTCGATCCATTCGCAGAAGGCTTGGAACTCCTGTCGCAAGCAATCCGCCGTGACCGTCCTATCGAGCCGTTGGATTTCCAAGGCTCTCGGCAGACAAAGGTGCTTCTGGATCGATTTCTTCAGCAGACGGAAGATGGCTGGGAGGCGGTGATCTATTTGACACCTCCGGCCAAGATCTGGCGACGAGAAGCACCACCCGAGGTGGTTCAGCTGGCTAGCGAACTCGGGCCATCGGTTGAGCTGACGGGCGCTAACGTGGTCAGCAAATTCCTACGCGACCGAGTCTTGCGGGATGCGGTGATTGCCGCAGTCCTTGGTTTGGTTCTGGTCGCTTTCATTCTGTGGCTGGATTTCAGAAGTCTGTCGATAACCATGATGTCCCTTGCACCGCTGACGATGGGGGTCGTTTGGATGCTGGGCGGAATGGCGGCTTTGGGCGACTCGATGAACTTCATGAATGTTTTTGTGACTACCATGATTATCGGCATCGGGGTCGACTACGGCATCCACATGATTCATCGGGATCGTGAGCTGGTCGGCAAGTCCGATGAGGCATTTAGGTCTGGTCTGTCTGAGACCGGCAAGGCGATCGTCCTGGCCGCGCTGTCGACTGTCGTAGGCTTCGGCTCACTGTCTCTCTCGCATTACCCAGGCCTGCAGTCCATGGGGAAGGTCGCGATTCTAGGTGCGCTGTCAACCGCCTTGGTCGCGGTTACCGTCCTCCCCGCGTATCTCACATTGAGCCGAAAGTCCGCTCGCTAGCGCTCGCCGCAGTAGCACTTACTGTCTTATGCGATGAACTCGCATGAGATTTGTCAGCGTCCTCTGATTGAGCGGCTCTGCCATCAGAATGATCAGGTTTTGACCCGCTCGAGCAAGGGAGCTGTCAATCAAATACCGTTCCACCAGATCTACGACGTCTTCGTGCGAGTCCAAGTTCTCGGATATCAGTATCGGTCGGACTCCCCAGTAAATTTGAACCGATCGTGCCACCGAAGGGTCGGGCGTGAAGGCCAGGATCGAGACGTCAGGTCGGTATCTCGAGATCAGGCGCGCTGTAAAGCCACTTTGGCTAAAGGCTACGATCTGTCGCACTCCGAGATGTTGAACCGTGACGACGGCCGCGCGGGCTATGGCGTCGGCAATCTCGGATTCGGGTCTGCCCACATCGCCAGACTGGCTCCCACGAGACTTGATCCTGAGCGGAGGAAGATCCTTATCGATTCGGACCGCGTCCGTGGCCCCTTCTGTCCTCTTTGTCGAAACGTGGGCCTCCGCTTCGTGGATGATCTTTGCCATGGTTTGCACGGCCTTGATTGGGTAGCTTCCCACTGCCGTCTCGCCGGTCAGCAGTAATGCATCGGCGCCGTCGAACACAGCGTTCGCCACATCAGAGGTCTCGGCTCGGGTTGGACGGGGCTGGGACATCATGGAATCCAGCATCTGTGTCGCCACGATTACGGGAGTTCCCGCTCGGCGTCCGGCCTCTACGATCTGCTTCTGTAGGACGGGAACCCTATGCAGCTGGACTTCGACACCGAGGTCTCCTCTTGCAACCATTACCGCATCGGCGGCGTCCGCTATCTCCGCGATGTTCGCTATTGCTCGTCGCCTCTCGAGCTTGGCGATTATCGGAATGTTGCCACTGGCCGTCAGCACTTCTGAGCGAACGGCCTCGACATCCGCAGCCCTGCCGACGTAACTCGCGGCGATAAAGTCGATCTCGAGCTCGACCGCTAGGCCGATATCTGCGGAGTCCTTTGCAGAGATTTCAAACGGCAGATCGGAGTCCGGAAGATTGATCCCCTTTCGAGAACCGATCGATCCGCCATGAACGACTCGTGCCACCACGGACTCAGGCCCGGTCTCGACGACTTTGAGCTCGATGAGGCCGTTGTCGACGAGGACCCGTTCTCCTATACGCAGGTATCTGAGCAGATCAGGGTCATCGATCGGTAGGTCGATGTTGTCTCCACCGCTACCCAAGCGAACACGGTTTCGTTGCTGAAGTCTGCGATCACCGTCTGGGATATCACCGATGCGGTACCTTGGCCCCATTAGATCGAAAATAAGAGGGACATGACGGTCGAGCGCGGCTGCCTGACGACGAACTTTCTCGACGAAATCTCGATGAGATTCGTGCGATCCATGGGAGAGATTGAGCCGAATCAGATCGGCACCCGCTTTGAGGATTCGATCGATAATTCGCTCGGTCGAGCTCGCCGGGCCGAGAGTCGCAATTATTTTTGCTCGTCGCACCATTGTGGCAGCAGTATAGCGTCGCGCTAGGGCTATCTAGGTTTCGGTGCTTGGAGGTGCGAATCCGGAACATTTGCTACCATCGCGATTCGATTTCGGAGTGACACGGCGGGGCTCGATCCATGTTTGATGGACTGAATAACAAGCTGCAGGACGTATTCAAGCGACTCAAGGGCGAAGGCCGGGTATCCGAGGAAATCCTCGAGGAAGCGCTCAGGGAGATTCGGATTGCCCTGCTCGAGGCCGATGTCAACTTTCGGGTGGTCAAGTCTTTTGTCCAGAGACTGAAGGAGCGGGCCATCGGGCAAGATGTTCTCGAGAGTCTGACGCCTGCTCAGCAGGTTGTGAAGATTGTCCGGGACGAGCTGATTGTCTTGCTCGGCGATGCGGGCAAGGAGCTGGATCTCTCGGCCCGGCCCACCGTGGTGATGCTGTGTGGATTGCAGGGTTCGGGAAAGACCACCACTGTAGGCAAGGTCGCTCTTCGGCTTCAGCGAATGGGCCACCATCCTCTTTTGGTTGCAGCGGACTTGCAGCGGGCTGCGGCCGTCGAGCAACTAGTACAGGTCGGAGCCAACATCGGAACGCCCGTAGTCGAACCTCTTGGAGGCGAGAGTGTTCAGGCTGTGGCTCGTCGGGCAATGTTAGTCGCAAAAGAGAGAGCCCATGATGTCGTACTTCTTGATACCGCGGGACGTTTGCATATCGATGAAGCTCTGATGAGTGAGCTAGAGGCGCTCGCGGAGGAGATTCGACCAACCGAGACGCTACTCGTAGCCGACGCCATGACCGGACAGGATGCCGTCAAGAGTGCAGAGGAGTTCGCACGGGTCCTGCCGCTTAGCGGAGTCATTCTGACCAAGCTTGATGGTGATATGCGCGGTGGTGCCGCACTGTCGATTCGCAGTGTGGCTCGAGTACCGATCCGATTCGTCGGCGTCGGGGAGAAACCCGAGGATCTCGAGCTGTTTCATCCCGATCGAATGGCTTCGCGAATCTTGGGAATGGGAGATGTTTTATCCCTGATCGAGAAGGCCGAAGAGGGACTGGATGCAGCTGAGACGCAAAGGCTGGCCGAGAGCATCGCCCGCCGAGAGTTTACCCTGGAGGACCTTCGCGATCAGCTGCGACAGATGAGGAAACTGGGGCCACTATCTCAGGTTTTGGAGATGCTACCCAAGGCAGGACCTCTCAGAGGCCTGGACGCGTCGCAGGTCGACGAAAGCCGACTGACCAAGGTCGAGGCGATCATTAACTCCATGACCCCAAACGAACGTCGAAGCCCTCAGATCCTCAACGGAAGCCGGCGCAAAAGAATTGCTCGGGGTTCGGGTACATCGGTACAGGACATTAACCAACTCTTGAAGCAATATCGCGAGATGCGCAAGATGCTCAAGGGGGCCAAGGGGAAATGGCTGCGCAGGGCAGTCGGACAAGGGTAGCCCACTCGGTACTGGCTTGCGGTCGATCTTGCTGGTACAATCAGCGGTTCCTAAGGCTTTGGCGAATCGATGGACTGCAGGTGCGTCGCTAGAGCTGAGCCAATATAAACAACCAGGAGGTTGAAGGATATGTTGAGAATCCGACTACGCCGGATGGGGAGCCGAAACCGCCCGTTTTATCGAGTGGTCGTCTCTGATTCCCGCAAGACGCCTACGGCGTCGGCTCTTGACGAAGTCGGCTATTTCGACCCGCGTTCTGAACCCGCTCAAATTCATATCGATGCTGAACAGGTAGAGAAGTGGGTAAGCAAGGGCGCGCGATTGACGCCTACCGTGCAAAGACTTCTGCGCCAGCAGACGTCGTCGGTTGCCTGAAGTGGCCAACACCAAGGAGGCGCTGACCCGGCTGATTCAATTGATGGTCGATGCGCCAGACCAGGTCTCGATCGAAGAGATTCCCGGTAGGGAGTCCACTCTGTTCGAGTTGCAAGTCGCGGAGGGCGATCTCGGGAAGGTGATCGGTCGCCAGGGTCGAACCGCTCGAGCACTTCGTTCCCTATTGTCAGCCCGTGGTATCCGGGATGGGGAACACTATGAGCTCGAAATCCTCGAAGTCTAGCTTCGACAAGGGTCTTCCGGAGTCGGTCGTGGTTGGCCGTGTGCTGAGGCCTCACGGGGTGCGAGGTGAGGTTGTGGTTGACGTCATTAGCGATGTCCCTGACAGATTTCGACCTGGTGCGCAGATTGTGGTCTCAACGGGTGCCGGCCAACGCGAGATCGCGACTGTAGCTTCTGTGGGTCAGGCGGGCTCTGCGGCCCGGATCAAGCTCGAAGGGGTTGATGATAGGGATACAGCCGAGACCCTCCGGGGGGCTGTTTTCGAGGTACAACGTGAAGAGGTTCCATCGGCGCCTGAAGGTTCCTACTACTACTTCGAACTCGTGGGCTGTCAGTGCCGAGACGAAGCAGAGGGTGAGCTGGGAAGTGTGGTCGAGATCCTCGAGGATGGCGGCGGTCTTCTGTTGAAAGTCGAATCTGAGCACCGCGAGCTCCTTCTTCCGTTCGTTAATGCCTATCTCAGAGAGGTCGACATTCAGGGCCGCCGAATTGAATTTTGTTTACCAGAAGGACTCGTAGAGACATGCGGATCCAAGTAATAACGATCTTTCCAGAGCTCTTCCATGGTTTCTTGGATACGAGCCTGGTTCGACGTGCCATAGAACAGCGGATCTTCACGATTGCCGTGCACAACCTCAGGTCGTTCGCATCGGATCGGCACCAAACCATCGATGACGAGCCGTACGGCGGTGGCGGTGGCATGGTGATGCAAGCGCCAGCATGGATCAGAGCCGTCAGGGAAGTCTCTGGGGACGACAATCCGCATCGAGTGCTGCTATCGCCTCAAGGGACACCTTTTTCCGACGCCAAAGCTCGGGAACTCGGCAGGCGAGAGCACCTTGTGATGCTCTGTGGCCGGTACGAGGGCGTCGACGAGCGAGTACGGCAAACCGTTGTGGATGAGGAGATCTCGATCGGCGACTATGTATTGTCGGGTGGTGAGCTCCCGGCGATGGTGGTTATCGAGGCTCTTTCCAGGCAAATACCCGGCGTTGTGGGAAGACCTGAATCGGTGGAGCAGGATAGTTTTCGCAATGGTCTCCTGGATTATCCTCACTACACCCGACCACGCGAGGTGGAAGGACATGAGGTTCCGAAGGTCTTGGTTTCCGGGGATCACGAGGCGATTCGGGTCTGGCGCCTCCGACAATCGCTGCTGGCAACGCTAGAAAAACGGCCCGATCTACTTGAAAAAGTGGAGCTGTCGGTCGAACAGAGACGACTATTGGACGAGCTGCTTTTAGGCTCTGTGTCTCCTGGTGTCAAGCAATAAAAGCTTGTCTTCGGCCACACCGCGAAAGATAATAAGGGATTACCTCATCAACAATCATCACTCAGGCGATCCCAAAGGAAAATGAGGCAATGAATAAACTAGACACGATAGAGCAAGAATACTTGAGAACGGATACACCGGAGTTTCGAGCCGGAGATACGCTCCGCGTCCACGTCAAGGTTCGGGAGGGCGAGAAGGAAAGGATCCAGGTGTTTCAAGGCGTGGTTATTTCGCGCCGTGGATCTGGTACAAGCGAGTCGTTCACGATCCGAAAGATGTCTGGCGGTATTGGCGTGGAGAGAGTTTTCCCACTCAATTCGCCGATCCTCGATAAGATCGAAGTCGCACGGCGTGGACGGGTGCGGCGAGCGAAGCTGTACTATCTACGAGGTCTGAGAGGCAAGGCGGCCAGAATCGAAGAGCGGCGTGACGACCGTCCGCAAAAGCAGACTTCGAATTCGACTGCCTAGGCTTTCTAGCTCAAGTAATCCCATGTGACCGGAGAGGGTGGAGATCGTCAAACATCTCGGAGTCGAGGCCTATCGCCTAAGCCTTCTCCGAGGTTTCGACGATCACGTTCATGCACTGGGATATTCGACTCTGGCCGGGGTCGACGAAGCCGGTCGTGGTTGTCTTGCTGGGCCGGTAGTGGCAGCTGCAGTAGTGATGAGACCCGACCACATGATTCCTGGCATCGATGACAGCAAGAAGTTGTCCGCTGCTGGGCGGGCGGCCTTGTCTCGGGTCATTCAAAAAACGACACTCTCCTACTCGATTGGTACGGTGTCGGCCGCAGGGATCGATAACGAGAACATTCTTCAGGCGACACGACGGGCAATGCTTCAGGCTTTGGACGGTTTGACCTCATCTCCTGATTGCGCGATCGTAGACGCCGTAAAGCTCCCCGATAGGGGGTATCCCTGCCTGAGCCTAGTTCGAGGCGACGCAGTGAGCTATTCCGTTGCGTGTGCCTCGATTTTGGCTAAGGTCGAGAGAGATAGACTGATGATCGAGCTCGATGAGCTCTATCCGCAATATGGTTTTTCGAGAAACAAAGGTTATGGGGCGGCGGACCACCGGACGGCACTTCGGGAATATGGGCCAACTCCGGTGCACCGACTGACCTTTCGATCAGTGCTTCCAAGGGATGCAGAGGTCGCTATCTGATGGCTCGTGATCGACAGGAGCTTCTGGACAAGGCGGAGAGGCTGGCGACCCGCGGGAAGTTGAATGCTGCGATCTCCGAGTTTCGAAAGGTGATCGATGAATATCCCGATGACACCAGTACGATCAACCGAGTAGGCGATCTCTATGTTCGTCTCAAGAGAATCGACGAAGCCATCGAGCTATTCCGCCTGGCTGCCGAGAACTTCGAGCATGCAGGTTTTTTCGTAAAAGCGATAGCAATCTATAAGAAGATTCTTCGGATCGACACATCACAACTTGAAGTGTCGGAATGTTTGGCCGATCTCCAGCACCGGCAAGGTCTACTCAGCGATGCTAGAAGGCAGTATCAGGCTGTTGCAGACAACTACCAGGCTCGCGAAGATATCGATTCGGCTATTGCTGTCTATCGGAAGCTCATAGAAGCCGATCCAGAAGACCCTGGTCACCGACTGCACCTGGCGGAGCTGCTCAAATCCGAGAACCGTGTTCCGGAGGCGATGGGCCAGTATAAGGGCATCGCTGATGTCTTTTTGGAACGCGGTCTTGTTGAGGAAGCCGTCAAAGTATGTCTGCAAGCTCTTGCGCTAGCGCCTCAAAACACCGACTTCATCGCAGGCGTGGCTCGTGGACTACATGCAAACGGGCACACCGCAGAGGCAGAACGGTTTCTGAAGACTGCCGCGGAACAAAACCCTGAAGCAGCTCAGATCTCTCTCCAGCCCATATCTGTCGAAGTCGAAGAAGACTCGGTGGCACCAGAAATGGAAGTCGCCGAAGAGGAGGACAAGGCGGAAGCGGAAGAGGCGGAAGAGGAGCCTGAGGAGGCGAAGGAAGCCGAGGCGGTCGAAGTCGACGTACAAGAGGCTGGCGTTGAGGATGAAGAGGATTTTGAATTCGAGATCGATCTCGAAGAATTCGAAATCGTGGCGGAAGGGGCGTTTGAAGACCAACCAGAGGTCGAGATCGAACCCGAGATCGAGGTCGAGGCTGAAGAGGTCGAAGCGGCTGAAGAGGTAGAAGCAGCTGAAGAGGTAGAAGCAGCTGAAGAGGTGTCCGAGGCCGAAGTCGTTGCTGCGAAGGCTGAAGAAGTCGAAGAAGTAGTAGCAGAAGTCGTTGCCGAGGAACCGGAAGACGAGGGTCTCAAGGAGCTCCTTATCGAGGCTGATGTCCTCGCCAAGTACGAGCTGGAAGACAAGGCGATCGAGAAGTACGAACAGATCATCGTCGCCGCGCCCACTCACATTGCCAGTTATCAGAAGCTCGTCGCCCTGTTGCTGAAGCAAAACTCATTGGATCGTGTAGCAGAGCTTGCCCAGGTTTTCCGCACCCTGACCGAGGAGACTGAAGACGTTGATCTATGGGAGTCGATGGCGATTCAGCTGACAGAACTCGGTTTCATTCTCAAAAAGAAAAAGGTCCTTGCGCCTGAGCCGGTTGTCGAACAAGAGCCCGAGGCGGAAGCAGTATCGGAACCCGAGGCGGAGGTTACGGTCGAGGCTGCCGGGGAAGAGTTGAGTTGGCTTGAGCAGGAGACACCCATTTCGCCAGCTGAGCCGGCCGAATCCGAGATCTTCGAGTCAGAGGATGAGTTCTTCGATCTAGCCTCCGAGCTCGAACGAGAACTTGATGGAGAGGCCGGAGCCGGGGATCTCGAGATCGGCTCCGAGGAACAGAGTATCGAGGAGATCGTGGAAGGATTCCGAAAGGGGATGGCTGAGACCCTTTCGCCCGAGGATTACGACACGCATTACAACCTCGGTATCGCCTATCGAGAGATGGGGTTGGCCGACGAAGCGATCAGTGAGTTCCAGCTGGCGGCCAAGGACTCGAGATACCTGATCGATTGCTGCTCCTTGCTCGCCTCCTGTTTCGTAGAGAAAGGATTTCCCGAATTGGCCATCAAGTGGTACAACGAGGGGCTCGATTCGCCCACCATAAGCCAAGACGAAGTCCTCGGTCTTCAGTACGAACTTGGAGACCTGTACCTCAAGATAGGTGAAGCCGACGAGGCTCGGCAGCGATTCGTTGAAATTTATGGCGTGAATTCCGACTATAGAGACGTAAGTAGCAAGCTCGCCTCCCTAGAGCAGGCCCAATAGGCTGTCTGTCTAGGATCGCGGAAGAAACGGGCAACTCCCAACACCAAATTCTCCGCTCGAGATTGATCTAGTGACTATCGAAAGCAAGGTCAGGTGGGCGGTTCTTGTTGCAGCAGTCCTGTTGGCTCTGTTTGTCCTCTTGTCAGAGGAGGTCGAGGAGCGTGTTGCTCCCGAGTTGAAAAGGGCGCTCGTCGCGATTGAGACAGATGACAGCGGCGTTGGTAAAACCGGTCACGCGGAGATAGCCCCCGGTGCCCCTTTTACACTGCACGCAGTCGTAGAGGCTGTCGACTGGGCTGGGAAGAATGTTTACTATACCGAGGCTCAACGGCTGGAGATCGATGGCGGCGAAGTCCCGCAGGAGCAGATTCGCGCCTGGGACCGGCACCTGGAGACTCGGGTGCTCTGGTTCACAGTCGAAGGATTCAAGCCCTTTCTTGACCTCGACGCCGGAGGCGACCTGCAGCAGTTTCACTATCGAGAGTTTCTAAAGGCCAGCTGGCCGCGCACTTGGTCGATTCCGGGAAGTTTGCAAGGCAGCGGTGATGCCTCGATCCGCCAGGTCGCGCTGGGAGAGGCGCCTCGATTTGGCACCCAGCACTATCATGTGAGGGTGGAGATATTCGGCGCCAAGAGTCAGATTACCCCAATCCAGCGGATCCAGTCGGTACAAGCAAGTACCTTACCGGGGTCTGCTGCAGATCTTGCGACAGTAGTAGCTTCGGTGCCCGGCCGACTCGAGGTGCCCACCAGGTTTTTTGGCATAACTCAGATCGAGTCTGGCCCAGATACGGAGCCAGAGGTTCTTGAATTGATGGAGTCCTGGACAGCCTCCGGGCTCGTGTTCTCCAAACGAACAGTTTTGCGGGAAATGCTCAAGCGACTTCAAATTGGGTATGAGGATCTCGTTTGGATCGATATCGACATCACTGAAGGCGTCGACTGGGGCGCTGGCGGAGTAGGGGAGGGTGATCTGCTGCGCGTCGGAGAGCGCTGGGTCGTGTTGTTCAGTGACAAAGGGGAGCCGGGGTTGCTAGATCGCGAGGACCTCTGCCTTGACTTCGACAAGGGGCCCAGGGTGAGTCAGATCAGCGAAGTGTTTACGGGCGATGGCCTGATCGAATGGGCTTCGACCTCCGGCTTAGGTGAATAGGAAGCCGATGTATGCAGCGTAGACGGCGATGAGAATCAGGCCCTCGAGACGCCCGAGATGCGAGTGGCTCCTCAGGAGCAGCCAAGCGAGTATCGAAATTCCCATCATCACGTGAAGGTCGAGCCATACCGATTGGGTATCGACCGGTATGGGACGTACAACCGACGTCAGACCGAGGATGAGCAAGATGTTGAATATGTTGGAACCGATCAAGTTTCCAATCACGACATCGCCCTCTCGGTGAATTGCGGCGACGATGCTACTGGCTAGTTCCGGCAAGCTGGTGCCAAATGCTACCAACGTCAGACCAATAACTCGCTCGCTGATCCCCAGAGCGGTAGCCAACCCGACAGCGCCGCTGATGAGGATCTTGGCGCCAAGCACCAGCAGGCCGATACCCAGCACAATCGCTGTCGTACTGAGCCATGGCGAGAGTGTCGGCCGGTCGAGTGCCTCTTGAAACTCGGCCTCGATATCGGAGGCCTCCGACGGTCGTCTGAATAGGGATCTCAGAAACAATGCCAGGACTATCAAGAGAGCAATGCCCTCGAGACGTCCAATCACGCCATTCCAGACGACAACGTAGATAAGAGCGCTGATCGCGATCATGAAGGGAGCGTCTCGGCGAATAAATCGGGCGGCTACGTCGAGTGGCCAGATCAGTGCCGTTATTCCCAAGACCAGAGCAAGATTGGAAATATTGGAGCCCACCACATTGCCAAACGCCACCGCCGGTGCCCCCTGGAGCACACCTGCGAGAGTCGCAGCAAGCTCGGGGCTCGAGGTCCCCATCGAGACGATGGTCAGCCCGATCACCATCGGGCTCAGGCCGAGTCGGCGACCAGCCGAAGTTGCGCCCCGCACGAGTCCCTCGCCGCCAAGATAGAGCAAGCAAACCCCAGCAGCGACCAACAGGAAATTCATCGGGTCTTCGCCGCAGACTCTTCGATGACTTGAATTACCGACTCCTTAGTCAGCAACTCACCAAACAGATAGGGCTCGTTGTGTGGCCGGTACAGGAGGTAGAAGGGAATTCCGTAGCGCCCATGGTCTGCCAAGAATTGTGTAATCGAATCACTCCGGTTGGTCCAATCGGCTTTCATTGGAATGACATCGAATTCGGAGAAGGCGGCGGCCACGTCTTTTGTCTCCAGCACAAGCCTTTCGTTGACTTTGCAGGTGAAGCACCAGTCGGCAGTCACATCGACAAATACGAGGCGCCCGTTCTGAGACTGTTCCTCGGCCTCCAGTCGATCGAACGTCACCCAAGAAATCAGGCCGGCCGTCTTGTCCGAGGCGAGCACCGCAGCACTACTGCTTGCGCCGGATGCGAGACCAATGGAAATTGCGACGCAGCCAAGAGCAGCCAGCGTCGTGGCGGCCTTGCCAATACTTTTGGATGCCACCCGGTAGCGCAAGTAGATACACAGGGCCAGGGCCAAGATTCCCAGCTCGATGAACGCGACCCGCTCACGACTCATTTGAGCGGCCAGTACGTAAAACAACCAGATCACCGCGGCAGCGAGTAGAAAACCCAGGACGATTCTCAGTTGGTTCATCCAGGCTCCCGGCTTGGGAAGCAGCCGAGTTGCACCTGGAAAGATGGCGAGCAAGAGGTAGGGCAAAGCCATACCGACCGCGATCGCCGTGAAAATGGCAAGGATCGTCGAAGCCGACTGACTCAAAGCGAATCCGACCGCCGATCCCAAGAAGGGCGCTGAGCACGGAGTTGCCATTAGAGTCGCGAATAGGCCCGAAGCGAAGTGCCCTGGCACTCCTTCTTTCGGTCCCGAATCTGCCAGTCCTGCTAATCGAGTCGGTAGCTGGATCTCAAAGACACCCCAGAGATTCAAGCAGAACAATACGACGATGATCGCAAGTACAACCACGAACACCGGTTGTTGGAACTGAACGCCCCAACCAACCGCACCGCCTGCCGACCGAACCAGAATTGCACCAAGCGCAAGCGCCCAAAAAGAGATGAGTATCCCTGCTGTAGTTGCTAGGGAGCCGACAACCACCTCATGCCGATCCTGTTCTGCACTCTTGACCAAGCCAAAGACCTTGAGAGACAGCACGGGCAGCACACAGGGCATTGCGTTGAGAATCAGTCCGCCGAGGATTCCCAGCACCAGCATCCATGCCAGATTTACGGGGCTCGAAGATCCCTTTTTGTCGGGCTGTCTGAAGGTCGTGCTCGTCGAGGGCTCACCCGCTGAGCCGATCTCCAGCTCGAGGCTCCCAACGGTTGTTACAGGTGGAAGACACGACCGGTCGTCGCACGCCTGGTAGGTCAGCTCTGCGCGGATCGAATGAACCTCTTGCGGTGCGTCGGGCGGGATTTCGAACTCTGCAAAGATTGCAAATTGACCTTCGTAGACAGAAATCGGCTGGTCGGTAAATCCGAAGGACTTCATCTCTCCTTCGGGATAGGCAAAAGTCGGGGCCTCCCAGCCCTCCGGAAGATCGATCTCGAGCTGTGTACCTATGAGGTAGTCGAAGGTTGGAGTATTGCTATTCGTATGCCATCCCGGATCAATGTCGACCAGTGCCGCGAGACGTGCAGACGAAGAAGGTTCGTATGAGAAGCGGTCGAGTTCCAAGTGAATCGAGGCTTTCTCTACGAGGTCTGGAAACTGCGCGACCGTGGGCGGGCCCGTAGTCACGAAGAGAATCAAGCACAGCGGCAATACGCTCTTCAGCTGCGAATTCAAGTGCATTGGGCGTTCTCAGCGTCGATGGTGGCCAGTGCGCGCTTGGCGAGTCGGCGCAGATTGCTCGTGGGGTGTTTGCCCAGAAAGACCTGATACGCCGTGCGAGCGCTGTCGCAGTCGCCTCGACTCAGGGCGATATCGGCGGCCAAGAGATCGATGCGCTCGATCAATTTCTTGTCTTCAACTGATTTGGCCTGACTTCGGGCCCTGGCCAGCTCGCTGCTGGCCTTGTCGTATTCCTGTGAGAGGCGCAGGGCGTCCGAGAGTTGGTACCGGGTCCTCATCTCTTCTTCGGTGCCGATCGACTCGAGCGAAAGTAGCTGCCGATACATCGAGGCCGCCCGGCGCCCGTCACCCCGCTGATGAAATTCGCTTGCCAGGGTGGTCAGCACCCTCGGATCAGTCGATCTCGAGTATTTCTCGTAGCCTGCCACGAGCTCGTCGAAGGAGGCGATTCGATGCTCTATCTTTCGAATATAGCTGACCGCTGGTGCGAACCCTGCGACCTCGCCGACTTTGACGAGATCTTTATCGAGTATCAGTGTAGTTGGAAGCGATATCACGCCGTATCTTTCCTGAAGTTGAGTTCCTTCTCCGCCATCTTCGGTATCGACCTGCAGTAGGACCAGATCTTTGGCGAAATCTTGAAACTCTGCGGTCGAATAGACCTCCTGCTCGAGCCGTTTGCACCAGCCACACCAATCCGCATATAAGTCTACGAGAATCAACCGGTCCTTGGCTTGGGCTTCTTGGATAGCCTCGTCCAGACTCGTTAGCCAGCCTGCCGGCAACGTCGCTCTGACGGAGTCGGCTGAAAGAAGTAGGAAGAGAGATAAGATGCGGAGTGTCTTCATGCTGTGCTGGTGGGAAGCATGGCTCTCGAAGTCCTTGGATTCGCAGAGCCGATGGGCGAGCAAATGATAGCACCGAACCTCTTTGTGCCAGTGTGGAATTGACGACCGGCCGGGACTCCCCTTACGCCTCCCGGCCGAATAGAATGGGCCGATCAGCGAAGTCTCAACAGGGAGGTACGACCGTGAAGAACCGAGCCATCATCTTTGTATGCATGCTGCTGGTTGGAGTCTTGCTGAACTCTGGTGTTCAGGCGGCTCAAGAGGGGCGGGTATCGGGCACAGTGCAAGACGAGCAGGGTAACCCGCTGCCGGATGTCAAGATCACCTTCTCCGCCACCGAGATGGACTACAAGAAGGAGGTCACGACCAACAAAAAGGGTAAGTTCACGGCAATTTTGCTGGATGCGACTCTAGACTACATGGCCACGGTCGAGCGCGAAGGGTACGTGACGATACAGGAGCCCTTCAAGGCGGAGCTCGGAGGGGTAGTTCGTCCTGCCTGGGTCTTGGTCGCAGGTGAGGGCTCAACGGGCGAAGCTGAGGCGCCGGAGTCGGCGGCGCCTGGAACCGCGGATATCAGCGGCCAAGCCGGGCGTCTCTATGCAGACGGAATCGAGGCGTTCCAGGCAGGAGACCCAGCCAAGGCCCTGGAAAAGTTCAACAAGGCTGCGGAGATAAAGCCCGACGTGCCCGAGATTTATTCCGCTATTGCGCTGGTTCACTTTGAAACTGGCGCCTACGATGAGGCTCTGGAGGCTTCAAATCGAGTTCTAGAGCTCAAACCGGGAGATCCGCTGGCGCTCAGGGTCCAGTTTCAGACCTACCAGAAGCTAGGCGACACAGAGAAGGAAGCTGCTCTGTTGGAGGCGCTGAAGGAGTTCGATTCAGGGCCGGAAACAGCGGTACTGGTCTTCAACTCTGGCGTCGCGCAAGCGAAAAGCGGCGACTTTCAGGGTGCAGTGACGAGTTTTAATGAGGCCAAGGAGCTCGACCCAGAGCTCTCGGCGGCTTACTCGGCATTGGCTCGAGTATATTTCGATCTCGAGCAGTACGAAGAAAGTATCGAGATGGCCCAGCAGTACTTGGAAAGAGATTCTAGCCCCGAAGTCCTGGGGGTCTTGTATCTGGCCTACGGCAAACTAGGGCGATCGGACGAAGCTGAACAGGTGTTTGCCGATCTGAAAGAGGCTGACCCCGAGTACGTCGGAACCGTATTGCAAGAGCTAGGTGAGGCCTACTTCAATGCGGGTCAGACTGCCGAAGCAATGGCTCTTTTTCAGCGAGTTCTGGAGGCCGATCCGGGCCACGCTCGCGCTCATTACATGCTCGCCCTTTGTTACGTCAACGCGGGTGATACCGCTCGGGCAAAGGAACTTCTTCAGAAGTTCATCGAGCTTGCCCCGAACGACCCTGAAGTGGGCGTCGCGCAAGAGATGCTGTCGACCCTCTAAGGCTATTGGAGCGAGATTGGCTCGATACAACGAGGTCCCTGGTTGGCGGGATTATTGACGTAGGTACTAACAGGGAAAGTCTCCATTTCCTCCGTCGGTGACGCGACCAAAAGCGCCTCGAGCTCTGCAGCGTCTTGATTCCCGGGGTCGAGCCAGAGCTGATAGTCGCTGGGCTGAAGGATTACAGGCATCCTGTGATGAACGGGCGCTACGACCTCGTTGGGGCCGGTAGTGAGGATCGTGAAGGTCTGTAAAGGTGTCTCATCGGAAGACTTGTCCCAGCGATCCCATAGCCCTGCCATGGCGAAGGGCCGGCCTGACTTGAGGCGGAAAAAGTACGGTTGCTTTGGCCCTCCCGTCGCCTGCCACTCGTAGAAGCCGTCTGCCACAACCAGACAGCGGCGCTTCTTGAAACTTGCGCGGTAGGCGGGTTTCTCGGCCACGGTCTCGGACCTGGCGTTGATCATTCGATCGCCAAGCGATCTATCTTTGGCCCAAAAGGGAACCAGCCCCCAGCGAAATTGCTCGAGACGTCTCCCGGGATCGGGCTCTGGCTCTACTAAGACCACGGGTGCCTCCTGTGTCGGAGCGATATTGAAACGCGCCGCAAGGTCGATAGGACCATCTAGGGAAAACAGATCCTCAACCAGGTCAGAGGGTGCCGCAAGAGTGTAGCGTCCGCACATAAAGGCCTCACAGTTTTCTCAAGCCTATCAAGGCGGTTGTGCCCCGTCCGTGAGGGGGGGATTGTGAAATATTCCACATGTGCTATATTCGAATAACTCTCCCATTCGGAAGCTGAACCAAATCTTTTCCGTTGGGAGGGATCTCTGAAGAAGTGCCTTGTAGTCGATAAGGCACTAAATGCTGGAAACTGACCGTCCACAACGGCGACAGAGCCAGATGTAGGGCGGTCAAAATGGGGGTAGCGTATGAGAACGCTGTTAGCCCTGATTAGAGGCGGTTTAGCGGCTCTATGGGGTGGCTCGCAGCTCGACCCAGAGGCCATTGTGGGTGGCGGTGGGTCGCAGCTAGATCCTGACGCCTAGAAGGAAGGCCCTTCTCCATGCGGCCGGCGGGTGACCGGCTGGTCGAAATGGGGGGAAGAAGGGAAAAATTTCCTAGTTTTCTAGGCAAAAGGTGTTTTTTAGACTGGACATTTTACCGGTCCAGTGGTAGTGTATCTATTGAGTACTAGTGGATATACTGCGACTATGACCGTACTGGACCGATCTCAAGCTATCCCGATCGAGGATCTTCTCGAGGATCTTCAGCCTCGAATTCGTTCGGTCTTCAGCCGGTTTCAGATTCCACCGCAAGACGCCGAGGATGTGCTGCAGCAAACCCTGTTGGTCTATCTCTACAAAAGAGACTCTATCTACGACCCGGAGCGGTGGCTTCTCGGAGCCCTGAGAAACCGCTGCCGGCTCTACTGGAGAGCTCGCAAGCGCAGGCTGTACACCGCGGTCGATAAGGCACTTCTCGAATCGGTTGCAGCCTCCGAGTCGTCTCCGCAAGAGTCGGCGGATTTTGTTCGTGATCTCAACTCTCTTTTGGCCGAGCTTCCCGATCGATGCCGGAATCTTTTCCAACTTCGGTATCGCCAAGGTTATGAAGCTCCGGAAGCCGCAGTCAGGATGGGCTACAAGGCATCGAGCATCTACAAAGTGAGTGAACGATGCATGGCCGCGCTGACGCGTCGGATGCTCGACTGCGGCCTCGTTGACGGAGGCTGTGATGACTGATTGGCATCCGTCAGCGAGTAGCTTGGAGCTCTTCATGCGCGGCGAGATGAATAGCGTTGAGAGCCGCGATCTGGTCTTGCATCTACTCGCTGGTTGCTCGAGCTGCCGGGAGATCGCAGGAAGTTTCGCACCAGAGTGTAGGCGGACCTCGACGAGCAGTGGAGAGGGCGCCGAGTTCGCGGTGGCTCGGGTCAGCACCGAGGAGGATTACGGCAAGGTTTTCGACAGAGTTCTTCCTCGTGTATGGGAATCCGAGTTGTCGGTCTTGAATGAAGCAGCAGCAGCAGAGAATCTTCTCCTGGAACTCAAGCGTCACCCGCATGAGAGGCGATTGCTGATCGTAAAGAACTCCGAAAGATTTAGGTCAGTAGCCCTATGCGAACTGATCTTGGATAGCGCTCAAGGTGGAGGGAAGGCTAACTCTGGGGAAGCCCTAGAGCTAATCGATTTGGCAGTGGAACTTTCGAATCACCTTCCAGTCGAGCGGTACGACGAAGCTCTGCTGAACGACCTACGTGCGAAGGCTTTTGGAACCCTTGGCAGCGCTCGGCGAATCCGATCTGACTATCCGGGCGCGAATGAGGCTCTGAACACGGCCGAGGACTATCTACTAAATGGGACCGGAGATGAAATTCTAAGTGCCAGGATCTTGAGTTTCAGAGGTTCTCTCCTCGCCGATCAGCAGCGATTTGACCAGGCATTTGCTGCCCTGGACAAGGCGATATCCATCTATCGCCGGCTTGGCCAGCGGGACGAGGAAGCTCGAGTACAGATGGTCAAAGGCATGCACCTCGGAAACGCGGGATTCCCAGACCGGGCGGTCAAGCACTTGCGCCTCGGTCTCAAGCTTGTGGACGCTAGCGAGAATCCACGCCTCGAACTTGTTGGTAAGCACAACTTGATCGACAATCTCTATCGGAGCGGCCGCTATCACCAGGCTCTCGCGATGGTCCCGGAGACCCGCGAGCTTCATCGAAGGCTTGGCAACCCCACCGACTTGGCCAAGTTTCAGTGGCTCGAGGCGTTGATTGCCCGCGAATCGGGCGAGTCGGATCGTGCCGAAGAGACCTTTCTGAAGATCAAGGCGTTCTTCCTCGACAAGGGGTGGCCCCACGAAGTCGCCTTGGTGTCTCTCGATCTGTCAGCCCTGCTGCTGCGACAGGGTCGCTCGAAAGAGCTACAGGAGCTCGCTTCAGAGATGCTGGTGATCTTTCAGGGCCTCCGAATCCATCGCGAAGCGATTGCGGCCTTGGTTCTGTTCCAAAAAGCCGTTCAAATGGAGCGAGCCACGGTCGGTCTGGTTCGGGACCTGGCAGCATACCTCAAGAATTCTCGCAACAATCCTCACCTGCCGTTCCGCCCCAGCGCCAACGCCTGAGGGCGCTAGGCACCGCAATTCACGCCTCATCCGCACTACAGCTGACGACCTCAGGCTCGAGATTCGGCAGGTCGGGTGTAACGAATCAAGGGTTCGTTAGACTAAACCCACAGACCTGTGACTATGAAGTGTCGGCCGTCTCAAGAGGTGTAGCGAAAGATCCTCGATTGCAGGGCGAGTTTGAGACGAAGATATCAGGACGTGAGCTGAAATGAAGCTGGTCGAAGATGGAGTGCCCCAGGACGAACGGTCACGTTGTATCCGCGAGCCCGATCGGCTTAAGAGGCAGAATGCTCATCAGATCGACTCGGCTGTGAAACCTCCCGAATCTCGCGCCGATAGCGAGACGGTAAGAAAGCTACTCGATGGCGACGAAGCAACATATGACGGACTCGTCGCTCGTTACAACGACACCATGATCAGCTTGGCCAGGGCGCATGTACCGAATCGAGCGGTGGCTGAAGAAGTCGTCCAGGAAGCTTGGCTGGCGCTGCTCCAGGGGCTTGGGGGGTTCAAGCGGAAGAGCTCTCTTAAGACCTGGCTCTTTGGCATTCTGATAAACCGAGCCAAGACGAGAGGAATTAGGGAAGGAAGGACAGTGAGCTTCTCAGCCCTAGACAGTCGACTAGGCAGCGCTGAATCCACGCCTGTAACGGAGGCGATCAGCGAATCGAGCAGGGACCACACAGCTAGCTTGACGTCCTGGGGAAGTAAGATTTGGGCAGGTTCACCGGAAGATGGCGTGCTAATGGGCGAGGTCAGGGTGTGTCTTGAGACAGCAATCGGAAAGCTGAGCCCCGCTCAAAGAATTGTCTTGGTACTTCGAGATATTGAGGGCTGGTCGTCAGGCGAGGTCTGCGATCTTCTTCAGATCTCGTCTGAGAATCAGCGTGTTCGTCTCCATCGCGCCCGCCTTAGAATCCGGGACGCGATTCACGCCCACTTCGGAATGGACAGGTAATATGAAGTTGACGAATTCGTTCGACTGCTCGTATTTTTTGGACAAAGTTGATTGCTATCTCGACGATTGCATGGGTGATGACACGCTGGCTGTGATGGATGCCCACCTGGGTGACTGCGAGGGGTGCCGTGCCTACGTCGAGGAGTTACGCGGAATCACCC
>CAJHZD010000347.1_pt1 | contig 28999 bp, 27 predicted proteins | sample 9198941 | NCBI WGS metagenome assembly CAJHZD01 (sample SAMEA7708371, study PRJEB35096) | sediment metagenome | biome: marine neritic benthic zone biome [ENVO:01000025]; feature: sediment [ENVO:00002007]; material: shallow marine sediment [ENVO:03000034] sea grass bed [ENVO_01000059] ...
AGATTGCAGGTTGGGAACGGTGCCGGGCATGCAGGAGTGCAGGTTTGGCATGACGAAAAGACCTGGGACCGCCCCTCGAAAGAGTAGGGTCCCTGGTCTCGGAAGCGGGTGCCTCGACCCGGTCGGATCTACGCAGCTGGGTCGTTACTTCACCGTGACGATGACGGCGCCACCCTTGGTGATGGCTTTGTGATCGTGCTCGACCTCGTCGATCCAGTAGACATCGCCGGCCTTGTACTCCCGCTCCTCTTCCTTGCCACCTTCTTTGTAAATGAGTTTGGCGTCAGCCAGGATCACGACGAGCTGATTGCCACCATGTTTGTGCACGCCGACCCAATTTCCGGGTTGGGAATCGAACTTCTGCACCACCACATGATCGTTGTCCAGAACCACTGCGGGATCATCGGCATCCGGATACGAGAGCTGACCGATCGCCACACCAGCGGCGAAGACGAGGACGGCGACAACAACGGCAAAACTCAGTTTCTTGGACATACAGGCACTCTCCTTTCAAGGGCCAGTTGGGCTTTGCGCAGCGATACCTCTCCCTATGGGGGGACCGCTGCCACTCACGAAATTTCAGGATCTCGGCGAATCATAACACCGCAGGACCTGCGGGTTTGCAGGCGGTGAAACAGTGCCGGGCATGCATGATTGCAGGTTCGCTACAGTGCCGGGCGTGCAGGATTGCAAGTTCGAAGGAGGGAATTGCGACCTCGCCTCGAGCCCGATGTAGCCTCCAGATTCAGTCGATGGGCTTTTGAAATCGACCTGCCTGCAGCAAGCTGGCCTGGCGGTCGATCCAGCTTGGCACCGCTTCGTGGGGAAGCAGGCCCTGACCGTCGGAGACGTATTCCAAACCGTCGAGGATGTCGGAATAGGGCCCGAAACCGAATACGCGATACGGAATCACGATTGCCTGACCATCCTCGTCGCGGGCCCGCTGCACGAACTCTCTGATCCTCTGTTCGGCCTCTTTACGCTTCTCGGGCCAATCCTCCCGCAGCGTCATGACCTCGACGCGGCGGAAAGGCATTTCGGAGCGTAAAAGCTCGGTTCGCTCGCCGATCGTTGCTATCCAGCGCTCGTTCTCCGCATCGTCGCCGGGACCATGCGCGAGGATCAGGACGTCTTCGCTCTCGGGCACGCTACTGAGCGCTCGAACCCTTGACAGCAGTACCTGGTCCATCTCTTCTGCCTGCGCCAGGCCTTCGGCGCTAAGAGCAAAGGATGCCGTGGTGCCTATTCGGTAGAAGGGGGCCGGGTGGTGCCCGCCTCTGCCGCCGTGCCCTGCTGGAGCACCATGACCTCCCTGCGGTGCAGGCCCATCCTGGTTGCTGTGACCTCGAGGCTCACCGTGGTTTTCGTGCGGAGCCGGCCCACCGCGACCTTCGGAGGCCGCCGCGTCCTTCGCCTCCGCTTCAGCGCGAGCCTCCTCGGCCGATGGCGCGCCCTCTCTCAGACCGAGAATCTGCTCGGTGCGCTCATACCAACTCTCGCCGCTGATGAAGAGTCGGACCACACCGATTCGGTCGACACTGGCGGCTTCGAGTTGCCGCACGCTATCTTCGATCGTCGATGCGTCAGCCATACCGAAGGCCACTTCGGTCGGGTACTTGTTGCTCAGAGCCTCGACCGCGTCGAGCACGGCCTGGTCCCACTCATCGGAGCCACCATGGGCCATCACTAGGACTCCGAAAACACCATCGCCCTGGTCGTTGGCCCACATCGGCCGAGCCGAGACGGTGGCGAGCAACCAGACGAGCAGCACCACGGCCCACCGGACTTGCAGTCGGATGGGTGCGGGCGATTTCAAAGCGCTGGAACCATCAAACATACTGGGATTCACTGTCGGAGTTCAAGGGAGACATCGGGCACCGAAAAGACCCGTACTACCACCTGCAGGTGCTGCCTTCGTGACTCGGCCTTGCCAAGGGTGCCCGCACGAAGACAAAGCGTGAGCAGGGATTTCTGAGAAGGAGATTTTAGGGTAACCGCTCAGACCAAGCAACCCGAAGGTGCCGAAACCGAGAGTGCTGGACCCACAGGTGCTGGGCATGCAGGTTTGCATCTTCGGGATCGGGCGGGCAGCTTTCTCGATCCGGCCTTTCCTTGTTCCCAGAGCAACCTTGCGCCGCCGATTCCGTAGAGAAGGGCATATCTAGGAGCCCCGGGGCGCTCAGGCGCCCTCCCTCAGTACAGAAAGAGGAGATTTCCGATGCGTCTTCCGCTCTCAATTCGTTTCAGCCTTGTTCTTCTTCTCCTGGTTGCCGTCACTGGAACCCTCGCGGCGCAGAGTCTTACGACGCCGCCGGGAGGAGCCAACCAACGATCGACAGTCACCCAGTACATGGGGATGGTCTCGGTGACCATCGACTACAACAGCCCCGACGTCACGAGCCCTGCCGGCGATGATCGCACCGGCAAGATCTGGGGGCAGTTGGTGCCCTGGGGCATTGCCCCAAACCCGTTCTACCCCGCATTCGGCACCGCCGAGAATATGCCCTGGCGAGCCGGCGCCAACGAGAACACCAGCATCACCTTCTCGCACGATGTCGAGGTCGAGGGTCAGCCCATCGAGGCTGGCACCTATGCCCTGTTCTTGGCACCGGGCGAAGAGAAATGGACGGTCATCTTCAACAGCAACAGCTCCGCTTGGGGCAGCTTCTTTTACGAACCGAGCCTCGACGTTCTCAAAGTCGAGGTCGAGGCTGAGAAGACCGACTACTTTCGTGAGTGGCTGACCTTCGAGTTCGATGATCGGCAACTCGACAGTACGGTCGCGGTGATGCACTGGGAGAACCTGCGAGTTCCATTCCGGGTCTCCGTCCCGGACATCAACGCGCTTTATCACGACACCATGGCCGCAGAGCTCACTGGCGCGGTGGGCTTCAACTTCCAGAACTGGGTAACGGCATCGATTTGGGCGGCACAGCACGAGGCGTATCACGAAGATGCCGTCAAATGGGCCGATGCCGCCATAGCTGCGAATAGCAGCTACCAGACACTCTCGAACAAGTCGCTTGTGCTTCTCCAGATTGGACGCAAAGACGAGGCGATGGCAGCGCTCGACCAGGTGATGGACGACCCGACGGCGACGCCGGTGGCGATCCACGGTACCGCGCGCGGCCTTCAGTTCCAGGGAGACATGGAGTCCGCCAATATGATCTTCCGCAAGAACTACGAGAAGAACCCGGGTCAGTGGCCGGTCGACTTCGGCATGGCCCGTCTCTACTCCCAGGAAGGCAACTTCGAAAAGGCCCTGGAGCACGCCATGATCGCCAAAGAGCGTGCCCCTGCCGGACAGCTGCAAAATTTGGAGACCCAGATCGCGCGACTCGAAAAGGGAGAGAACATCAACCCCTGAGTCGCTCAGTTCTAAAGATAGACAACGCGGGGCAGTTCCATTGCTTCAAACCTGGAAGCAAGGAGACTGTCCCGCTCTGTCTGGGCCTACCCAGGCTGAGCTCGAGCGGGCGCGCCGTCTCTGCGGCTACTGCCGCTCATAGGCAATCTCGAGATTTTTGAACTCGCCGTCGCCCTTGTCCATGAACGCTTCGTAGTTGAGGTGGTCGTCGTCGACCCAGGTGTAGACACCTTTGTATTGAATGGTGCCGCCTTTTACGGGATCGTTGAACTGTGTGGTCATCACCCTGCTCTTGCCGTCATCGGAGCAGGAGCCGGTGTAGAACAGGATCAGGGTGCCGAAGTTGTCGATCCACATCGACTCGTAGCGAGCGTCACCGTTGTTGTAGGCCTCGATCGCTCGCCCTTCAAACGGCATGCCCCCGAAATCCCCGGTCTGTTTCCACTCGAGGTAGCGGCCGTCCATGATCATCGAGACGTCGACCATGGCTTCATTGAGCATCGGCTCGGCACCTGGAGCCATCCACATACGCACGTCTCCCTTCCACTGACCGACGTACGGTTTCATGTGCTCGTGATGCTCTCCCGGCTGGGCCAGTTTCATCCAGGCTTCCATTTCGGCCTGCATCTCGGGAGTCATCTCCAGCTCTACGGCTTCTCGAGTCTCTTGACTAAACGCCGCGGTCGTAACGCAGACCAACACGAGGCCGACAACGAAACGAGACAAGGCGATTCGTTTCTTGATCATGATCTCTCCTTTATAGATCGATAATCGGTAGGGTGATTCAAGAGGGCTCGACAGCAGCCTCGCGATCGAGAGCTGACGACTCCTCGGATTCAGGATTAGCTATCTCTCGACTCGTGTTGGTCGACGGCTGTTTCTTTGCCCGCTCGATGAAGATCTCCTGGGCGGCTCGCCGGGGCTCGCCAGGGGCCGGGCGGCGACGCTCGTATGTTCCGTCGGACCTAGCGTCCCAAGCCGAGGCGTTGTCGTTGGCGTAGACGTCGAGAATCTTCTGCAGCTCCTGCTGGATCGTCGGATCGACCACCGGCGTTATGGTTTCGACCCTTCGGCTCAGATTGCGCTTCATCCAGTCGGCGGAACCGATGAAATAAAGAGGGTCGCCGTCATTGGTAAAACGGTAGATCCTGCTGTGTTCCAGGAATCGCCCGAGCACGCTGAAAACGCTGATGTTCTCGGACAAACCCGGCACTCCCGGGCGCAAGCAGCACAGACCGCGGACAATGATCTCGATCGGCACCCCCGCCTGACTCGCGCGGTAGAGCTCTTGAATGGTCTCCTTGTCCTGAAGCTGGTTGACCTTCGCACGGATGCCGGATTCGCGACCGGCGCGAGCATGGCCTGCCTCTTGCTGAATGAGCTCGACGAAGCGGCGGCGCATGGTCACGGGCGCTACCAGAAGCTGTTTGTACTCGACCCGGTGGGTTGCCCCAGTGAGCTCATTGAAGACCTCCGCCATGTCGGCACAGATCTCGGGATGGCAGGTCAAGATACCGAGATCCTCGTAGATTCTTGCCGTGCCGGTGTGATAGTTGCCGGTGCCGACGTGTGCGTAGCGTCGAATCTCACCACCCTCCTCGCGCAGCACCAACGCACCCTTGACGTGGGTCTTGAGCTTTTCGACTCCATAGGCGACATGCACGCCCTCGTTCTCCAAGAACCGTCCCCAAGCGATATTCGGTGCTTCGTCGAAGCGTGCAGTGATCTCGACGAGCACGGCCACCTGTTTGCCCCGCCGCGCAGCCTCGGCCAGTGCCTGCACAATCGGCGAGTCCTTGCTCGTACGGTAGATTGTCAGCTTGATGGCCAACACATCGGGATCCACCGCTGCCGACTCGATCAACCGAAGAACCGACGAATCGAAGCTGTGGTAGGGGTGATGACACAGGATGTCGCCGCGCCGGATCTCGTCAAAGATGGCCTGCGGCGTCTGCGGTAGGCCCTTCAGACGCGGATGAGTCCTCGGGCGGTGTGGCGGCAGCTTGAGCTCAGGCCGATTGCCGCACTCGAGATCCAGGAGGTTGTTCAACCGCAGCAGCGATCTCGAGCGATACAGGTCGTTGTCATCGATCTCGAGCTGGCTGACGAGCCACTTAGAAAGATCGGACGGCATTCGATAGTCGACCTCGAGCCGCACCACGCCTGCAAACCGTCGGGCTTTGAGCTCGTTCGATACCTGCCGGATGATGCTGCCGGGCTCGCGGAAAGCCTCTTCAGGAGTGAGATCGTGTGAAGCGCTCGGTTTGCCCTCGGCGCCACGGGTGACCCGGAACAGGAAGACCGTCTCGGGTGGTGTCGTCGGAAAGAGGAGCCGGAGATTGGCGGCAATCACTTCCTCGAGCGGTGTGAAGCCGGCTTTCCGAGGCAAAGGCACCCAGCGCGGGCGATTGTCCGGGACCTTGATGCGCACGATCCGCCGGCCTCCACCCTCCTCTAGGGGCAGTATGGCAGCGAGGTTGAGAGCGTCGTTGCTGATAAAGGGAAAGGGATGCTCTGCGTCGACCGCTAGAGGCGTGAGAATGGGCAGAACGGAGCGCTCGAAGTAGCTGCGCAGCGTCTGCTGTGTCGCGTGGTCGAGGTCATCCCAGGCGAGAATCGGAAGGTTTTCAGCCGCAAGCGCTTGCCGGATGTCCTCTTCGAGGAGGCGCTCCAGAATATCGCTCTGGATGCTGATCTCGGCTCGACAGGCGGCAAGTTCCTCCGCCGGGGAACGGCCATCCAGCGAGCGCTTGTCCGGCTGCATCTGGAGCTTGCGTTTGATGCCGCTCATGCGTTTCATGAAGAACTCGTCGTGCAGCATTCCCATGATGCCGGCGAACTTGATTCGCTCGAAGAGCGGCAGCTCGCGATCCTCGACCAAAGCCAAGACACGGCGGGCAAAGGCCAGCCAGCTCAGTTCGCGGTCGAAAAAGGCAGAGGGAGAATCGACGGGAATCAAAGACTCGTGCCGTTCGGCCATGGCGTTCCCTGGCTGGTGACCGCACGCATTCGTGCGATCCCGACTAGATATTCTACCCGAGCCTGTCGAGCGAAGGGTACAGGATGAACCATTGATAGTTGTTGGAAGCAGGCCTAGGCTGGCATCCCGGATTCTTCAGAGGGTGCAGACCGCATCAGGCATCTACTTCGCGGCCCGGTCGCGTAGCCCTCGGATCTTTCGAACCACGGCATAGAGCTCGGCGAGCTTTCGTTTCTTGAGCTCGTATGATGGGTATTCCAGACCCTCGTAGGCAAGACGCGTGTGCTTGAGGCACTCCAGGATGTACTCGCAGTCTTTTCTGGTCAGCTGTTCCGCCATACGTTAATCCCCCCGCCGCAAGCAGGCAACCCGCAAGCGCTTCTACAGTTAGAGTTGCCACTGGGGCCGATTTGAGGACATCGAGCTCACCCCAAGTGGTGAGGGAAAGCAATTGCGGCTCAGCCATTCAGGTTTCCCGGACGAAGAGTCTAGAAAGGGTCACGAGGAGGCATGGCCGATCGCGCTGGAGCATCTCGAGAAGAGTCTCCATGCCGCTTCATGAACCGTCGCGACTATCCCGCTCTGGAACGTATTGTTGGTAGCTACGCCGAGAGCATTCTATAGCCTGTAGTCTACAGACCGTCTTGAACCCGATCTCGGATATATCGAGACGTCCGCAGACCATCCGGCGGCATTTACCGCTAGAATCCCTCCACCATGGAGACGTCAATACCCGAATCATCTATTCGCCGTACAGGTCTACTCATCTTGGCTGCGATCGCCGTTGCCATTCTTGGCGCCCTGGCCCCGGTTGCGTTCGCGGACTCTCTCGGCAAGCTCGTTTGGGTCGAGCTGATTACCGAGGACGCCACGACAGCGACTTCGTTCTACGAGAAGCTCCTCGATTGGAAAATCGAGGAGCGAGAGAAAGATCGCTACACCGTTTTTGTGGGTGACAAGCCCATCGCCAGTATCAGTCAGATCGATGACAAGCTGGAAGAGGAAGAGGCGCAGTGGCTCGTTGGTCTCGAGGTTGAGAATCTCTCTGAGTCCCTGGCTGCGGCTCGCCGGCTCGGTGCGACGATCCACATAGACGCGAGTCACAAGGAAGGATTTGCTAAATATTCCATCATCGAGGATCTGGAAGGTGCCCCGGTGGTCCTTCTCGATCCGGATCAGGCGCTTGGTGGAGAGCGTGCTGCCGGAAACTGGGTATGGGCCGAGCTCTGGACCGACGACATGTCTGCAGCTGGCAAGTTCTACAGCGAGGTCGTCGGCTACGAGCGTTCCGAGACCGATGTCTCGGGCCAGCCCTATCCGCTGTTCGAGATCGATGGCGAGCCGCGGGCTGGAATCTACGAGATCGAGAACAAGGCGGTCGATCCGATCTGGGCGCCCTATCTGGCTGTCGAAGATGTGGCAGCAACTACCGAGAAGGCGAAGTCGCTGGGCGGCCGAGTGCTTCTCGAGCCCAACCCTGATATCCGAGGTGGTCGAGTCGCGTTGCTCGCTGATCCAAGTGGTGGCGCCTTCTTCATCTATCAGATCGAGGCCGGCTCATGATTAAGCTGATCCGTAGGAGTTTCAGGTACTTGGCAGTAGTGACCCTCCTGATTGTCGCCGCCTCGTGCAGCGGTTACGACGGAACCACCAGTGTCTCGGTTGGAGTGGGCTACGGCTACGGTCCAGGTTACGGGTATGGCCCCGGTTGGGGAGGAGGGTGGTCCGGCACTTACTATCCGGGACGCCCGATGGGCCCGTACTGGTAGTCGCATTCTCGGCTAGCGGGCCAGTGCGACGGCCGAACTGGCCTCAAACATAGGCGCTTCGGTTACCGAACGCGGAACCTCTATCTGAGGCGAAATGGCCGTGGGAAAGGTCTTCGGCGCTCTTCTCGAGACATCGAATGTCTCGAAAATGGCGCTTGTGGCAACTTTGGTAACAGGAGCGCTGGTTTGCGTGTTCGGGAGTGTTGCAGGTTTCGAACTAGGAAGGAGGCACGTATGGCTGCACAGTTCATTCGTCTGTTTCATACACCAGATAGCCACGAGCATTTCTTCAACCTCGACCAGATAACCGACGTCGAGGTCGTCAATTCGGCACACCTACGGATCTGGCTGGTAAGTCCGGATGAAAACGGCAACGCACGGCACTTCGACGTCTACGATGAAGCCGATATACAAAAGGTGCTGTCTCACATTCAGCAGTGACCGGATAGTCCCTTGTGAGAGTTTTGGGGACAGGCCCTCTTTTATCCGTTCGCCAGCAGCTGTCCCAGTTCGCACATTCGTTTTCTTGCGGCGCGATAACCGATCTGCAAGATCTCTTCGAGATGCTTGGTGTCAAAGGCGCCATAGCCGCTCAGCTCGGGTGGCGAGATGAGCAGATCGCAATGGCGGAACTTGCCTTTCGAGTGGTTGTACATGCCGATCTCGAAGGCGCGTTGTGAAACCGTGAGCGAGGTCTTTAGATCTTGCCTATGAATCGGTCGTAAAGGGGTGGCATAGACCCCCAGGATGGTGTCGCAGTTTCCGACCAGAGGCGCTACCGGGAAGTTGTCGGTGATGCCGCCGTCGGAATACCAGTTTCCGTCGATCTCGGTAGGGGCGAACACCATAGGGGTCGAGGCGGAGGCCAGGATTGCGGGGACGAGCGGGCCCGATGAGAAGATCTTGGGTTTGCCGTCGACCAGGTCGGTAGCCGTCAGGAGGATTTTCTTGCTCAGAGCTTCGAATGAGTTGTCTGGTAGATACTCGAGAAAGTCGGCTACCACCTTGTCGGTGTCGAAGATGCCCGGTTTGGCCAATGCCAGCTTGGAGACCCGGAAGGGATTCTTGACAACGAAGAACTCGAGCATCTCGTCGGCCGAGTAGCCGGAAGCATAGAGCGCGGCCACTATGGCGCCGGCGCTGGTCGCGGTCAGGATCTGCGGCTCGATACCTTCCTCGCTGAGAGCCTTCAGTACACCGACATGTGCCAGTCCGCGGGCTCCGCCACCTGAGAGAACTATTCCGAGCTTGTACTGCATAAGTTCCAAGTCTACTCGGCAACCAAGAAAACGAACGTTCCCCCAAATTTGGGACAGTTCTCTTTTACTCGAATTAAGGTGCCTGTCCCCGAAACACCCCAGATCACCGTCCTCTCGAGATCTTCCCGGGATCTCCATAATTTCTCCACAGGTTGTCGGTAGTGTCTCTCCTGCTACTCACTAGAGGAGGAACGATATGTCCGAAACCACATTTCCCTGGATCCATCCGCTCGGTGTTGCTCTACGTGGAGAGAGCGATCTTGCCTCTCATCTACGGGACGGCCGGAACCTGCCATCGGTACTCGGGCACTCGCTTGTCGCGAGCATTGTTGGTGCGGCGGTTTTCGGGATCGCGTTGGGCAGTTACGGCGGTTCACCGGTGCAGGTCTTCGCGTCCGCGATCAAGGCTCCGCTGCTGTTGCTCGGCACGACCACGCTCTGCTTTCCGTCCTTCTACATGTTGCAGATGGCCAAGGCTCCGGAACCGATGAGTCTCCTACAGTCGGCGACGCTCCAGGCAACGGCGCTGGCGACGATCGGCACCCTATGGGGCGCCCTCTCTCTGCCTCTGTTCTTTTTGGTCGGTACGACCGGCAACTACAAGTTGGCGCAGTTCCTGGCGCTGGCGGTGGCGACGATCGGTGGGCTCGCCGGGTTGAAGCGCCTCAGAAGAGGCTATCTGCAGCTGTGCAGCCCGCAAACGGGTCGGCGTATGCGGCTGCCACTGTTTCTTTATCTGGTTGTCTTCGGCAGCGTCGGTGGACAGATGGCGTGGGTCATGCGTCCCTTCATAGGTTCGCCCTCGTTGGGTTTCGAGTTGTTTCGGAATCTCGAAAGCAACTTTTTCGCTCATGTGCTGCGACTACTGGCGGGCTGAGCCATGACTCGCAAAGGACTCGCGATTTGGCTGTTGCTGGCGGTCGGCGTCAGCGGTTGTATCTCTCCAGAGGCGCGGCGTCAGCGAAGCCTCACCGCGGCCGAGGAAGCGGCCGCCAACGGAGATCTGGGCCGTGCGGTGGAAGTTCTGCGCCTGGCCCTTGATTACGATCCCCGGGATCCTGTTGTGGCCACCCGGTTGGCGCTAGTTTACGAGGAGCTGGGAGATTTCAATCGGGCTCGGCGCGTGGTCGAGAAGTTCGCGGGAAGAGTCGAGGAACCGAGTTGGCTCAATCTGCGGGCTCGATCCCTGTTTCGCTATGGCCGATATCAGGAGGCGGTACGAATCTCCGTAGCACTCGAGCGGGCAGCCGAAGTGGAAGCGGACACCGTTCGAACCATTTCAGACATCGTGGTCGAGCGGAAAATGAAACCGGAGAGCACCGGCGATCTACCTGCGGTCTGGATTCCCGGGATAGTCGATCGACTCCTGGGTGGGTACGATCCGGTGACTGCACTCTTCTGGCTGGAGCAGATCCCGGCGGAAGATCCAGCCAGGGAGAGGCTGCTCGGACCCTTCTTGGAGCACGCGGTGGAGTCGCACGATTCCGAGGTCGTGAACCGTGTTTGGTCACTCGTGGAGCCAGCCGAGACCGCCGAGGAGATACTGGTAGAGAGGCGTTTGCTGGTTTTGGAAGGAAGGCGTTCGGATGTCGCGCAGTTGGATACTCGGTTTCTTAGCGACTATTCCGACCATCCGAGACGGGGCGAGATTCTTGTCGCCGAGTCGCGGCGGCGACTGGCCCAGGGTGACGCTGAAGGGGCTCTACGACAGGTGGACGAAGCTCTCACGCTCGACGGATGCGATGTGCCAGCCCTCGTTCTCAAAGGGCTCGTTCTACAATGGACTGGCCGAACCGAGGAAGCGGAAATCGCGCTTCGTACTGCACTCGCGTTCGATCCAAACAACCAAATGGCTCGCCAGGCTCTCCAAACCAAACACGAAGAACTGGGGGCTGTAATCATGCGGCTCGAGTCTCTGCAGCCATGAGCTCTAGTCCGGGCAACTGGCTGAGGGCTAGATCCCCAGCCCGGAGCTGGGCTCTCTTGATCGGCTACATCCTGGTGATCTTCGCTTCGCTGCCCTTTGTACGCGAGGTAGTGATTGCCCTACGGCAACAGCACTTGCTGGGGGCCGCGGTGACGTTGCTTTACTTCGTGGCCGCGGTGGCGCTCGTCTACCATGTCGTTTTCGACGTTCGTCTCTCTGATCGAATTGCCTTTCTCGCTCTCGTAATCCTTGCTGCGGCGACTGGAGCGATGATTCTTGGTCTCTCCATTCCCGAGGAGAGAATCCATTTCGTTCAATATGGCTTGCTGGCTCTGTTGGCCCGCAGTGCCCTGGCTTGGTACTTCAAGCCGTGGCAGCAGTATGTCGGGGCTTTTCTCATCGCCGCCTCCGCCGGTTGGATCGACGAGCTCATCCAGGGGCTGCTGCCGGACCGGGTGTATGACCTGCGAGACGTGGCGATCAATGCGGTCGCGGCCATGCTGGCCCTGACGGCCGACGAGGTGCTTCATAATCGTTTGGGGTGGTTGCCGAGACAGGATCAAGATGAAGCGCGTTCTCCTGATTGACGACGAGCCAGCCGTGGCCGATGTGGTGGTCTTCGCCATGCGCGAGGCAGGGTTCGAGGTGCAGGTTGCCGGTAGCTTGGAAAAAGGGAGAGAGATTCTGAGCCGTGGACAGATAGACATTCTGCTTCTCGACCTCGGTCTGCCCGACGGCGACGGTATCGACTTCTGCAGGGAGCTGCGCAGCACTTCCAACCTACCTGTCCTCATGCTCACCAGCCGTGATGGCGAGATCGATCGGGTTCTGGGTCTCGAAATGGGTGCCGACGACTATGTAGTCAAACCGTTCTCGCCTCGCGAGTTGGCTGCCAGAGTCCGGAGCATTCTCAGACGCTCTGCCGATGAGATCTCCTCTGGAAAAAAAGACCTCGTAGAGCTGGGGCGTCTTCGAATCGACCGGATCGAGCACCGGGTCCTCCTCGACGATCGAGAGATTCATCTGACACCGACCGAGTTCGAGCTGCTCTGGACCTGTACCTCTTCGCCGCGGCGGGTCTTTCCACGTGAGGAATTGATCGAGAGGGCCTATGACGACCAGGTTCATCTTTCCGCTCGAGCCATCGACTCCCACATCAAAGGAATCCGCAGAAAGTTCGAAGAGGTGGATCCAGGCGCGGATCCGATCGAAACGGTTCATGGTGTCGGCTACAGAGCTCGGAGGATTGGTTGAGATCCGAGCTTGACCCACGTCGCCCCATCAGCCGACGTCTGATGGCAGCCCTGTTCGTGCTCATGATCGTGCCCATATTGGGCTGGTACTTTTTGGGTGAGCTGACATCACGCGAGGTCTGGGGCGATCTTCCGGTCGAGCTGGAGAGCTTATTACATGAGGCCCAGGCTGAGATTCGATTCAAGCTGGCACTCACCCTCGGAGTCAGCGTGGTGGTATTGGGGGCGATTGTCTTCTACTTGAAACGGGCCCTGATCGACCCACTCGACCGCCTGGCGTCGCGTGCACGCAATGCCGAATCGAAGGGCTGGCAAACACCCGAGGAGTGTTTCCGGCCCGATGAGATCGGTGACTTGGCCCGCGCGCTGGACCGCAGCATTCCGGCGATGGAGCGGCGGGCCGAGGATGCCTACAACTTTGCCATCAATCTGAGCCATGAGCTGCGAACTCCTTTGGCCGCGATCCGAGGTGCGGTCGAGATTCTCTCCGAGGCCGATCCGGATCCCAACGACCAGGAACGGTTTCTCGGCAACATCCTGACCGAATCGAAACGGCTCGAACGGCTTGTGACCGGTTTGCTGGATCTGGAGCGGGGCACCGCTGCCCCCGCGACCCTAGCCTTGGAGATCGATCCGGCGCCCGTGGTCGACGAAGTCGTCGCCCTCTGCGGCCCGCTCCTGAAACGCAAGATGCTCAGTGTAGAGATCGAGCGAGGTACGTCGGTGCCCATGATCTCGGTGCAGCCCGATGTACTCGAGCGGATTCTCTTCGGGCTGCTCGAGAACGCGGTCAGGTTCTCGCCGGAAGGTGGTTGCATTACGATCCTGATCGGGCCACGGGACGACGATCTTTTGGTCGAGATCTCGGATGAAGGGCCCGGCGTGCCCGAGGAGCTCAGAGAGGCGATCTTCGATCGCCATTTCACGCGTGGGCGGGGCGAGGCGACCGGTAGTGGCATTGGCCTTGCCATCGTCGATAGCCTGGTCGACTCGACAGGCGGTCGTGTCTGGGTCGGTGACTCCCCTGCCGGCGCCCGTTTCTGCTGCACCTTGCCAAGGGTTGCCACACGTCGAGAGTCCCCTTGAGGTGTCGTCGCTGCTCTGCCCGGTGCTTGATACCCAAGAGGCACTTTCGCATCATGATGATCTCGAAGGCGTCCAAGGTGAGCTGAGAAAGTCGGTTCGGTGCGCGCCATCGGAGTCGGGTCACCAGGCGCGTTCGCTCCGCATCGATCTCATAGAGGCCCCAGGCCCATGTAGCAGCGCCGTCAGATTGAAAGACGAGCAACAGTTGTTCGTTCGGTTCTAGAGCAACCACTTCGGCGTCGGTGTCGTCGCTGAGTGGCATCCAGTCGCCGACTTCGAGGTTCTGGAATTCGGGCAGGATGTGCTCGGCGCTCGGAATGCCATCGTTATCCAGGAGGTCCCAGCTATAGAAACCGGCCCTCTTGTAGCCCATCTGCACGATCCATGGCCAGATGCGCTCGGCGCGGGCGTTGACCGTAACCGCCCGGGTCGCGTTGAAGCTCGGGTACGCCACAAGCTCGTCCCCCGCCATCGGGCGTGCGACTTCGGCGGCCGTTGCGCCCCAGGTCAGCTGCCAGGGGCGATAGACAAAGTGGAAGAAAGCGGCCAAGACGACAAAACAGCCGAGCGCCACCAGGGCAATGCGACCGATGGTTGTGACCTTCATGGTCGCGAGCTCCTACATTTGTGGATTGTGTCTATTCCCTAGCGGCCGGGTCACGGTCACCTGTCCCCTCGTGGGCGTGAGCAAGAATCCGTTTAAAGTCGGGACGTCGATCGGCAAGCCGGCCCGGGTCAATGTCTTGGAGTACCCGAATTGCCTCGGAGTACTGACCAAGGTTGTTGTAAGTCTCTCCGAGAGCAAGTCGAACTCCGTAGCTGTCAGCCTCGACTCCGTTGTCCCAGTAACTCTCTTCTGTCGTCGCTACGCCGCTCGCAGCCACGGCGGTCATAAATGAGAGAACAAACAACCGCCTTATCATCAACGGGTAAGGGCCCAGTAGCCGCATGAAACTAGTCTACTCCCGATAGCGTTTGACCTCGGCCCTGCCGAGCATCAGGATGAAGCCGAGATGGTTGCCGGTGCTTGAGGGCCTACCGTCCAGCCAGGACCGGCACAAGCGGTGTCTCACACGTGATATCGCGGGGCGAGTCGTGCCGCTCGTCGCGTCGCTCGGGGCAGAACCACTGCCACTCGATCTCCGTGACCGGCTCGTCACTGCCGCCCAGATAGCCCAACGCGGTGAGTGCCGCTTGGGCCGCCTCGAAGTCGGTCTCGTCTTCGGTCGGTGCGAATGGCTCGAGAACCCAGGGTCGGCTGCGCGCCAGTTCCTGCAGCAAGCGGAGCTCCTGGTCGGGATGTTGGCCATAGAGGTTGGCTAGCTCTTGCGGGTCTTGGGCTAGATGGAACAGCTCGCTTTGACTCGGTTTGGTAGGCCGGTAGATGAGCTTCCAGTCGCGGTCCATGGCGCTGTAGAGGAAATCGTCGCGCGGGCGCTTCTCGACCATGCTGGCGTTGAGATCGAAGCCGTTGATCTGATCGGCTATCGCGATGCGTGCTGGTTCGGTCTTGCCTTCGATCAGTCCGCGAAGAGTGTGGCCGGACGTGCGGATGTCGGCATCGATATTCAGATAGTCCAGAATCGTCGGGACGATATCGACCGTACTCACAAGGCTTTCGACCACCGAAACCTGCTCGTGACCCGGGATGCTGGCGATCAGCGGAACCCGGATCTGTTCGTGGTAAAGCAGCCGGTGAAAGTTCCACTGATGATCACCCAATCCCTGGCCGTGATCGGAGACTACGAAGACCAGTGTCGATTCGATCAGTCCGCGCTCTTCGAGCTTGTCGAAGAGCCGACCGATCTGAGAGTCCATGTAGCGGACCTCCGCTGCATAGACCGCTTTGCGGCGCTCGATCGCATCGGGGCGATCGTCGCCTTCGTCATCGGTCGATTTGTAGGTGTCGGGCAGAAACTCTTCGGGTGGCAGGCGGCCCCTGTCGTGAGGATCCCAGTAGTGCACCCAGATCAGAAAGGGTAGATCGAGACTTCGTAGGTGTTGCAACACGAGGTCGGTAGTCTCGTCGGAGCGGCGTTGATACTTGCTCTGACCCCACGAGTGCTTGACTCGGTCGCCCTCGGTTACATTAATCGTGGCGTCGAAGCTCTCGAAGATGTCGAAGCCCTGGTCGAGGCCGAAGTGAGCCGAAACCGGAAAGGCGCTGTGGATGGCAGCGGTGGCATAGCCCTGCTGGCCGAGGATCGAAGCGAGAGTCGGAACTGATTCGTCTAGCCGAAAGCCCCCGGCGGCCGAGAGCACTCGCAGGCCATGACGGTGGTTGCTGAGACCGGTCAGGATCGAGGCATGAGAGACCGGGGTTACCGATGCGGTGGCTACGGCGTGCTCGAACCGGGTGCCATCCGCGCCGAGTCTGTCGAGATTGGGCGTTGTAGTCTCGAGGTAACCGTAGCTACTGAGATAATCTGCCCGGGTAGTGTCGAGTGTGATCAGAAGGACGTTGAGGTCTTTGTCGGCTTCCTGGTCGGGTCGGTCGGTTGAGCAGCCCATCAAGATGCCGACAGCGAGCAGGCAAGCAAGCACGTAGAAGGAACCCGGCGATTTCAATCGTTCTCCAAACATCTCGCGCTCTCAGTAGGGTGATCGCTACCGATCCAACAGAGCGTCAAACATAACCGGTGTGCAGAACCTAGAGCAAGAAAGAGTCCGGCCTCGAACCATCGAGTGGTTTGCGTTGGTCGTCGGAATCGCCCTCACGCTGCGGTATCGATGGCTGCTCGACGACGCCTTTGTCTACTTCCGCTATATCGACAATCTGCTTTTTTTGAAGCTCGGATTGGTCTACAACCAGGGCGAGTTTGTCGAAGGGTACAGCAGCCCTCTGTGGATGCTGGTGTTGCTGGTGGGTCGAGCTCTGCGTCTCGATTATTGGATTCTGATACAGGTCCTGGGCTGCGGCCTGTTTGCGGTCTTTTGGTTTCTGCTTGTGCGGTTGAATCGTCGGATGTCTCCGCCGGGCCCAGTGCTGAACTTCCCATTGCTCTATTTGGCCCCAAACTACGCGGTCCTGTCGTACTTCACTTCAGGCCTCGAGACCCCGCTGGTGCAGGTGATGGCCGTTGTTTACGCCCTGTTCATTCTCAATCCGACTTCGCGTCTATTGATCGTGATGGTAGCCCTGTCGCCGCTGGTGCGACACGAGCTCGCCCTGCCCTGGATGCTGGTGTTCCTGTGGAGCTGGCAGCGACAGCGACGCTTTCCCGGCCGTCTGACCCTGACGACGATGGCGGTCGTCGGTGGCTGGATGCTGTTTCGGGTCTATTACTACGCCGATCTCTTCCCCAACACCTTCTATCTCAAGAATGTCATCGACATTGGCCAGGGCTGGATCTATGTTCACGACACCCTTGCGAGCTACAGCTTCTACCTCGTGCTTACCCTTCTTGCAATCGGAGTGATCGGTCTGCTGGCCCGGAAGCACAGCGGCCAAGATCTCGATCTGGCGGCGCGGGGAATGATGTTGCTGGTGGCTGCCTCGGTGGCTGGCTACGTCGTCAAGATCGGGGGCGACCCCCGCCATTTTCGATATCTGGCCTTCCCCTTTGTGCTCTCGGTCTGCGCTTCCGCGGGGCTAGTAGAGCGGTTTCTCCCCGGAGTCTTGGGGAAGAAGTGGATACCGGTGGCCATCGGCGTGCCGCTGTTGATCGTGTTTTTCTGGGCCTACCCGCCTCAACTCGACCGCCATCCCGTCACGCACCGCGAAAACGAGAGGATGGTCAACAACATTCGCGACGCCTCACATCATCGACACGATGAGAGGCGACAACACCGCCGGTGGCACGCTGAGGCCAATATTGAGCTAATGAATGAGTTTCGACGGGAGCAGGAGCCCGAGTTCCACTATCTCGGGGTGACCAATCGGATTCGATGCCTGGTTGCCTATCGGCAGTTCCGGTACCGAGTAATCAACGTATTTGGTCTCACTGATCCCTTTCTGGCACGCACCGATGCGCAGGCCGACTGGGCGGCGCACAAGTGGGCCCTGCTGCCGATGGCACGCGATCTCCGGAGGATCTATCGTCAGGCCGATCCCATCGGTCGAGGGATGTTTCGCAGAGCTGCTCGAAGACCGAAAGCGCCCCAGTGGGTGAAGCAGAACCTGGACACCCTCGGAGTGATCGAGCGCAAGGTGTTCAACCGCCACAACTTGTTGGAGAACTTGAAACTCGCCTTCACCTTTCCGGGCAAGATCGAGCCAGTGGGTCTTTCCGACGCCGACGCTGCTGCGGTGCCGGGCATGCAGGTTTGCATGTTCGTAGATTAAGAGACCACAGTCTCCGCTCTTCCAACCTGCAAACCTGCATGCCCGGCACCGAGGATCTAGTATCCTGGCAGGCGTGTCAGGACTTCTGATTCGTAACGGCGAGGTCGTAACAGCCGAGGCCCGCTGGCGGGGCGACATCCGTTGCCGCGATGGCCAGATCGTCGAGCTAGGGGAGGGCCTCGAGTCCGCAGGCGGCGAAGAGAGCCTCGACGCCGAAGGTCGGATGGTCTTTCCGGGTGGTGTCGACCCCCATGTGCATATGTCGCTGCCGGTCGCGGGCACCGTCTCCTCGGACGACTTCGAATCGGGCACCGCTGCGGCACTCGCTGGCGGCACCACGACCATCATCGATTTTGTCCATCCGGAACGGGGACAGAGCTTCATCGAGGCCCTCGAGGCGAGAAAACAGGAGGCAGCAATCGCGGTGGCCGATTACGGCTTCCACATGGCGGTCACCTGGTGGGGAGATCGGACCGGGGAATGGATTCGCAGCTGTGTCGAGAAAGAAGGGATCTCCAGCTTCAAGCTCTACATGGCCTATCTCGATGTTGTCGGTCTGGGTGACGAGGACCTCGTCCGCAGCCTCGACGCGATCTCTCGGTACGACGCCTTGGCCATCGTCCATGCCGAGCACGGCGGGATCGTCGAGCATCTTCGGGACAAGTTGTTTGCCGAGGGGCGAACCGGCCCCGAGAGTCATCCACGATCGCGACCATCCGAGGCAGAGGGCGAGGCAACAAACCGTATCGCCACACTGGCTCATCTGGTTGGGTGCCCGGTCTATGTGGTCCACGTGACTTGCCGTCCTGCGGTCGCGGCACTCGAGATCGCCGAGGCTCAAGGCTGGCCGGTGACCGGTGAGACCTGCCCGCAGTATCTGCTGCTCGATGATTCTGTCTATGCAAGACCCGATTTCGAGGGGGCTGCCTATGTCATCGCTCCACCGATCCGAAAACCAGAAGATCAAGAGGTTCTCTGGCACGCCTTGCGCGATGGGACGCTTTCGGCGGTGGGCACCGATCACTGCCCCTTCAACTTCGAAGGGCAGAAAGAGCTGGGGCGGGACGACTTCCGCAAGATACCGGGAGGTGCAGCGGGTGTCGAGCACCGGCTGTCTCTGCTCTATACCCACGGCGTCGAGAAGGGGCGCATCGACCTACACCGCTTTGTCGAGCTGACCTCGACGGCGCCGGCAAAGATCTTCGGGCTCTATCCCCAAAAGGGGACCATTGCCGTTGGCTCAGACGCCGACCTGGTCGTCTGGGATCCCGCGGCGACCGCCACGATATCGGCCTCGACCCATCATCACCGTTGTGATCGCAGCATCTTCGAAGGTTTCGAGGTGACTGGGATTCCAACGACGGTCGTGGCAAACGGGAAGATCCGTTACCATGACGGCAGTCTGAGAGTCGAAAAGGGCGATGGCCGTTTCCTGAAACGGACCCTGTCCGGGGCCTCGTCCGCTGCAACTGCGACTCCATGAGCAGAAGGGGCTACCCGAGACGATGAGCTGGCGCGGCGATCAGGGAAGTACAAGAGATCGTGGCCCGAGTGGCCACATCGGCACCAGCCCTCCACGCCCCGATGGTGTGCCCAAAGGATCGGGAGCGCTGCAATATGCGGACGACTTCGTGCTGCCCGGAATGTACTGGGGAGCCACGCTGCGCAGTCCGCACCCCCGCGCCCGTATCAAGGCGCTGAAGTGGAACCCCGACAAGGCCCCGGAGGGCGCGGTCTGCGTTACGGCGGCCGAACTTCCCGGCCCCAACGGCGTCAGGCTCAAGAGTGACGATTGGCCGATCCTGGCCGACTCCGAGACGCAGCACGTCGGCGAGGCCGTCGCCCTTGTCGCTGCCCCTACCAAGCTTGCGGCGCGAGCGGCTCTCGAGGCCGTCGATGTCGAATACGAACCGTTGACGCCGGTTCTCGATCTGACCGAAGCCGACAACTACCCACCGCACTGCTCGATCAACATGGAGTCGGGTGACGTCGACAAAGGTTTCGATGATGCGGAGCAGGTCGTCGAAGGGACCTTTCGCACCGGCTACCAGGAGCACATCTATATCGAGTGTCACGCCATGACCTCCTGGTTCGAAGAGGATGGCACCGTGGTGGTCAAGGGTACGATGCAGTGCCCTTACTTTGTTCACAACTCGATGGCGTATGGGCTGGACCTGCCGACGGACAAGGTGCGCGTCGTCGCAACACCTCCAGGGGGTGGATTTGGCGGCAAGGAGGACTACCCGTCGATGATCGGGCTACACGCAGCACTGCTTTCGAAGGCCTGCGGTCATCCGGTACGAATCGTCTACGATCGCCACGAAGACATCATTTCCACGACCAAGCGCCACCCGTCGGTGGTGCATCGACGCGCCGCTATCGACCCTGAGGGTCGACTGCAGGCGCTCGACATCGAAGTGATTCTCGATGGCGGCGCCTACACGACTCTTTCTGAGGTAGTTCTGTCACGAGCCGTGCTCCATGCGGCCGGGCCCTATCGATGTCCGAATGTGCGCGTGCGTGGCCGGGTTCTGAAGACAAACACGCCGACCAACGGCGCCTTTCGCGGCTTTGGGGCGCCACAGGTTGCCTTTGGTCACGAGCGGCAGATGGATCAGATTGCACGGCTGGTGGGTGTCGACCCACTCGAGATCCGGCTGCGCAATGTCCTCGACAAGGGCGACCGGTTACCGACCGGGCAGGTGCTCGATGAGAGTACAGCGGCTCGACTCTGTCTCGAGACCGCGGCTGGCGAGAGCGACTTTCGGCGCCGCTGGAAAGAGCTCGAAGAAAAGCGAGCCAATGCGAGTGATGGCGAAGTTCTGCGTGGCATCGGGCTGAGTCTTTTTTTTCATGGAGCCGGCTTTACCGGCAACGGTGAGCGTTTCCTGAATTCGAAAGTGACCGCGCGACTGCTCGAGGATGGCCGGGTCGAAGCTCTGAGCGCGGCAGTCGAGATGGGGCAGGGATGTGCCGTGCTCTTCCCTATGTTGGCCTGCGACGCTTCCGGTCTGGCTGTGAACGATGTGGTGATCTCGGAGGCAGACACCGCCGAAGTTCCGGACTCGGGACCGAGCGTGGCTTCGCGGACCTCGATGATCGTCGGAACCCTTCTGGGTACAACGGTGCGGGAGCTCACAAGAACGATCTTGACCTGGTGGGGCGAGCAGCAGCACTCGGATGTACATCCCGAGATGGAAGAGAGCGTGGTGACGCTTGGCAAAGAGGCGACGCCCTTTCGCAAGATCGCCAAGGAGTACTTCGATACTCAGGGTCCGCTCGAGGTGTCGCATCACCATCAACCTCCCGAGTGGCAGGTTTTCGACGACGCCACCTACCAGGGAGTGGCCTATCCAACCTACGCCTGGGGCGCCGACGTCGTCGAAGTCGAGGTCGATCCCGACACGCTCGAGGTGCGCCCCTTGAAGGCCACCGCGGTCTGCGAGGTCGGCAAGGTGCTGCACCCGACATTGTGTCGAGGCCAGGTCGAAGGAGGAACTCTCCAGGCTCTCGGTTGGGCGCTGATGGAAGAGGTCAAGCTCGACAAGGGTCGCTATCTCAATGATCGACTGGCGACCTACATCATCCCCACTTTCAAGGACAGCCCCCGCATCGAGGTGAAGCTTCTCGAGCAGCCGTGGAGTGGTGGTCTGGTCGGCGCCAAGGGTGTCGGTGAGCTGCCCATGGATGGGGCTGCGCCGGCCGCGGCGTCGGCTGTCGAGAGTGCGACGGGCTTGAGGGTCGACACGATTCCGGCCACACCCGAACGTCTGTTCGAGTGGAGACAGACCGGTCAGGAGACGATTGGGAGCGGCGGTTATAGGGCCCGTCCAGGCGAGGGTGAACCATGAACTTCGAGCTGACCGTGAACGGCAAGCAGGTCACGGTCGATACCCATCCGATGGAGCGGCTGCTCGATATGCTTCGAGAGCAGATGGGGCTGACAGGCACCAAGGAGGGCTGCGGTGAGGGAGAGTGTGGTGCCTGCACGGTGCTGATCGATGGCGAGCCCGTACTGTCGTGTCTGATTCCGATGATTCAGTGCGCCGGGGTCGAGATTGACACGGTCGAAGGGATCACGGCGGAGCGGGCAAAAGAGTTCCTGCAGAACTTTGTCGATACCGGTGGTGTGCAGTGCGGTGCCTGCACGCCCGGGATCGTGGTGTCAGCCTGGGCACTGTTGCAACGAAATTCGACTCCGACCCGCGAAGAAGTCCAGCAGGCGCTGGCTGGAAATCTCTGCCGCTGCACAGGTTATGAAGGGATCTATCGAGCGCTGGTTCAGGAGCCCTCGGAGGATGGTGAAACGACATGATCCCGACCTACTCTCCGACGTCGCTCAGAGAGGCGCTCGCGACACTCTCGGACAACCCGGAGCTACGCCCGATCGCGGGGTGTACCGATCTGCTGGTGTGCGAACCCGAAGATCGGCTCGAACGCTGGCCCGGGGTGCTGAATTTGCAGGGCGTGGCCGAGCTTCAGACGATCGGGGTCAAAGATTGTGTGCTCGAGATCGGCGCTGGGGTTACGTTCACCCAATTGCAGGAGTCCGACCTGATCAGGGAGCATTTTCCCTCGCTGGTCGAGGTGGCGTCGGTGATCGGTGGATGGCAGATTCAGAATCGAGCCACCGTCGGTGGGAACATCGCCAACGCCAGCCCGGCGGGCGACTCGTTACCGGTTCTTCTTGCTCTCAGCGCAGAAATCGTCGCGGTCAGCTCGGGCGGTGAGAGGACGATTCCATACGACCAGTTTCATACCGGCTATCGAGAGATCGCCCTGGAACCTGGCGAGCTGATCGGGAAAATCCGCCTGCCGCTGCCCGCGCCCGGAACAAGGCAGTTGTTCTGGAAGATCGGGACTCGAGAGGCCCATGCCATCAGCAAGGTAGTCGTGGCGTTGGTCGGCCGGGTCGATGATCAGGAGTTTGTCTACTACCGTCTGGCTGCGGGAAGCGTGGCACCGACCCCGATTCGACTCGAGGAGGTCGAGGATGCTGTTGTCGGTCGTCCCGCCGACGAGGCAACGGCCGAGTTGGCCGGCAACATCGCGGCCGAGTCGGTCGAACCGATCGACGATGTTCGCTCGACCGCCGCCTACCGTAGGTTCGCCCTCCAGAGAGTGGTTCGCAGGCTGACGCTGCAGCTGTCGCATTCAGGCTGAGATTGCACCCATGGCTTGATAGCCTCGGGTCTTCGAGCTCAATTTGGAAGGATCGATCATGGTTCAGCACCGTCTCCGCAGCCGTCTCGCCGCACTACTCACAGCGTTTGTTTTGGCGTCCTGCACGGCAGACTCGGCGCGGCTCCAGAGCACCGGCTCTAGCGACCTGGAGGTAAACGAGGGCGCCTCCAAGGGCGAGTCTTTGGTTGTAACCGGAGGCACGGTAGTCACTCTCGACGACTCCGACACCATCATCGAGTCGGGTGCCGTGGCTGTCGTCGAGGGCCGTATCGCCGCGGTTGGCACCGAGCAAGAGATCCGAAAGCAGTTTCCCGAAGCGCGGGAGATCTCCGCTGAAGGCGGCATCATCATGCCCGGGTTGGTCAACGCTCACACCCATATTCCGATGACTCTGTTCCGCGGGCTGGCCGACGATCTCGAGTTGATGGATTGGCTGGAGAATCACATCTTTCCGGCCGAGGCTGCATTTGTCGATGAAGAGTTCGTACGTTGGGGAACCAAGCTGGCCTGTCTCGAGATGTTGCAGGGCGGGACCACAACGTTTGTCGACATGTACTTCTACGAGGATGCGATTGCCGAAGAAGTAGACCGGTGCGGCATGCGCGCTCTTTTGAGCCAGACGCTGTTCGATTTTCCGGCGCCGGACAACGAAACGTGGGAAGAGATGATCGAGGCCATCCGCCTGTTCGTCGACCGCTGGCAAGACCATCCGCGCATCACCCCGGTGATAGCACCCCACGCTCCCTACACCGTATCGGGTGAGAATCTAGTCGAGGCCTTCGCTCTGGCCACCGAGCTCGATGTGCCGATGAACATTCATCTGGCCGAAGACAAGGATGAGGTGGTCACTATCCGGAATAAGACCGGCATGACCCCGGTGCAGTATGTCGACAGTCTTGGCATTCTCGACGATCGTGTTCTTGCCGCCCATATGGTCTGGCCAACGGAGAGCGAGATCGAGATCCTGGCAGCCAACGGAGTTGGTGTCGCCCACTGCCCACAGTCGAACATGAAGGTTTCGGCCGGTATCGCGCCGGTGCCGAAGATGATTGCAGCCGGTGTTGCCGTGGGGCTGGGTACCGACGGTACCGCCAGCAACAACGATCTGAATCTCTGGGAAGAGATCGATACTGCTGCCAAGCTACACAAAGTCGACACCCTTGATCCGACCGTGATTCCGGCCCGCACTGCGCTTCGCATGGCGACCATCGATGGGGCCCGTGCCATCGGGCTGGAAGATCAGATCGGCTCGCTCGAGGTCGGCAAGCGCGCCGACCTGATCGTCGTGGGCACCGACGGCATCCACCAACAGCCCTACTACGACATCTATTCCTTACTGGTCTACTCGACCAAGGCCAGCGACGTGCGTATGGCGATGATCGAAGGCAAGGTCGTGATGCAGGACGACGAGGTGCTGACCGTCGACGCCGACGAGGTGCTGGCTATGGCGTGGGAGTACCAGGGCAAGATTGCGGCGAATGTGGCGGGCAGTGACGCAGTGGCGCACTGATGCATTGACGGAACCAAGCAGTGGCCGGTGATAACAGACGGCTCTGTAAAGGTTCGCCCACCGGGCAGGCTCATCGCCGGTGGCCTCCCAACCTCCTAGCCATGCGCTCGTCGAGAGGCACCATAGAGCGAGCCTGCGACTACCTTGTGAAGCGCCTCCCGGCCACCTGCCCGGTGCGCTGGTTCCCACTCCTCACTTCCCATTTCTCACTGCCCACTGCTAGGCGCCGCCAGGCGCCGGCCACTGCTTCACTGCTAGCCGCCGTCAGGCACCGCCCAGCGCCGTCAGCCCGCCACGATGCGCCAGACCTGGGCGACGGTGAAGCAGATCACGAAGCCCATCACTACCGGTAGCAGCGCCGCGACCGTGGTCCACTTGGCGCTCCGCGTCTCTTTCCAGATCGTGTAGATCGTAGTCGAGCAGGGGTTGTGGACCAGGCTGAAGAGCATGAGGTTGACGGCCATCAGCAAGGTCCAGCCACCGGCGACCAGGAGATCTTTGGTGGCGGACATCGAGTCGAGCTCGAACATCACGCCATCTCCTACACCCCCTTGGGCTCCGGCCACCAACACGGTCAACATCAAGATTGTGGGGATGACGATCTCGTTGGCTGGGATGGCGATGATGTAGGCCAGAAGGATCAAGCCGCTCAGTCCCAGAATCCATCCAAACGGATCCATGAAGTTGATCATGTGTGCAGCCAGTGAGACGCCGCCGATCTGAATATTGGAGACCAGCCAGATCACCGCGCCTGCCGGGATGGCGAAGACCACCGCCCGCCAAAGAATGATCAGGGTACGGTCGATAATGGATGTGTAGATGGTCTGGAGAATACGGGGTGGCCGATAGGGTGGCAGCTCGAGGTTGAAAGTCGACACCTCGCCACGCAGCACCGTGCGCGATAGCAGCCACGAAGTGGCGAAGGTGAGGAGCACACCCAGCACCGCCACGCCGACGACTGCCACCGCCGAGATCAGCCCTCCCAAATAGGCCGGAGCCAAGCTTCCGATAAAGATCGAGGCGATCAAGATTTGAGTCGGCCAGCGACCGTTGCAGAGCGCAAAGTTGTTGGTGATGATGGCGATCAAGCGCTCGCGGGGACTGTCGATGATTCGTGTCGAGACGATCGCCGCGGCGTTGCAACCCCAACCCATAGCCATCGTCAGGGCCTGCTTGCCGTGCCCGCCAACCCGTTTGAAGACGCGGTCCATATTGAACGCGACGCGGGGCAGGTAGCCGAAATCCTCCAGCAGGGTAAACAGAGGGAAGAAGATCGCCATCGGTGGCAGCATGACGCTGACGACCCAGGCCGTGGCCAGGTAGATCCCGTCGATCAGTAGGCCATCGAGCCACCAGGGCATGTGGATCGCCGCCGCCGCAGACTTGAGCACCGGATGAAGGTTGTCGATGAGAAGTGTGGCGAGCATCGACGAGGGGACATTGGCGCCGGCTATGGTGATCCAGAAAACGACGGTGAGCATCAACAGCATCAACGGAAAACCGAATGTGCGACTGGTCACCAGCCGGTCGATCGTCCGATCCCAGTCGAACCGGGGTTTTTCTCCCTCCCGCGTCACGGCTCGATCGGCGAGCCGAGCCGCCTCGGTGTAGATGGCCTCCATGAGCTGAAGGTGAAAATCCGTCCCAACCCGCCAGCGAAGCTGATGTGCGGTGTCGAAGATGATCTTGGGATCGGGCCTTGGATCGGTCGAGGATAGAGCCGTCTCGCTATCAGTCGAACCATCGATCTGGAGCTCGGCCAGCTCTCCGCTGGTGATTGCCTCGGCGATTCGCTGATCACCGTCGAGTAGCCTCAGGGCGACCCACTGTGGGTTGTCGAGATCGGGGTAGACCTGCTCGATGACTCCTGCAAGCTGTAGAACGCTCCGCTCGAGGGTGGACTCTCGACTGCCGATACGCTTCGGTCTGCACACAACCTCGCCCGAGGCGACTTGAGCGATCGCTCGATTGAGCTCGTCCAGACCCTCGCCGTAGCGGGCGGAGGTGGCGACGACCGGAACACCCAGATCGCGTGCAAGACGCCGATCGTCGACCTGTAGTCCCTTGCGCTTGGCCTCGTCCATCAAATTGAGACAGACCACTGCCCGATCGGTGATCTCGAGGACCTGCAGTACCAGGTTGAGGTTGCGCTCCAGCCGCGTGGCATCGACCACGATGACGGTGACATCGGGTTTTCCAAAGAGGATGAAATTGCGGGCGATCTCCTCGTCGAGGCTCGAGGAGAGAAGCGAGTAGGTGCCCGGAAGGTCGACGAGCTTGTAGCGATCTCCGTTGGTCGAGAAGCCACCCTCGGCTCGGGTAACGGTCTTGCCCGGCCAGTTACCGGTGTGTTGACGCAGCCCGGTCAGCGCGTTGAATACGGTGCTCTTGCCGGTGTTGGGGTTTCCTGCCAGGGCCACGACGTAGTCCCAGTTCTCCATGTCCACGCCGAGCTTGACGAGGTTCGCCAAGTTGTGGGCGGGACAGGTGGCGCAGTTCTCTGGGGATGGCTGGCTCATGGCATCGAATCTCAGCTAGCCCGCTCGATCTGGATCTGCTCTGCTTGATCGTTGCGCAGCGCGATCACCGCACCCCGAATCCGATACCCAGTCGGGTCGCCGGAAGGGCTGCGAAGCTCGGCGGTGACTTCGGTGCCCGGCACCAGGCCCAGATCGAGCATGCGACGGCGCTCGCGGGGTCGCAGAGAGCGTGAGATCGCGATCACCTTTGCGCTGTCGCCGATGTCGAGCGCGGAGAGCCGTTCGTAGGGTCCCTCCATCTCGATCTCTTCGGGAAGCGGCGCAACCGACAGGTTGTCAGCGACGACCGGTGCAAGCACATACTCTTCGGCGTTGGCCTCGAAACGGATTCTTTGCGGTGAGATCTCATTGACTCGTACCCGCATGCCAGGATGAAGTCCCTCGGCCACGATCTGGGCATAGACGGCATCGGGCTCGTCCTCGATGTGGACGATCTCTGCGATCGTGCCGATCGGAAGCTGAGGCAGTGGTCTGCCATGGGGTGGTGCGATGTCACCGCTCGCTGTAGGAATCGGATCACCGTGAGGGTCGAACCTCGGATGGCCCATGCTGGCGGCGAGCTCCTCGGTCTCCCGCTCCGACAGAGTGTGCTCTCGAAGCTCGGCCTCCTGGTGCCAAACCTCGGGCTCGAGACCGGTCTCGTCCGAAAGGTAGCGCTCCCAAAGGCGATGGGTGCGCACGACTCGAAGCGCATAGCTGCGGCCTTCGGGTGTCAGGGTATAGCCGGTGTCCGTAGGGGTGACGAGCTCTTCGGCCTCGAGCTCGCGTAGGATCTCGGCGCCCCGGTTGCCGGAGATCCCCAGGGTTCCTGAAAGACTCTGTAGGTTCGCGATGCGACCATGTATTCGCAGTCGAAGAGATGCTTGAGGGCATCCTCGGCCTGAACTCTCTCGGAGGCCTGAAAAGCTCGACGCAGACGCCAAAACAGCCCGCGATCGGGCCAGAACGCCATCACCAGCACGGCAAGAATCACCAGAGCGGAGAGAAGGGCAACGGCTGGGTTGATCATGGTCGACCTCAGACACCCCGCCCGGAGCAAGGGTCTATCGAGAGAGGAGGGCAGTACACAGCTGCTCAGACGATTTTTAGACTACTCTAAAAATACCCGAAGGTCAAGGGTACTAGTATCCTTGCGAAGTGAGTCCAGCACGGTCCTCGAGAGAGATGAGCCGCAGAGTTGGTCTTGTTGTCGGCATCGTCGGATTTGTCGGAGTCCTGGCGGCGCCGATGCTGGCATCCTGGCCGGTGGCTCTGTCCCGGACCCTCGGGATCTCCCTGCTCATCGCGGGTATCGCGTTCCAGCTTCCAGGCCGCACCAGGAAACCAGCCGCCTGGCTTGCTGCAGCCTGTCTCGCAGCATCGGTGGTGATTCTGCTGGCGCCGGTCCTGGCCCCGATGGCGGGCAGGGCGCTACGAACGCTGGCGGCGACCGTACTGATGGCGACCTGGTGGATGTCGGGTGCGATTCCGATACCGGCCACCTCGCTGGTGCCGTTGGTGCTGTTCCCGGTACTCGGGATCTTGACCGCGGGTGAGACCGCGGCCAACTACGCCAACAACATCATCTTTCTCTTCCTCGGTGGCTTCATTCTGGCTCTGGGCGTTCAGCGCTGGGGACTGCACCGGCGGATCGCGCTCCACATCGTGCTGCGGGTCGGAACAGATCCGACCCGCATGGTATTGGGATTCATGCTGGCGACCGCGGCGCTGTCGATGTGGATCTCGAACACCGCCACGGCTGTGATGATGCTGCCAATCGCGTTGGCGGTGGTGGCGTCACTGCGCGAGGTCGCCGGCGGTCGCAGCCTGGGCGGTTTTGGCGCCGCGCTGTTGCTCGCC